>Ga0210403_10003952_pt1 | contig 12879 bp, 12 predicted proteins | sample IncBWC19MmetaG_FD_150863 | JGI IMG/M metagenome (GOLD analysis project Ga0210403, IMG submission 150863) | Forest soil microbial communities from Barre Woods Harvard Forest LTER site, Petersham, Massachusetts, United States - Inc-BW-C-19-M | ecosystem: Environmental > Terrestrial > Soil >... | reverse complement strand
CGGTGTAACCGAGGTTGATCCAGGCGGTGGCGAGGTTGGCTTCGTCGGCCATGACCGCACCCTCGGCCTGTTGATCCTGCGCGCGCGCCTGATCGCGCGCGACGACGGTTCCGACTTCCTTCTGAACTAAGTCCTCCGCACGGCTCAACTGCAACGCGCTGAGCGCTTTCGCGGCCTTGCTTCGCTCCAGGGCGCCCTCGGCTTGCCGGACCTGCGCCTCGAACAATCCCTTTTCGATCCGGTACAACGGCGCACCTTCCTTGATCAGGTCGCCTTCCTTGAATAGCACCTCCTCCAGAAAACCGGTGATCCGCGCCCGGATTTCGACCCGGCTGATCGCCTCAACTCTGCCGACATATTCTCCTGACTGCGCGATCGGCCTGCGCTCAGTCTTGACGACGCCCACGGGAACGGCCGTGGGGGGCTGTTGCTGGGCATAGGCCGAAGAGTAGAGCGCGAAGATCACGAGAGCAGCACAAAGCACTTGGCGCATGTCAGGCCCCATCACGCTGCGTCGCCGACGATTTCCGCAACCAACCCGTTCGTTGTTCTCATGAAAGGCCACGCTCCTCCAGCCAATCGACATAGAGCAGGCGTTCGGCGAACAACCACATGCCGTCGATCTTCACGAAGGTGTCGAGGTAGCGGAGATAGGCGACCATCATGCGTCGCTCTTCTCCGTCCACCGTGAGGTGATGCGCGATGCAGTAGACTTCGCTCGTTGCGCGATCGCCTTTCAGGCTGAAGATCGTGCTCTGCCCGACGAAATGCATGGTAGCAACGTACTGGTTCAGGTCAGCGAACACAGGCGCGAGCGCCTCGCGCGAGTGCAGCTCTTGGGCAGGCTTCGGATCCTTGGCGTTCATGTACACCACGAAGTGGGTGTCGGCGGTGAACAGGGCCATCTGGCCTTTCGCATCGCGGCGATCGGCGCAGTGCGCATAGCCCTCGATGAGTTCCCGGATCGCAAGACGGTCCGCGGCTTCCTCGGGGGAGACGGCGACGTGTTTGCTCATCCGTGTTCTGCTCAGGTTTCAAGAATGGCGCGGGTTTCGAGAAACGCCTCGATCCCGTACCGGCCATATTCCCGGCCGATGCCGGAGTATTTGAATCCACCCCAGGGCGCCTGAGGATCGTCAGTCATGCCGTTGATCACGACCCGGCCGGCCCGCAACTGAGAGGCCACGCGGGCGCGCGCGTTTGATGTCGGTCCGAGGACGGCGGCGTGAAGACCGTATTTGGAGTCGTTGGCGATCGAGACCGCTTCGTCTTCGGAGTCGTAGGCGACGACGCTGAGTACAGGGCCGAAGATCTCTTCCCTCGCTATCGTCATGTCGTTAGTTACGTTGACGAACACCGTGGGCATCACGAAGAACCCCGCTTTGAGCCCTTTCGGACGGCCCTCGCCCCCGACCAGCACCTCGGCGCCTTCTTCGATGCCCTTACGGATGTAGGATTGCACGCGCTCGTATTGTTGCTGCGATACCATGGGTCCAACAGCGATCTTGGGATCGGCCGGATCGCCGACGGTAAAGGCACGCATGGCGTCCGCGATGGCTCGCTTGACGTCCTCGAGCCGCGTCCTTGGCACAAGGAAACGCGTTCCCGCGGCACAAGCTTGGCCACTGTTCAAAAAGGCCATGGTGAGGGCTGCCGGGATCGCCTGAGCGACATCGGCATCATCGAGCAAGATGGTGGGCGATTTTCCGCCCAGCTCGAGCGTAATGCGCTTCATCGTCGCTGCGCCATCCCGCATGATGGTTTCACCCACGGCAACCGAGCCGGTGAACGAGATCTTGTCGACATTCGGATTGCGCACGAGCTCCGCCCCAACGACATCCCCTCGGCCCGTGACGACGTTCAGAAGACCCTTCGGCAGGTTGGCCTCATGGAGGGCCTCGATCAACACCTGCGTCTGCAACGAGCTTAACTCGCTGGGCTTGATGACCACAGTACAGCCTGCGGCAACCGCCGAAGCCAGTTTCAGGCAAATAAACAGCGCGTTTGCATTCCATGCGGTAATCAGGCCGGCCACGCCGACCGGCTCCAAGGTCACCGTCGTCTTGTCCCAGCTACGGGTCAGTGGCATCTCCTCAAGCGCTTTTTCGGCTGCCAGAAACGCGTTGATGCCGGACTGCACGATCAATCCGGCGAACTGTACGACGCCGCCGTATTCTTCCACCATTGCGGCTGTCAGGTCGTCGAGACGTGCCGCGGCGGCCGCATGCAGGCGGCGCAAGATCTTCGCGCGCTCTTCCTTCGTCGAGCGGCCGTAGGTCGCGAAAGCGCGCTTGGCCGCGGCGATAGCGCGCCGCGTATCCTGCTCGTCCGCCAAGGTGACCCGGCCGATGACTTGACCGTCGGTGGGCCTGATGATGTCCATCACCTCGCGGCCATGGGATTCAACGAACGCCCCGTCGATGTAGTGCGTGGTGATTGTTTTCACGCGGCTCTCCTTAACTACCATTGCAGGAATGAAGTCGTAACAACGCGCCTGGGCCAGACGTCCCGCAGAATGGCGCAGATGCCCACCTCGTTCACGCCAGGCAGCGCGTCGGCCGTCGCTCCCTGTGTCCTATGCCAACGGGCCGCTCCGCAGCCTCCTGAAGTTAGGGGCAGCAAGCCGCGCAAATCTTTTGAAAATCCGCTGCAAATTTAGTGATTCGGTCGCAAATCGGACTGCTCCCAGAACGACGGGAGAGTCGCTCTTGCCAATTCATTTCGACGAAGCGAACTCTAGGGCTGGACTATCAGGTCAAAGTCCAAAATTGTGGCATCGGAGTCGCGAAGGGGGGCAGATGGTTACTGAGCGCGGAGAGCGCGCTGGCGGCGATATTGGCTGTCGATGTCGCGGGCTATTCGCGCCCTGATGGGCTCTGATGAACTTGAAACCCTTGCCGCCCTAAAGGCCGCTCGGCGTGACATCGTCGATCCCGCCATCGCCGCGCTTCGTGGCCGGATTATTAAGACAACAGGGGATGGAATGCTGGTCGTATTCGCCAGCGTGGTCGATGCCGTCACCTGCGCGATGGTCGTGCAATCTCAGATGGCACAACTAAAGGGCGTGCCGCATAGTATCGCATTTCGGATCGGCATCAACGTGGGTGATATCATTATTGAGAGCGACGATATCTTTGGTGACGGCGTCAATGTCACGGCAAGGGTCGAAGAATGACTGCGAGCCAGGGGGTGTTTGGCTATCCGACGACGCCTATCGGCAGGTGCGGGGGAAGACAACATTTGCGTTTGACGATCTCGGCGAGCGCGCGCTGAAGAATATAGACCGGCCCGTTCGGATCTATTCCGTGCGTTCGGCCGGGCTTTCCCCGGCCACGAGGGTCGCGTCGCCATCAGAATCCAAGAAGCCCCCGTTGCCTCCCGACAGGCCCTCGATCGCGGTGCTGCCGTTCTCCAACAAGAGCGGAGACCCGGAGCAGGAGTATTTCGCCGACGGCATCGTGGAGGACATCATAACCGCGTTGTCGCATTTCAAGTCGCTATTTGTAATCGCTCGCAATTCGAGTTTCACTTACAAAGGCAGGGCGGTGGACATAAAGCAGGTGGGGCGCGAACTTGGCGTTCGTTATGTGCTGGAAGGTAGCGTGCGCAAGGCGGGCGGGCGGATGCGTATCACTGGCCAGCTCATCGAGGCAGTTACCGGTGCACATCTTTGGGCGGACAAGATCGACGGCGCCTTGGAAGATATATTCGATCTCCAGGATGAAGTCACAACTAGAGTAGTGGGCGCGATTGAGCCTTCCATTACGCGGGCAGAAATCACTCGGGCGCATGTGAAATCGACTTTCAGCGTCGATGCCTATGACCTCTATCTGAAAGCGCTTGCAGCCCACTATTCGCAAACTCGTTCCGACATCGACAGGGCGCTCCAATTGTTGGAGGAGGCGCTCCGCCCCAACGCGTCTTATGCCTGGATCAAAGCATTTGCTGCCTACATATTTTGCATCAAGATAGGGCAGGGCTGGGGTACCCCCGCGGATCGAGAGAAAGCGACGCGCTTTGCCCGTGAGGCCCTGCTGTCCGGGAGTGATGAACCGAAGACGAATGCATTTGCCGCGCACGCGCTCGCATGGCTTGCGGGAGAGCACGACATCGCATTGGCCGCAATCGGAAGAGCGCTGCATTCAAACCCGAATTGTTTCGACGTTCTGATCCGAAGCGATTGGGTGCACGCATGGACCGCCGACTTCGATCCTGCCGTCGAGCATTTCTTGCGCTGCGTTCGATTGAATCCGGTTGATCCCCTGCTGGGACATGCGTATTGCGGGCTCGCCTTCGTCCACAATCTGAAAGGGGAATACGAAGAGGGGACCGAGTATGCCAAGCTTACGGCCCACAATATACCAGGATGGATTTTTGGTTGGGTTCACTTGGCCATTTCGTCGGCTTACTTAGGCAATTTTCAGGAGGCGAGAGCCGCCGTCGGCCGCATTCTGGAGCTCAACCCGTCGTTCTCTGTGAAGCAGTACTGCGTCATTTCGTCGTCCAAGCATGATTGTATGTTGGAGAAGGCCGCCGAGGGTCTACGTCTGGCCGGGATTCCCGAATAAAGACTTGCAACTATTGGTGGATCGGGAGCCCGCGTTAGGGTAGCCTCTTGCGACCGGGCAATTGCGTCTTGATACGATTGAGTGTACCGACACCGACAAGCCTCAACTCGGGAGGTCTGCTATGGCGTCGATTGAAGGTTACGGGCAAGGACTTGCCGAGCGGCTTCATATAGAGCGAGCGCCAGCGATCCTTTCGCGAGTATTGCGGACGGCTGACATGGCCGTCACGGAGACACGATGCGATGTCCCGGTGCAAGAACTGAGCGCTTCCTTTCAACCCGAAGATGCTTTTCTGATCACTTTGACGCTTCGTGACTTTCCCAATCGAGAATATTGGGAGGAGGGGCGTCTAGTATCCGTATCCGACGTACGTGTCGGTCAAACGTGTATCCATGATCTGAAACGCAACCCCACAGCCCGTCTCGACAAGCCTCACCACGTTGTGTTTTTTTATCTACCTCGCGGCGCGCTGGACGCGATCGCTGAGGATGCGGACGCGCGACGAATTGGCGATCTGGACTACAAGCCAGTGGCAATCGATGATGCCACGATTTCCGGTCTCGGCACGGCAATGCTGCCGGCGCTCAGCCATCCCGACCGAGCGAACCAGATGTTCATCGACCACGTCCTCTTGGGGCTCGGGATACATGTTGCTCAGACTTATGGGGGCATGCGACCGCTGTCACCGCCGATCCGGGGTGGGCTCGCGGCTTGGCAGGTGAGGCGCGCCAAGGAAATTCTCACTGCCAACCTTGATGGTCGTGTGCCACTCAATGAGGTGGCTCGGGCGTGCGGCCTGTCGGTGAGCTATTTCGCGCGTGCGTTTCGCCGCTCCGTAGGAGTCGCACCGCACAACTGGCTTCTGACGTTTCGCGTCGAGGTCGCCAAGCAGAAGCTGCGCGATGGCCGGTTGTCCTTGCGGGATGTAGCCTTGGCCTGCGGCTTTGCAGATCAAAGTCACCTGACGCAAGTCTTCACCCGTATCGTTGGCGTAAGCCCAGGTGCTTGGCGTCGGGCGCTCGACGAATAGCGGGTGGACGCCACCGGGCTGTGGACCTCAGGCCTGACGAGATCAGCTTGTGGGCTTCTGCGAGCGCCGGAACGCTGCATCACTACCGCGCCAGCCCGTTTCTCATTCGACCCTGGAAGCGGAATCCCCCATCCTTCCTGGGGCCGACGCGGAGGATCATCGCTCGTTTGGTCTGATGACGCCAGGCGCCGCAAGAACGTCACTGCCACTACGCCGGCACGCAATTCACGGGAGAATGCAGCAAACCAACGGAATTTGACCGTTTTTTCTGCAAGCGATATCGTGTGTCTGCTGGGACCCTTGCAATTTCTTAGGGGTGCTCATGGAATGGTCGACCAAGCCGCGACATCCGGACCAGCCTTTTGGGAGCTGGGCTGACGACCTTGCTGCTGCCTTCGTGCGACTCGAGCCGCGCAGGATTGCTGAACAGCCCTTTGAAGGCGCAATTTCGAGGGTTGATGCCGCTCCGATCCAGGTATCGCTGGTCACAGCCACCCGGCACACCGTGCTTCGCCTCGCTCCGCACATTGCCTTGAGCACGGACGATCTTTGCTTTGTAAACCTTCAGCTCGAAGGGCTGGGGCGTACCACGCAGCGCGGCCACGAACAGATCAGTGCGCCCGGTGACCTGGCGCTTGCCGATACGACAGAGCCGTTCGAGATCGCCAACGGCCACGACTTCAAACTGTTCTGCTTTGCCATCCCGCGACAACTGTTGCCAAAAGGGCTGCTGGATCATGCGAGGCTCAACCTGTCCACGACTGAAACCGGCCGTGCTCTCTCCCGAACGCTCGCCAGCTATGCCGAACTCTGCCTGGGTGGTTGTCAACTCCCAAAAACCTCGGCGTTGATCGGCGCGCACGTGGTCGATCTGATTTCGCATGCGCCGGAAATTCTCGCCGATATGTCCGTGGAGCGCGTGCATGTCCCCGTGCTGTTGTCGATGATGCTTGACCATATCGATCGTTACAACGACGACCCTGAGCTCGGCGCGGCAACACTGGCCGCAAGATTCCGCTGCTCCGAGCGCTATGTGCACCGTCTCTTTGCGACAACAGGCCGCTCAGTGGGGGAGCACCTCAACGAGAAGCGGATAGCCGCATGCACGCGCAAGCTTCTTGACCGCAACTCTGCTGACAAGACCATTGCCGAAATCGCCTTTGCCGCGGGCTTCCGCGACATCTCGCATTTCAACCGCCTGTTCAAGCGCGGCAATGGTTTGCCCCCGCGGGAGTTTCGCCGCGCAATGGCCCCACGCTAGTCAGGCTGGTTCACTCCAGGCCAAGAAATCGGGCGCTGGAGTCCAAGATTTTCTCTCCACGCTGAAATAGCTGTTGGGTCAGGGTTGACCAGCCAAGTGAGGGAGAAATCGCTATGGCGATTGATTTCACGCTCACAGAGCAACAGCGCGATCTACAGCGCACTTCCCGCAAATTTGCGAAAGAGGTGCTCGGCGGGGCCAAAAAAGCCGAGTTGCTGGCAACACCGGAAGAACGCTTTCTTGCGACCAAGCCGACCTACGAGGCGATGGTGGCGGCCGGCCATTTGCGCAAGTGCATCCCGGCGCCGGCCGGTGGCGACAATGCCGGGCTAATGGATATGGCGATCCTCGCCGAAGAATTCTACAGCGTGAATCCCAGTTTGACGCTCACGATGCTTGGGACCGTGCTCGGTCTGTTGCCGATTCTGCTCGGCGGCACGCCCGACCAGTGCAAGCGGCTGCTTGTACCGTTTCTGAAGACAAGTGGCGCGCCGCTGGCTGGGTTCTGCTCCAGCGAACCGGGCGGTAGCGCTAATGCTGCCTCGCCGCCGCCCGGCGAGGGCGTCCGCACCACGGCCAAGCGAGAGGGTGACAACTGGGTCATCAACGGCCGCAAGAAATGGGTGTCCTCGGCTACTGGTTGGAACCGCGAAGGCGCCGATGTTCTGTGCGTGGTCTGCCGAACTAATCCAGCGGCGCCGCCTGAGGCAGCGATCTCCGTCATTGCGGTAGAAGGACCGGTGACGGGTCTTGTCTTCGAACGCGCGATTGACACGATCGGTCATCGGGCGCATCTCGTCCCGCAATTCGGCTTCCAGAATGTTGCGACGCCTGGCCACAATCTCCTCGGACAGGAGGGCTCGGGGCTCTCGCTGACGGCTGCGGCGTTCACGGGCACCGCGGCACTCGTCGGCATCTTCGGTGTCGCGTTGATGCGCGCGGCGTTCGAGTTCGCGCTTCATTTTGCTCGTACCGAAAAGCGTGGCGGCATTCACCCAATCATCGAGCACCAGGCGGTCGGATACGCGTTGGCCGATGCAAAGACCACGATCGAAGCGGCGCGCTATCTCAGTTGGCGCGCCTGCCACGCGCTTGACACACAGTCGCCTGCGGCCGAGGAACTCGCGGTCGAGGCCAAGATCTTTGGCTCCGAGGCTGCGGTACGCGTGATCACCGATCTCATGCGCGTGGTCGGCATCGACAGCTATGATCATGAGGCTCCGTTCGCCGGTCTGCTGCAGGATGCACTCGCGCTGCCGATCTTCGACGGAGGCAATATGGGCATCCGGCGGCGGCAGCTGCACATGATGTTCAAGCGAGGCGACTATGATCCGCTTACCGCTAGCGGAGCGGCGTAGTGCGTCAGGCTGAAGATGTTCCACTGGGAGGGAAGATCGGTGGCCATTGACTTTCGACTTACCGCGAGCCAACGCGAACTACAGCTGCGATCCCGCAAGTTCGCAAAGGAGGTGCTTTCCCCGCGATCGAGGCAGAGACCCGGCCTACGCCGGAGGAACGGTTTGCCGCAACAAAGCCCGCCTACGAGGCAATGATTGCAGCCGGATTTCTGCGGCAATGCATACCTCACTCCGCCGGAGGAGAGAACGCTGGTCTGATCGATACCGCGATCATGGCCGAGGAACTGTACGCGGTGAACGCCAGCGTGACGTTGACGTTGATCGGAACCGTTCTCGGACTATTGCCGGTCTTGATCGGCGGCACAAATGAGCAGCGCGATCGGCTGCTGCCTCCATTCTTGAAACAAGCAGGAGCGCCGCTCGCGGGATTTTGCGCTACCGAACCCGGTGGCAGCGCCAATGCAGCATCGCCTCCTCCCGGCGAGGGTGTACGGACCACGGCAAGGCTTTCGGGCGATAGATGGATCATCCAAGGTCGAAAAAGCTGGGTCTCGTCCGCCACGGGCTGGGATCGCAGAGGCGCCGACGTTCTGTCGGTCCTCTGTCGCACCGATCCCGATGCTCCTCCCGAACGGAGTATTTCGGTCATCCTCGTGGAGCGTCCTGCATCAGGCTTGGTCTTTGAACGGGCGATCGCTTCGGTGGGGCACCGCGCGCACCTCTTGCCGCAGTTCGGATTCCAAGGGGTTAGTGTCGCAAGCGGTAATATCCTCGGGAGTCTCGGCGGTGGTCTCGCCCTGACTGCAGCTTGTTTTACGGGTGCGGCCGCCTTGGTCGGAATTTTCGCAGTGGGGTTGATGCGGGCAGCGTTCGAGGTCGCTTTGGACTTCGCACGGAACGAGAGGCGAGGCGGTATTCATCCGATCATCGAGCATCAAGCTGTCGGATTTGGGCTGGCAAATGCAAAGATGGCGATCGAAGCGACCCGCTATCTCTGCTGGCGCGCCTGCCGGGCGGTCGATTTGCAATCGCCCGGGGCCGAGGAGCTGGCGATCGAGGCAAAAGTCTTTGGCTCGGAGACGGCCGTACGCGTGCTGACGGACCTCATGCGGGTCGTCGGGATAGAGAGTTACGATCACGCGCTGCCGCTAGGACGCCTGCTGCTGGATGCGCTCGCGCTTCCCCTCTTCGGCGGAGGCAATATCGGCGTCCGACGTCGACGGCTGCATGCGAACCTGCAACGGCCTGAATACGATCCACTGGCGGCCTGCAGCGAGGTCGAGGTCTGAGCTTCATTGGCGAGACGATTGAATCGTGGCGTCTTCTACTGAAAGGGCGGGATCATGAGTGCAGAGCAGAAAGTAGCTGTTGTAACGGGAGCATCGCAGGGCATCGGTGCCGGCATCGTTCAAGCTTTCAGAGATCGGAACTGCCGGGTCGTTGCCACATCGCGGTCGATCAAGCCTGTAGCCGAAGCGGACGTCCTGACCGTGCAGGGCGACGTCGGAGCTGCAGAGACGGCGGAGAAAGTGTTCAAAACAGCACTGGAGCGTTTCGGTCGCATCGAAACGCTGGTCAACAACGCCGGCATGTTCATGGCAAAGCCCTTCACGGCCTATTCGCAGGACGACTACGCCGTCTACTTGTCGACGAACGTAACGGGCTTTTTTCACATGACTCAGCGTGCGCTTGAGTTCATGAGCAAACAAGGTCGCGGTCACATCGTCACGATAACGACGAGTCTCGTTGACCAGCCGATGAGCAGCGTTCCAGCCGCCTTGGCTTCTCTCACAAAAGGAGCATTGAGCGCCGCGACCAAGTCGCTCGCCATTGAGTATGCAAAGACCGGAATCCGCGTGAACGCCGTTTCGCCGGGAATCATCAAGACCCCGATGCATCCGGCTGAAGCGCATCAAGCATTGGCAGCACTCCACCCAGTGGGTCGGATGGGAGATGTGTCCGACATCGTAGACGCGGTGCTCTACCTCGACGGCGCAGGGTTTGTGACGGGGGAGGTTCTCCACGTCGATGGAGGACAGGCCGCTGGCCACCACCAGTTGTAGGGCAAGCGACGTATTGTTCTTGCCGAACCTCCACGACCGCCGGACCGGCACGGTCCAAGAAATTGAAAAAAATCACCGGCGTGTAGGTCGACGGTGTGATACTAGACCAGCATTCTCCCTGAACTTCCAATCCCGATCGCTCGTGCGGTTGCTGCGTCATTGTTGAGTGCGACAGAAGCCGGATCGCGACGTAGACTTTGTCGCAGGCGCGACAATCGCGCGCAAAAAAGTCCCGTAACGTGGTAGCGCAGATCGTTCCGTCGCTTGCAGTTGCAAGTTGCCGCTGCCCGCCGTCAAAACCGAGGGATACGGATATGAAGAGCCTGGAGGGGCGCGTTGCCGTGATCACGGGAGCCGGAAGCGGCTTCGGACGGGAGCTGGCTATTCTATGCGCCAAGGAGGATATGCCGGTCGTGCTTGCCGACGTCTACGTTTCGGGGATGGAGGAGACATTATCCTTACTCGCTCCGGGCAGTACGTCCATCGCTCAACGGTGCGACGTTTCTCGAGCGAGCGACGTCGATGAATTAGCCGATGTTGCCTATCGGACGTTTGGAGAATGTGCCGTTCTCTTCAACAATGCTGGTGTCGGTGCCGCGGGACCAGCGTGGATGGCGACGCTTGATGACTGGACATGGACAATCGGCGTCAATCTCATGGGTGTCGTGCATGGTATCAGAGCCTTTATTCCGCGCATGATTGAGCAAGGTCGCGAATGTCACATTGTCAACACAGCGTCAGCGGCCGGCCTTGTCGCCCCGGCCGGTTCATCGGTCTACTGCGCGAGCAAATTCGCCGTCGTCGGCTTCACGGAATGTCTGTTTCATGAACTTCGCGCTGAGCATCCTCAAATCGGAGTGTCGCTGCTCTGCCCAGCGTTCGTCGATACCGGCATTTCCCGTTCAGATCGGAATCGACCCCAGTCACTTCGGGATACCAACCCACGAGCCGAGAAGTATGCTGCGCAGCTGCGCAAGGCTATCAAGTCCGGCAAGCTCACCGCGGCCGATATAGCGGGCACGGCGCTGGACGCGGTCAAGCAGGATCGGTTTTACATTCTACCGCATGGACAGATCGCGGCAAGCGTCGCGGTAAGGATGACGGACATCGTGCACGGGCGTCAACCGACCTGAGTGCTGCCGTCGACCTTAAAGTCATACCTCGTCCGGATCCTCGATGGATTCACGTTTGAAGTGCAACGATTGATTTGAGTTTGGAGAATGCCTCGGCGGGTGTCTTGAAGTCCAGGCATTTGCGTGGGGTATGGTTGAGGCGCTGAACATGCCGTCTAAGAGCGGCCGCGGTGATGAGATTGAGGTCCGTTTTTCGCGGCAGCAAGCGTCGCAAGCGGCCGATCGAGTTTTCCACGCCACCTTTCTGCCAAGGGCTGTGAGGATCGCAGAAAAAGGTTTGAACGCCGAGGATCTTGTGAAGTCGGTGGTGCTCGGCGAATTCGTTTCCGTTGTCGAAGCTGATGGTTCGACGCATTGCTTGAGGCAATTTGCCGAGCTGACGAGCGATGGTTCGAGCAGTGGGAGCAGCTTTTCGATCGACCGGACGGTGAACCATGCTGAAGCGGGTTTGCCGTTCGTGGAGAACCAGCAAACCCTGTCCACATCGGGAGAACAGCATAAAATCGGCCTCCCAATGGCCCGGCGCCTCGCGGCCTTCGGCCTCAGCGGGTCGTTCGGTGATCGAGCGCCGCTGTTTGATGAGGCTGCCGGAGCTGCCGCCTATTCTTCGACGCCCTCGTATTTTCTTGTGGCGCGGCAGCAGACGATACCAGTAATCCTTCTGGGCCGTGCGATGATAGATGAAACGATAGATTGACTCATGGCTGACGATCACGCGACCATGCTCCAGCGCCAGTCGGCCAGCGATCTGCTCCGGCGAATGTCCCATCGCAAGGCTTTCACCCACGTAGTTTCGCAGGTCTGGCTGGCGCGCCAGCTTGAAGCGACAATCCCACCGCCTCCGGCGCTCGGCCAATTCCTGCGCCCGGACAGGCTCGTAGCCTCCCTGCCAGACCTTGGTAGGCTTGGAGTTGCGTTTAAGTTCTCGACTGATTGTGGACGACGCCCGACCAAGCGCAGACGCAATTTCATTTTGAGATTTACCGCCTGCATGCAGGCGGTAAATCTCAACGCGATCCTCAAGGCTGAGCTGGCCATAACATCGTCCCATCGCCACAACACCTTAGCAGGTGTTGCACTTGTTTCGTGAACCCAAGCTCGCTCGCCCTGAGCCGCTCAAGGGCCTCTACATTCTGGATCGTGAGAGCGGTGTAGCTCGTGGTGACGATACCGTCCTGCTCCAAGCTTTTCAGCAAGCGATTGATCGTTTGACGACCAACGCCGATCATCACTGCGAGATCCTCTTGCGATAGCCGCATCTCGATGACGACTCCGTTCTTGGTCCTCTTTCCATGGCGGTCAGCCAACCTCAAAAGCTCATGCGCCAACAAATAAAGAGGTCGATGGTTGCGGTGAATGATCAGGTACTGGGTCGTGATCCGAAAATGATCGCATAGAAGCCTGACAAACGCCGAGTAATGCTCGACACTCTCACCCGCTAGCGAATTAAACCGCTCCTGACTGAG
>Ga0210403_10003951_pt1 | contig 12879 bp, 11 predicted proteins | sample IncBWC19MmetaG_FD_150863 | JGI IMG/M metagenome (GOLD analysis project Ga0210403, IMG submission 150863) | Forest soil microbial communities from Barre Woods Harvard Forest LTER site, Petersham, Massachusetts, United States - Inc-BW-C-19-M | ecosystem: Environmental > Terrestrial > Soil >... | reverse complement strand
TGTTGTGGTGGGGATTGTGCATTATCGGCCGGTTCACTTCGGAATTGCCTTTTGGGAGCACTGCCGCGATGAGTGCGAATAAGAGCCATCCGCCCGCGTAGAGGATGACAACTGCCAGCAAAATCCACCGGCGATGGTGAGCATGGGAGCCTCCTATTCTGGCCATTTCATTTCGGCCCGGATCCGAGCAATCATCCTGAGCGCTCTGCAGTGCGGACATTCTGAACGCTCCGCTTCTTCCGACAAAGGCATGCCGTTCGGTGGAACTCCCTGAGAATCCGTCTTCAGGCAGCGCAATCGGGAGATGTTCTTTTCCAGCTTGTCCAGCTCTCGCTTGAGTTTTGCAACGTCGTGCATGGACGGGCCTCTACTACCTGCGGCCTGGCCCTGACTGAGCTTGAGGCTATAACACAATCCAAGTGCCGCGCAAGTTATCTGCTACAATCTCGCCATCGTGAGTCAGGAGGGATGGTGTTGGAACCCACTTACATGAACGGAAAGGGTGTGGTGCAGATAGGCAACGTCGTCACGACTCCGGACAATGTGCGCGCAGTTGTGATCGGCACCGACGGATCATTCGTACGGGTACATGGCTTCGGTACGCATAGAGAAACGGGAGATATTGTCGTGCTTAACTGGGTTCACGATTTGCCAGCCAGTGAATGCGTACTGCTGGATCCTTATGCCGTCAAACTTTTGGGTGGCCTTCGAAACGAGCGAAGGCGTTGCCAAGAGAGCCAGGCCAGAGCGCACCCGGGCCGCGATGTCTGTATTCCGTCGAGAAATTGTCAAAAGTTTGCAAAATCGGCGTCCAGCCGATGCTTCGACCTTCCCTGACGGTTAGCATTCACGCGTAGACGTCCGCCTGACAACTTGTGGTGGGAATAAGCCACAGGACTCGCCTGGTGAGGCAATCAAGTCGGTTAGAAGGGGGTCACGATGAAGGCTCGACTTACAAATTCACTGCACACTTTGATTCTGGTCGTGGGAGCGCTGGCGCTCCTCTCTGGTCCACTATTCGCGAATGACAACGATTCGATCCTGAAGAAACGCAACACGATAGACACAATTTCCTCCACGGTGCCGGCGAACGGGGATGTCAATCCGTATGGACTGGTGCGCGTACCGAGGACCATTGGGAATCTGCGGGAAGGGCACTACCTGATTAGCAATTTCAATGCGAGTTCGAATCTGCAAGGCACGGGTACCACAATTGTAGATGTTTCGCCGAGCGGGGCACTTTCCGTGTTTGCGCAGTTGAGCGCAGATTCGCTCCCGGGACCTTGCCCGGGAGGAGTGGGGCTTACGACAGCGCTGGCGGTTTTGCAGACTGGCTGGGTAATTGTGGGAAGCCTGCCTACGGCGGATGGAACTTCCGCGACGGCCCAAGCGGGTTGCCTTATCGTGCTGGATAAGTTGGGCAACCCCGTGGAGACAATTCAGGGATCATTGATCAACGGGCCGTGGGATATGACCTGGCTGGACGATGAGCAACAGGCGGCGCTGTTTGTAACCAACGTGCTAAATGGAACGGTGGCGGCGAACGGCAGCGTGGTGAATCAAGGGACAGTGGTTCGAGTCAATCTTCGTGTTTCGGAATCCAAGATGCCATTTCTGGAATCGCTGACAGTGGTTGGCGCAGGGTTTTCTGAGCGCACGGATCCGGCGGCGCTGGTTATCGGGCCGACGGGTTTGGGATTGTCTCCGGCTTGCCGTCACGGAGAAGATGAGTGCGAGTCGCACTCCCGAGGGGACGATCCGGTGCTTTATGTCGCCGACAGTTTGAATAATCGGGTGGTGATGATTACGGATCCGCTTACGCGCACGCGACCTTCGGGAATGGGAATGGTCCTCAGCAGCGGAGGAAGATTGAATGATCCGCTGGGACTGACCGTTGCGCCGAACGGCCACATTCTTGTGGTGAACGGCAACGATGGCTTCATTACGGAGATTACAGCGCGCGGCGCGCAGATCGCCAGCAAGTTGATTGACAATAGTGGCAATCCGCCGGGAGCGGGCGCTTTGTTTGGCGTAATCTTTGATCCGGAATATGGAGTTGTTTTCGTGGATGATGCCACGAACACGCTGAACTTGCTGCACTAACAAAGCGAGAGTGAAGAGCTCGACAGCTTTGCTGGCCTCCAGATCCATTCTCTCCGGCATTTACCTGGCCCCCGGAGTTCACGCGGTGCTTGTACCTTCGTTGGTGTATTCGCACTGAGGGGTGAAGACGGGGGTGTATTCACCCAACAGATTAGCGGGAATCGTGTGAGCAGCGCGGCAGACTGCCAGGCTTCCAGCCTGCGGGTGTGAGCACGCAAGATAAAGTTTGGTGATTGCAAAATCAGGGCAATAATTGGGTGTTAGCAATAAAACTGGGGTGCGTGGATTGGCATCTTAGTACCCACGGCATCAGAAGACCCTGCCGTGACACACGAACAGGACTCGAGTTTTACAAAATATCTTAGATCATTTGTTTATCGCCACGGGGCGAAGTGCTGCTTGAACAGGAGGCAGTTATGCGAGGCAAAGTGTGGGCAAAGCGCATTGTTGGGACAGGAGCACTGGCAGGTGCGTTACTGGCCCAGGCGAACCCCTCCTGGGGGCAAGGCACGGAGCAATCTGCGGGGCAACAAATGGACATGGCAACTGTCAGCGCGCTGCTACAGAAGTTGCAGGCACAGGTCCAGGACTTGCACGCTCAGGTGAATGACCTGAAGGCGGAGCAACAGTCGGCGAAGGCGGAGTCCGCGGTGCTGAGGAAAGAGTTGGAGACGGCGAAATCGCAATTGGTGGCGATCACGGTTCCGGCGGGCAGCGGTTCGCCGATGCAGGCGGTTGCGCCGTCCGCAAGCACTGCTGCGACGGAGCAACGCATCAGCAGGCTGGAGGAAAACCAGCAACTGGCGGATTCCAAAATCGCTGAGCAGAGCCAGACGAAGGTGGAGAGCGGGTCAAAATATCGGTTGCGGCTGACAGGAATTGTGCTGCTGAATATGTTTGAGAACCGCGGCACGGTAGAAAACTCCGACTTCCCGTTGCTGGCGGAAAATCCGCAATTTCAGTTTCTGCCTTCGGGCGCTTCGTTTGGGGGTTCGCTGCGGCAATCGCAGGTTGGAATTCAGGCGTTTGGCCCTACGATAGCCGGGGCGCAGACCAGCGCCAGTGTGCAGTTCGATTTTGCTGGAGGATTTCCGGAAGTGCCAAATGGAGCGAGCTTCGGGATTATGCGACTGCGAACGGGGACGGTACGGTTTGACTGGCCGAAGACCTCGGTGGTGGCGGGGCAGGATACATTGTTTTTTGTGCCGAATAATCCAACTTCGCTTGCGACGCTGGCGGTTCCAGCGCTGGCGTATTCGGGGACGCTTTGGAATTGGGCGCCGCAGGTGCGCGTGGAGCACAAGTTCGAGGTATCGGAGTCTGGTTCGTTTCTGATCCAGGGTGGAATTCTTGATTCGCTTTCCGGGGACACCCCACCGTCTGCTTATTATCGCGTGCCGACCTGGGGCGAGCGTTCCGGCCAACCGGCGTACGCAGCGAGGCTTTCATGGACGCAAGACATTCACGGGCAGAATCTCACACTGGGCGCGGGCGGATACTACGGCCGGCAGGCCTGGGGTTTCGGGCGGCACGTGGATGGATGGGCGGGTACCGTGGATGCCAGCTTGCCCCTGGGTAAGAAGCTTGAACTGACGACAGAATTTTTCCGGGGGCGCGCAATTGGCGGCCTGGGCGGCGGGATTGGACAAAGCGTGCTTTGGCGGGGGTCGCTAGCCGATCCAGCGACGGACGTTTACGGATTGAACTCCGTGGGCGGGTGGTCGCAGCTGAAGTTCAAAGCGACGTCCAAGTTGCAGTTTAATGGTGCTTTCGGCCTGGACAATCCGCACGCCGGCGAATTGCGACTGCACGGAGGGAATATGAATTACTACCCGGTGCCACTGTCGAAAAATGAGAGCGGGTTCGTGAACTTCATTTATCAGCCTCGATCCGATATTGTGTTCTCCATGGAATACCGGCGGATCAAAACGTTTACACTGGATAGCAGCGCGAATGTGGCGAATGTAGGCAATTTCAGCGTGGGTTATATATTCTAGTGGGAATGATCGGCACCTCTCGAAGGCCGGGGTTAGTCATTGCCATGTGGGTTGTTTGGGCTTGCGCGGCGGTCTCCGCGCGCGGGCAGAATAATGCCGTGACGATGCGCATGGCGGTCCAGAGGCAGATTGGAGGGAAGCAGGAAAAATCGGCGCAGGCAAATGTGGACGCCTCGAATATTGTCGTCTGGCTGAAGCCGCTTGAACCTGCCGTGAAGACTGAACTCGGGGACGGGGCGAATCACAAGAAAATTCAGCTTGTTCAGCATAACAAGACTTTCCTTCCCCATGTTCTGGTGGTTCCGGTAGGCACGGTGGTCGATTTCCCGAATCGCGATCCCTTTTTTCACAATGTATTCTCATTGTTCGATGGCAAGCGGTTTGATCTTGGCCTTTATGAAGCCGGGGCAAGCAACTCCGTGCGGTTTGACCGGTTGGGCGTGAGCTTTTTGTTTTGCAACATTCACCCGGAGATGAGCGCCGTGGTAGTGGCGGTCGATACGCCGTATTACGGGCTGTCCGATCGGAAGGGAAACATCGCCATGCAGGATGTGCCGGACGGAAAGTATGAATTGCATGTCTGGTACGAACGGAGCCTTACCGACGATCTGAAGAATCTGACGCGCGCCGTAACCATTTCCGCCAATGCCAGAGATCTGGGGACCATTCAAGTGCCCGAAAATCCCAGCTTCACACCCGCGCACAAGAATAAATATGGGCAGGATTACACACCGCCCCCGGCTCCAGCTTACTCACGTCCCTGAACAGGTTCGCCGAGAATTCCCGGGAAATGGCCTCAATGGTAATGCGATGGAGGACCCTAGTGGATCGTTGGCGTTGCGCTTGCAGGTACGTTCAGTTCCGCTGCGGGGAGTCGAACCAGGACGGTGGTTCCGGACTCGGAAGTTTGTTCGATGGAGACGGTGCCGGAATGATCCTGGACAATTTTGCTGACGATGGCCAGACCAAGCCCGGTTCCGTTGGGCTTGCCGGAACTTACAAACGGATCAAACAGCGAGTCGCGGATGGTGCTGGGGATGCCGCGCCCGGAATCTTGAACACGGACCTCAAATCCGGCCTGGGTGCTCTTGGCATTGACGACGATGGAGCCTTCGCTCTCTGCCATCGCCTCGCAGGCATTCAGGATGAGATTGAAAAAGACACGCTCAAGTTTTCGGGCGTCGAACATGCCCTCCAGATCACCCGAGGAAGAGAGCACGATGCGGGTCTCGCGAAATTCGGATTTGGAATGGATGGCTTCGATGGCGCGGCGGATGACCTGATCGATGCGTGTGCGCGTGGGAGTGATTGCGCTGCGCTGATAAGAGAGTTCGCGAAGGGAGTCGATCAAGTCGGTCATTTGATTGGCGGCGGTCTTGATCTCTTCGTAGATTTCGTCTTTCTTGAGCTTGAGTTCATCCGCTTCGTAGAGGAATTCGGCGTTGGCCACAACTGCCGCGAGATAGTGACGCAAGTCATGGGAGATCGAGCCGGCGGCGCGGGCCAGGGCGGCGATGCGTTCGGACTCGATGCGATGCTGCTGCAGGGCGAGCAATTGGCCGCGCATCTGGGCAAACGAGGTGCTTAGCTCGACGAGCTCCGTGCTACCACGGGGAGTAATCGAGTAGGTGAAATCGCCCGCAGCGAGGGCTTTGACGCCGGCCACCAGATTGTCCAGGGGGTGCGTGATGGTGCGGGCCACGAAACCAAAGAGGAGTACTCCGAAAAGAACCGCGAGGCCGCCAGCAACGTAAATTGAGTAATTCAGGCGTTTGATAAATGAATTTTCCTGGACCAGCGGCATCATAACGTAGCAGCGCACTGGGGCAGGAGAGGAGCCGTGGAGCAACACGGAGGAGTACGCGTACTGGTCGGTATCCAGCGTGATTTGGCCGGAAGTGATAGTCGAAGAAAATACGCCGGACTCGAGGCGCCGTTGAAGCTCTGCCGCATCTCGAGCGGGAAGGGTAGAAGCGATGACGGTATCGCTTGTCGCCAGGGCGATCTGATTGTTGGCGGCGACGGAAAGTTGTTGGGCGACGGCGGAATCTACCTGGTAGCCAACGGCGAGGAGACCCAGAGGTTGAGTGGTTGAGCCAGCGCCGGAAGTGATGGGATGGAGGAAGACCCAGTAGAGGCGGCCGTCGTCGTACCACCAGGAGGCATCTTCGCCGACATCGGTGGAGCGCTTCAGGTCGCGTTCGGCTGTCTCCGCCGACCAGCCGGGTCTGGTCATGTGCAGGGCTACGACAGACCGGTTGGGTTTCGCTAGCACGAAGAGATCGCTGCCGGCAAGCTTCCAGAAGGATTCGGAGCCGTCCTGAATTGTTGGCGCATGCTGCGTGGACATCAGGGCTTTCATTGTGGGGAGGTCCGCGAGCATTGCCGCGGTGCGCGACAACTGCAGCTCCCGTTGCCGTTGAACACTTTCGAACGCGCTCGTGGACTCATCCGTGCCGTCTTTTACCTGCTTCTGAATCTCGGCATCGACGGTATGTCGAATGAAATAGAGAAGGGAGCCCGTCAGACCAAGAATGATCAAAAGAGCCGCGACAAAGAGCTGGGATCGTAGTCGAAACGTAGTCATGTAGCTTCAGCGATCGAATTCACACAAGCGTTCCGGCGGCTGAACCTCCGGGAATGAATTTGTATCCGGCACCGTGCATGGTCATCAGGAAACGCGGCGCGGCAGGATCGGGCTCAAGTTTCTGGCGCAGACGGAGCACATGATTGTCGACCGTGCGCGTGGAAGGATAATTCTGATAGCCCCAAACCTCGTTGAGCAGCTCCTCGCGGGAGACAACTCGCCCGGCGGAAGCGGCCAGATATTTCAGGAGCTTGAATTCTTGCGAGGTCAGCGTGATGGCTTTTCCCCCTCGCGTGGCTTCCATGCTGGTGAAATCGATGCGCGCGTCGCCGAAGGCCAGGACTTCGTGCTGGACGGACTTCGTGGGAATCTGGGTTACCGAAGGCGAACCGGCGCCGGTGCGGCGCATGGCGCGGCGAACGCGAGCGAGAAGTTCCTTGGGGCTGAACGGCTTGGTTACGTAATCATCGGCTCCGAGCTCCAGCAAGAGGACTTTGTCTTCGACCTCGGCATTCGCGCTGAGGACCACGATCGGGACGGAGGCAGCCAGCGCCTTGAATTCGCGGCAGAGTTCCTTGCCGGAAATGCCCGGGAGTTTGAGATCAAGAACCACCGCGCAGGGGAGTTGTTTGCGGAAAAGTTCAAGCCCGCTGGGACCGTCAGATGCGATCTGGACCTGGAGCGAGTCGGATTCGAAAAGCCGCTGAAGGGTGCGCTGCATGGCGCGGCTGTCTTCCACAACCAGAACAGTATCTGTGGACATCGAAATCGAGCCTCCTCGTGAAACATCATTTTCGCCCGTCTTAGGCCCGGCCCAGGTTGCTGAATTGATCGTTCCCATCATGATACCCCTCTCTCTGTGCTGGATAGCCTATGATTCCGATTGGTCGAGTTTGGCTTGATCCGCGCCACAACGGCGCTTGCAACGGGACTGCTCAAAGGAAACAAGCATCGACAAAATCAAATAGCCACGGCCACTATGAGTACAACTGTAGCGCGAAATGGAGGGCGAAGTTCGGGGCGGAAGAAGATATAACAGCTGCGTGACATTGCGGTGACAAATTTGGCGTGCGTCCCGCGATTCTTGCTGAAACAGTGGTGGTTTTGGTGAGGCGAAGATTTGTTTTTCTGCCTGGCATTTGCCGGTTCGATTTCATGGGGCGAGCGGGACCAGGCTGTGAACTTCGGGGTGAGTTTGCTGAAGTTTTTTCGTGGCCCTCACAACAAAAAAGGCTTCTGAAACATCGCGACAGGCCTGGATGGCCAGTTCCGGTTGCGACAAAAAATTTGCTAGGCTATGACTTGGCGGTGACAATTCGGATTTCGGTTGACAGTAGAGTAGGGGCTCGACCAGAAGGGCAGCCTAATCTTTATCAACTGCGCGGAAGATGGGAGTGGGTAACTCTTCTGGTCGTACCTGCGAACTGCCCGAGGAAGTTCCTGCCCCCGAATCGATTTGGCACAAATAATATTCAGATTGTTTCGTTGGCTTCAGGAGTTGGTTTTCAGCCCCGTCAGTTGCTGCTTTCCCGCGCCACGAGTTGGTAGGTTCTCCAACGGGCGGCAAGGAGCGGTCGAGGACGATCAAATCCGGGATTCCACGGAGTCTTGCGCGGAAATTCGTCATTCCCGATATCACGAATCAGAAACTTCTGGACAAAGGCCAGGTTCTGATGAACGGAGTGGATATCGCCTTGCAACTGCAGGCTGCGGAGTAATCCCGCGGCCGATTTTAAGCCAAGCCGCGAACCTGCTATGGCCGCCGGGCGGATTTACTCCTGCGTTTCCTGCTCTACGGGGATTTCCGTCGGTTCAACGCCGGCTTCTTTTTCCGCGCGCTTCGCAATCTTCCTCTGCTCGCGGCGCTCGGCCTTTTCGCGCTGCTTTTCCAATCGCTTCATTTCCTTCTGGCGTTTTTGGAATGTAATGGCCATACAATCTCCTTAAATTTGTAGTTCAGTCCGTTACTGAGGCTACCCGGCCGCGGAAACTACCAGCGGGGTTCGCGAGGCTGGCGAGCGGCTTCGCGGTAATCTTCGTTTGAAAAACGCTCCCGGTTTCCACCGCGGTTCTCGGTGCGAGGCGCGCGCGTGGCTTCTTTCGGGCGCGCTTCGTTCACTTTCAGGTTCCTGCCCCCAACCTGCTTGCCATCCAATCCGGCAACGGCTTTGGCAGCTTCTTCGTCGTTTGGCATCTCCACGAACGCGAATCCCCGCGCGCGGCCGGTTTCGCGATCCTTCACCAGGTTTACGCGGCCCACTTGTCCGAACGGCTTGAACAGATCGTTTAGTTCGCTTTCCGTGGTTTGAAAACTCAAATTGCCTACAAATAGACTCTTCATCCTTGCTTCTCCTTTAAAGATTTGCGGTCGCGCGCAATTGTTTTTGCTTGCGGCCACATTTACTTCTGCTCCCCTTCAATATGAGCCCCGAATGAATATCTGAAACCTGCCGGAACGCGAAGGATGCCGCAACTTGCGCAGCGCCTTGGCTTCAATCTGCCGGATACGCTCCCGGGTAACCGCGAAAACTTCGCCGACTTCCTCCAGCGTGTGCTGGCTGCCGTCGTCGAGGCCGAAGCGCATGCGGATGATGCGTTCCTCGCGCGGCGTGAGCGTCCTTAAGATCGACGCAATCTGGTCCTTCAGGTTCAGGTCGATGGCGGCGTCGGAGGGGGACAGCACGCCTTTATCCTCGATGAAGTCGCCGAGGTGCGACTCGCCTTCGTCACCCAGCGGCGTTTCAAACGACATCGGCAACTGCGCGATTTTTTTCGTTTTGCGCACCGCGTCGACTGGAATATCCATGCGCCTGGCGATTTCTTCGGAGCTCGGTTCGCGTCCCAATTCCTGGACCAATTGCTGGCTGGTGCGCACCTGCTTGTTGATCATTTCGATCATGTGCACGGGCACGCGGATGGTGCGGGCCTGGTCGGCGATGGCGCGGGTGATTGCCTGGCGAATCCACCACGTTGCGTAGGTAGAAAATTTGTATCCCCGGCGCCAGTCAAACTTGTCGGTGCCGCGCATCAAGCCGATGTTGCCTTCCTGAATCAAGTCCAGAAACTGCAGGCCGCGATTGGTATATTTTTTGGCGATGGAAACAACCAGGCGCAGATTCGCTGCGGTCAGTTCGCTCTTGGCCTGTTGCGCTTCCGTCTCGCCGCGGTGAATCAGCGTAAGAGCGCGTTTCAGCGTGCTTGCACCCACTTCGCTCGAGTCTTCGATTTCCTTAATTCTGGCGCGGCACGTGCGCAATTCCTTGCGTGCTTCAAGTGAGACATCGCCATGCGACGCTTTCACGCGCCGCTCCAGCCGCGTTGCCTCGCGTTCCTGGAATTCCAGGCGCTCGACCGTATGGCGCAGCAGTTCGATCAGCCGCTTGCGTTCGCGCTCCTTGAACTCAATCGAACGGGCAAGCAAGGACATTTCCACTCGAGTTCGCGACAACCGCCACTTGGCCCGGCGAAAAGCGCGCTTGTCGGAAGTTCCGGTGGCTTCCAGCTTGGCGAGTTGTTTTGTCCCCAGCTCATGAAGCTTTGCGATTTTGTCGATAGTCCGCAGGGTCTGCCGGGTTTTTTCTTCGATCTTCTCTTCGGTCAGATCCTCTTCGTCAATCTGCACAATCTCTTTGATCGAGCGGTTTCCCGAGCGCACGTCTTCCCCGACCGCAATCAACGCCTTCAACACAATGGGAGAACGCGAAACCGTCTTGAGCACGCGAAGGCTTCCGCGTTCCAACCTTTTGGCAATGGTCACTTCCTGCTCGCGAGTCAACAGGGGAACAAGGCCCATCTCGCGCAGATAAACACGAACAGGATCGCTGGTTTTTTCAGGCGGTGAAGCGGTCTGGTCGAGTTCCGCGTCTTCGTTGGCCGCGGCTTCGTGGTGGGGTCGAGTGTCCGCGGGTTCCGCAACGTCAGGGACGGCGTGCGCCAGTTTGGCGTCCGAGGCGTCTTCATAGAGCGCGATGCCTTCGCTTTCGAAGGCGGTGAAGGCGCTGTCAATCTCTTCGTTGGTATGTTCTTCCGCGGCGAAGGCGTCGTTCACCTGGTCGTAAAGAAGATAGCCTTGTTCTTTGCCCAGTTTAATGAGCAGCCGGACTTGATCTTGTTGTTCCTGAATTTCCCGTGGCAATGGTTTCTCCCCTCATCCGCTGCCAGTTTGCCCGGGCGGTTATCCGCACACTTTCACCCGGCAGGCACACTTGGACGAGGATTGGCTCAGATCGAATCGTTTTGCGGATTGCAGCTGTGGCTACCTGCGCTGCGTTCGGTGGACGGGACTCCGGTGTCCCGATGCTCTTGGGTGCTGCGGCATTTGCAGCTCTAGAATCAGACGGCTACCATCATACACTACCTGCGTGTTGGTAGGTTGTGTTCACTGGCGTCACTCTGAAAGCCTCGGACCTGCCTCTGCTGCGCTTCACAGCTTGAATTTATGGGCGAATCGCGCTTTTCTCCGGCGCCCTTTGCCTTGTATTGCCAATTCTTCTCGTATTCCGCCGCGAAGACTTGCCGTGTTTGGAGCTGGAAGGGAAGTGCAGCGGATCCCGCAGGCTCTGCAGTTCGCGATAGTAGTAGAGCGCACTGGGGCGCAGCCGATGAAATTTCAAACTCTTCAAGAAAGCCAGCTCCTCGTCACTGGTGTCGCCGCTCATCCCTGGGTTGCGAAGAAATTCCTTGAAGCCCGGTTCCTCTTCCGCACCGGGAAGTGCGCTTGCTTCGGCATATTGGAAACGGACAACCCCACGGGAAGCCAACCCTTTGCTCAACCGGACTTCCAGGTTGAAAGACTTTAAATCGATGTCCCAGGATTCGATCAGCGGGTTGAGAAAGCTGGAGCATTGCTCAACGGAAATGTTCAAGACATCCGTGTCCAGAAAGTCCTGAGTCTCCGCTTGCAACTCTTCCTGAGATTGGCGACGCAGCCTTCCCGCTCGCCGGAGCCATTTCTCGTCTTTCAGACCTTCCCAAGCCGCTCCCTTGGCCGCAGCCAGCAACGTCTGGCTCACAAGGCGTTCCAGTTCGCCAAAAGCCTGCTTCTCAAAAATCTCGCGAACCAGGCTCCGCGACTCAGGCTTGCACTTCCCGAGGATCAATTCGCGGGCCTCCCGAAATAATGGCGTGGGAACCTCGGCCAGTTTTCGCTTCCACTCTTCAAGCCGCTGTGCCTGCGCCATTGCGGCGAGATGCCCCCTGGGGAATTCCAGAAAGGCGTCCATCCGGTCGTACAGGCCGGTTCGCTCGGTGGCGGGCGGCGCTTTTTTCCTGGAAAGAAGTTGCGAGATGTAGGACTCCGTGACCTGCGCCGCGGCGGCCAGATCGCGTTGTTCACGATGTAGTTCCTGGAGCCGCTGGCGAATGATGAAGCTCATGTCCACGGAGGCTCTCCTTTGGATTAACCAAAATAGTAAAGCACAGTGTAAGTGAACTTAAATAACTTGACAAGAACTGTGAAGTGGCCCAATCTGAAGGGGTACTCCCAAGGCTGCCTTCAGGTTTCGAAAACCCAACGGGGTTCCTGAACTACTCCCTTGCTCATGAACTGAAGGAGCTTCCTATGTTTGTTCGCAAAGTGTCCATGCGCTTGAAGTCCGAAGCGGCCTCACAGTTTATCCTCAAGATGGAAGGCGAGATCATCCCCCTGCTTCGAAAGCAGAAGGGCTTCCTGGACGAAATGACCTTGCTGGCGCAAAGCGGCAAGGAAGTTTACGCCTACAGCTTCTGGGAAAACAGCACCGACGCGGAAAATTACGAGAAAAATGAATTTCCCCGGGTCACCGGCATGCTCTCCGGCGTGATTGAGGGCGCCCTGCGCGTCCATACTTACATGGTCGCCAACTCCACTTTCCACAAGATGGCTGCCGTAGCCGCTTCCTAAGGGCGTTGACTTTTCCGAAGAGGGCAGGCGCCGAGCCTTTCCCGGTTTTCTCTTCGCGCGTTCTCGGCAGAGGAGAATACATGCAGATTGCGATCTGGATATTTGTGGGACTCGCGGCCGGTTGGCTTGCGGGTAAAAGCCTTGAAGGGAAGGGCTACGGTTTGTGGATGGACCTGGCGATGGGTGTCGCGGGCGCGGTCGCCGGTGGATTGCTCACACGCTCGATCGGCTTTTCCGGTTATGGGGGAGTATTTGTTTCCGCGTTCATGGCCATCGGGTGTGCCGCTCTGCTGACGATTCTTGTGGCAATG
>Ga0210403_10003949_pt1 | contig 12887 bp, 9 predicted proteins | sample IncBWC19MmetaG_FD_150863 | JGI IMG/M metagenome (GOLD analysis project Ga0210403, IMG submission 150863) | Forest soil microbial communities from Barre Woods Harvard Forest LTER site, Petersham, Massachusetts, United States - Inc-BW-C-19-M | ecosystem: Environmental > Terrestrial > Soil >... | reverse complement strand
CCGCTCGTGATCTCGGCATCCTGCACCACCGTCTCGAATTTGCCGGCGCTCAGGCCGCTAAGGGGGCTGGCCGCATCCGGATGCCGCAACATGCCCTTCGGAGTAAACACGATCAGGGGCTTACGCCACTGGCGCAGCGCCTGCCGCCGCAACAGATGAAAATACTGGGCGGCCGTGGAAGGCTGGCACACCTGGATATTGTCTTTGGACGCAGACTGTAGATAGCGCTCAATACGCCCACTGGAATGCTCCGGCCCCTGGCCTTCATAGCCGTGTGGCAGCAGCATCACCAGCCCTGACAGCAGGCCCCATTTGTCTTCGCCGGAAACCAGGAACTGGTCGATGATGACCTGCGCGCCGTTGGCGAAATCGCCAAACTGCGCCTCCCACAGCACCAGGGCATCCGGAAAATCTCGGCTGAAGCCGTACTCAAAACCCAGCACTGCGGCTTCGGACAATATTGAGTTGTAGGCCTCAAACCAAGCCTGTCCGGGCGCCAGATGCGACAGCGGAACATATTCCTGCTCGTTCTCAATATCGATCAGAACGGAGTGGCGGTGGTTGAACGTACCGCGGCGGCTATCCTGTCCGGCCAGCCGCACGGGAATTCCTTCTTTTAGCAGTGAACCGAAAGCCAGGGCCTCGGCCATGCCGTAATCCAGGGGCAGTTTACCGGCGCCCATTTTCTCCCGCTGCTCCAGCAGTTTTTTGGTCTTGGGATGGATCGCGAAATCCTCGGGGTAGACCGTGAGTCGGCCTGCGATTTCACGCAGGGCCGGTTCCGCCACCGCGGTGGGCACTTCATAAGCGGGATTGTAGCGCCCGCCACAATAGCGTCCCCAGTAGTCCGGCAGCTTGCGCAGCACCGGCTTCTGCTGCATCTTGCCCGCTATCTCATAGCTGGAGTCGATGGCCGCCCGGAACTGTGCCGCCATCTGTGTGGTGTCGATCTGGTGTTGGGCCGCGTACATCTCAAACAACGGCCGCCGTGCGTTGATTTTTTTATACAGCAGCGGCTGGGTGATCGTCGGGTCATCCACTTCGCTGTGGCCGTGGCGGCGATAGCCGATCAGGTCGATCACCACATCGCTGCCGAACTGGTATCGGTATTCAACCGCCAGGCGTGCCACCCATAGCACGGCTTCCGGATCTTCGGAATTTACATGGAAGATGGGAATGGGCTGGCGTTTGGCCAGATCGGAGGAAAAGCGCGAGGTGTGCAGCTCGCCGGCGTTGGTGGTAAAGCCAATCAGGTTGTTGACGATGACATGGATGCATCCGCCGACGTTGAATCCCTTCAACCCGGCGAAGTTCAGGGTCTCGGCCCAGATACCCTGGCCGGCAAACGCAGCGTCGCCATGCAAGATTACCGGCAGGACTTCTTTTTCACCTTCCGCCCCGATGTGCATCTGCTTGGCGCGCGTGCGCCCCAGCGCTACCGGGTCCACCGCTTCCAGATGGCTGGGATTCGAAACCAGATGCATGCCCACCGATTTGCCGGAGCGCGTCCGGTAGACGCCGGTTGCTCCCTGGTGGTACTTCACGTCGCCGCCACCCAGCACGCTACGGGGGTCAACATCTTCGAATCCCGCAAACACGTTCTCCGGCGGGATGCCCACCACCAGCGACATCACCGTGAGGCGGCCACGGTGGCTCATGGCCATCACGCTGGTGGTGGCGCCCAGATCGGCGCCCACTTCGAGAACGGTATCAAGCAGCGGAATCTGCGAAGTGTTGCCCTCACCCGAATAACGCTTCGTGCCCAGATAGCGCGTCTGCAGGATCTGCTCAAACAGATCGGCCTGTAGCAGACGCTCCGCCAGCCAATGGCGGTCCACTACCGGCGGCCGGGGATTCTCAATGCGCTCCTGCAGCCACTCGCGGCGGTCGCGCTGAAAGATGTGCATGAATTCCACGCCGGTGCTGCCACAGTAAAGCTGCCGGGCTTCTTCAGCATCCTCGCCCTTCATCCGCAGTTCAGGAAATCCATCGCCCACCGGTCCGCCCAAGGGGTTCAGGCTGGCTTCCAGGTAACCCCAGCGCCGGAATATGTCGAAAACCCGCTCTCTTTCGAGGGCCTGCTGGGTCGCCGGTAGCTCTGCACTATGAATGCTCATGGTTAATTCGTCCACACCTTAATGAGTAGGAATTCTATTGCCGCTTCCAGAGGAAGACTGCCCCTCAAGGATAACATCTACGGCCTCTGGTACGGGGGTTGGGAGAGTGAGTAATCATTGAGGACCGGAGGATCGGATGATCGGGAGACCGGGTGATCTGGTGATCGGAACTGAGCGCTTGCTTTGCCGTCGCGTCCTGCCAGTTGCATACATTGCAGTTACACACTATCCAATCAAGGCCTTGGCCGCCCACCATGATCTCAGGGGGTACGACAAACCAAATTCCGATTCGCGTTTATCCGCGTTCATTCGCGGCAAATCGCTTTTGCTTTTGAATGCGGCTGTGCTGGCTGTTGGCTCCCCAAAAACAAACGTCCTGCGATTTCTCGCAGGACGCTCGGGCAGCCCTCCCCCGGAACTGCCTTATCCACTAGGACATTGACGTACTGTCCTTTAGTCTATGCTACTTTAGTAACATTCGCTGCTTTTGTCAAGTCCGCCTCCTATTTATTTTGTTTTCAACGCTTTAGCAAATCGAATCCAACAGCGGACTCAGGCATCCAATGGTTTGGTAGGATGGAACAATACAAACTTGGCCTGGCAGCGGGCAGTTACTCTCTTAGGGGAAAGGTAATTTCATGGCAAGCACTACAATTTTCGAGGTAACCGACGGTAATTTTGATCAGAGCGTCTTGAAGAGCGATCAGCCGGTGCTGATCGATTTCTGGGCCACATGGTGTGGTCCATGCAAGGCCTTGGCTCCGGTGGTCGACGAAGTGGCCGACGCCTACAGCGGCAAAGTCAAATTCGGCAAGATGGATATCGACAGCAATCCCTCGACGCCGCAACGCTACGGTGTGCGTGGCATTCCCACGCTGCTGCTGTTCAAGAATGGCCAGGTAAAGGAACAGATCGTTGGCCTAGTGGCCCGTGAAAAGATCGAGAAGGCGCTCGACAAACACCTGGGATAAGCAAAACCAATTCGCATGTGCGGAAAAGGCCTGGCTGTGCGCCGGGCTTTTTCTTGCAGGCGCTCAATACCCGTCAAGCCATCATGCCCGCAAAACTGCGGGACTGGCGTTTCGCCCCTGGGACGGAAAACGTTGACCGCGCGGAGATCACCTCTGCTCTTCCGGCGGCCGCAAGCCGATGAATGAACGGTACAAAAGTACGTCATAGATCACCTTCAGCCCTCCTCCCAGGATCAAAGGCGCTGAAAAAGTGAGATTCATCAGGACTCCAGACAAGGAAGAAGCCGCGGCCCAGGCCCCGGTGCGGACCAGGTTGGTAGCGCCGCTGGCGAATGTTCTTTCTTCCGGCGCGACCAGTGCCGCCACATACGATTGGCGGGTGGGCACATCCATTTCCACCAGGGACTCACGCAGCAGGAAAAGCGCCAGAGCCCAGGAGGCGGATGGAGCAAAGGGCACGGCCATCAGAAGCAGGCTGGAGGGCAGGTGGGTAAAGACCATGGTCCTGACCAGCCCGATGCGGCGGGCCAGAAACGCCGCACCCAGATGAGAAACTGCGTTCAGCACGTGAACGGCGAAAAACAGCACCGCCAGCCGTTCTTCATTGAGCGCAAAGCGGCGAAAAAACCAGTAAGAAACCAGCGCATCGGTGAGAAAACCTCCGCCAAAACTATCGAGAGCAAATAAAGCGCAGATTTTGGCGACTATCGACCGGGTCCGCGCCGATACGGTAATGCGCCACACCGGCGCGGCCCCCGCAGGGACCACTTCGATCTCGGGCGAAAGCAGTAGATAAAGAAATCCGCTTAGCACGTTGAGCAACGCATAACCAATAAACAAGGTGCGATAGGAAGCGGCGAGATCGGCGCCCCAGAGCCGTTGCTTCATCAGGGGCCAGCCGGCAGCCAGTGCTCCCAGCGCCCCGCTGGCATCGAGCACCAGACTGTACCAGGCCAGGCCCCAGGTGCGGCGATCCGTGGAGACCAGTCCGGGAATCACCGCCTGTTCCAGCGCATAGGCTGCGCTGCGGTCGGTGCCCATGCCATTGAGCATACCCACAAAGGCCAGCGCCATGAGTGCCGGAAGCCCGAGGTGAAAAACCAGCGGCACGGCGCCCAGCGCAGTCAACTGCGCCAGGAAAAATAGCGTGGCCCGCCGTCCCAGACGGTCGGCGAGAAATGTAGTAAGGATGGTCCCACAGGCGGCCCCGGCAATGCCGGTGGCAATCACCAGCCCGATGGCGGTGGAAGAATATCCCTGGCGGTAAAGGAAAATGCCCAGCACCACGCCCAGCAAACCAATGCCGAAGGAGCGCAGCCATGCGGCAATGTAGATGCAGGCGAGGCTATGACTGTGTTGAAGCATTCAGGCCTGAACTGCGAAAATACTTGAAACACAGTGTGACGTTGCCACAACCAAAACCTTTGAAACACAGAGGAACAGAGGCAACAGAGGGTTGTGGGGTTGTGAGGCGCTGGAAAAATCGTCGCGGACCGCCACAATTGTGGCGGCTAGTAACAAAAGAGAGTACGGAGGCAATTCAAAATCTCCGCTCTGCTTCCTCGCGTTTTCCTCTGTGGTGTTCACCCCATTACAATCTTCGCAGCTCACAACAGTTCTTGGAGCCGCCTCACAACCCCAAAATCCTCTGCTTCCTCTGTTCCTCTGTGTTTCAAAGGTTTTCGTTGCAACTCGTCGCGCTGTGGTTCAAAGGTTTTCGTTGCGGCTACGTCACGCTTGCGTTTCAGAGGTCCTGGTCGTTGCCGGTTGCACCCTAATACTTCCTTAGCACCCCGATCACCCGGCCTTGTACCTGCACTGACTTAGCGGGCACCATGATCGGGGCCATGGCGCTGTTGGAAGGCTGGAGCCGGATCTTCGCTCCTTCGCGGTATAGCCGCTTGAGCGTAGCATCCGTGCCTTCGACCAGGGCGACCACGATTTCGCCGTCGCGGGCGGTGTTGGCTTTCTCCACCAGGACGTAGTCGCCATCCACGATGTGCTCATCGCGCATGCTCTCGCCTTTTACCTGCAGCACAAACACATCTTTGGAACGCGTGATGTCGCCCAGAGAAATGGTTTCCGGCTGCGCGACAGCCTCGATCGGCTGGCCGGCGGCGATGCGGCCCAGCAGCGGCAGAGTGACCTCCGCCGGCGCCCGGGCCGGCATCCTCTTCATCAGCCCGCGCATCGGCAGCACGTCAATGGAGCGGCTGCGGTTGTAATCACGCTTCAGCAACCCCTTCATTTCCAGGTTGGAAACATGCTTATGTACCGTGGCCAGCGAACTGAGACCCATGCCCGCTCCGATTTCTTCAAAGGAAGGTGAATACCCATGCTGTTGCACAAAGTCATGGATAAAGTCGTAAACCTGACGTTGACGCTTGGTGATAGCCATACGCTTTTTATTTGAGCGAATGGAAGGCGAAATGTCAATAGAAAAGTTCGTTACCGGGAAGGTTCGGGGGGCCTAGCGATGCCAAGAGTCCCCGCAGGGGACGGCGCGAGAATAGCCCGCCGTTTCAACGGCAGGTCAGCAAGAGCGACGACACGAGTCCCCGCAGGGGACGAATGAAAAACAGCGGCATTTCAATGCCGCGCCACCCATGCATTAAAATCTGCCCCCATGTCTCATAAGGGCGGATCTTCAAAATGGATCAACGATCCAATGGAACGCCGATCATTTGCATGGCAGGACGCCTGCGGCGCGTTTACGGTTGGAGTTTCCCTGGTAAAGAGCACGATCCAATACATAGAGAGGCAGAAGCAGCATCATTCCAAGATGACCTTCACTGATGAATTCCGGCGGATTCTCGAACGCCATGGCATCGTGGAATTTGTGCGATGCGCGGCATTGAAATGCCGCTGTTTTTCACTCGTCCCCTACGGGGACTCGCGTCGTCATGCACTCCTACCCGCCGTTGAAACGGCGGGCTATTCTCGGTCCGTCCCCTGCGGGGACTTTTGTGCGCACTCTCTGTGACAACGACCCGATGCACGCCTGACACTCTTTTGCGGTTCCAATCAACCACGAAACACTGGGACCGTCGCTCCGCGAACGGAATTCGGACGATTCGTACCAATCCCGGCTCTTCAATCCCCCGATTCCCCGATTTTGGCAATTACCAATCTTCGCCAAGCTTCGCCCTACTTCGCCACTCTCATCCCGCTCAGAATCTCATCCACGGTGGCCATGGCCCGGTCGATCTCTTCCATGGTGTTATAGAAATGGGGTGAGAACCTCACGCCCGCTCGCGGACGCCAGTCTACGATTACATCCCGCCGCAATAGTTCCTGGCTTACTTCCTGCGAGTTGGGCATATCGATGGCCACGGTGCCTCCACGCTTCTCAGGGTCAAGAGGACAGTTCACCTTCCAGCCGCGCTGGCCGGCCTGCTCGATCAGGCGCGCCGTCATCTTCTTCGATTTTGCCCGAATGCGGTCTACGCCAATCTCACGGATGATCTTGAGCCCGGGGCGCGCGGCGTACAGTGCCGGAATGTTGGATGTCCCCTGCATGAACCGGTACGGCGGCCCACCGTATTGGATCGGTCCGGTCTCGAATCCGAAGGGATTCTGGTGGGCAAACCATCCGGTAATCTTGGGCTCCAGTTTTTTCCCCAGATCAGGACGCACATAGAGATAGGCGGTACCCGCGCCTCCACACAGCCATTTCAGGACGCCTCCAGTGGCAAAGTCAGCATTCAGCGCCTGCACGTCCACCGGCACATTGCCCAGTGACTGGAAGGTATCGAGCAACACATAGGCGCCCACACGGTGGGCCTTTTCGATAATGGCCTGCGCGTCCTTTATATAGGAACTCCGGAACACCACGTGGGAGATGGGGACGATCAGCGTCTGCTCGTCGATGGCGTCGATCAGGCGTTCGGCCGGCACACTGATTCCGTCGTCGGTCTTGACCATATGAACGCGCGCGCCCCGCGACCGCTGGGCCTCCCAGAAATACATCACCGAAGGAAAATTCATGTCGCTGTAGACGACCTTGTTGCGCGGACCGCTGAAATCGAAGCAACTGGCCACCACCGCCTGGCAGACGGTGACGTTCTGATGCACGCTCACCGATCCGGGCGGGGCGTTCATGAGAACGCCGATTTCGTCGCCAACTTCGCGCGCCAGCATCCACCAGTTCTCTTCCCAGGCGCGCACCCCGCGGGTGGCCCAGACATCACAATACGAAGTCATGGAGTCGTAGACGCCCCGGGGCATGGCCCCCAGAGAGTTGCTGATCATGTAGGTTGTGTTCTTGAGGATTGGAAACTCGTCGCGATAGCGAATCAGTTCGTCAGACATGGCCCTCCAATTCTGCCCGAAATCCTTTAAGTTTGCACGTCCTGCAGCCGATAGCCTCCGTATACATATTCAGGGTGGTGCAGGATATGCAATCTCAGCCGCTTTCAACCCTTGTATTATGCGACGATTCGGAATCCGTCGGGGCGCTCGATGTGGCGTTCGGTGAGCTCGGCATCTCCGCCCAGGTCAGCGTGAGCGGTGCAGGCGCCATCCGCGCCATGCAAAGCATGAAATTCGACTTGCTCCTGGTGGACCTGGACGATCCGTGTGCGCTGGAGACCCTTGAATTCCAGACGCGGGTGAAAGATCGCCAGCCGGCCCTGGTCATCGTGCTTTCGCATGATCCCGTGGTGCTCAACAGCGCCCGCAAGCACCGGGTCCACTTCGTGCTGTGCAAGCCTTTTACTTCCCACTTGATGACCAAGACACTGAAGGCCGCCCACCATCTTTTGTTGAAAGGCAAGCGTATCCCCTTCCGCAAATCGGTGCGCATCGCCGCTCATGCCACGCTCGTCGGTGACCTCGATGACTGCGGGCCCCAGGCGGCCCTCGTCCTCGACATCAGCTACTCCGGGGTTTGTCTGCAGATGAAAGAAGCCTTGCGCGCCGATGCCGTAGTCGCGCTCGATTTCCGGTTGCCGGAGACCGAGGCCGCCCTAAACATTTCTGGCCAGGTCCGCTGGTGTGACGCTTTCGGCAAGGCCGGCATCGAGTTTCATCCCACGCCGCAGCGCGAGCAGGAAACGCTCCGCCGCTGGCTCGATGCCCGGAGCCCGTGGGGCCGTGAGCTGCCGCAAAATACCGCGGCGACTAGATTGAACTCGGCCCGCTAAACTCGCCAGCAGCCTTCCCGCGGCCGCCACCTCAAAAAAAGCTTCGGCAGCCCTAACTAATTTCCGGCTGGGGCCCTCGATGGGATGCTATATTCGCATTTCCTGACTGCATTTTCTGACAATGACTCAAGACCTCGTTGCCCCGCGCCGGAAGCTGACGGTAATTCCGCTGGTTGCGGCCACGTACTTCATGGTCTCCGGCGGGCCTTATGGCCTGGAGGAGCTGGTGCAGAACTCCGGCTATCTGCTGGCCCTGGTACTGCTCGTCGCCACGCCCGTTGTCTGGAGCCTGCCCACCGCCATGATGGTAGGCGAGCTGGCGGCGGCCATTCCGGCTGAAGGCGGCTTTTACGTGTGGGTGCGCCGCGCTCTGGGCCCCTTCTGGGGTTTTCAGGAAGCCTGGCTCTCGCTCATGGCCAGCATTTTCGATATGGCCGTATATCCGGTGCTGTTCGTTGCCTACCTGGGAAGATTCTGGCCGCAGGCCAACCTTGCGCCGCTGAGCTTCATTCTGGCGGCGACGGTACTGGCCGCCTGCGTCGCCTGGAACCTCTTGGGGGCCAAGGCGGTTGGCGATGGCTCGGTCCTCATGAGTGTGCTGCTGATCAGCCCGTTCGTAGTAGTCACCATCATGGCCCTGATGCGCCACGGGCCGCTCGGTCCGGCGGCGCCCGCCAGCGGCTTGGTTCATAGCGACCTGATCACCGGGATACTGGTGGTGATGTGGAACTACATGGGTTGGGACAATGCCTCGACAGTGGCAGCGGAAGTCGAGGACCCACAGCGCACCTATCCGCGCGTGATGCTGTTTAGCATGATCGCCATCGTAGTCTCTTACACCATTCCCGTGGCCGCCGTCTGGCACACACACATCGCACCGGCCAACTGGAACACCGGAAGCTGGGCGGACATCGCCGCCATGGTCGCCGGGCCGTGGCTGGGGATCGCGCTGGTGGTGGCCAGCATGGTGAGCACCTTCGCCATCGTGAACTCCCTCACCATGTCGTACTCGCGCCTTCCGGTGGCCATGGCCGAAGACGGATATCTTCCCCGGCTGTTTACCCGCAAGCTGCCCAACGGCGCTCCGTGGGCCGCCATTGTGTTGTGCGCCCTCGGCTGGGGCCTGGCTCTGAACCTGAAATTTGACCGCCTGCTCATGCTCGATATCCTGCTGTGGGGCGCAAGCGTGGTGCTCGAGTTTATCGCGCTGGCAGTCCTGCGCGTACGCGAACCCAATCTTGCCCGGCCGTTCAAAATCCCCGGAGGACTACCGGTGGCGGTGCTCGCCGGCGTGGGCCCGACCGCACTCATCGTGCTGGCCATCATCAAGACCCACGACACACGGCTAGGCAACTTCAGCGCACTGACGGTTGGGCTTACGCTGATGGCGGCCGGTGTGGCCGTATATTACCCGCTGGCCTGGCTGCGTCAAAGGCATTTAGCCGCGAATTAACGCAAATACACGCGAATTTGGAATTGGGTTGTCGATGTTCCTGGAATCTGTGATACGCTCACCCGCGAGGGAGCGACTTGGTGAAAAGAAAAACAAAACCTTTCAACAACATCAAGGAAGATGTGTACCTCTCCTCGCCCGAGGTCCTGCGAGTACTGGGCGAAGAGTCGAGACGCAATGGGACCAATGCCCTGACTTCCCGGCAGATCGATCGGATCATCAAGGCTGCGCGAACTCGAGAATCAAAGCGCGGATGACATCCCTCAGGCCGGTTAGTGATATCAAAACGAAGTTCTACAATGTCGGATTACGAACCAACCACGGTCCACTCTGCCACATGAACTACTGCCTTGGGCTTGTCAGTAATTTAACGATCATTTTCTTTGTTGTACTCCACTCGTGACCAAATCACGCAAATGACAAAGAAACCAACGAAGAACCCAAGCGCCCACACGTCAGATCTTGCGCCTCTGATATAGCTGCACTCCTGAACGATCAACCCAAGGCAAAAACCAACGCAGAACATTGCTCCCGCTAGGCCTGTTTTCATCTATTCTCCGAATCAGTGCTTAGCCAAATACATCAATCATGGAACTGGGTTCTTGGACTTTAACGCTTTTTGGATGCCCTCTGCCAGCCTTGCTATAGCAGTGTGTGAGATATTGAAGACTCCAATCGCATCGTCAATGTCGAGCCAATCTTCCGGATGCATCAAGGGATTGCGATTTAATGTTCGTATATTGTCCAAGACAGCAATCAAATTCGCGTCAACTCCAGCCTGCTTCAACATCTGTATATAGTGTCCCCAGTCCCGTTTGGCTGGCTGGGAGCCGGTAAGGTCAATTAAATACTGACGAATCACACATTCAACCCCTCGCAACGCGTGGAACCCAGCAGCAGTATATCTTTCCAGCGAAAGCGCTTTCCCGGATTCCTCAAATTCACGTTTCGCATGCTGGTCAATGGTATTCCATGCTTCTGGTGGAAAGCACATCTCTATTTTTTCGACCAGAGTATAGGCCGAAAGGCAGCGTTGATCTTCGACACAGATTACATATCGGTGCTTTGATTCAGTCTCCAATGCTATCGTAAATGTCGAAATCGCTTGCCTGATACGCAATATTTCTACCGCTGGAATATATGGCTCATAGACGGTAGGTGAGGATGGCGTTCGCGGTAAGATCCTGTTTATGATATTAACGATCTCGTGAGCCTTGCTCGTGCTATCGGGAAACACTCTTTGCATCAGCTTCGTGCTCAAACTTTCCAGAGCCATCTTCGCAAGCCTGAGATGAGGTCCGGCCACGCTAATCGGCACATCGCCTTCGTCATAAATACGAGTGAGTGACGATACCGACATCGAAAGTCGATAGAAATAGAAAATGTCCAATTCCACCATCTGATCACCTGATATCTCATGTGCAGCCACGTCTTGAAATTAAATATTCAATTGATGACCGAACATTATTTTTCGAAGATCATACGGTCAATTCTTAGGCCAGTCGAGCAATACCGTTGAGGGAATTGGGCTGAAATCCGGTCCGTGCTGCGGAACAACCGCTCCCGGATTCTTCCTTTGCACACCAAATCTTCCTCAATTATGCACGTCGATAACCTACCCTTGTCTCGGCTTCCTCACCAGAAAGAACGCCACGGTCAGCCCCAGCACATACGCGACAGCACTCTTGGCTGCCACCTGTGAGTCCGATACCCAGGCAGTACACACAATGGCCGCCACGATTGCTATAAAAGCTACGACGGAACCTGCCGCTCCCAGCGGGGCCCGCAATTGCAATCCGGCAAACTGCTCGGGCGAGACCTTCCGGCGAAAACTGACATGGGCAGCCAGGGATACAAGCCAAGCCAGCATGCCGCCGACCAGCGCCGAATTAATGATGTAGAGATAAGCGTTGGGCGTAAGAAATTGCACCACGATGGCCGCGGCGATGCCCAGCATGGAAACCAGCACGGCGGGCATGGGCACGCCATGGGCGTTGAGCTCGCCCATCTTGCGGGGCGCCGAACCGCTGCGGGCCAGAGAAAACATCATGCGTGAGGCCACATAAAGCGTGGCGTTGGCCCCGGAAAGGGCGGCGGAAAGCACCACCAGGTTCATGATGAAGCTCGCCGAGGGTACTCCGGCTACGCGGAACACGGTCACGAACGGGCTTTCCGTGACCCCCGCGTTTCTCCAGGGCATGACGCCGACCAGGACCACCATGGCGCCCAGGTACAGAAAACCGAGCATGGCAAAGGCGATATGCGTGGCTCGGGCCACGGCGCGGCTCGATTGCGCCTCGCCGGAGGAAATGGCGACCATTTCGACGCCCAGAAAGCTGTAGAGGCCGAACGATGCCGCCAGAAACGCCGCTCCCCATCCGTTGGGAGCGAACCCGCCGTCGCTCACATACTGTGGATGCACCTTGCCGCCCAGCAGCAATGCCGCCCCGACCACGATGAAGAGAAAAATCGTCAGCACTTTGAGAAAAGCAAACCAATACTCGAAGGTCCCATACTGGCCTACCGGAAAATAATTGACCGCCAGCAGCAGCAGGCCGAAGATTGCCATCCAGAACACCACCGGCACATGCGGGAACCAGGCGCGCATGTAGGTACCGGCAGCTACCAGTTCCGAGCCGACGGCAATCACGACCGAAAACCAATAGCCGTAGCGCGCCACGAATCCCGCCCAGTCGTTCAGGTAGATTTCCGCATACACCCCAAACGAACCCGCAGCCGGACGCATACAGGAGAGTTCGCCCATGGCCATGGCTACAATCCAGGCAATCAACGCGCTGATGATGTAGGAGATGATCACCGCCGGCCCGGCAATATGAATGGCGGCCCCCGACCCCAACAACAGCCCCGTGCCGATGGAGCCACCCACGGCCACCATGGCGATCTGCCCGGCGCTCAACTGACGCTGCAAGCCGTATTCACGGCTATCAATGTTCTCTTCTGGCATGAAGCACATTTATAGCAGATAGCAGTTGGCAGTTGCTTCCAGCCATTGAGCCGGACCGGAATTCCGCATAGAATACTCTTACCCCCGACCCAATCCTCGAAGAAACGCCACTGGGAAAGATTGACACAATGTCAGACATCTCCAGGAGACTGGAAAAAGCCGAAAAGTACCTCCAGCGCGGCAAACCCGAAGCCGCCCTGGAAGAATTCCTTTCCGCCCTGGAAGAGGACCCCAAGA
>Ga0210403_10003947_pt1 | contig 12891 bp, 9 predicted proteins | sample IncBWC19MmetaG_FD_150863 | JGI IMG/M metagenome (GOLD analysis project Ga0210403, IMG submission 150863) | Forest soil microbial communities from Barre Woods Harvard Forest LTER site, Petersham, Massachusetts, United States - Inc-BW-C-19-M | ecosystem: Environmental > Terrestrial > Soil >... | reverse complement strand
GGCTATGCAAACCACCAAAGACCCAGTTGCATTGCAACGTCTTTATACGCAACAAGTGCAAGGATTGATTCAATCTGGAGCTATTACACCAGAACAAGCTAAGGCAATTCCACAGAAATTCGACCCTAATTTTGTTCATACAATGTCGTTGCAGAACAAAGATCATGCTGATCTAGTCAATCAAGAATTGACACGTAGGCAAGACCAGCAACGTATTGGTATTGAAGCTGAAAATGCTGCTACTAATAGAGCTAGAGCAGGGGCCGAAATCGCGCATTTCGGCGCTGAAACTGCTAAAGTTAAAGAGGAAACAGCTAATCTTAAAGCTGGAAATGCAGACATTTCCAAACCGTTGCCCAATCCAGGAGATGAAAACATTGCCAAAGCTATTGCTGCTGGTCGTCAACCAGTTCCATCTTCGTCTAGACAGAATCCTAGAATGGCCGCTATTGCTGATAGAGCTAACGTTCTTAATCCAAAACTTGATGCTGGAACTTATAAAGCTAGAGCTAAGACTGAAGCTGATTACACTCCTGGTGGTGCGGTTGGTAAACAACTTGCTGCTGGTACTACTGTTTATGGTCACTTAGATACAGCACAAAAAGCTGCTGATGCTTTAGGAAATAGAGACATTCAAACATTCAATAAATGGTCTAACAAACTAGCTACTGAAACAGGTTCTGCTAAGCCAACTAACATGCGTGAAGCAGGTAAGATCGTTGGTGATGAAATGGTTAAGTCATTGATCCCTGTCGGTGGTACTGGTACTTCTGAAGATCGTAAAACAGTTGAAGGATTCTTCTCTGATGTATCTAGTCCAGAACAGTTCAAGGGTGCCGTTCAACAAGCAAAAGATTTCATTCAGCAAAAGCGCGAAACAGCAGCACAAGAATATTATCAATACACTGGAGAACCATTAAGTGATAGGTATCCTAATCCAGATAAGAATGCTCCAATGGATCCAGGTTATACTCATCAATTTAATGGAGATGCTAAGCACCCTGCAGGAACGTATCAATTTCAAGGTGGTGATGTAAATGATTTTAACAATTGGAAACTACAATAATGGCTGATAATAATGTAGCACCATGGAATTTAAATAAAGATTCTTCATCTACCGAGACACAATCTAATAATTCTAATGTAGCACCATGGGATTTGTATAAGAAACCTGTAGAATCAAAACCTGTAGAATCAAAAGATGGAAGTCCATCTTTTGCAGAAGCATTGCTTCACCCTCAAAAGTATCCGAATGTAGCTGAGAATAAAATTCGAGGCGTGTTTGGAGAGAAACCTGTTGGAACTGATCCTGAACATGAAAAAGTATTGAATGCCAGTGATCCGTTCTTAGACATTGTTCCTACCACTCCAGTATCTTTAGGTAAAGCGGCAGTTAAAGCAGGACCTACAGCAGCTAAAGCTATTGCTCAAGGTACTAAAATTGCACCAGAGACAAAAGCATTAGCTAAGAAAGCTACGGACATTGGCATGAAGGTGTTGCCTCATCAACTTACTGATAATGAAATTGCTAAAGCAGCAGGTGATGTTTCAGCTAAAGTTCCATTGTCTGGAGGAATAGTTAAAAATAATCAGCAAGCTATCAATAAACATGTGTCTAGGATGATAGGTGCTGAAGCTCCTGCAGGTAAACTTACTAGAGAAGCTTATGGTGCTGCTATGGATAAGTCTGGAGATGCTATTGGTTCTATAGCTCAAAAGACCAAGACTATGCCAATTTATGAGGATGTTAAAAAGACAGTATCACCTCTTTCTGATGACATACAATCTCAATTAACTGATGCAAGCAAATTCAAAACAGATCATACGTATAAAGTATTAAAGAACTACGTAGATGAAATCTACGGAAAGGTTACTACTACATCTGGTAAACAGTGGGCAACTTCAACTCAGAAAGGTCAGCCTGTTTTGTCTGGTGAAGTTCTTCAAAATTACATTAGTAAAATTGGAAAACAAGCAAGATCAACTACTGATCCAGAATTAAAACAAGCATTAGGTAAATTGCAAGACACATTAGTAGATCATGTGGAACGCAATTTGAATCCTAAGGACCTACCTGGTTGGAAAGAGGCAAGAAAACAATACGCTATTGGAAAGAAACTTGAACCAGTAATTGCCCACAAAGATTATAAAGGTGATTTATCAGCAGATGATTTAGCTTCAGCAGCTAGAAGTGCTAAATCAGACAAAGCTGCAATAGCTAAGGGGAAAGGTGGAGATTTAGATGAGGCGGCCAAATTAGCACAGAGATTTGTTCCTCAAAAGCATACATTAGGTTTAAGTGATGTTGTGGGGGCAGGTGGTGCAGTTGAAGCTGGAAATTTATTGGGGGCCCAAGGTTCTTTGGAAGCTGCTGTAGCAGGTTACGGTGCTGCTAATTTGTATAACAGACTAGGTCCTAGTCTGTCTAATGCATTAACGAAGTAAAAGACCAATACAGATTAAGAAGATAATAGAAAGGATTAATTGCATTTTTGTTTACAGTTATCAAAGTGCCACAATTTACTAGGACCTGGATTATAATAATTATTACAATGAGGGCATTGTATTTTAGATGGTTTAGAGATAGATTTACCTCTATTATGGGAAGGGATACCTTTATTCCATGGAACCCTACCTATCATAGAATCTCTCATTTTTTCTAATGCATCAGGAGTATGCTTATAACCAGATACTCCATCTCCACCATTTGTTTTATTACGTAAAATACCGGTTCCTAAATCTTTACGTCCATAGAAGTCTATCCAGAATTTTTCCCAATAGATAGATTCAAACTCATCTAAATCAGTATGAGGAAATACAATTCTAGACCTATCTTTTGGTGGTTTTATTGTATGAGCAGATGGATTATAAGCTCGGCGGCCTGTCCCTTTACCAACATAGTATGGTGTCCCATCTTCACGCAAGTATAGGTAGGTGTAGTAGGTATTTTTCATAGAATAAATAATAACATGAATGTATTTAACAAACAATTATAATGGCTAATTTACTAATTATTGATGGTGAGGGAACTGGAGTTGCACTTGCATTTCGGGCATCTCAACGGGGCCATAAAGTACGACTGTTCATTGAACCAAGTCCACAATCCAATCCTAATATTGGTGCAGGCTTTGAAGGTATTACTAAAGTCCAGAATTGGGTAGGTTCTACTCGTTGGGCTGATGTTATCTTTGTCTGCGACAATAATAAGTATCTTCCAAAATTAGATGCATTGAAACGTGCAGGTGTTCCTATTTTTGCACCATCTAAGAAATCTGCTGATCTAGAAATCAAACGTGGTTTAGGAATGGATTTTCTTAAATCACATAAAATTGATGTCCCAGAGTTTCAAATCTTTAAATCTCTTAAAGAAGCCGAAAAACATGTTTGGAAAACTAATGAAGCATTTGTATTCAAAACTTTAGGGGATAATGAAGATAAGAGTTTATCTTATGTAGGTAAAACTCCCGCAGATTTGATTGCTAGACTTCAGATGTGGCAGCAAACAGGTATGAACCCGAAAGGCGATGTGATGCTTCAGAAACTCGTAAAGGGAGTTGAATTTAGTATTACAGGAGTCATGGGTAAGAATGGATGGCTTAATACGAAAGTAGAAACATTCGAATACAAAAAATTGATGCCTGGAAATTATGGCCCTAATACTGGTGAAATGGGAACTGTTGCAAAATCAGTAAATACATCTAAGATTTTTGACATGATGCTTAAGCCATTAGAAGAAGATTTGCTTAAGTTAGGTCATGTAGGTTTTTGTGACATGAATACAATCATTGATGAGTCAGGTAAAATTTGGCCCTTAGAGTTTACAAATAGACCAGGTTGGCCAATTTATAATTTGATTTTAGCAGGAATGAAAAATGATCCTGTTGAATGGATGATTGACGCATTAGAGGGAAAAGACACATTAGATGTAAAGAAAGAAGTAGGAATTTGTGTTGTTATTGCACAGCCAAATTTTCCATACATTATTGAAGGATCAGAACCTGCTCCAGACAATCCAATTTATGGTCTTAATTCTACTAACATCAAACACATACAACCTCAATTCGTTCAGATTAAAAAATTCCCTGACATGGATGGAGATAAAGTAAAAATTAAACCTATGTGGTCTACTGCAGGAGAGTATCTAGCTGTAGTTACTGGATTCGGTGATACAGTTCCTCAAGCGTCACGTAGAGTTTATAAAACAGTAGATCAATTGTCAGTTTCAAACATGATTGTTAGAAATGACATTGGCAAAACATTGAACGAAAAACAACTTCCAGAGTTGCAGAAATTAGGTTTCGCAGCAGATTGGAATTTAGATAAAGGAAACAAATGACTACGCCTTCCGGAGATAGCCTAATTAGCAATTTACCTGCAGCAGGAACTATGAATGGAACTGAACAGTTCATCATGGATCAGACTGTTGCAGGTCAGACAAATACAGTAACAATTAATAGTCAAGTACTGGGATCTCAGTTAATTAATATTCCATCAGCACTACCATTTACTGTTAATAACATTAAAGTTTTGGGTGGTACAATTGATAATACTACAATTGGTGCAACCACACCTTCTACTGGCGTGTTTACAGCATTAACGGATAATAGTTTGACTGCTAATTCATTTTTGTATTCTGGAACTGGTAGTTTATTGTCTACAACAACAGCACCAACTAATGGACAGTTATTGATAGGTAGCACTGGTGTTGCGCCTGTTGCCGCTGCATTAACTGGTACTTCTAATGAAATTATTGTAACAAATGGAGCAGGAAGTATTACATTAAGCACACCTCAAGCAATAGGAACAGGATCATCAGTTACATTTGCAACTGTTACTGCATCAAATGCATTAACAAGTGGTAATACATTATCTCTTAGTGCTACTTCTAATACTTCAGTAGGTGCTCAGATAGAACTTACTGGCAATGGAGCTACTACACCAAATAAGTTTATTAGAGTGCTGAGCGGCAATTTCCAAATTGTCAATAGTGCTGGCTCATCTAACATTCTTACTCTTACTGATGCTGGTGATTTAACTGTTCCCAACATTGATAATACTATTATTGGTGCAACGACAGCAGCAGCAGGTTCGTTCACTACTGTTACTGCAAGTAGTACAATTCAAGGTGCATTACTATCTTCTACTGGTAACATTCAAGGGCCCGCCACAGGATACTCTATTGTTACTGCAACTGGTCTTAGTAGCGGTGGTGGTATTCAGATTTTTGATGGTAGCAATGGTAACAAAGTTAATATCACTAATGCTGGTGCGGCGGTAGCTGTGTTCACTTCAACTGGTATTAACTCAGCTGCAATTGGTGCTACTACTCCATCTACAGGTGCGTTTACTACATTGAATGCAAGTGGTAATGATGCATTGCTTTATACTACAACCAACGGCCAGGTTATTACATCAGGTTCTGGCAATCAAGTAACAACTTGGACTAAGACATTTGATAGAAATAATACCAACTTTGCTACTTCTACTGGTACATTTACGGCTCCAGCAACAGGTTATTATAATGTTTCTGCACAAATTACATTCGCATCGCACGTTGGTGTGGTGAATGCACAATACGCATTGTCAATTATTGGCAATGGGGCGAATCTGGTAACTGGTTCTGTATTCCAGCAGTCTACTTCAACTGATTTAGTGTCAGTTACGGCTTCTTGTGTGGCTTCTCTGTCATCAGGACAGACAATCGTTCTACAGGCATTCCAAAACACAGGCAGTTCAGTAGCTTTATCAACAACAACGGCATTGAATTACGTTTCAATTAACCGTATACCTTAAAGGAAAATAATAAATGTCAGTATTTTTAAGCCCAATTGGTGGCGCAGGATGGCAGTTCTTCAATGATGTAGGTAATGTATTAGCAGGTGGCCTTCTATACACTTATCTTGCAGGAACAACAACTCCTGCTGCAACTTATACAACTTCATCAGGATCTGTAGCTAATTCCAACCCCATTGTATTAAATGCAGAAGGTAGAACTCCACAAGAAGTATGGCTAACGGGTGGCACTCAATACAAGTTCATTGTTCATGATGCAACTGATGTAACAGTTACGCCTGGTACTTGGGATAACATTTCAGGTATCAATGATATTGGTACGTCATCTTCAAGCGAATGGCAATCATTCACTAATTCTCCAACTTACATTAGCGGAACGTCGTTTAGTGTAGCTGGAAATCAAACAGCTATTCTTACTGTAGGTCGAAGAATTAAAGCAACTGTTACTGCTGGTACAGTTTATGGTACTATTGTTAGTTCCTCATTTGGCACTGTAACTACAGTTACATTAGCCATGGACGGCAATGAAGTTCTTGATTCAGGATTGTCTGCTATTTTTTATAGTTTGTTAGATCCAACCAATCCATCAGTTAATGCGGTTGGCGTGATTTACAATCAATTGTCTAGTCATGCGATTAATAGAACAGTTGAACAAAAATTGCAAGAAACATTATCTGTTACAGACTTTGGTATTGTTGGTGATGGTGCAACTGATAATACTACTGCATTAGCAAATCTAGTTACTTATGTCAATGGATTAACCACAAAGCCAACTGTTCATTTTCCAGCTGGAACTTATGTGTATACCGTAAGTCCAAATTTTGGGATTCAAAATTCTCATTGGCAAGCGGATGGTGAAGTGTATCTTCAATACACTGGTACTGGCAATGCAGTAATTCTTGATGGTTCAGCATTGCCTAATTTAGGCTGCTATGACATGTCTTTTAAAGGATTTACTATCAATGCACCAACAACTGCATTGAATGGTGCGTTTATTAATTACGTTCATCACAGTGACATTGAACTTAAATGTCGGGGTGCTGGATCAACTAGTGCTGGTATTGAAACTTCATTTTGTGTTTGCACACGATTCCATCTTGAAGTATCGCCAAATGCTACTAATGGCTGGTATTTAAATGCTACTCCTTTATACGGTGTTTTTGTTAATGGACCAACAAGTGTTCTACAAACTTCATACTCAGTCTTTACTGACACCATTTGTGAAGGATTAGTTACTACAAATGGTGCTGGTATTTTCTTGAATGCCGCATTAGGAAATAGTTTTTATGGTGGAACATCTGAAGCAAGTGCTACAGGTATTTTAACTGCAACTGCTGCTAATGGGTGTGTAAGTAACAAATTCTTTGGTATTGACATGGAAGCGAATGTTACTCAAGACATTTATGATCAAGGATTTCAAAATGAATACCATTCATGTGACACTAACAAATTAGTTAATGTTATTGGTAATACCAATAGATTTCAAATGTTTGGTGGACAACATCAAAATATTTCAGTAGCTAGTGGTGCTTCTGCTCCTGGATTCTTCGGAGTCATTTATAATAGAAATGGCTCGGGCACATTTGCTATCGGCGATAATTCAATTCGTGTTCGTGATTGCTTTGATCATACAAATAATGTCCCAGGGCCATTTACTCAAACGTCAGTGTCAGCAGGCGCTTCACCTTGGGCATTCACAAATACCTACGGAAGAGACATTGAAATAGCTATTTCTGTATCTGCTGGATCTGTTACTCAAACAGAAATTACTAGAGGTGGAGTAGGCACTTTATTAGCATCTACTGTAGGATTGTATCCTCTATCTCCTCAGGATGTTTTGACTATTACTTATACTGGAACATTAGCTGCGTATCTTTGGACTAAATGATTAAGCTATTCTAGTCACTACCATAGTAATAGTTTGATTTACTCCTGTCGATTGAGTGGATTGAATGTTTAATCCACTCAATGTAATTGTTTGCAAGGTTCCATTATTAACAGTTGCTAATCTAGCACTTGTTCCGTCTGAATACACTACAGCAAAAGCACCATAGTGTGTCGTATCATTCTGAGTTCCAATGTTTGCAGTAACCAAATAACAAGCTGGTGCTTGATTTGCTAATGAAACAATCGTTGTTGCAACACCTGTTGTTGTCAATGCACTTGCTGTTGCTGTAATAAACTTCACAGCGGTAGCTGATGTGAAAACACCAGTTGCTGGTGTGGTGGCACCTATAGGAGTGTTATCAATGTTAATAGCACTTAGATCACCAGCATCAGTCAACGTGAGAATAGCAGTCGAACCAGCACTATTCAATACTTGCAAAGTTCCATTCAATACTCGTAGATACTTGTTTGGAGTTGTGGCGCCGTTGCCACCCAAAAAGATCTGAACTCCATTAGATGTATTACTTGCGGCAGTTAGATTAAGAGTACCACCACTTGCTGCTGTATTAGTTAACGTCACTACTGAGGCACTATTAGCACTTAATGTAGTAAACGCACCTGTAGATGGAGTAGTAGCACCAATTGCGGCCGAGTTAATACCAGTTGGGCTAAAAACAGCTACATTTGAACCACCATTTAAAATAGCTACTTCATTACCATGCGTGGCATCAAACAATTGAATTGCACCACCACTACCAATACCTGTCGCAGTAGTAATGGAGTAACCTGTAGCTGGGCCTTGAATATTACCAGTGGTTGCAAGCAATGAGCCTTGAACAGTACCTGGAGATGTTACATTTGCAAATGTCACCGAACTAGTCGTTGCAATCGCTTGTGGAGTACTTAATGTAACATTACCAGTGCTTGATGAGGCAATAATTTCATTGGATGTGCCTGTAATAGAAGTAACAACACCACTCCCATTAGCAGAAATTGTAATACTTCCTGCAGCATTCGCTATAGAAATACCTGATCCAGCAGTCAATGTGGCTGCTACAGGAACGTTACCTGTCGATCCAATTAATAATTGACCATTAGTTGCTGCCGCTGTAGATGCAAATAGACCTGCCGTAGTGGGATAGATGAATGAATTAGGAGTCAATGCACTATCAGTAATGTTAGCAAATGTGACTGAGCTTGTTGTATTAATAGGCTGTGGAGTGCTTAATGTAATTGTTCCAGATCCATTAGATACTAATACTTCATTTGCAGTTCCTGTCAATGTGGCTGCTACAGGAACGTTACCTGTCGATCCAATTAATAATTGACCATTAGTTGCTGCCGCTGTTGCAGTAATGGCACCACCACTATTAGAATATAAGAATGCGTCAGGTGTAAATGTGCTAATAACAGCAAAAGGAGTCCAGGTGACAGGTGACAGATTTGTAAGCATCACCATAGTACCTAATGTTTGATCAAAATAAAGTTGACCTAGATACAAATTAATTGTTGGTCTCTGAGCGGTTGTTCCGTATTGATACAAACTATTAACAGCAGTGCTAACAGTTTGAAACCATGGTCGCCATTCAGTAGACATTGTTTTACCATTATTGTCTACAGCAGTTTGAAGTGGATTTATACTAAAATTCTGTGGCATCTTAAGTTTCCGTTGATGGTTGTAATACTGCGCTACCTCTAATCAATACGAATGGAACTGGATCAGTTAATCTTATTCGGAATACGAAATCTCTTGCTTGACCTAATCGTCTAAAGACACATCGTGGGCCTAAGTATTGACCCACCTTACCAATTGGCGCCCAACGTTCATTTCCGAATGTTTCACCATTATCTCTTGAAGTCTGAAGCATAATTTGTGGATTACTGCCTTGACCTGTCTGAAGACCTTGACCTAATTGAAAATCAAACCAAAGTTCTCCGATCGTAAATCTATTACCATCTTGAGAAACATGTCGAGTATCAATTTCTCTTTTTATAGTCGCACCATTATCAGTATAAACATCAGTATCAAATTGATACAGATTCCCCGATGAAGTATCCGTTATGTAAACTTGACCATTGTAAGGAATGCATAGATTAGCATTATGTCTTCCTGTATCTGCGACTCCGCTTTGAACTTCACTCCACAATCCGTTGGTTCCTTCATACAAGAATGAACGTTGTGCCGTTGGAAAGGTAATTTGATACATAGGATGACCATCGACCATGTATCCGAATGCAATTGCATCAGATGTAATAGCAAAATCATTGATAATGTGATTGATACCATTATCTGAAATAGGATGCGGAGTGTAACCCGCTAACATCATTACTTGAACTTGACCTTGAACGTTTTCACCTAAGAAACACATTGTATTATTAAACTGAGCAATACTATTAACTGCTGCTAGACCATAGTTCTGTGCAGTACCTACTTGTTGACTGAATGGAAAAGGTGCACCACCCGTGTCTGTCCAGAATTCAATGTGATTTGCACCCCAAAGAATCAAGTTATTGTGTAATGCACTTACAGCAAGCAAGTTGTCTGGGATAACTTCGGCGCTTGCGAATTGCAATGCTTCCCAAGTAGTCCCATCATAAACATCACTAATGTAGAATTGACTGGTTCCAGGATTATTGACGATAAAAAATCCATTCAAAAAGCAATTAGATGCAGTTGATTGTGGATAGCCACCGCTAGTAATTTGAGCTAATGTATTTGTTGCTATTGTATAAGTATAACCCAAAGATCCAGTAGAAATCAGAATCTGTAATCCGTTGCTTGCTAATGCTACGATGTTATTCGTAATATTGGACATCACACCTAATAAAGTTGAGACACCAGCTTGATTAACTGAATACAATGACATACCTGCAACGACGTACAACGTCTGATTAACGACAATGCCACCTTTAATAGGTGTAGATGGAAGTTGAGTAAATTGAAAATACCCTGGAGTTCCTCTAATTACTACGTTAGCATCTTTTTCTCCAGATGGAATCAATTCGTAATAGCAATTAACTCTACGTTGTGAAGATAAGAATTGACTTAGTCCTTTTGTTTCAGAACCGAAGAGAGGAATTTGTTTCATTTACCATCCTGTAGTAGAGGCATTACATTGGAAATACATTGACGTTCTATTTGGATCAAGTGATCTAGAAATACTCATTGCTTCTGTATAATTTGCTTGCATAGCTGGTGTCCAAGGACATGTAAACATTGGAGCAACTTCTTTTGCTAGTCCCCAAATCAATGCACGAGACCATTCTTCTGGAAACTCTGGATTATCAGTAGGGTTCACGAATGTTTGCACGGGTTCCATGTATTCTACGACTAGATGTTTGGATACGTCAGAAGAACCAGCAACATCAGTGTATAGAGTAGAAAAACTTAAATTACGTTCAATGTAAACAGATACTGGATCTGAAATGTAGTTAGGATCGGTCTTTGATGGAAAGTATTGATAATCTTGAACAGTCATGAAATTGATAGGAATGTCTTCATTATTCATGTCTCGTAGAACACAAGATTCAGGAACCACTGTCATTTGTGCAGTCGTAGAATACGCATAAACAATTCCACCTACTAATGCTGCTGCTGGCAAGTTATTATTCAATGTGATTACATTACCAACTACATTTGTGATAGTAGTCCAAGTCAAATTGCCATTCTGATAAGTTCCAGACAATTCAATGCCGATTTGCTGTCCAATAGAAAACAAACTACCTGTATTAACAGTAATTGTATTGGTTCCAGCATTTGAATTTTGTGAAAGAAAACTGTTCACATAAGAATTAGTCCAATGTGAGCTATTTGCTCCACCTAGAATGTATTGACCTGTCAACGTAGACAAGAATAGGTGCCCTTGTCTACGTGTCCACATTTTAAGGCCTGGTGCGCCATCAGCCATACCTTGCCATTGCTTGACAAGTGTATTAAGAGCTAATGCGCAGTCTTGAGTTTCTTGTGCAGTCAAGCCGTCACCTTCACTTAGTTTTCCTATGTAAAGGACGGCTTGCTTGATGATTTGATCGCGAGTTATTGTTAGAGTGTAATTGCCTGACGTTGCCATAGTTATCTCAATGATAACTAGTATTTATCTTTACTCTAACTCGCTCTTTGTGACGAATGAAGTACCAAACTTATTGACAACAATACCAGCTGCTTTCATTGCTAGTTCTATGGATTCATCAAGCGACAAATTATTCGAAATGCCGTATGCGATAGTAGCAACAACAGTATCACCCGCTCCTGTAACGTCAATAACTTGTTGCGCCTTTGCTTCATAATCTTTAACCTTTCCAAACTTATTGAATAGAGTTGCACCTTCTTCTGAACGAGTGAGGAGCAAATGTTCAATGTTTAGTTCGAAAAGTAATGCTGTAACTCGCATCTGAAGTTGCATTTCATCATCCCACTTACCAACTACTTCTGCTAATTCAGCACGATTAGGTGTCACTAAGTCTGCACCTTTATACTTGTCCCAATTCTTACCTTTTGGATCAATGATAATCATTCCTGATTTATTCAATGCTAACATGCCATCAAGACGATCTAATGTACCTTTGTTATAATCACTGAAAACGATTACATCAAAGTTATCAGCTACACCAGCATAAGATTCAAATAATTGTCTTTGCGCTGCTCTAGAGAATGGGAATTCATTGTCAATACGCAATAATTGATGATTATTACACACGTATCTTGTCTTAGTAATTGTCCTACTAAACCTATCCCTGAATGATAGATTATTCACATCATTCTTGACTACTAATTCATTAAACTGATACGCAGGAACATCAACTCCTTGAATTCCTAACAATACAGTTTCAACGCCCAATTTAGAAAGATTGATTGCAACGTTTCCAGCACCACCCACTCGTAAGTCTTCTTTAGTATTACTAAGAACAGGCACAGGTGCTTCTGGGGAAATACGCTTGACTTCCCCATGAACATACACATCAAGCATACAATCACCTACAACTAATACTCGGTTCATTTCAAAATCCTCTCAATTATATCAAAGCTTTCTTCAGCTTTAATGTTGAACATGCATCTTGCCAGGCCTGTTTCTTTATCTTCATTACACATTTCCATTCCGTCAACATTCATCAATAGTAAGTGGCATGAATCAGCTTGATTTTGACGACCAGGACAATCACAATTCTTTGCATACAAGTTTGTTGTATTTTTCCAATCTCTAGTCAGATTTT
>Ga0210403_10003946_pt1 | contig 12893 bp, 8 predicted proteins | sample IncBWC19MmetaG_FD_150863 | JGI IMG/M metagenome (GOLD analysis project Ga0210403, IMG submission 150863) | Forest soil microbial communities from Barre Woods Harvard Forest LTER site, Petersham, Massachusetts, United States - Inc-BW-C-19-M | ecosystem: Environmental > Terrestrial > Soil >... | reverse complement strand
TTCCAAGTGAAATAAAAGAATTGCTAACGCGGGCAACGCTGCAAAAAGATACATGACATTTTCGGGGCCTTCGCCAACCGGCCCCTGCCCAAATACCAGCGGGAGCGGAGGCGATATCTTCGTTATAGCCACAAACAACGAATAAAAGGCTTTGGCTGTCGTAAGAAGGAAGAACCAATTCCAAAGCCTGTGCAAGTCCGAATATTTTCGGAACAAGCTGGTCACCAGAAAATAAAAAACGATCGCGATAAATAAACATCTCCATTCGTTGTAGCCGACGGCGTCTTGAACCGGGTGCCCGAGGAGCAATCCGTACACTGCGAAAACCGGAAAGGCGAGCAACCACGCCTTGAGAGGCAGATCGAGAGGAGTTGAGACGAAAGCTTTCGCTTTTGGAGTGTTCGAGTTATACCGCCGGTACAAATAGCCCAGAAACAGTAAAAAGATCGGAATTTCCATCAAGTACAGACGTCCGAGGCCCATTCGAAATGGAACATCGTCCACGACTCGATTGATCAACCATCCGTCAACCAAAATAACAGTGACGGCGACAATTCCGTAGACGGCGGCTTCTAGGCGAATCGCAAGGAGACACAAACTTAGCGCTAGCGTCAATAAACCTACAGCCGTTCTAACATCTAAACTGAAGGCCAAAACAGTGGCCGCACCGACCAGGCCGAAAATAATTGCCAACCACCCGGCCCAGAGTCGTGTGTAGGATTGTGGCAACACTCCGTTGGAGCTGTGCGCGCTCACCTTGCACCTAGCACGTTTGCGCGATAAACATTAGGTACCTGAGCAGGCTGTACTTCACCCAACATTTGTTGCACGGCTTGCCAAACTTCTTTAACGGTTATCTCATGGATGCAATGAGCAATTGAATAAGGGCATACCCAGTTGCAGTGAAAGCAGTCCAGCTCATGAAAAACGGCACGATGCAGCCTCGGATCACCGTAGGGATAGAACCGGCCAAAATGACCGCCGCCCAGGATGCAGAGCGTTGGTGTGCCAACCGCCGCCGCAAGGTGCAACGGACCCGTATCATTTCCTAGATACAAAACGGCATGTTTCAATATCGCGACCAATTGAAGCAGATCTGTCTTCCCAGCCAGACGGATCACCGAGGGGGCAAGGGACCCAACAGCCTCTTGCGCCGAGATATCGGCAGGTCCTCCGCAAATTGCGATACGAACTCTGTAAGTTTCCACTATTTTGTTCGCCAGGGCCGCAAATCGCTCTGACGGCCATCGCTTAATGTCAGTCGAGGCACCTGGAAAAAGAATGATAAAGGGTTCTAGCTCGGGGTCGACACCTTCTTCGATCAGTCGATCTCGAGCTTGCTGAATTTGCCTCCGCGACAAAGTGATTCTCGGTAGAGATTCTTCTAGGGGCTGGTCCGTGCCGGTCAGTTTGGAGACAAACTCACGGTTACGCTCTATCTCACTAACCTGTCCAGTGTGCGAGCCAATGACTCTAGTAAAATGGGAATTATTAATTGCCTTCGTTTGAGCATCGATATTGTCAAAGTTTCCGTCGAAGGCTATGCTTTCCTTCGCACCCGAACAGTACAGAATCTCGTCGGTCAGCGGCTCACGAGAATAGATAGGATTTATGGCGATATCGAATTTCTTCGACCGCAGCTTCCGAATCAAACGAAGACGGTACGCTAAATCGAGCCGGTATCTTCGTACATCAAACGAAATTACCTCATCGACGTTCGCAAAGGAAACGGCCAGGTCGGCGGATTCCCTACCTACCAGCAGCGTTAAACGCTTACCCGCGTAATGGCGGCGAATCGCGGCTAATGATCCCAAAAAAAGAACAAAATCACCTATACCCCCGTCTCCGCGAATCACGAGCATCGATTGCGCAGCACTCTTGTCGGCGTGCGCAGCAGCCTTTCCGGCGTAAATCGCCGCGAGCGGCAATCGATACAACTTCATCAGCGCGCGGTTTGCCGCGGCCGCCAATCGGTCGCGAAATCTATTTCGAATTGACAATGCAGCCGGCCTCAGAAATCAATCCTGATCTAACGAAGTATCTCGTTATGCGTGTAGTACAGAACTTGCCCATGCGAAGCCCTTAAGAGGTCGCAGTTTGATACCTTGCGAGAAGCCATCCTGCCTCTTTGCTTTCGCCAACTACCGCGAATCTTTCGTCATTATAAATGTCCTGATAACTCCTGAAATGCTTCAGATGGCAAATGTCGTCCAAAAGCATGAGGAAGGGATGCTTTGCCATAACCCTGAGAACAGTATTGAACTCCAGATAACCGACGCCTCCCGCGGAGTCCAGGACTATGAGGGGTTCGTATGATCGAAGTGCCTCTAGCCATTTTTCAAGCAAGCCTTCGCCAGCATAGAAGCGGGGACGGTCCGCTATTTCGCGCATTTTTTCAATAGGATTTCGCGTTCCGCCTCCAAGGCGGCCCGCTATTTCGTTGCTATAAAAGCCCACGGGATCGTCCACATCGTCGATATAGACATTCGGATATTTACGATGATCGAGAAGCACGGGGTCCCTGCCTATAAAACGGAGAGCCTCTTCTCGCGAGGTGCTCAGCCCCCAGAGCGGGTTCACCCAAGGAAAAGGCTTTAGATTCTCCTTCGCCTGCCGCCAACTGTTATGGTTCGCTTCAATAGTTACAAACTGATGAGGAGGAGCATTCTGGCTTGCCAGCGTCTCTGCAATGAACTTTGTCGACCCAAGCCCAATGTTCGTACCGGTTTCTAACACGTGGGTGATCGGTTTTTGTCGATAAAGGGTTAGCAGCGCTTGCCGCAAAGAATCGTCGTCCTGCATTCTGATATTTGCTTTCGGAGCCGTGCTGTACAGCCTCACGTCGAATTCCTTTCCATGAGTAACGCTCTGTAGGGAAAGTCAACTGCAGGATCGGTCCGGTGGCAAGAAAGATCACGGTCAGGTAATGATTTGCCCTGCATAAAAATCTCTACAAGCGTCACCCGAAAACGCTTGAGGTCGATGGCTTCGAGAACTCGCTCTCGGAAGCTCTCAAGGCTATATACACGGGCGAAGCCGCCCGAGAAGCTTCCGCCTGGGAAGGGGGACGTCGGATCTACTACCCTAGTTGCATGGCGGTCGCTTCTGGGCGTCCAAGGTAGATCCACAATCTCAAAATAACCACGGGCCAAAAAAATGGGGACAATGCACGCCTTGCCGCCAGGACGCAAAACCCTCTGGACCTCGCGGATCGCAGCGGTATCTCCATCGTCACGGAAATGTTCGAAGGAATGATGACAAGAGATTTTGTCTATGGAGCAGTCATCTACAGGCATACATTGCGCCGGTGACTCGATTAGGCCAACTCCCTGCATCGTTAATTCGTCGCGAAGAATGGGATTGACGTAACGATCATTCAACAATCTTTTCCCAGCAGTGAGGCGGCCAGCATAGGTGTGCAGGCCACCCGCAAGGTCCAAATATGTCTCACTCGGCTCGACCCGCAAGAGGCGCCAGGAGATGTGCAATTCGAGGAACTTTTTGTGAAACGGATGCGGAAAATACTTTGCCCAATTTGGGTAGTACCGCGCAAGGAATTCCAGATGTTCCTGTGGGTTCAGGTCTAGCCGATCGCGCATCACTCGCGAATCGCTTGTCAACATTTCACTGGGGACAGCATTTAGCGCGGGGTGGCGCCTTAAGATGAAATTGGGCACGGAAGTAATCACGGCACCGCGAACATGTCCCCAGATCGCAGGCAAAATTCGCTTTCTGAAAGGCACTGGGTGACTGGATGAGTCTGCAGGGGGTGAGATAAATATGGTTTCAGACATCTTCGTTCCTCATGCCGTCACCCCGAACGCGACCTTCAAGATGCGGTACATCCCGCTGGTTGCGGCAAAGGCCAGCAGCAATCCAACGGACCCTGCGGTGCCCAGACGCAAGATATTCGAAAGGTGCGGCTCACCCCATTCTGCCATTAAGAACGCAGCGCCGGCGAATGAAGCTAAAATTGTCAAGAAGGGTAAGAAGATTCGACTCCAACCAACGTATTTTAAAACCTTTCGCTGTATAAACCACACGGATACAAAGAGCGGAACGAGATTGACGAGCTTCGCCAAACCGACTGCCAACAATCCGGCCCGCGGAACTAGCAAAAAGGTTGAGCCGATCACTGCGACTACACTAAACCATGCGAGAAGCGTGTTCTCGCGGACAAAGCCAGAGCCATTTAACACTTGATAAGGCACAACGCTCAGCGCTAGCAAAGAATAGGCCAAGGCAAGCGCCTTCAACAATTGTGATCCGTTCGCAGCAAATTGTGGATTCATCCAAACAGTCAAAATGCTGTGGGAGAATACAAATAGGGTTACTCCCAGGGCAGACGCTGCAATGGCGATCAGGCTCATGACGCGGGAGGTCATCTTCCGAAGCAGAACCAGATCCGCTCGTTCGACGGCGGCGCTGGAAAATGGGAAAAGGAAAGATGATGCTGCAGCCATCAATGAATGAATTTGCATGGCCAGTCGCTGACACACACTGTAGATTGTCAGCGCGTCCGGGCCCAAAAGACTCGCGACCAGGAAAACATCCGCCTGGGCAAACACAGTTCCTGCCAGTCCCTGCAACCAGGTGAAAACACCAAAGCCCATGACTTCTTTCAAAGCTTCGGAATGCATTAAGGGCTTAAACGACAGACCACTTATGAGTTTTCTGGCGGCGAATCCAAACGCAATGGTGGAACAACTCGTAACTAAAATTGTGGCGCACAAAATAGGTATGAGCCCGCGACCGAGGAAAACCAAAGTCGCAGAAATCAGAAGAGTCACCATCTTCGATAAAATATTAATTTTAGCGGATACGTCGAATCGATGACAGCCCTGTACTGAAGCTTGCAACACCTCTTGCACCATTCGGATCACAAAACACAGGCCCGCCAGTCGCAACCCGAAGATGGCCAGCGGCCAATCGGACGGGCTGAAATGAAAAACATGAACAACGAGCACTGGGGCTAAAACCAGCACGGTCAAGCACGTTAGCAAACCTAACGTTCCGTATAGGGTCAGCGTGGATCGAACAACCCGCCTGGTGGACTCCCAGTCCTCTCGCTGAGAGTATAGAGAAACAAACTTTATCGTAGCGCCCGCCAGTCCGAATCCGAAGACTCCTGTAAGACCGGTCAGGGCGTTGGCGAGAACCCAAATACCAAACTGATGAGATCCCAGACGATTGACAAAAAATGGAGTCAACACAACAAGCGCGGCGGGCAGTACGACGTAATCCAACACGCTCCAATAGACGTTTCGGACACTGCGCCCGACTTCGCCCCGCTTTTCGCCCACCACCCGAGCTAGCAGCGCGCGCAAGGAACCGGGAACCGGCGTCTTGTCGGGATTCGAAATCACGAAAGATTAAACTCCGGAAGTGTGGCGTTATATGTACAAGTAGTTTCTTGGGAGGTCTTGTTATCATCCGCTCCATAGATATTGCAGACGACGTCACGCCGGGTCACACATAACATCAGGTCGCCAACGGCCGCTGCACGTTGCGCCGAGAGTAATGGGCTCCCAAAATTGAGTTGGTGAATCACCAAATACTAGCCCCCTTCGACCGGAGATGAGCATTCCACAATCAGGCGTTCGCACAATTCACTGATGATATGGCCGGCAAGAATGTGGCATTCCTGAATGCGGGCGGTAGAAGTCGAAGGAACGCACAAGCACAGATCAACGGCGGTGAGCAACTGGCCACCCGTTTCGCCGGTGAATCCAATCGTGCACAGTCCAAGCTCCCGGGCAACGTCGATGCCCCGTAGCACACTGCGAGAGTTTCCGCTCGTCGAAATTCCAATGGCAATATCCTTCGGAGAGGCGAAGGCCGTGAGCTGCCTTGCGAACACTTCTTCGAACCCGTAGTCATTCGCGATGGCGGTCATTGTGGAGCTGTTCACCGTCAGTGCGAGCGCGGGCAGGGCCTTGCGGTCGCGCCGATATCGACCCACGAATTCCGCGGCAATGTGCTGAGCGTCAGCGGCGCTCCCGCCATTGCCAAAAATAAACACTTTTCCGCCATTGAGGAGCCGCTGCGAAACAACATGCGCAATCCTGGAGAGTGAATCCAGGCAATCGCGCTTAAATGCTGCGTGAGCGTTCAGGGATTCTTCAATTTCTTCTGTGACGGAAGTAAACAACTCCTGGGAGTATTCCGTCTCACCTTTGCGGAAGCGCGTTTGTAGATCCAAGTTCAACTCCCTCCGCCCCGATATACTTCAGGAAAAGTCTTCAGAAGGATTTTCAAGTCGAGAAGGAGACTCCAGTTCTCGATGTAATCGAGATCGAGTTTCATATTCACTTCGAAGGAAGGGTGCCGTCGGGCGGTAGTCTGCCATAAACCGGTAATACCCGGCTTAACCTCCAGGCGTCGCAAATCCTCCAGGCTGTACTGCTCGAAGTCTTCCACCGGGTGGGGTCTCGGTCCTACCAGACTCATGTCCCCTAATAAAACGTTAATTAGTTGGGGCAATTCGTCAATACTGTATTTCCGCAACCACCGTCCGGAGCGAGTAATCCTGGGGTCGTCTTCAATTTTGAAGAATGGACCTTGCCGCTCATTTACTTTGAGCAACTCTTCGCGCTGTGCCTCCGCACTGGGTACCATTGTCCGCAATTTGTAACACTGAAATCTCTTCCCTTTCTTGCCCACGCGGGATGCAGAGTAGATAACCGAACCTGGAGAATCAAGTAAGATAAAAATACTTGCTAGAAGCAAGAGCGGAGAAGCTATTACTAGACCGAGGACCGATAGAATAATGTCGATAGCACGTTTCAGAGCGAGGCCGTCCGCCGGAATAGGTTCACCCAGCAATTCGAGGATTGGGAATCCCCCAATGTTATGCATCGGTGCGCGCCATGCAAGTCCGTCGTACAGTTCGGGAAGAACGTGAAGATTTAGCCGCAACTTCCGTGACTCAAAAAAGACCTGCTTGATGAGTTCACAGTCCGACGGGAGCGTAACAAAAACTTCGTCCACAAAATGCGCTAAAACAACGCGCCGAAAATCCTGCATGGTTCCTAGCACTTTTTTGTCGCCATTCGGCTCGGCGTCAAGAAAGCCACATATCTCGTAACCTAAATGCGGATTTGCTTGCAGCCACGAAGCAAATGCTCTGCCCATTTTTCCTGCGCCAATGATAAGAACCCGTGACTGTCCCAGGCCTCGTTCAGCTCGGCTGAGAACAAATTTGCGTTTAGCGTAGCGCCAACCAGACAGGCTAACAACGTTCACAGCGCCGACAAGAACGACCACGAGACGCGAAATCTCTCTGTTGCCGGACGTGAAAATAAAGACGACGAGTAGCGCAGTGGAAAGGAACACCGCCTTGGCGACCAAGACCGACTCCATAAGCGCCGACAGTTCGCGAGGGGTCCGATACAGATTCTGGCTAATGCATGCCATGACGACCAGAGAGCAATACAGAACAAGGAAACCAGGATAGCCATGCATGTTCGTGGGGCCGAACATTTGCCATAGGGAGAGGCCTCGCGATGTAGTCGGGCGAGCCAAACCAAAGTGCAGACCGTAAACGGTCGCGGCCGCGGCACAGACCAAGATCACGTCAATGAGCACATAAATTGCCTGGCGAACCCTGCCGCCACGAGCTCGCCTTTGGCTGGAATGCTGAACAGAACGGCCGTGTTCTTCTGTCCAGTTGCGGGCAAAAAGTTCCCGCGGTGGTGCCCCCGCCGCTGCCGAGTTGTACGGAGTCCGCTTAGTCGCAGAACCGTTCATCTATAAACTCCCTCTTCTGAGCGGCACTTCGTGATCATACCTTTGAACCTGGAACGACGCTGGCCATCGATTGACCTAACTCGGTAATGACCCTATCGCAGTCGACCTCATGGGCGGCGGTCAATTCGGGCCCTTTCCAGCCGCGTTCGAAAATTTCTGTACTTCCACATCGCCAACGGAGTTGTGCTCGGCGCCTACCAGGCTACTACCGGTTTCAGGCCTAGGTCTTCGAAAAACTCGTCGAAAGAACGCGAAGGTAGGGTTTGCCAGAGGCGAAAATTTGGAATGCAAAGTTGAACCCACTTCCAAGACGAATTGTTTTCCAGGATCATCATGATCGATTCCCTGCCAAGAGCGGTGTGCGAATAGCCAGACGCATCCACTGAGAAAGGCCGCCGCAGTTCCGGTCAAGGTTAGGATGCCTCGCGGAGGGAATGTCTTTTTGGTGGGTACTACAGCGACGTCGAGAATCTTCACGGTCGGAATTTCCTTGGCTTCTTGGACTTTGGCCAATTCATATTGCTGCGTCAGAAGCTCAAACACGGTTTCTTGGATTTTCGTGTTTCGGTACAAATCAGCGTAGGTGACGCCTAAAATGGGCAATCTGCGAATCGAGGGATAAAGCGGACTGGCGTCCTTAGAATTCGGATCGGCGGCGAGAGCGCTATCTCCTCCCAGCTTTTCCATTTGCGTTTGAAGTTCGCTCACCCGGGCACGGAGCGCTCGGACTCTGACGTTCTGATCCGTATAGATCGCCTCTAATCCGCGCAGTTCGGACTCCGCTACCATGTACTCGCCCTGAAGCTTGGCAGCGGCTTCAACCATCGCTTTGCCTTGCGCGGGGATATCGATGGCGGTGTTCTTACTCGCAAAATCGCTAAATTTTCTGGCCGCGGCATCAAGGTCTTGCTTGACAGTGTTCAATCGCTCTTCGAGGAAGATGCGCTCGCGGCGTGCCGATGACGTACTTACCTCGGCCACCAGACGGTTCAACTCTTGGGCATAGGCGCTAGACATGGCAGCGGCTCGCTTGGGGTCGCGGTCAGTCACCGCGATGCTGATCAGTCCGCTCTTGCGATCTTCCGTAACCACGGTGTGTCTCGTTAGATCGGTTCGTACATCTTCTATTTTTGAGTGACCATAAACCTTTCGAAGGTCAAACTCATCGATTAAGCGGTCTTGTACCGTACGGCTTCCAAGGATACCGACGAATAGTGCACCAGAGTTTTTCGTTCCCAGCAAGTCACCGGCAAGTCCCCCCAACATTCCTGATCCGGCATTTCCCCGCCCTGCTACCGCGGACAATAATGCCATGCCAGCCCCGGAACCTGATTGATTGTCCGGAGGCATGAGTTGCGTGGTGGCTTCGTAACGCGATGGGATAAGGAGCGCCACGATTAAACTGCAAACGAATCCCCACCCGATGCAACGGAGCAGGAATCGACGGTCGCTCCAGAGAACCCGGAAATGGCTGACCAGATGTTCGCGCTTTTCGCGAAGGTCCGGTGCGGGCTCCAGAGATCCATTAGGATCCTGCATTAGGCCAATTGGTTGAAGATATTTGTTCTGACTCACGGGCGTCCCTCCGCGACGTCAGTAGCGCCTGTCGTCGCCGGAAGCTGCCAATGCGAACCCGGAAAGAGGGATTTGCCGGGCTCGTATTTCAACATAATCGAGGTTGTCACATTGGTTGACGGTTGTGGCTGGATGACAGGAAAAAGCCAGCGTTCATACTGAACGGAAACAGAAAGATCCAGTGTCTTACGAATCGAATAGTCGCCTTGTATGCCCACATCGGTCAGCGAACCGCCGAATTGAACAAATTGTTGACTCACCTTCTCATGTCGAAAGTTCACTTGTATGCGGTTCTTGGGAGTCAGCCAATAATTCGACCACGCCTGAGCGCCCTGGCCTTGACGTCCAATCCAGCTTCCCATCAAATCACCCTGATTGGTATAACCCATAACATAGCGATCGTTCCAATAGAAGAACCCATGACTGACCGCACCACCAATCGGCAGGTCGGTATACACACCTTCGACTCTAAGATCGAGTTTCGGGATCTTCGGAACATGAGAAAGGTAGAGCCCCGCAGTCCATGCGGAACGGTCCCAATACGCTACCGGAGTAAATTGATCGTCACTGAAACCATCGGCGTAAAAGGTTAGCCAGTCACGTACGAACGGAAGACGATAGGAAAGATCAAACCCGGAACGGCCATCGCCAGGATCGGACGGAGTACCAGGATTACCTCCGCTGCCGAAGCGGAAAATACCTTTGGCGTAGGTATGCCAAGTGAACGGAACTCCTTGCCCGGCGAAAAGATCGGTAGCAGAAAACCCGAACTCCACATTGGGAGTGGGCTTAAAGCTAAAGCGCTCACCCGAAATCATCGGTTGCGGTGAAACCACCGAAGTCCAGCTTCCTGACAAACCAGCCCCTGACTTAAATAAGAAATTATGTCCGGATAGCTGTCCCACGAAGAATTCAACCCGTATTGGTCCGAAGTACTTAAGAACGCTAGGCAACTGAAACGGCGATATACGACTAACACGAAACATGTTGAGTGGTATCGCATTGTCACTCAACATCATCGGTCCGCCAGCCCCGGGGCCCCACCAAAGACTCTGCTTTCCATAGCTGAATTGCCAGTTCTCCAGAGTCATTGAGGCGTAGGCATCCAGTAATTCGAACTGATTCGTCGAAGGCACTGAGGTTCCAGGCGGTGGCGGTATTCCTTGCGTCTGTGAAATAACTTGCCCAGCAGCGGCAGAGACCGGAGGTGCTCCGGGAGCGTGCTGGAATTCGCCTCGCGCGTACAATGCAAAATAGGATTCCGTAGCCCATGCTGAAAACCCGGTAACATCATTAAAGCCTTCCTCGTACGGGCGGCCGAAATCATTGATCACGGTTTGGCCAAAATCGAAATGATAGGGTTGAGAGAGCGGCTCGCCGGAGATACCGGTAAACCGCGTATATGCGGACTCCATTCTTACGCGAGTATTTTCCCCACCCCCTAACAACTTAACTTCCTCATTGAATTCTTGCGCTAACGAATCGTAGATCCGCGCAGCTTGGGACGAATTGGCGTCCGCGTTTCCCAGTCGCTCGCCAGCTTCGCTGACCAACCTCGCGCACTCGAATCGCGTCCAGGGACGCATATCCACGATCGCGGTGCGGATGAATCCCTGGCCAATCAACCGATCCATCGCGGGGTAAACCCAGCTGTCCAATGGTACATACGGAGAACCCATATTGGCACTGGAAGTCGCGCGAGTCCTGCGAAGGTATTTATGGAAGGAATCCCACGAACTGCCACCCAGCTCTAAATCGTGGTGCTGATTGTAAATACCTTCGGCGACCAAGTTGCCGACGACGCTGCCGACGAAGACGTCGGAAGGAAAATGCTGGCGAGCGCGATAGCGCGAGTAATCCACCAGAGATGCAAGGCTATATACGATGATTTTAGTTAACGGTCCAGGATACTCGTGCGCTACGATGGTCGCCGCCGCCCACGCAGCTGTAGCATGTTCCGATGGAAACGAAACACCTCCTTGGAAGAATTGACCCGTTCCGTCACCTTCCATAGGACGCTGGCGGCCCAAAGAGTACTTCATTGCTTCGGTTACGACGATGCTGTTGATAACAGCTTCTCCCGCAAGGAAGCCGGTCTCCCGCCAGTGCGGATTATGCTTGGGAAAGCTAAAGAGATACATCGCTCCGGCACCACCAAGCAGTGCCGCCACACCCGCATTTGAGACTGTATTGTAGTGACTGACAGTCGTGGGATTATGTGACACGTGCCGGGCCATATCGGCATCGGTCACTATTAGTCCCGCGGTGATACCACTGAGTGGCACCAGCCAATTGGCGTCTTGCCACCGGAGTTGTGCAGGGCTCGTCCAGATTTGCTTTTGGTCTTCCAAGAATCTCCCAGTCAGTCCCTTGAAACTGTGAGGCAAAGTTGTCGATGTCTCTTTTTCCTTATCTTCATCCTTGGTTGAACTCTGATCCTGTCCTTCACCCTTCTCAACTTTATCCGATCCTGGCTTGGATGTTTGCCCCGTGGTCGTCTGATCTGGCTGAGTCACCGCTGACGTTTTCTCTTTGTTGTCGGGCTCCTGAGAAAAGGCGGGTAGATTTCCAAACCAAATCGATCCAAGCACGAAACACGCGAATACTTGTACTGTTGGTCGTATCAAGCCCGCTCCCCTACGGATGGATGTAAGCGACAGCTAGTGCTACCGATGCAGCTAGTTGGCCCGCCTGAATTACGCTTGTCCAGTTGGGTCCGCCTACCTTTGGCGCCTTTTCGGGCACAATGATGGTGTCGCCCGGTCTTAAGGCGGTACTGAGTGGATCGCCGATCCACCATCCATTGCTATTATTTTTCGCCGAGATCACAGAGCCATCTGCCCGAATAACGAATACGCCCTTCTTATCTGCCATGGGAGTTAGTCCGCCAGCTTGGCTCAGGTACCACTTGGCCGATCGATCGGACTGCAAACTGATTGCGGTAGGATTGAATATCTGCCCCGTGACCAAAACAGTCCCTGGGTTCTTCGGAATGTAGAGTTCATCTCCATCTTTCAGCGTGATATCAGCTCCGGTATTTTTCCAGGCGGCGATGTCCTTCTGAATATGGATGACAACTCGGCCGACCGGCTCTTTGGCTGCGAGCTGGGCGAGCGTCGAGTCGGTCTCCGCGAGTGCGGTCAGCTTTTGATTCTTTTGGTCTTCATTGTTTTCTGGGAGAGCCAACAACTGGACTCTCTCGGATTTAATCCGGTTGATCAATTCCATCTGCGATTTCTGTTCGATGTCACGAACGTCGCGCCGAGTGAGGAGAGCGCCATAAGGGTATGCGTTCTTCGACAACCCCCCAGCACGCGCCAGTACGGAACTCAGCTTTTCACCGGGCTGAATGCCATACGTGGACGGATGCATTACCTCACCTCCGACCTTGATAGACGCGCCGATGTCCTTCCAACCCGGAACTTGCCGGATCGCCAGCACGTCGCCTCCATGGAGCGGCACGTCCTCGGTGGGATTTCCGTTGACCAGGGACGAAAGAGAGATTTGAACATGTTGGGCCACGCCACCAGATGCTGCGTAGCGCGTCAAATCAGCTATATTTGTATCGG
>Ga0210403_10003945_pt1 | contig 12893 bp, 7 predicted proteins | sample IncBWC19MmetaG_FD_150863 | JGI IMG/M metagenome (GOLD analysis project Ga0210403, IMG submission 150863) | Forest soil microbial communities from Barre Woods Harvard Forest LTER site, Petersham, Massachusetts, United States - Inc-BW-C-19-M | ecosystem: Environmental > Terrestrial > Soil >... | reverse complement strand
GGGGAGTCGTGGGCTTTGACTCTGCGAGTTGGAGAAAAGCAGGTGAAATCGAAAGGTTATAACGGCGTCCCCGACGCTTACAGCGAATTTCGCGAAGCTGTCTACAAACTGATGGGAGATGCGCGTAACCACGAACGCGAATGAGCGCGCGGAAGTAAACCGAAGCAAAGGATTTCCCGCCCTTCAAGAATCAACTTCGCAAAGGATTGGCTACCCAACATCGTCTCATTCCATGGTGCGCCGCCCACCTCAATATGCAGCGTGTTATCCTTCCGCATTATGAATGCGAAAGGCATAACACCCATATTGAATGTATCCAACATCTCCGCGAGCTTCGCCTGGTTCGAGAAGTGGGGGTGGAGGAAGTGCTGGGACTGGGGAACGCCTCCGACTTTCGGAGCGGTCGGGTCAGGTGAGTGTGAGATCTTCCTTTGCCAGGGCGCACAAGGCGGTCGCGGCAGAGGTTCGAATACCACGACGTTTACCGTTGAAGGAGATGAAGCAGCCGATAAGGGCGCGTGGATGTCGGTGTGGGTGGAGGACGTTGACGAGGTCCACAGGCAGTGCGTTGCGGCAGGACTGGATGTCACTTTCCCACCGACCGACATGCCCTGGAACGTCCGCGAGATGCACGTGCGACACCCTGACGGGCACGTCTTTCGAGTCGGCAAAGGCATTGAGAAAGTGAAGTAGGAGTGGGGACAAAGGGAAAATGAAGTTGCTTTCAGTGAACACGGGAATGCCACGGGAAGTGAAGTGGCATGGGCGGATCGTGACAACTGGGATCTTCAAGGAGCCGGTCAAGGGACGGGTGGCGCTCCGTAAGCTGAATCTGGACGGGGACCGGCAGGCGGACTTGACGGTGCATGGGGGCGAGCACAAAGCGGTTTACTGCTACTCGCTGGCGCACTACGAGTACTGGAAGAAAGAGTTGCCGGGGCGGGAACTGCCAATGGGGATGTTTGGAGAAAACTTTACGATTGAGGAGGGGGGCGACGGATCGCTGGAGGAGTACGTTCATCTGGGCGATCGATTTTCCGTCGGTACGGCGGTGGTGGCGGTAACGCAGCCGCGGCTGCCTTGCTACAAACTGGGCGTGAGATTCGGGTCGGACGACATGGTGAAACGGTTTCTGGCTAGCGGGAGGACGGGATTCTACGTGATGGTAGTGCGGGAGGGAGAAGTGGTCGCGGGAGATGAGCTGAAGTTGATCTCGCGGGAGGCGAACGGCGTGGCGGTTTCGGAGATTACGCGTTTGTATGTGGCGAAGAGGTTTGGAGAGGCGGACGTCCGGGCGGTGCGGCGGGCGCTGAAAGTGGAAGAATTTCCGGAGAGTTGGAAGGAGTATTTTCGAGAGCGGTTGGGGCAAGCGGGGGAGGAAAACTAGAAACTAGAAATCAGAAACTAGAAAGCGGAGAAGAGAAAGTTTAGCGCTGGTGTGGAGATTTAAATGAGAACTAAGATTGGTTTTTTGGGATTAACTATTCTAATTGGCGGTCTGGGTATGGCTCAACAGCAACCAGACAATAGCGACGCTTGTAAGTTTAACGTTCATGGCGATCCCGTTCAGGCAACCGTGACGGGGCCGGAAGACATCGTTCCACTAGTCCACGTTGTCGAGCAACCGGATTCCCTGGTTGAGATCGTTTCCGTTGACCTGGAAGGAATGTGGCTCTCTGTGTCAGGCGAGCAACACGCGGAGCGGGACTGTGCGCAGTATGAAGTGCGCAACCGAAGCGACCGGACCATCGAGCATTTTGGTGTTGAATTGATGGTTGGCGGCACCGGTGGAGCAGGGGGAGCCGGAGCAAATAGCTCGTCGCCCCTCGCCCCCGGTCAGAGTGTCAAGATTAAGGCTTGCGGCGGTGGCGGCCATGGCGGTGCGCCGGGAAATCACGTGAGGGTGCTAGTGTCCGTGCACTTTGTTGATTTTGGAGGCTGTTTTTACCGGCCGTCACTGAGAATTCCTCGCACGCTGGGCGTGACTCCTGTCTGGTAGGTGTCCGCGTTTCGATTGGCGGGGAGCGACTTGTTAATGGGGGGCGAGGGTGGAGGAGAAGCTTTCTTTGGCGGCGTTTTCGTAGAGGTGCAGGAGATTGGCGGCGCGCTTGAGCAAGTCGGCGGGGAGATCGCCAGGCTGATAGTCGACAAAGCCGGTGGTGTAGGCGAGCGTGACTTTGCGGCCGGAGCAGGTCATTTCGAGGGGACCGAGGCGGTTGAGGACGGATTGGACCTCGCCAAGATTGCATTCGGGGAGGACAAGCAGGAAATCTTCGTCGGCCAGGCGGGCGGCAAAATCGGAGCCGCGGCAGGCCTTCTTCATGCGGCGGGCTAGCTCTTTTAGCGCGGCGTCCATGGCCGACAAGCCGTAACGATTATTGAGTTCGGCAAATTCATCCAGATGAATGGTGGCGAGGCTTAGCGCGGTGTTCTGGCGACGAGCGCGTGCGATTTCTTTGCCGAGTTGCTGCTCGATGAAGGCGCGGGTGTGCAAGCCGGTGACGGAATCGGTGCCGGAGGAATCGGAAAGTGCTCCGGCAAGAGCATCCGCGCCGGCATTCGGCGCGATTAACTGCTTGCGCTGGCGGCGGAACGACCATTGGCGGTAGAGCATCCAGCCATTGAAAAGAAGCAGCAGGCACAAGACGGCCCAGCGGGCTTGATCGGAAGTGGGCTCGTAGAAATGCTCGCGGTGACGGAAAAGCGAGGGGAAAGAGGAGAGCACAAGGGCAGCGGCTGAAAACAGGGCGACGAGACATGCGGAGAGCCACAGCCACCATTCGCGACGGACGATTTGGCGGAGGGTGGATTCGGCGCGCTGCGCGCGGAAAGTGTCGGAGCCCTCAAGAGGCGAGGGGTTCGGCTGGCTTCCGCGGAGACCGAGTAATGATTGCATGTTCCTTACGAGAAAAGCGGTACATCACCACAGTAGGCCGTTGGTGCAAAGGATGGCAACGGGGAAATGGTACAGGGCCGTTTATTTCAAGAACCTGACCGGAGGGACAGAGTCAAAGGCGCCCCCGACCGGGTCGGAGCCGCTACAAATGCAAAACGCCTCCGGCGGAGCCGGAGGCGTTTTGATGAGGCTCGGAAACGAGCGAGCGAATGTTACGGCTTGGCCGCGGGAGGCTGAGAAGCGGCCGGCTTTGGCGCTGCGGGCTTGGCCGGAGTAGTTGCGCCAGCCTTGACCGGATAGGCCTGGTCGTAAAGGCGGATGATGTCCTGGGTGACGTCGATCTGCGTGGAAGCGAAGAGGATCGGAGAGTTCTGCCCGGAGGTATCGAGGACAACGACGAAACCGTTTTCGCGGGAATAACGGTCGAGGACGTCGACCATCTTTCGGCCGATGCGTTCGGTAATATCGCCGAGAGCGGCGTTGGCGTCTTCCTGGTATTCGGTGTTCATGCGTTCGAGTCGTTGCGCGAGGCGCTGGCCCTGCTGGCGCAGGCGGTTCTCTTCTTCCGGGCTCAGCTTGTTGGCACCGGCTGAGAGACGCTGCTGCAGATCAGTGATCTGCTTGTTGAGAGCCTCGATCTCGTTCTGGCGCGGAGCGAGCTGCGATTGCAGTTCGGCTTGGGCCAGCTTGCCTTCCGCGGTGCCCCCGATGGCCTGGCGAATGGCGATGACGCCGACTTTGCCGGAAGCGACCGAGCCAGGCGAGGAGGGTGAGGCAGATGCCTGTGCCCAAGCGGCTGCGGTGCTCAAAATGCATGCGGCGGCGAGTGCAACGGTTCGTGTCAACATACTTCGCGACCGCAAAGCGGCCAACAATCTAGAATTCACTTTATTCTCCTTGTTATGGTCCGGCACGGAAAAACCGAGACGAACCTGCGCCAAGTCAGCTTGGCTTAAGACGTATTCCGCTCCCAGCGGGATTTGCGAGCGTATTGCAAACTTCAAAGTATAGCCGACCCGGTTTGCTCCCCGCAATCAGAAAGCGTAGCGTTCCGCTGCGGAAAAGAGGAGCCAATTTTTCTCCCAGCCCGTTAAACACTCGCTATCTCCGTCAGTTCGGCAGGGGGAACAGGAAAACGCGGTTGTTGGCCTGATCCACGATCACCGCCAGATTAGTGAACTGGTCGACAGCCACCCCGAAGGTCGGAGAACCGGGAATGCCCAAGGTCTGACGCGTCTTGAGGGGATTCGAAAGAGTGTCCACGATGGAAATCGTGTTGCTGGCCGAGTTGGAAGTGAGAATCCCGCCAGTTTGCGGATTCACGGCCAGCGAAGTTGGATTAATGCCGACGTTAACGGAGTTGCCGCTGCCGGTGTCCGGATTGAAAGCGGTGATGACGTTGGAGCCGCTGGAATTGGCGTAAAACAATCCGGGGTTAGCGGTGCCAGTGAAGACAAACGGATCAAAAACGATGCCGGTGGGCGTAGCGGTCACAGAGCCGGAAGGAATGGTGGTGCTCAAAACGGGAGTCTGCAGGCCGATCTCCACCACGGCGAGGGCGCCCAGTGGCGCCTGACCGCTGAGCAACTGCAAAGAGGTGACGACGGCGATGCCTTGATTGTTGGTGCCGCGGTCGGGGTCAATGGCCACAGCGATAGGCGACTGAATGCCGCCGATGCTGGTGGGAGTCAAGGTGGTTGGCGGAGTGGTGCCAGCCGCGGGGAAGAGCAATCCCAGGTTGAGCATGGTGATGGTGTTGGAGCCGGTGTTGGCAACGATGGCGGCACCTGTTGCTTCGTTGATGGCAACCCCGGCGGGATTTGTCCCGGTCGCCACGTCGGGAACCTTTTGCTTAGCAGGATTAGCAGTGAGATCGATGACCGAGGCGGTGGCGCTGCCATTGTTGGCGACCACGGCCAGGCCGTAGCGCTGACTGATGGCGATGCCCTGGGGACTTGTGCCAACGCCGACGGATTTGAGGATGAATTGGCCAAGATTAGGATTGCGCTGAACAATTCCCGATACAGTAATCGTGGGATTGATGTCGATGACCGAGATGCTGTTGCAGCCGGTGTTGGAAATGACAGCGACGGGCGAGAAGGGCCCATTGGCGAGCTGGTCGGCGATAGCGACCGAAGACGGCTGTGTGTTGGTAGGATTGCCATTCGTATCGGTGCAAATCTTGGACATGTCGACGGCCTGGACGACATAGAAGTCCGCGGCGTTAGACTGCGAGTTGGGACCGCTGCCACCGCTGGTGAGTACGTCGAGGGCATATTTGTGCGGGGCATTCAAAAACGATTGGGGAATGGTGACGGTGAGTTGCCGCGGACTGACGACGGTCACGTTTGCGGCTGGAATCGGCGTGCTATCCAGGCGCACTTGCGTGGAGCCGCTGCCGCCGCTCAAGAAGCCGGAGCCAAAAATTTGCACGCCGCAGAGGTCGGTGGCCGAAGTCAACGTTCCCTGCGGAAAAACGGTGTTGGGAATGCCGCTGACAATGGGATTGCCCGGCGTGGGCTGTGGGCATCCCGCCGGTGGTGCACTGGGGACAATCACTTCATTGATATCACCAGACTTGATGGGAGTGTTTGTGAAGACACTACCCAGGTCCACGATGTCGATAGTGCCGCTCCCGGATTTGACGACGAAAGCCTGGTTGGTCGACGGATCGACGGCAAGCCCTCCGAAGAGAGTGAGAGAGTTTGTCGTGCCGTTCTGCACGGTAAGTGTGGCCGTGCCGGTGCCGCAAAGCGTAATCGGGCTTGGGCCAGTGGGAACAGGGGAACAAAGCGCAGGATTCTGACTGGCAAAAGCATAGCGCTTTCGGCTGACGGGATCGGAAACGGACATTTGGTTGAGCGTCGGGTTATAGGAAACCAAAGCATTGGTGTAGGGCTGCCACGCGACGTCGGTGGTGCCGAGTAGTTCAGGGGAGTTGGCGCAAGTGGTTGTGAACGCCGTGCAGGTAGCGAAGAAAGTGATGGAAGAAATCGACTGGTCCAAAGAGCTGAGCAGGTCAATCTGCGGACCATTGGTGCCGATGGCATTGGCATCAGCGATGGCAGCGGTGTTAGTTATGGGGTTAATGGCAACACCCTGGGTCGTTGAAGAGATGGCGAAAATGGAGTCGGGGCTGCTGTAAAAAGCGGTCCCTCCGGTGCCTGAATCGCTGACGGTGGAATTCACAACATAGGTGAAAGTGTGGTTGCTGGTAACGCTGACGGAGAAGACGCCATTGAAGAGCGCGTTATTTGCCGCGTTCCCGGGCTTCACTCCAGCGATCAGCACCGAGCCGGCGTTGCCGGGAACCAGCGACAAGGTCTGGCCGCTGTTGGAGCCAGTGGTGTCAATGGTAACCGTGACGAGACCCGCGGTGAGCGTGGAAGTGGCGAGCACATTCTGAGTCGAAGGCTTGGTGACATTCACGCCGCGAACCACGCCCGATCCTCCTGGAGTAACCAAAGCCGTATGCCCGTGTCTGGACATGGCGATCTGCGGGTAAGTGCCGGTATTCAGAGTGACCTGCGAAAAGAGGCACTGGCCAGTCAATGTGGAGCTTGGATTGATGGCATGATCGAGTCCGCAGCCATACGGATTGGAGATTGTATTCAGATTCACAATGAAGCCGAGGTTGGCCGCGGAGGATACGGATGTTGAAGAGTAAGCCACGAGAGCGAGATTGGAATCCGGATCAACACCGATGGAGTAGGGCATGGGAGCCGGGGAAACAGCGCCTTGGAGAGCGTTAGAAATATCGACGAAGAAAGGCGTAATGGGTGCCGGGGAGCCAGGAATGTTCAGGACGGTGACACTCTGGCCGGTGACGGTGGACTGGCCATTGCTAACCGTCTGGCTTCCAAAGTTCACGACGGCGACGGTGTGATTGCTGCGGTTCACAGAAAGACCAGTCGGAAGATTAAGTGGAGCCTGAGTGGTGCTGGCGACGGTGCTCAGCAGCGTGAGCGATGCAGCCGTGGTCGACGTTGGAGGAACGATTGAGAAGAAGCGCACCGTGTTCGAGCCCGGGTCGGCAACTGCCAGGACGTCGAGGACAGGATCGATGTCAACGGCACTGGGTTTGGTGCCGGCGGGAACTCCAGGAGAAGCGGTGACAACGGCAGGCGACGTAACCGAAAAGTCCGGGAAAACAGCAATGTTAGTAACGGCATCATTGTTGATGAACGGGGCAGGCGATTTTCTGTTGGAAACCGCCAGCGGGTAAAGCCCCGGGACGGTTCCAGAGGCGTTGACCAATGTGGCGGGAAGCAGGGTGTTCAACTGGCGAGCGGTCGAAGTGGTGCCATTCTTGGCGATGGTTGTGCCTTGAAAAACGACGTCGGTGAGATTTTGATCGCCGGGGCCAAAATAACCGCCGTCTACGATGACTTGGGTATCTTGCGAGGCCTTGCCCTGGATGACATCGTCTGGAACGGAGGCAATGGAAGTAGGCCGCACCGGGACATACTGGAAGGTGTACGGATTAGCGGTAAAAACCGGCTTAGTGGGCGGAGCCGGAGTTACGGTTTGCCCCGGATCGGTGACACTCACGAGGACGGATGCCGATCCAACAGTGGCCGGAATGACCAAGTCGGGAGAGAAAAGCCGCAGACGAGCGCCCGTGGATTGCGGATTGGTAACTGTGGTGACGCCGTTCGTGGTGGTACTGATGGGAATCTGAAAGAGCACTTTGACCTTTCCGCTTGTCGAATCAAAGGTCTTAGAACCGATGAAATTGGCGGGGTTGTTGCTGTCCTGAAAATTCAGCGTAATTTTCGAGGCCGAGGAAATATTCGGGGCATCGAGATAGATGTCCCAGAACGCGGCGCCTTGCGGAGCGATGGTGGGAGTAATGCCATTAAAAGTGATGGGGCCGCCAGCAATGATAGTAATGATTCCGATGGCCAGCCGCGTATTGTCGGCTGCGGAAGTAGCCACGACGGTGAGGTTCGCGGGGGAATTTTTATTCGTGGAGTCGGCCGGGGTGATGGCGCTGGGGACAGAAGCGGGAGCAGTATAGGTGGCGACGTTGGGGTTATTGGAATCGGGCGTGATAGTACCGCAAGTCGGGCTGCAGGTCTTGAGTTGAGGGTAAGGAGTGGTCGAAGTTGGGACTTGCTGGGTGACCAACCACGTCACGCCTTTGCCCTGAAGGTCGTTGGTTAGCTGAACGCTGAAGGACTGTGGCTCGTTGGTGGGAACGGTGGCGGTGTTAGGAGTGAGGACGACACTGACGCCGGAGTCGAGAGTAATCGTCAAAGTGCCGGATTTTTTGGTGTCAGCCTGAGACTGCGCGGTAAAGATGATCTGCATTCCGGGGAACGTGGTCTGATCCGGAATCTTGCTCGGCGCGGTGTAGGTCGCGGTCCCGGTGACCTGAACGTTGGTAAGCGTGCCAAACGAACCGTCGGTGGGACAAGGTTTCGCGGCCGCGGTAGTGGCCTTGCCGGTTGAGTCGGTGGTGGTAGTAGTGTAGGTGCACGGCGTTTGAGGTGGTCCGGCTGGTTGACCAGGCTCCCAGGTGACATTGGTATTTGTCGCGCCATTCACGGTGGCGGTGAGCGTGGTGGACTGGCCAAGGATGAGGATAGTGCCCACGGACGAACTTACCGTGACGGTGACGACATTGGCGTTGCTACTGCTGCCGCAGCCACCCATCGACAACAAGCCAGCGGCGGCCAGCCACGGGCCAAGAAGAGTAGACAACCTCCGTACTTTCGTTCCCACGATTTCCCCCACACAATCGCGCCGCGGATCTTCCGCTGGCGCTGGCGTTACTATCTTTTGCAAAAATCTCGTGCCCATGTTTGACAATCGCTCCGCCACAGGCAGCCTTTAGAACGTGCGGCTGACGGTGAAACGGAAAGTCGTCTGCGGTTCGAAATAGTTCAATCTTCCAGGGTTATTCTGGATGAAATTCAGCTGCGGCTGGATCTGGAGCGGGAAGATCGTCGGATCCAGAGCATTGAATTGGGTCTTTAAGCTCGCTATTTCGCCGGGTTCTATATAGGGCGCCTTGGCCACCAGCTGATCGTGAAGGCGGTGAACGTTATAGGCATAGTAAATCCGGAAGGGCGCCTGAATGATGGGAAGCTGCACGACAAATTCGATTCCGGTCGAAGCGCGCAAGCGGAAATTCGTTCCCGGAGCAATGGAAAGCTGCTGGGTCAGGCCACCCAGTGTTGTCGCATTGGGAAACTGGCCCGTCGGGCTGGTCAGATTCTGAAAGCCTGCCGAGCTCAACTGCAGCGCACTGCGGCGCACCACGCCGTCCGTTCCCGCGTCCACGAATAGCCCAGCCGTAACCGTTGACCCCACGATGGGGATGCGATATTCGAAGTTCCCGAAGGATTGCAAGTCGCCGCCCGGCAGAGTGGCCACATAGCTCAGCACCGGGACGGTAAACGATCGCACGGCGCCGCCCGAGGTGGGGTCATGATAGGAAATCGGTTGTGCAGTGGCCTGTGGAATAAAAGTCACCGGCGAAATGGAGCGAATATCGAAGCCTCGGAGGTCGCTTTCTCCACCCATGTAGAGACGGCTGAAGGGGGGAATCGCGTTGGGGGTCGATTCCGGAGTGCAGGGAGTAAGCAGGGTCGCCGGACAAACAGAAGTGGTGCTCCCGTATGCGGTGATATACGCGGCGGAGAAATGCACACCAATCACATTCCTGTGCTTGCGAACGGGATGGAAGTATTTGAAATCGAAAATATTACTGATGGTCTTGACGTTGCCTCCGATCCCGGAGAACGGCAGTGAATAATAAAAACTCTTGCCGCGCGTGGAATTGACCGGGTTGTCGATCGAACTGTAGGTGATCGAGGGAGTGATGGTGCTGGACACAATGCCATTCAGAGCGCTAGGACCCGTGAGGCTGCGAAACTGGACGGACTCAAAGAGCAGCGTCGAAGCAGCGTTGAAAGACTTGATATTGGTACTGGTCAGGCCGTACTGAAGACCGAAGCGAGCGAAGGAAAAGCGCCGGGCGGGGTAGCTGGCGAAAATCGTGAAGCCGGTGCTGTTCTGCGTGTAGTTCTGAACGTATTGCGGGTTGATGCTGACGGACTGTTGCGTCAAGAGCGCTTCCTGCTTGGCCTGATCAAAATTGTAGCGGCTGGAGAAGATGGTGAAGCCTGAGGAGATCGGGCGATCGAAGAGGTAGGGCTCGGTAAACCCAAACATGAAAGTGCGGGAGAGATTGCCGAATTGCGCCGAAAAAGTCAAAGTCTCGCCAAGTCCGAGGAAGTTGTTGGTCTGGTAGGTGAGGCCGATGAAGCTGCCAGCCAGGCCGCTGACGCCGCCCTGCAAGCCGATGGACTGTTTGCCCTTTTCCTTGAGCTTGAGGTTGATGTCGACAGTGCCATCTTTGTTGTTGCGCTTGATCTCGGCGGCCTTGTCGGCTTCAATGCGGTCGAAATAATCGAGTTGATTGAGGCGCAGAATGCTCAGTTCCCACAGGCGTTTGTTAAAGAGGCTGCCTTCGTCGAGCACCAACTGACGGCGGATGACTTTGTCGCGCGTGGTGGTGTTGCCGCTGAAGTCGATGCGGCGAATGAAATACTGCTTCTGCTCGTCAAAGCGTAGCGTGAGGTTAATGATTTTGGCGGCATCGTCGACTTCCGTTTCCGGCTCGGGAGTAAAATCGATGAAGCCGTATTCGCCGTAAATCTTGCCGTAGGTTTCCAAGGCCTTGCGAACTTTTTCGGTGGAAAAGAGGTCACCTGGTTTGAGGGGAAAAGCGGCCTTGAGGGCGTCCACTTTGAGTGACAAAGCTTTGTCCGGATCGGAGCTAACGATCTTGAGGGTGCCCATGTGGAAGCGCTCGCCTTCCTCGATGGGGATGGTGATGTTGACGGCCTTGCCATTGGTGCGGCCGAGGACGAGCGGAACACCCAGGCGATTATTCCGGGTATCGATATTGTCGAGAATGGGATCGCCGACGGTGGCTTTGTAATAGCCATTGTCGCGGTATAGCCCGCGAACGCCGACTTCGAGATCCTCGCTCAATTTTTCACGATCGTAAGTTTTCGAGAGGACGGCGATATCCCAGAAGTACAAAGGAATCGAGTAGGGGCGATCGTGGCGCATGGCGCGGATTAATTTGCGATCGCTGAAAGCGTGGTTACCGGTAAATTTAATTTTGCCGACTTTGACCTTGGGGCCTTCCTCGATCTTGAAAACGAGAATGACGGCGTTGCTGGAAGCGATGCGCTCATATTGCGGAGTGACTTTAGCGAACTGGCGGCCGTGCTCGCCCAGCAATTCCTTCAAGACGACTTCGGCTTTTTTGATTTTTGTAGGATCGAACTGGCTTTCGACGCTGAGACCGACCTTACGTTCCTTGAAACGGTCGAGAATGTCCGATTCGGAGATGGAGTGGATGCCGTCGTAGCGGATGCGGCGAATTTGCGGGCGTTCTTTTACGTCAAAGACGATGATCTTGCCGTTGGGATTGTTCGGTGAATCTTCGACGCGGAGCTTCACATCTTCAAAGAACTGGGTGTTCCAGAGGGCCTGAAAATCGCGGCGCAGCGTTTCCTCGTTGTAGACGTCGCCTTTGCGGCTGAAGATGCGGGCGTTGAGGGTGTCGTTGCGCACGCGGCGGTTGCCGATGAAATCGATGCGGTCAATGACATATTGCTGCTGTTGGGCGGCGGCTTGCGGATCCGCCGGAAGGCGGTCCACGATAACGTCATTGCCAGTGGCGTAGTCGAAAGAAGCAGAGAATAGATAGGAACGCGAGGACGCGTCCGCGTGGGAATTTTCGCGGGGCGCTGCGGCCGACGCGATCGCAAAAAAAGACACCAGAGCGATCAGCGAGGTCACGCGAGCCGCAAAAAAACCAAACGGCGAACAAACTCTTCTTTGAGCGGCCGATGAGGTGGTCAAGGCCGCGCCCCCAAACTCAAGTTGTTATTCTCCCGCTGGACCCGGTGTGGGCCAGCCGATTGTTGATTCCGACCCGGTCGGAATCATCCGTGCGTTGTGTCAGATTCGCTAGTGGACGACCGGGGTTGCCTCGCCGACCGGACGGAACTGCAGGCCTTCCCCTGCGACGTAAATCTGCAATGTCGCCGGCCTTTGAATCCCACCCTGGATCAGCGCCTCGGAGAGCGGGTCCTCGACATACTTCTGCAAAGCCCGGCGCAGCGGACGTGCCCCATAGCTGCGGTCCGCACACGTTTTCTCGAGGATCCACTGCCGTGCTTCCGGCGAAACAACAATCTGCACCTGCCGGTGAATCAGCGTATCGTTCAGCTGGCCCACCAGCAAATCGATGATGCGAAGCAGATCTTCGTCGCCGAGCGGATTGAAAATAATTACTTCGTCCAGCCGGTTCAAAAACTCCGGATTGAACGCCCGCTTTACTTCTGTCATCACCATGTCTTCCATGCTCTTCTGCCCGGCTTCATCCGCGCCGGACTGGAAGCCCATCGAAGTGCGCTTCTGCAAATGGCGCGCGCCGAGATTGGAGGTCATGATGATGATGGTGTTCCGGAAATCCACGGTATTGCCGAGGCCGTCCGTCAACTGACCGTCTTCAAACACTTGCAACAATATATTAAAGACGTCCGGATGGGCCTTCTCGATTTCATCCAGCAGGATGACCGAGTAAGGCGTCCGGCGAACGCGCTCTGTTAACTGCCCGCCTTCTTCGTAGCCCACGTACCCTGGAGGCGCACCAATGAGCTTCGAGACGGAGTGTTTCTCCATGAATTCCGACATATCGAATCGCACCAGGGATTTTTCCGAACCGAACAAAAACTCCGCGAGGCGACGGGCAACTTCGGTCTTGCCGACGCCGGTTGGCCCGAGGAAGAAGAAGCAGCCCACGGGACGCAGCGGGGACTTGAGGCCAGCGCGGCTGCGGCGTATGGCGCGAGCGAGGGCGGTGATGGCTTTGTCCTGGCTGATGACGCGCTTGTGCAGTTCCGGCTCGATGCGCAAAAGTTTTTGCTGTTCGTCTTCCTTGATGGAAGTGACGCCAATGCCGGTC
>Ga0210403_10003944_pt1 | contig 12895 bp, 7 predicted proteins | sample IncBWC19MmetaG_FD_150863 | JGI IMG/M metagenome (GOLD analysis project Ga0210403, IMG submission 150863) | Forest soil microbial communities from Barre Woods Harvard Forest LTER site, Petersham, Massachusetts, United States - Inc-BW-C-19-M | ecosystem: Environmental > Terrestrial > Soil >... | reverse complement strand
GCCAATGCGCGGAGAGAAATCCGTCTTATTGGGGAATTGGGAATCGTAATCCCATCGCAATCCGCCGTTGATCGTTATTTTCGAGGTTATCTTCCAATCGTCCTGGGCATAGAGGCCGTTGTAGTTATTGCGGATGTGAACCAGATTGTCCTGCGGCGTCGGTCCAGCCTGGAGAGTAATCAGGTTAATACCGGAATTGATCGAGCCAAAGGTATTGAAGTCGTCGATCGTCGCGAAAAGCTGGGTAAAGAAGTTGTTTGGTTCCGCGCCGTCCACTTTCGAATTCTGGAAGTCCCACCCGAATTTGACATTGTGGTGGCCAAACTGTTTGCCGATATTGCTGCCTGCTGAAATATATTTTTGGTAGAAGCTGAAAGAGTTGTAGCCCGGCCCGAAGGAGGCCTGTCCCAGGTTTCCGAATTCGTCGCCGCTTGTATAGGTGTCGAATAAATTGAAGAGAGTATTGGGGATGCCTGCGTTTGGATGCGATGGGCTGGTGCGAAGCGGGTTGGCTCGGTATTGAAAATAAGAGTTAGTGATCCAGGGATTCGATGTATCGCCTATGGTCCAGAGATCGCTAATGCCTAGCATCAATGTTCGGCCATCGAGATTTTCTCGCGTATCTGGGAGATTGATGGAAGCCGTCAAGGGCAGATAGTCGGTAATGTGCGTGTTCGTGTAGTTCATCTGTTCCGTGAGGCGATGGCGGCTCAAATTCTCATCCAGCTTAAAGCGTGCCCGCGTTTCGTAAGTCAGAGAGTGCTTATTGAACGGTGTCTCAAAAGCGATAAGGCTTGACGGCAAGTTCGGATTAAACGTGAAATTGAGGTCTCGGCTCTCCTGAATTCGCTCGGCGGAACCGAAGAAAAAGACCTTGTCTTTCAAAATCGGTCCCCCGAAATAGGCGGTAGGGTCCCAACGATTGAGAAAGGGCGCACCACCCGTGGCACCAGGAATGTCATTGGAGTCGAAGACGGAGTTCCGGAAAAACGCGGAGACCCCTCCGTGCCAGTCATTGGTGCCGCCGCGCGTGACCACATTAATGATGCCGCCGGACGCGTGACCGAATTCCGCCTTGTATCCGCCAGTGACAACCTGGAATTCAAGAATCGAATCCTGGTTGAACTGCGCCGAAGGACCTCCATTGAAGTTATCTTTATTCGGCAATCCATCGATGAGAAAGAGGGCATTGCCGCCGCGCTCTCCAAGGATCGGAGTGGCGTCGTCACCGGCCGGGTCCGCTTGACGATTCAACGAAACTCCTGGCACGAGCTGCAAGAGATCCAGATAGTTGCGACCGTTGATGGGCATCTCCTCGATTTGCTGGGGAGTGATCGTCGTACCTGTGGAAGAGGCGGACGTTTCGAGCAAGGGTGTAGCTGAATCAACCTCGACCACTTGGCTTAGGGAGCCGACTTGCATGCTTATATCCAAAGCCAGCGTCCGATTTAGAGTGACTTCGATGTTCTTCAATACTTCGGATTGGAAGCCGTCCTTGGTCACCTTAATTTCGTAGATGCCGGGCGGCAACGTCGTGATCCGGTAATTGCCCTCTGCATCAGTCGTGGCGCTGAGTTCCACGGCCAAAGTCGAGCTCGTGGCTCGGACTTGTGCGCCGGCCACGGCGAGGCCCTGCTTGTCCTTTACGGCCCCTTCAATCGTTGAAGTAGTCTGCGCCACGACAGGCAATGCCGACAGCAAAATGATCAGTGTCAGGCTGCAGAAGCCCATCATCGTACGTTTCGAGAACGCCAAATGCGTTGAAAGCCCACCAATAGAACTGTTTTTGTTGTTCCGCATGTCCCCTCCCCTTGAAGCCTGGAAATGGCGAATTGCGCCACCAACCAATCGCTCAACTGTCAAAATTCAACGTTCTGCAACGAATGTTGCAGTAAGATAAAGCCTCTACAGTGCGCGTGAGTCTAGGCGGTGGGCCGCGGATTGTCAACGAATTCTTTGCGAGTTTCGGATGAATTCTGGGTATCGCAACAGATGTTGCATTAGTGATACGCTAAATCGGAAAAAGAAATGATAGCGCCACGCGATGAACTAAGCCATCTTGACAAACTGCAACATACGTTGTAATTCCGGCACCACAGTTTGGCGATTGCTTTCCGTTGCGGTCGAGGTTCTGAGGTCAAAGTGGAGCGGCCCGGCGTTACCCGGGCGCTTGGGTTGGAGAGCGAAGGACAAGGAATGAGTGACGGAACCACATCGGCGGTCAAGCAAGGAATCCAGATTCGCACTCTGGCAGAGCCGGGCGAGATGCGCGTCTGTGTCGAATTGCAACAGCAGATCTGGGGCTATTCGCCTGTCGACACCGTGCCCGATCAGATTTGTATCGTCGCGAGGAAAACAGGCGGCCAGGTTATGGCAGCTTTTGACGGCGACACACCTGTCGGCTTCGCTTTGGCCTTCGCGGCGATACGCGATGGCCTCGCCTACTTGCATTCGCACATGGTCGGAGTGCTCGACGAATATCAGAACCGTGGTGTGGGGCGACTGCTTAAGCTGGCACAGCGCGAAGACGCCCTCGAACGCGGCATCAATCTCATTGAATGGACCTTTGACCCTCTACAACTGAAGAACGCGCACTTCAACATCGAACGTCTCGGCGCCATCGTGCGGCATTACATCCCCAATCTCTACGGCCGCACTTCCAGCCCGCTACACGCCGGCCTGCCCACGGACAGGCTCGTCGCGGAATGGTGGGTGCGCTCTCAGCGCGTGGAAGATGTGCTCGCCAGCAAACAACGAGCCGTCAATCCAAATTGCGAACGAATTGCGATCCCCGCGGGAATTCGTGCCATCTGCCGCGACGATCCGCAGTCTGCGGGAAAAATTCAAACCAAACTTCGCGAACAATTCCTAGCCAACATCGCCAGCGGCCGCGCCGCCGTCGGATTTGAGTTCAACGAAGAACAAGGAACCTACCTCCTGGAGCCTTATGAAGATTGAATCCATTACTCTGCGTGAAGTCCAAATGCGGCTGAAAGCTCCGTTTGAAACGAGCTTCGGCGTCTCCCACAATCGCCGCATTATCCTTGTCGAAGTCATCGCCGACGGCGTCAGCGGCTGGGGCGAAGTCACCGCCAGCGAAACGCCCGGCTACAACTCCGAAACCACGGACACCGCATGGCACGTGATCTCCGATTTCGTCGCGCCCGCTATGATTGGCAAAACCATTTCCGCAGCCTCGGACTGCCCCTCGTTGCTCGCCGCAATTCGCGGTCACGAAATGGCCAAGAGCGGCGTGGAAAATGCTCTCTGGGATGCCGAAGCGCAAATCAAAGACGTTCCGCTCGCAAAACTTCTTGGTGGCACGCTGGATGAAATTGCCAGCGGCGTCTCTCTGGGCATTCGCGAGAGTCCGCAAGCCCTCGTTCGCCGCGTCGAAGAAGAATTGCGCAGCGGCTATCAGCGCATTAAGCTAAAAATCAAACCCGGCAAAGATATCGACTACGTCGCCGCCGTCCGAAAGGAATTTCCCGACATTCTTCTTTCCGTGGACGCCAACTCCGCCTATCGCCTCGAAGACGCCTCCCATCTTCGCCAATTAGATCAATTCAAGCTGCTCATGATGGAGCAGCCCCTCAACTGGGACGACATCTACGCTCATTCGAAGCTCCAGTCCCAAATTCAAACCGCTATCTGCCTCGATGAATGCATTAACAATGCGCGCCATGCCCTTACCGCTATCGAACTGAAAGCCTGCCGCATCATCAATATCAAACTCGGCCGCGTCGGCGGTCACAGCGAAGCCCGCCGCGTCGAGCAGGTCTGCCGCACCCATTCCATTCCCGTCTGGTGCGGCGGCATGCTCGAAACCGGCATAGGCCGCGCGCACAACATCGCCATGTCCACTCTCGCCGGTTTCACGCTTCCTGGAGATGTCTCCGCCAGCAAACGCTACTGGAGCGAAGACATCATCGAACCCGAAGTGGAAGTCACATCCAAAGGCACCATCCACGTCCCGAAAACTCCCGGCATCGGCTACACCGTCCGGCGCGATCGCATCGAGCAACTCACCGTGCGAACCAACAATTGGAACAGCCAGCGCACCGCTGCCTAATCCGCCGCGCTCTCGGCCAGGCGATCCCCATCCCAATCCGGCTCATTGCCTGCTATCCTCTAGCACACGTTTCGGTCTAACAGGGGGCAGGAGTGCGTAAGCCCGAGCACGGGTGGAATATAACCGCCGCGCCGCCGGTTACGTAACACGACGTGATGTCGCTTGTTTCAAAACAATCTGGAAGGAAATCTCTATGAAGCGCATCGTGGCTGTAGCAGCGTTGAGTCTGTTCGCCAGTTCAGCCATCTGGGGGCAGCGCCTCCCCGACAATGTCGTCCCTGACTCCTACGACTTGAAATTTGAACCTGATCTTGCGAACGCTTCCTTTGCCGGCGACGAACTCATTCACGTTCACTTGCAAAAAGCCACCACTTCCATCGTGCTGAATTCTGCCGAGATCGATTTCAAAGAAGTGTGGATCGGTTCCGCGGACTTCAAACAAGCCGCGTCCGTTACCAAGGACGAAAAAAACGAAACCGCCACTCTCACCGTACCCAGCGCGGTCGCCGCCGGGCCCGTCGAGATCCATATTCGTTTTACGGGAGTCCTGAACGACAAGCTCCGTGGTTTCTATCTCAGCCAAACCGCCCGCCGCCGCTACGCCGTCACTCAGTTTGAAGCCACCGATACCCGTCGCGCCTTCCCCTCCTTCGACGAGCCCGCCTACAAAGCCGTCTTTCGCATCGCTCTCGTTGTAGACAAAAACGACACCGCCATCTCCAACGGCAAAATCATTTCCGATACGCCCGGCCCAGCGAACGGCAAACACACTCTCCAATTCTCCGACACGCCCAAAATGTCCACCTATCTTGTCGCCATGATGGTCGGCGACTTCGCCTGCATCCAAGGCGGCTCTGATGGCATTCCCATCCGCGTGTGTGCCGTGCCCGAAAAAAAGGATCTTCTCTCCTACGCGCTCCTCTCCGCGGAAAATATCCTGAAGTTTTATGACAACTACTACCAGATCAAATATCCCTTCCAGAAGTTAGACATCATCGCCTTCCCCGATTTCTCGGCGGGCGCCATGGAAAATACCGCCGCCATCACGTACCGCGAAACCCTTCTCACTATTGACGACAAGAACGCTTCCGTCGACGCGCACCAGGCCGTTGTATCCGTCCTCGCGCATGAAATGGCGCACATGTGGTTCGGCGACCTGGTCACCATGAAGTGGTGGGATGACATCTGGCTGAACGAAGGCTTCGCTACCTGGATGTCTCATAAGCCCATCAACGCATGGAAACCTGAATGGCACGACGAGCGCCTCGAGATTCAGGAAACGGGAGGCTCTCTTTCCACCGACTCGATTGCTTCCGTGCGTGCGGTCCGTGCCCGAGCGGAAACTCCAGCGGAAATCGCCACGCTATTCGACGGCATCGCCTACGGCAAAGCGGCCTCCGTCCTCCGCATGGTGGAAGCGTACGTTGGCCCGCAAGTTTTTCAGAAGGGCGCAAACGCGTATCTCGAAAAGCACGCCTACGGAAACGCCACCGCCGAAGATTTCTGGAATCAAATGGCGGCCACGTCCGAGAAACCCATTGACGGCATCATGTCCGGTTTCACGCAGCAGCCCGGCGCGCCTCTCGTTACTCTCGTCAAAACCGAATGCGGCATAAAAGTCGTCTACATTGGCCGCCACAAAAAGAAAGTCCCCATAACCAACGTAACGCTTTCTCAGGAGCGTTATTTTGCCGACACTGCAAAGCTCACCGCCGGCTCCCCGGAAATCTGGCAAATTCCCGTCAACCTTCGTCCGGAAGGCGCGAAGGATGGAACATACGTCTTGTTGGCGCAGCGCCAGCAAACATTTGAACTGCCCGGATGTGCGGCGTGGGTTTATACCAATGCGGGTGGCCGCGGCTACTACCGCAGCGCCTTTGACGCAGCGACGCTCGGGAAGATGAGCGCCGAGTTGGAAACCAGTTTTTCGCCGGAAGAGCGCATTCATTTCCTCGGTGACGAGTGGGCCATGGTGCGCGTCGGCCGCTTGAGCATTGGGGATTATCTCGACACGCTGGAAAAAATGAGGAGTGAGCGCGCCAGGGCTTTGGTTGGCGTGATGACGGGCCGCTTTGGCGAAATTCACGACACCGTTGTCAGGGCTGCCGACCGCCCCGCCTTTGAAAAATGGGTGCGCGATTTCCTGCGGCCCATGGCAACCGAATTGGGCGACGCGCCAACGCCTGGTGAGTCGGACGACCGTCGCGGCCTCCGCTCCGATGTTTTCGCCACACTGGCTACCTACGGCCGCGATCCTCAGCTCCTGGCGAAGTCCCGCCTGCTCGTCGAGCAGTACATGAGGGATCCGCATTCCGTCGAAGCCGCGCTTGCAGGCAATGCTCTGTCCGTCTCCGCTCTCGAAGGCAACAGCAGTCTCTACGACAGATATCTCGAGCACGTGAAGACCGCGAAAACTCCCGAGGAGTATTACAACTATTTCGGCGCTCTCCCCCAATTCCCAAGTGCCGAACTCGCCAAACGCACCGTGGATCTGGCCCTCAGCCCCGATGTGAAAAACCAGGACTTGTTTTTCGTCGCAGGCCTTCTCGGCAACGTCGACACACAAGCTGCTGCGTGGGAGCTCTTCAAAAGTAATTTCCCGGCCATCAAGGAAAAAGCCGGCGCTTCGCTTTCCGCTGGCTTCGCTGGTTTAGCCGATTTTTTTTGCGATGAAAAGCTTCGAGACGATTCCCAGGACTTTTTCACCGCTCAAAATCTTCCCGGCAGCGAACGCGTGCTTCAAAACGCGAAAGACCGCGTCAACGCTTGTATCGAACTCCGCTCTTTGCAGCAGTCCAACTTGTCGGCCTATTTGCGAAAGCCTCCAGCCGGCGCTGCGGCGGGCGCCACTCACAAATAGTCTTTTGCTGCTGGTACGAGCCGTCCTCCGCGCCCGGCGCCAGGCGCCCGGCATTTATGCAATGGCCTGATAAGTTTCGCTTGCGCAAATCGCTTGACTTTCCTTCCTTTGCTACTTAGTCTCCACCAGACAAGAATGCAACAAATGTTTCACGCGTCCAGGGACCCGCGTTACGAGTGTCGGGCAGGTTTGCCGGTTCCAGCGGCAAGAAAATCAGTCGGAGGCTTTTCCAGTGAAAATATCCATGCGTGCCACGCTCTTGGGCATCGGTTGTGCGGCCCTTCTCTGTTCTGCTGTCGTCTTTGCACAGACGGTCAAGCCCGGCGACGCCAAGGCGCCCGCCGTTGCTCCCAAACCCGCCGCCGCGTCTGATTCCGCGCCCAAGGGCCACGAACTCACCGCCGAAGACGTCGCCTCGTTCCTGGACGGCTACATGCCCCAGCAGATCGAGCACGCCGACATAGCCGGCGCAGTCATCGCCGTCGTAAAAGACGGCAAACTTCTTTTCGCAAAGGGCTACGGCTACTCGGATGTCGCCAAGAAAACGCCCGTCTCGCCGGAGACCACTCTCTTTCGTCCTGGCTCGATCTCCAAACTCTTCACCTGGACCTCGGTGATGCAGCAAGTCGAACTCGGCAAGCTCGATCTCGATCGCGACGTCAACGACTATCTCGATTTCAAAATCCCTCCCGCGTTCGGCAAGCCCATCACCCTCCGCAACATCATGACTCACTCCACCGGCTTTGAAGAGACCGCCAAGGATTTGTTCGTCGCCTCCGTGGATGATCTTCACCCCAACTCGCAATATCTCCAGGCGCATATGCCCGCTCGCATTTTTCCCCCGGGTCAGACCCCGGCTTATTCCAATTACGCAACGACCATGGCTGCTTACATTGTCGAACGCGTTTCCGGCCAGAATTTCAACGACTACGTCGAGGAACACATTTTCAAGCCGCTCAATATGACGCACGCGACGTTTCGCCAGCCTCTTCCCGACGCGCTCAAATCCTCCATGTCCAATGGCTACATCCTCGGCTCCGGCGAACCCAAGGGCTTTGAATTCGTCCAGGTCGCCCCCGCGGGCTCTCTTTCCGCTTCCGCGGTGGACATGACCCACTTCATGATCGCGCATCTTCAGAATGGCAAATACGGCGACGCGCAAATCCTGAAGCCAGAGACGGCCAAACAAATGCACACGCGCCAGGCGGGCTGGCCGGCGGCGGTGCACGGCATGTGCCTCGGATTTTACGAGCAATCGGAAAACGGCCATGTCAGCATCGGGCATGGCGGAGACACGATATCGTTCCACAGCAATCTGCACTTGCTTCTCGACGACAACGTCGGACTCTTCGTTTCTTACAACAGTCCCGGGCGCTCCGAAATCGATCCGCGCGGCTCACTATTCTCCAGTTTCATGGACCGCTATTTTCCCGCTGCTCCCTCCAATGAACCCACGGTTGCAACGGCTGCGCAGGACACGCAGAGCGTCGCCGGGACTTACACCGTAAGCCGTCGTTTTGAGACCAACGTTTTGTCCGTCACCGCCCTGCTCGGTCAGGCGAAAGTTGCCGTCAATCCAAAAGACAACACCATCACTTTCGACGGTGAGAAAGGTCTGAACCAGCAACCGCGGCATTTCCGTGAAATTTCGCCGATGGTGTTTCGCGAAGTCGATGGAAAGGCAATGGTTGTCTTTGCAAACGAACCCGGTGGACGTCGCGTCGCTTACATCGACTACCCGTTTATGGTTTTTCAGCAGGTCAACGATCTCTCTGACAAACAGACTTTCAACTATGTCGTGATCGTCTTCAGCTTGTGCGTAATCGTGCTCACAATTCTCCTGTGGCCCATCGGCGCGATGCTTCGCAAACACTATAGAAAGCCTCTCAGCCTGGAACCCGGCGCGAAGCGATTGCGCATGCTGGTGCGCCTCGAATGTTTCGGCGTCATTGTGTTTGTCATTGGGTTCCTGATTTTCATCAGCCGGACCAGCAATCCCTCCGGTTTATCGGAGCGCAGCGATCTTGGGCTCCATCTTTTACAGGTTTTGGGTTTGCTGACCGGAGTCGGTGCACTGATCGCGTTATATAACGGCGTGAAATCCTGGGGCGACGACCAGCAATGGATCTGGAACAAAATTTGGAACACTTTGCTGGCGTTCAGTTGCCTCGGCTTTTTCTGGTTTATCTACCACTGGCACTTGCTGAACTTCCATCTCAACTACTAGCCCGCCACAGTGGTTGGGTTACGCATTGCGGCGCTACATATCGTCCCGAGCGGGGACTGCATCTCAATGCCCAAGCGCTGGTAACGTGGCGAGCAGCGCCTTGGCGCCGTTCCACAGAATCTGCACCCCGATGCAAACCAGTAGAAACGACGACAGACGCATGATCACGCCCATGGCCGTCGCCCCCAGCGCGCGCGCCAATTTGTCGGAAAAGCCGTAGCACAGATAAATGCTCACCGCGATGATCACACAGCCGACGAATATTTCGATTAGCCCGAGTGGATTCCACCCGTGGTGGCGCGGTATGTTGGCGCCCAGGGTGATAGCCACCGAAATCGAGCCCGGCCCCACGGTGAGCGGAAGCGTCAGCGGATAGAATGCGTTTTTGAATTCATCGCGCGGCTCCACTTTTTTGCGCGCTTTCCCTTCTGCCGTGTCGTCGTCCTCGTCGCTGCGATTCAGCATCGCCCAACCCGTTGATATAACGATGAGTCCTCCGCCGACTTGCACCACTGGAAGCGAAATGCCAAAAAACGTCAGAATGTGCGTGCCGATCAAGCACGAGCTCAACAATAGGAAAAAACTGTTCATCGCCACACGCCGCGACAGGGCGCGCCGTTCCGTCGGCGTGTAGTCTCTTGTCACCGTCAGAAAAATGGGGCTACCGCCCAGCGGATTCACAATCGGAAACAGGGCGCTCAAAATCAAAAGCGTGTTTTTCGCGGCTTCGAGCAAAACATTTTCTCCGAGTCTGGGAGTATAGCCGAGGAGGGTGCCTGCGTCACAATGTGAAGCATCCTTTGGATGATTGTGCGCGCTCAATAGGGAACGAAATCCTTGTTAAGAAGATTGCGCATGAACGATTTGCGCTGTCGTAATCGCCTGTCCGACGTGCCGCTGCGTATGGTCGGCTATGTGCACCAGCAATCCTCCCAGCGTGCTTGGCAGTTTGTTTCGTCCAACGGTGCGTGGAGCTTCCAGGTCCGAATGGGCGAGAAGTCGAATTCGTTTGGCACTCGTAGCAAGCGCCGCGGAGAATTCAGCGAACAACTCTTGCCGCGTCGCTCCGGGATCCATCTCGGACTTCAGAGCCTCCATTTGATTTTTGTTCAGCGAAGCTCCCTCAGCATACGTCAGCAGCCGGTCCAGGCTTCGCGCCACATGTCGTATATGGAAAGCGACCGGCGCAAGGGCCGCGGGACGCCGGTTCAACTGCTCGTCGCTTAGCTTGCCACACCATCGCTCGACATCTTCCCCAGCGAGCTCCAATGCATGAAGAACAGCGCGAGGTACCGCCGGGACATCGGAAAGTGTTCCGCGCAACCACGGTTCCGCAATCGCTTGTCCTTTGTCCGGCATTCTCCTTGTCCTCCCTTAGACGCGTCCGCGCCAGTTACGGACGGACCCGGCGCCAAAGCACGCGATAAGAATTGTCCCACGCGTGTCTCCTGGCGCGAAATATGGAGTGCGGCAGCTCTGCTGCCGCTTTCTCGGCAGCTCCTGGACTTTATATTTGCCGGCCCTCCATAGCCGTTGACGTTTCGCAGATGTGCCTTGCTCGCGAGCGATGACGTGAGCTAGAGTCGCGGTTCGAGTTTGAGGATCACAATGCCCACGAAGAAGAAAACGAAGCGAAGCCAACCGGGAAGGCCCGGCGAAAAGATTAAAGTGTTTATCACGCGAGACCACATTCACCGGAGGATTCTGGAAATAGCGAAGCAGATTCGCCAGGATTTTCCCGAAGAACCGCTGCTGCTGGTCGGCGTGCTGAAGGGCGCGGTCTTTTTCTTGTCCGATCTCGCGCGCGGAATTCCTGGCGAAGTCTCTCTGGATTTTATCGCCGTGTCGAGCTACGGGAAAGACACTAAAACTTCCGGGCAAGTGCGGCTCATCAAGGATCTGGATGCAAGCATCGAGGGCCGCACTGTGATTGTCGTCGAAGATATTCTGGATACCGGCATGACGCTGCAATACCTCCTGCGCATCCTCCAACAGCGCAAGCCGAAACGCCTGCGCGTCGCAGTCTTGCTCGATAAGCCCGAACGCCGCATCGCCGCGGTGCAAGCCGACTATGTCGGATTCACTATCCCCAACGAGTTCGTCGTCGGCTTCGGCCTCGACTATGCGGAGCGCTACCGCAATCTGCAAGGCGTCGGCGTGCTCACTCTCAAGCCACAGGACAGGACCGGGAAATCAGACGGTTGATCGAATGCACTTCCGCGCGGGCACGCTTCGCGCTTGTTCCTCCGCGTTGTTTCGGAAATAGGTAGCATCGCAGTCAGCAAAAGACGTTCCACGGTCGTTCCTCACCTGCCTGCTATAATATTAGGAGTTCATGAGTCCCGATAACGAACACGCACAGGCCGCCGCCACCGAAACGACCTCAGCGGAAAAGACGGAAGTCTCCGCCGAAGTTCTGAGCACGCTCGCCGAGATCGGCGAAGAGGTCAATTCCTCTCTCGATCTGGACGAAGTCCTGGCGCGCAGCGCCGCCCTTATCAAACGTCACATCGATTACGAAATTTTCGGCGTGCTGATGCTCGAAGGCGACGGCACCTACCTCAAGCACCGCTTCTCGATTGGTTACCCACGCGAGCTTGCTGACAATTTGCGGGTTCCGATTGGGCAGGGAATTACGGGGACGGCGGCGGCTACGGGGCACTCCGTGCGCGTCAGTGATACATCGAAAGATCCGCGATACATCAACGCCATCGAGAGTGTGCGTTCCGAGTTGGCTGTACCGCTGATGTTGCAGGGGAAATGCGTCGGCGTACTCGATATTCAGAGCAGGCATCCGGATTATTTCACGCGCGAACAGCAGAGCATTCTCACTCTACTCGCCAGCCGTTTGGCAGTGGCGATTGACAACGCGCGCTTATTCCAGCGCGTGCGCGCTCAGGCCGACACATTGTTGCTGCTGAATGAAGTGGGACGCGAGACGAGTTCCATTCTCGATGTCGAGGAATTGCTTCGCCGCGCCGCCGAGCAAATCAAGCGCGTGATCGATTACCAGATTCTGAGCATCATGCTTTACGACGAGGACCAAAAGGTTTTCCGCCATCGCGTCGATGTAAAACATGGCCAGCGCGTGCAGGGAAAAATGAGAGTGGCGGCGAGTGAAGGGATTGTGGGGGCGGCGGCGGAGTTGAAGGAGCCTGTGCTGGTTCCGGATGTGACGGTTGACCCGCGCTATTTGATGGTGAATCCGGAGACGCGGTCGGAACTGGCGATTCCAATGATGCACAAGGGAAAAGTGATTGGCGTGCTGGATCTGGAGAGCCCGCAGTTGAACTACTTCACTGAAGATCACGTGCAGACGCTTTCGATCCTGGGCGCTAATCTTGCCGTGGCGCTGGAAAATGCGCGGCTGTATGAGCAAGTGGCGCGCGACGAAGCGAGGCTCGAGCGCGATCTGCAAGCGGCCAAGCGCATTCAGGGCGCGCTGTTGCGGCCTGTGCCGACCGAAGACTTTGGTTTGGACATCGCGGCGCGCTATTTGTCGGCAAGAGAAGTGTGTGGGGATTTGTACGAATTTTTACGATATGGGCCGCAGCAGTTGGGGATTGCGCTTGGCGATGTGAGCGGGAAGGGAACGGCGGCGGCGTTGTATGGAGCGGTGGCGATTGGGATTATGCGGAGTCTGGCGCCGCAAAAGCTGCAGCCGGCGGAAATGCTCAAGCAGATGAATCAGATTGTCGGCGAGCGGCGCATCGAAGGGCGCTTTATGACGGCGTGT
>Ga0210403_10003940_pt1 | contig 12899 bp, 14 predicted proteins | sample IncBWC19MmetaG_FD_150863 | JGI IMG/M metagenome (GOLD analysis project Ga0210403, IMG submission 150863) | Forest soil microbial communities from Barre Woods Harvard Forest LTER site, Petersham, Massachusetts, United States - Inc-BW-C-19-M | ecosystem: Environmental > Terrestrial > Soil >... | reverse complement strand
CAGCCTTATTCATACACACACTCCTTTCATAGCAATGGCTAACGCCACTGCTATTTTAACTGTTTTTAGATACAGTTTCGCTGGGACTGTGTGTTTAGTTTATAGGTACCGGGACAAATCAACGCTCTGAACAAGAGCGCTGACATAGTCACCACCTCAATCGGTGGTAACGATGTGGGGTTTCCGGGATTCGCCAAGACGTGCGTCGCAACGACGCCCGTCCTTGCTGGTGCCTGCACAAAGGCTGAACCAGCTATGACGGCTCGGATCAACCGCATCCTTGGGCCTGCACTCGACAAGCTCTATGCGGCCATCCTCACCAAGATCGGGCCACAGACCCGAGTGTTGGTGATCGGCTACCCGATGCTGATCCCGGATCCTAGCATCAACACCTTGCCAAACTGTTGGTACATGAACCATGACGACAAGGTGGCGGCCCGCAAGGTTATCGGGAGATCGACACCAAGATCCAAGCAGCCGTCTTCCACGCCAACTCGGCGTTGAAGCATCGGCCGTTTGAGTATGTCGATCCGAACACTGCTACGTCGCCGTTTATCGGCCACGAACTGTGTATGGCCGACAGCTACTTCAACGGCATAACGTCTCTTCCGAATGAGGCGTTTATCTTCCACCCGAACGCTATGGGCCAAATGGCCTATTGGCGCGTTATAGAGAACTATCTCGGGTAATCCCCTTGAGGTAGTTCTAGACTGAGAATACCCCCGGCTCACTCATTTACAAATGGGTTTGAGCTGGGGGGTTTTCATGTTTTTGGGTTTTTGTCCGGAGCCGGATTGGCGCTACCTAACGAGGGCTTGCTGGATATACGCTCTTGTGCAGGCGGTATTCATCGAGGAGACCGCGGATGGTGAAGAATAAAGTTGGTACTGAGATTATCTGGAAGATTTGCATAAAACCCAATATTATCCATAAATTATCTGCATGCGCTTCAAAGCAAGTTAGATGCACGCCCATTATACCTTCGCATGACGTAGCACCCGGCCACAACCCCTCCAACACGTAAGCAGCACCAAAAATGGCCAGAAGACTCACGGCTTTAACTACTATTTGCAATCTAGGTGACCTGCTTCTGTTGGTAATAACCAATAAGAATGCAGGTAGCAAGATTACATAGGTGGCTGTGACGGGTAAGAATATAAGAAGTAGTGACAATATATTAAAATCTGGGCTAAATAATTCCAGGATGCTAGGAGCTATGGCGGGAGCCACATAGTAGAAACTCCAAGCTGTACTTGCTAGACCACCTATTACAATAATCCGCCAGGTTATATCCAGCCATAGTTTCTGAGTAGGTTTATTCGATTGCACTGAATGTTTTGTTTTTTTGCTCATGGTATATTGCGACTAGTATAGTGGCTTATTGACCTGCAATGCAATAAACTTTAAATAATTATGAATACACAAAATCCTAAAAAGCAGCTAGCACTATGGTCAAAGCGACATAGTAAGGGATTGAAGATTGGTTTGATTACAGTTACGATTTACATCGTAACTTTGTTTGTGCCTCTAGTATCTTCTTATACAAAGTATCCATTGTATGTGGTTAGGTGTGGAGGGTTGCCGATAGCTGGTACGCACTTGGCTAGTGCGAGAGGCACTTATTCTTTGCCGGGTGAAATGAGCTGGTATACTTTTTTTTGGGCTTGGCTATTCGAGGACTACTTCTGTTCAGAAACCGAGGCTCAAGCTGCTGGGTATGTAAAAGACAGCTATTCTAACTAGACCCCCATGTCCTTTTATTCCATTTGAGCATTCAGTTCAATAGAAGTTCTTATATAAACTAGGTTATAGTTTTAACATATTTATGAATACAAAATCTAAACGTGAGTCTTCTCGCCAATCTTATCCGCTCCCCACCATACGAATAGTTTCTACTGCGGGCAAGTGGTACTCAAAGCATCGTAGTGGTCTAAGACATACTCTAATATTCGCTGTGATTTATAGCCTTTTGCTTTTCGCCCCAATAACATCGCCGTATGCCCGGTTACCACTATTTACATTATGGTGTCGAGGATTACCAATACCGGCAACAGACTTCGGAAATACCTATTCGGATGCCTTTCATGTCACCTTATTCGACAACCACTTCTTCTGCTCAGAACAAGAAGCTCAGGAGGCGGGTTATCACTTATAGAGATCCTTATTGGCGTGTTCTACCTCGGGTAATCCCTTTGAGGTAGTTCAGACCGAAGAACATCCCCCGGCTCACTCATTTACAAATGGGTTTGAGCTGGGGGGTTTTCATGTTTGGGGAATTGAGCGTTCTTTCAAAGGGTAGTATTATAGACATGAATGTTCAAACTTACTAAGACCAGCTCAGCACTGTCTATTGCAATGCGCATATGCCTTGGTCTAGCCTTTTGTATAATCAGTATTTCTATCTTTGATTTTATGTTTGGAAAAGTGGGTTGGGAGGAGGGCTATCTTGCGCTATCTAGGAATCTATTAGGTATCGATTACGTATTGTTATTGCCAGCTTTCTTGTTAGTAATATTCGGCAAGAACAAGTCGTTTTTGTTGAAATTGGCTGTTGGTTTGTCTGCAATTCTATTGATTGTTTTCTCGATCTGGTGGGCAGTTACTGGGATCGCTAGCGACCCAGAAGGTTGGGCATGTAGCCTCTTTGGCGGAACGGGCTCTTGCTTGGAGAACTCATTCGTTTGGACACTTGCCGTAGTTTTTCTGCCGTCCTTAGTGCCTGTTCTACTGGTGCTGTTCGGGTTTACTACCGCTGGCCTTATTGATGAGCTCCGTCGCCGAAAGACGCGCGCTCCTTTGAGGTAGTTCAGACCGAAGAACATCCCCCGGCTCGCTCATTACAAATGGGTTTGAGCTGGGGGGTTTTCATGTTTGGGGAATTGAGTGGCTTAATTTGCTGTGATCTATTAGAATCTAATTACGATTATGAATACACAAAATCCTAAAAAGCAGCTAGCACTATGGTCGAAGCGACATAGTAAGGGATTGAAGGTGAGCACGATAGTAGCTGGATTATATTTGGTGAGCTTGTTTATACCGGTAGTATCTTCATATACCAGGTACCCATTGTATGTAGTCAAGTGTGGAGGGCTGCCGATAACTGGTAGCCATTTGGCGAGTGCGACTGGTTCATACTTACTACCCGGCGGCAGATTTAGTGACAATATTTTTACGCTTTGGTTGGTTGACGCATACTTCTGTTCAGAAACCGAGGCTCAAGCTGCTGGTTATGTAAAAGACAGCTATTCTAACTAGACCCCCATGTCCTTTTATTCCATTTGAGCGGAGAGATGGGTTTTTAGATGGACTGAAGAACACCTTACAAAACTTGGGCTTGTCGTAAGTTGTCTAATATTAGCTTCTCTAGTTCGGCATGCGGAACAGTTAGAATATCTTTAGAGCTGACGGTCGTTACAACATCATAACCGGGCGACATCGCGGCGCTGTTCTTACGCAGGATTTCGTAAATACGCCTTCGGGCGCGATTTCGATCTGGTGATGCTTTAAGCACCTTCTTGGCTACCACTACTGCATAGCGGTTATTGGCGCGCCTTGGGTTGCTGACTATTCGCAACGTAAATAATCGCGTTCGATATGTCTTACCGAAACGATATAAAAAATTAAAGCTGGCATGGCCATGAAATCTAAAGCGGTAAGCTAGCATATTGCTTTATTGTATACGTGTTGCCGGAATAGATACACCGGCATGATAATCAATAAAAGAGATCAATCTAGGCTGACAGGCTTTTACGGCCTTTTGCTCGGCGGGCTTTCAGTACTAGGCGACCATTTTTACTGGCCATTCGTACTCTAAAGCCACTGACTTTCGAGCGAGAGCGTTTTTTTGGTTGGTGTGTACCTTTAGGCATAGGTTATATTCTTGCAGACTTTTCCACACTTTGCAAGTACCTTTCCACAGTTGAACAGAGACAGCTGTTTGCTGTGTATAACTTTCAAGAGACGCCGGCCTTCTTGGGTTTTTTTAGTTTTTCATATATTTGCTATTTTTGGATTGTGGAAAACTACTATGATTCGTTACAATGTACTCATCAGACGTGACAGTGAATGAGGGTAGAAAATGAACGAACTCTGGCAGGCAGTACTTGGGGAAGTAGAAGTAAATGTATCGCGCGGCAACTATAACGCCTGGTTTAAAAATACCGAGCTAATAGACAGCCAAGACGGACATGTGGTTATAGCTGTACCAAATGTTTTTACCAAACAACAAATGGAAGTTAAATTTACTGGTCAAATCTTAGAGATATTTAATAAAATTGGTGAACCTGTAAAGCAAATAACCTACACCATCAAATCCGTTGGTAAAAAAAAGACCGGCAACAACATCAAAATTGCCGAACAACCTCCCGTTGCCCAGGTCGTCACCTCCCCAAAGACGTCAGCTAATAGTAGTGGCTTAAACCCTAAGTTGGTCTTTGAGACATTCGTAGTTGGTTCTAGCAACGAACTGGCATATACAGCCTGCCAAACAATTTCTAAAAGCCCTGGCACTAAATATAACCCGCTGTTTTTGTATGGTGGTGTGGGTCTGGGTAAAACTCACTTAATACAAGCCGTTGGTAATGCAATCCACCAAAAGAAACCTAATTCTCGAATCTTATATATATCTACCGAAACTTTTGTAAGCGAATTTGTTGATAGCCTGAGATTTAAAAGACCTGGGTTTTCGGATCGCTATAGAAGTGTGGACGTATTAATCGTTGATGACATACAGTTCATTGCTGGTAAAGAAAAGACTCAAGAAGAGTTTTTTCACACCTTTAATGTATTGCACCAGACGGATAAGCAGATCATCGTAAGTTCAGATAAACCCCCAAAGTCAATTCCAACCCTAGAAGACAGGCTGCGATCACGTCTGGAATGGGGTATGGCGATTGATATTCAAACACCAGATTTCGAAACCAGGTGTGCAATTCTCCAGAACAAAGCCAGCCAAAGCGGCGTAACTCTAGAACGTGAAACCGCTGAGTACTTATCTGCTCACATACAAACCAACATTCGCGAACTCGAGGGTGCCCTTAATCAGCTATTAGCCTTCTGTGAGATGCGCGGCACATCGCCAGACCTACAAACTGCCAGTGGCTTGCTGGGTAACGTTCGCGCCACTAGGCCGCACCACATAACCATCAAGCAGGTTATAGAGAAAACCGCTCGGCACTTTCAGGTTGAGTTAATCGATATTTTGAGCCCTAAGCGCGATAAATACATTGCCTTGCCGCGCCAAGTAGCCATGTATTTGCTCCGAAGTGAGCTACACTTAAGCTTTCCTAAAATAGCCAACGAGCTAGGCCGCAAAGATCACACCACCGCCATACACTCAGTAGACAAGATCGAAAAGGCTATAAAACTGGACTACATAATTCGCCAACAAGTATCCGAGATTCGCGAGAAATTATATGTATAAAAAAAGCCTGGAATCTAGGACACTGACCCGCTATCACTTTTACAGCCCCCTCTTTAACGAAACACGAACACCATACATTAGATCGGTGGTAGACAGCTCGCGTTCTGAAAAAGTGATAGCGGGTCAGTCTAAGAATATCTCGCGTGGCTGTGCACAACTTGTTTATACAAACCGGTATAACTATGGGCAAAAAGCTGTGGATGTTATTCCACACTTTACACAATTTTTACTAAAAACCACTAGCCCACTTACCGGCTCGGGTTTTCTGGGGAATCAATTGCACAAGTTTAGTCCTCGCAAATCCCCCGTTTCTGCACAGCCGTTAATTACCAAACAACAGAGCACAATCCAGGTTTTTACACACTATACACAGGACCTACTACTATCACTACTAATTAATACATTAAGAGAGACAAATAAAATACATAGGGGAATCGAGACATGAAACTAGTTGTCACCCAAGAAAACCTAAGTAAGGCTCTACAGGTAGTTGGTAGAGTAGCTGGTGGCAAGACCCCACTACCAATACTGAAAAATATTTTACTCAAAACTAATAAGAGCAGATTATTGCTGGCAGCTACTAATCTAGAGATTGCTATTACTAAGAATATAGGTGGCAAGATAGAAGAACCTGGTGCAATTACAGTGCCGGCTAAGCTGATGAGCGAGTTCATTAGTAATCTACCAAAAGACAATGTTAGTTTAGAGCTTGATGGGACTAAGCTAAAAATCAGCAGTGCTAGCTATCAATCAACCATCAATGGTATATTGCCAGACGAGTTCCCTGCTTTGCCCGAGATTACCTCGGACCAAACCGTTACCATACCGACCGCTCTTTTAAAACGCGCTATTCAACAGACGATTATTGCGGCTTCTAGCGACGATACAAGGCCGGTTTTGACAGGAGTTTTCTGCCATAGCTACCAAGGCGGCTTGTATCTAGCGGCCACTGATGGTTATCGTTTAGCTGAACGATTAATCTCTAAGACCGACAAAAAGGCAGATCAGCCGATATCGGCTATTATTCCCGCCCATGCCTTGCAAGATGTTTTGCGAGTAATAAACGACGACATGGTAGATACTAAGTTGATCTTCGACGAAAACCAGGTGCGTTTGTTGCTAGATGACATTGAAATTACATCCCGTTTGATAGACGGAAAATTCCCCGACTATCGTCAGCTTATCCCTGCAACTACAGATGTTCAAGTGGTGGTAGACAAAGACGAATTTATGCGGATAACTAAGGTGGCCAGTTTGTTCGCGCAGGAGGTCGGTGGCAGCGTAACTCTTAAGATAAATCAGACGGATCAGACTTTGAGTGTTCACGCAGTTGCCTCTCAACTGGGCGAGAATACCTCAACCACCAGCGCCAAAGTTAATGCTGATGGGCAAATAACTCTTAACTCACGATATTTGCTAGAAGCCCTGGGTTGTATTGATAGTTCGGTTGTAACTTTTAGTTTTAGTGGTAAGGTGTCGCCCTGTGTTCTGAGAGCTGAGGCTGACACTAGTGATTACAAGCATATTATTATGCCCCTTAAAAGCTAGACTGAGCTTTATAGGAATGGCACATTTCGTCCAAAAAGCCTGCGCTCCGATACTCACGTACATTAAGCACGCTGCGACTTCGGTGCTCGTTTTTAGAACAAACTGCACCATTCCTATAAAGCTCAAGGCACGCCTCAGGCAGTATGTTTTATAGCAAACTATCCCTCCAGAATTTTCGTTCGTACCAAGACTATGTAGTGGAGCTGTCGCCTAGCGTTAACATAATCGTTGGTCTGAACGGTAGCGGTAAGACCAACTTATTAGAGGCTTTGTACGTGCTAGGTATGGGCACCTCTTTTAGGGGCAGTGATAAAAACCTGTTGAGGCATGGAGCAGGTTGGTTTAATTTGAGGGGTAATTACGGTGACCAACATCGGGCGCTGACTTTTCAACCAGGCAGGATGCCAGCCAAGCAATTTAGTATAGATGGTACAAAAAGGCAGCGCCTATCGCACCAACAACGCACGCCAATTGTACTTTTTGAACCAGACGAGCTGAGACTTCCAAATGGCTCCCCTGCCCGCCGCAGAGACTACCTAGACGGTTTGTTGGCACGATTATGGCCAGAGGCTAGTCGTGTAAAGTCGCAGTTTGAACGAGCTCTCTTGCAGCGCAATAGCGTACTTAAGCAAACCGGTAGTTATCGCAAAGCTAGTATTGATGATGAGTTGTTTGTTTGGAACATTAAGCTTGCAGAATATGCCGAGCGTCTGATGTTGTACCGCCTGAGGTTTTTGGCGATCGCTAACTCGCGGATCGCCGAAGTTTATTCGCAAATAGCTAAGCGAACAAGCCAGGTGCGCCTGCAATACGAGTCCGAGCTAAAAGTGCATGACACAAATTATAAAACCCATTTGTTAAATGCTCTGAACAAGCAAACTGCGCGCGACTTAGACAGGGGTTTTACTACTATTGGCCCACATCGAGACGACATAACCTTTGTGCTCAATAATACCGATGCGGCGGTCAGTGCTTCACGCGGCGAGCTGCGCAGCTTAGTGCTAGCATTAAAGATTCTGGAACTACAACTCATTGGCGAACAGACCGGGCATACTCCCCTGCTACTTTTAGACGATGTGTTTAGTGAGCTGGATAGCCAGCGGCGCGAGTCTCTTGCCAGTCTGGCTAGCGCTTATCAGACGGTAATTACAACAACCGAGGCGGATGTTGCTAAGGGGTATTTTTTAGGTCACAGTGGGATTAACGCTATTTTGTTGTGATGATATTTGGTTTTGTCATTGCCGCAGCTGAATTTTTGGTCAAAATTTAGAGGTTATCGTATTTTACTATATAGCAGTTCTCTATACTGACACTTCGGGCAACTCAAAGTTTTTAAACGTTGAGTTGGCTCTTGACCCACATGGCAAACGTGCTCCTGATCAACGAGACCTTAATGAGCTTATGAGACAAAAACAGACGATTAGTTACATGGATGAGGGCTAGTAAAGCTCAGTTACTAATGTGAGTTGATGCTGCTAATTATATCTCGCGGAATGTCAGGGTAATGTGGGCTGCTAATAGTAATGTCTGGGGGGGTTGTAGCAAGCTTCCACGCCCCATTCTCTTTATGTAGAATGACTCGTAGGCTGCTACTAAGATTTGGGTCATCTGGATTCTTATAATCAAGTTTGGTGGCATACCACTCACCCTTGTTGTAAAGCCAGCCATCCTCGATGGTGTAGAGATCGTTGATCTTTGGGAAGTTTTGTACGAGGACAGTCGTAATATCAGCTCTGATGGATGGGGTAAGCGACGCAAGCTTCTTTGTGCTATAGGGCGGGTTTATATCGATCGCCACGGGTTTATTGTCGACAGTAAATTGTACGCTAAAATCAGCATAATCTGCGGTTTCACGCGAGAGTGCAGTGTAGTTACCTTTTGGAAGCTGGACGGTTCCACTTTGTGTTAAAGCCGCGAGACGGCTGGTATTTTGAGCATTCTGCTCGGTAGGATAGATCTCAGCAGTGACATTGTTATGAGTAGTAATCGTTACTGTCTGGCGCGGTTGTAGGATACTGGCCCCTCCGCCACTAGTTAGTGCAATTGCTACAACAATCAACACAATTATGGTGATTGTTGTAGGGATAAATAATCGTCGGTTCAGCATTGCTAGTTGCCTCCATTTGCTAGGGGGTTAGTAAAATCCATATATTTGATCTCCAGATCTGACGGGTCATATGCCCACATGCGGATCTGTTCGAGTGCAGCCTCTCGAGCTCTTGTGTTGCCATAGATTTTAATAAGAATGCCAGTTTTAGACGCTCCGGGATTATATTCGTAACTTATTTCATAGTCACGAGGGGTCAACCCATCAAGATTGTCGAATGGGTATGGGAGTTGGCTCACTATTGGGTTTTTGTCTATTATAGCCTGGTTGTCGGCCTCCAGCTTTGCGGCGCTTATTTTCTCACTTAATTTTTCAATCTGATCAGCATTTCCATTTGTGTTAGCTGGCGTACCAACAACTAACGGCAATAGACTAACGGTTATCTTATCTTGGCCTACGGTCACGGTTCGACTGTCATCTGTGTAGTCCTTTCTGGCGGCCTTAAAGAGATGAGTGCCTCGAGCAACATAAACATTGCCGGCATGTGATGCTTGGCCATCAATCGTGATCGTCGCGTCTTTAGGTAAAACCCGAATCTCAACCATAGTTTTGCCAGCATGCTGTATTGCTGTAAAAATGCTAAAAATAAAGATTATGATAAAAGCTGCGCTGATGAGTGTGAGTAGTTGTTTTGCTTTTGATTGCATAGCTTTTTAGCCTTTTCTATTTATGTGGATGGAACCAATGGAAGGTGCCCGTAGGGATATAGTAATATGAACCAGGTGTGCCAGCTACGGGCGCCCGAGTGTCCAAAGATGCTGAAGCGATATTGCCGTGGAAGTTAGGATGATTACCGAGATCCTTGGCATTACCAACCCACATAAAGGTATGGTGGGTGCCATTGGGATCTGCATCGTGGCGGATAGCTATATCTCCAGGGCGCAGTAGGGTGGGGTCTGTGACTAGGCCAAGCGACTGGTACATGTTTGGGTGACCCTGCATCCAGGCAATCTGAGACGCCGTATTACCACCCCCACCATAGCCAGGGTCAAAACCACTATCTTGCATAACTCGAGTGGTGAATCCACCACAATCTACTCCTGGGTATGCTATTCCACCGACATACTTGTGTGCTTTTTGGGCGGCGCGAACAGAAGCTGCATAAGGCGGCGTGAAGTCAATACGTACTTTGTAGTCTGGCCAAGCATAACTCATTGCTAGGTTGACGTAATCATTTGGACCCGAAGGGCCTGTGTTTGGGCAGCCAGATGTAGTTCCGGTGCTCGGTGCCCCGGTAATCGGTACTGCCTTCATAATACCTTCCGTCAAACCTTTGGCGTAGGCATTGGCGTCGAACTTGTCTTTAGCGCCGACTTCATTGTAAACCCAAGGGACGTTGCTAAATAGCTGGACGATCGATATGTTGCCATAAGCCGGTCGGCCATCGTTCGGGAATGTGAGATCGTGAAACTGAGCTGCATGACCTTCGGCTGCACTTCTCGCATCTCTAATTGCGGTCGCATACTTTGTGCTATCTCTAACCAGTTCTGCATGGTTTGGTTTTTGGTCAAAGTACTTTGTGTTAGAACCAGACGTGCGGTGTGTGCGATTTGTGCCCTCGGTTGGAGTGGCGGTGTCGGTTTGAGGCGTTACCCAGGCCATATCATTCCAATTAAAGCCCTTGTCGTAGTGAATGCTGACTGCTAAATCGGCATGGGCGTCGTTGGCAATTTGGGCTCGTTTGATAAGGCCGACGTTATCATTGACGTTTTGTTTGGTTTTAATAACATTGTAGCCGGCTTTCTTGAGGGCTGTTTCGACTAGCTTGGCTGTCTCGAAAACTCCCGCTTGCTCTCCTGGTGCGCCGACATTATCTATGGTCGTAAGTCCCTCTGCATGCTCGATAGTCTTATTGAGATCACCGCCGCTGTGACCAGGATCCAACACTATAGTTTTGAGGCCAGTTGGGGTGGGGCAGCCACAATCCCCACTGCCACTCCCGCCACCACTACCAGTGCCCCCGGCAATGCCCGCGATGGTTCCACCACCAAAGTCTTTATGACCGAAAACTGCGCGGGCATTTTGTTGACGCGCGGGTATGGTGCCGGGGCCAGCTCGCTCAAAATCCTTCTCCCATATTGCGGCAGCTTCGTTAACCTTAGCAATGTCACTACTGCCTGTCAGGCTGCTCAGGTGTTGGACAGCATGGAAGGGAAGCTCCGACCCCTTAGTTATCTCATACCACAGAAAGTCGGTTTGGCCTTCTACTGTGTCGGATTTTGAACCTTCGTGTTGTCTGAGGTTTGAAAGTCGACCTCCTAGCCACTGAGCAATACCGTAGGCGCCACTCCCTTGTTGATTGTAAACTTTGGGGCTAAGATCTCTGCCGTTGGGGAGGCTTGAATTTGATATTGTTCCCGACTCTACCTGCAGACTTCCTACGATTCCGGAGACGATCATTTTGGCGTTGGCTTGTTGGCCAATGCTTGAAAAATCGGCGACCAGCACGCGAAATACATAGTGCAAATTAGTTTCTCCGGATTGGAGTCCTGGCGTGGTCGGGGCAACCGGCTGATTGATGGTTGCAGTAGTACAACAGCCTGCTGCACTAGTCGTTGGTGGTGGAGTTGTTACTGGAGCAGTGGCATCAAGTGGCGTAAGCGGCGTGGTGTCTGGAACGAGGGTATATTTAATTGTGCCTATACCGTCTGTAAAATCGATTAGTTTAGCGGTTTCCCACCACAGGTCAATTACTGGATGTTGAGGGCCACCGGCACCGATATCACGCTTTTCGGCTATCACGGTCTTGTTAGTTTTAGGATTAGTTATTGCTAACCTTGCTTTAGGTGGTAAGTGCCCCAGGGCGGTGCCCATTGATAGTTCAGCGAATGAGGCAAATTTAGCTGCTTTAGCTGGTGTAGGCTTGCCATTAATAGAGGTGCCGAGCGAATTACCATCTGTGCCTAGGCCGTTATCGTCGCGCGGATAGCCAGGTGTCACTCCTTGGTCATCATTTGTTGGTACCCAAGCACCTTTGCTGTGCGTACCACCATAGATACTAGCCACAGCATCTTTAGTGCCTACCAGCCCAGGGGTTGGGCTTGGTCCAGGAGTTTGGCTGGGTGTGGGGCTAGGAGTTGGCGTAACTGGCGCTGTTGTTGATGCCGAGCTACAACTTGGTGAGCATGGGTCATAAGAATAAATGTGGTTGTTAGAAAAATTTATTAAATGGCACTCTGCAGCATAGACGGCCTGGAACGAACTGAGTGGGATAACGCAGCTAAACAGCACTAATATTATACTTCGGGCTGTCCTCTGGAGCGTCGCCCTTCTAGGGATTTTAAAAACGCGCTTTGTCACAAACATTTTGATTCCATTGTTGTACCTAGTGTACCATCATATTCCTTATCTTTATTCTCGCCGAGAGGGCAATCAGCGTTCTGAACATGTATGTTTTCGAGCTCGGTAGTTACCTGTGGGCCACAGATCGAATTATCAGTACTAGCATCATTAATATCCGCCCCGGCTAAGCCTGGTACAAGATATACAGCATCCCCCATGCAAGTAGTTTGATATTTTTGCAGATTGCTACCCGCAATTGCTTTGCCGGTTGTGGGATCGAGCTCTTGGTTGTTTTGTAAGTATGTCTTGGCTGCATCTGGGTCCATGGCTAGTTCGGTTGGGGTAAGACCCAGCACTAATGCGGTGCATTCTGTGCTGGCTAGACCCATTTCTGCATAGTTTTCGTGATTGCAGGCATCAGGAGCTATTATGTCGGCTGCATGAGTCTTTTGCATCAATATACTAGAAGCTGAGCTAGCCACTAGGCTAAAAGGTGACAAAACCATACTGGCTAAATTCTGAAATGTGTTGTTGCTTAGG
>Ga0210403_10003937_pt1 | contig 12900 bp, 7 predicted proteins | sample IncBWC19MmetaG_FD_150863 | JGI IMG/M metagenome (GOLD analysis project Ga0210403, IMG submission 150863) | Forest soil microbial communities from Barre Woods Harvard Forest LTER site, Petersham, Massachusetts, United States - Inc-BW-C-19-M | ecosystem: Environmental > Terrestrial > Soil >... | reverse complement strand
CCCAGCCCGCCGCAATCTCATGGAGCCGCGCAGACGGCGACATGTTTGGGCCTTTGTGACTCCGCCATTTATCCTTATCGGGGCTGTTAATGCTTGTGTGAAACAGGTGCTATGCCACCGTCCCCTGAAGTGATTTCTGAGCGTCGCGGAATATTCATCTCGTACGCGCGAGATGACGACGAGGCATTCGCGAAAGGGCTATGGCGCCACCTGGAAAATCAAGGTGTCCGCGTGTGGTGGGACCGCCAGGCGATGGAGAGCCGCGGTCTCACGTTTCTCCAGGAGATAAGGGACGCGATCGCCTCCGTCGAGCGCCTGTTGCTGATCGTCGGACCCCGCGCCAGGCACAAGCCTTACGTCGAGGTGGAGTGGCGCCACGCGCTGCGTGAGGGTGTGATTGTCACACCGTTGCTCCGGCTGGGCGACTACGACGACGTTCCGGAGGCGCTGCGGTCGCTGCACTGCGAGGACGTGCGTGAAGCCGTGCCTCAGGCGCATGCCTTCGAAAGACTCTCGAACATCATTGCTGCGCCAGTCCCACGGCTCGGACCGCTCGTGGGTGTGCCGCGCCTGCCGACGCCGTACTTGGAGCGGCCGGGACGGCTAGACACTCTGCGAGCACGCGTGCTGATCGACGCGTATGAACCCGTAGACCTGGAGCCCGATCAACGCATAACGTCCATCACGGGAATGGGAGGAGTTGGCAAAAGCGTGCTTGCCGCTGCGCTCGCGCAGGCACCGGAGGTAAGGCGTTCGTTCGCGGACGGTGTCTTCTGGATTGCCGTCGGCCGCGACATCGATCCCCTGCGTACGCTGACCCGCACGGGCATTGCCGTCGGCGACGACGGCATTCAGAGCTACACGGGTGTCGCGGAGGCCAGGCTTCTGCTAGGAAAGACCCTGGCGAAGATGAACTGCCTGATCGTCCTGGACGACGTTTGGCAAGTCGACGTAGCGGAAGCGCTGCAAACCGCGGCGGGTAAGAATGTTCGCATTCTCCTCACGGGCCGGAAGCGCAATCTGTTCGCTTCCGCCGGCGTGCACGAGATTGCCGTCGACGAACTGACGAAGGATGAGGCACTCGATCTGCTCGCTGCGTGGACGAACACGCGTCGTGAGCAGTTGCCTGTGGAAGCCGCGGAAATCGCCAGGAAGTGCGGCAATCTCCCGCTGGCTCTGGCCATGATCGGCGCAACAATCCGCCGGCAACCGGACCGCTGGGCTTACGCTCTGGCCCGCCTCCGGCGCGCCGATCTATCGAAGATCGAGCGCCGACTGCCGGACTACGCCTACGAAACGCTGGACCGCGCGATGCTCGTGAGCTTCGAGGAACTCAACGAAGAGCAGCAACGCAAGTATCTCGACTTCGTTGCCGTTCCAGAGGACGCAGCCGCGCCAGCCAGCATGATGAGCACCTGGTGGACAGAGGAAGGAACAGACCCGCTGGAGGTCACAAGCGTGTTGGACGATCTCGTCGACCGTTCGCTGCTGCGGGTAGACGAGCGCCAGCGGTACACGCTTCACGACGTTCAACGGGACTTTCTTATCATGCGTACAGCGGATGAGCGCGCGTTGCACGCTCGTTGGCTCAAGGCGTTCACGGCGCAAACGCCCGGCGGTTGGGCTGCTGCTGCAGACGACGGCTATCTCTTCGATTATCTGGGCTATCACCTGCGAGGCGCCGGCAGAGAGGACGAATGGCGTACCTTGCTGGTGTCGTTTCCGTGGCTGGAGCGCAAGACAGCCGTACGCCGATTTCCTGCGGTGCTGTTGGATCTTAGTTCGTATCCCGAGGATGAGCGTGTCGGTCCGCTTTACCGCGTCTGCCGGCGCTCAGCGCATATTCTAACGAACGATCCGGCGCAGTTTGCCGCGCAACTTCTCTCACGCCTGGAGTCGGCGCCCGCGCTTCAGCCGCTGATCGACGGGGCGCGCGCCTGGCGCGGGGGAATGTGGTTGCGTCCGGTCACACAGTCGCTCGGGGAGGAGGGTGAACCGACGCTCGCTCTGTTCCGAGGACGTGAAATCGACGGTCATGCGGGGACACCGCGGAGCATCGCGCTTTCGCCCGATGACAGGTTGATCGCGTCCGGCGGCGGGTCGAGCAACGACCTCACAGTCAAGATCTGGTCGGCAGTGGCGGCAAGGCTTCTGCGTACCTACAACGATGCGGTCGTGGCAGGCGGTGTAACCGCGCTCGCCTTCGTTGCTCTGGACGGGCGGCTTGCGGCTGCGGGCCCCAACGATGTCCGCCTCTACACACTAGAAGCCGATGAGCCGGTAGCCCGTCATACATTCGAGGACGCGCGCATCACGAGGATCTGTGGAGGCGGCCCGTCCGGCATCGCGTTTATCGGCTTCGATGACGGTCGCGTTCTGGCGTGGGATTCCAGGAACGACAAGGTAGTTGAGCTGCGCGCTGCAGACGGCCATGGAGTAATGGCCTTGTCATGTGCAGCCGAGTCATCGCGTTTGGCAATTGCCCTGGATGGAGTCGTCGAATGCCGCGACATCAAGAACGCCAGCCTCATTGGCCGAGTCGCACATAACCTGGGCGGCGGCGGATTCCATTTCCAGGCTCCTCCCCTCGTTATTACGCCTGACGGCTCACGAATGTTTTTCGGAAATCCGCTCAGCTCATGGACAGTCGACGGCGGTGCCGTCGCGTTGATAGAGAGCATCGGCGCCGCAACCGTTGTAGGACTATCTCAGGACAGCGCTGTGACGCTCACGGCTCAAAATAGTAAAGAGCTCGTTGCAGTGGAAACGACGAGCGGCCGCCCGATCGGCCGCGTCAGGAACTCTCGAGAGTTTTCATGCCTGGCGCTCACACTTGATGGGCGGGCCGTGGCGACCGGTGACTTCGAACATGACGTCAAACTATGGGACCTCACACAGGAGGCTGTGCAGCCCCCCGACTGGGAACAACGCGCTGCCGTACGGTTCCTGGCAGTGTGCGATGACGAACAGCTTGCGATTACCGCTTCCGAAGCCGCGCACGAACTGTGGGACACGCAAACCGGCAAACCGGTCCAACAACAAAAAGACGTGGCTTCAGATCGCGTCGTTCGCCGGAGCCTACCGCTGCTCGACTCTCGCGTGGAGCGAGACCTCCGGGCTCGCCTCGAAAAGACGCTCGGAGTGAAGAAGGTCGCTTCCCGTTCAGAGAGGCTGGGCGTCCTCGCATTCTCGCTCGCAGCCGGCCGCGCTGTTTCGGCGACTCGGAATTTCGGGAAAGGCGCGGACCTGGAAGAGGAACCGTACCGCGGAGGCGATGATGGCTGCGCGCTTGAACTCTGGAATCTGGAGAATCTCCACAAGCCCCGTCTGCTCCGGGGTCACATGCGCTCGATCACGTGCGCCGACATGACCGCGGACGGTAAACACGCCCTGACGGGATCCCGGGGACGGCTTCTGCGGTTTTGGGATTTGGATGCTGGCGCGTGCCTTCACGTCTTGCGCGGCCATCGCGGCATGGTCTTTGATTGTGCGATCACCGACGACGCGCGGTTCGCGATCTCCGGTTCCGAGGACATGACCGTGCGTCTCTGGGATCTGAAAGAGGGGAAACTGCTGTTCACGTTTGCAGCTTCGAGCGCGGTGACCGCCTGCGACATCGCGCGGAACGGTTCGGTGGCGATGGCCGCCGAGATCTCGGGTCGGGTGCACACATTTTCCGTCGAGCGGCCCGTCAAGAGAGGCTGAGACGAGAGAAATGCCGCTCTTGGCGTGGACGTCATCCCGCTCCCTTACCGGTCAGGGCACGCGACGCTGACTTTGCAAGTCTCCTACAGGAAAAGATTTTGTCGGATCATGCCCTAGATCTTCAGGAACAATTTCCGCCGGTACATCCAAAACAGCACTAACCAATAGCACAGCAGAATCGCGGCGCCCCCAAAAAATGGTTCCAGCCCTGCGCCGGCGAGCCGAAAGAAATTCGGACCCAGATGGACGCGGAAGGTGCTATCCAGAAACCCTTCCATGAAGTGCGCGATGCAGTATGCGGCGATCGAGTTCATGCCGATGACAACAAGCGGGAACGCCCATTTTCTGAAACCCTTCACATCAATCACCCAACTGAACGCGGCCAGAAACAAGAAGCAGATACCTCCGCTGAAGATGGTCCAGGACGGCGTCCAAATCCGTTTCACCACCGGGGAAATGTGCGAGTAGTGCAGTGCCAATCCCAACGCAATCCCCGATACGCCGGCAATTATCAACTTCTTCATCGGGATCTTGGGCCGGGATTCGCGCAACCACTGTCCCGCAATCAGTCCTAGGATCATGGTCCCCAGCGTGGGAATGAAACTCAACGTGAGGTATCCACCTGAGTTGTATTCGAAGCGATTTTCGCGTGGGAACAGGTTCAGGAACCATTGGTCGAAGTGATTTCCGAAGTTATAGTTCTTGTTCCAGTGTCCTGCGAATCCCGTGAAGTTGTGCTGGGTATTCCACGTCGCAGAAACACCAACGCTTGGCCAGTTGAAATTCGCGGGTGCTGCGGGATATAGGGCCCACACCAGCCAGTATCCCAAGAGAACTAAGCAGAGTGCCGCCCATACCCGTTTCGCCCATCCCAATTCCGATGAACGGAATCCGAGCAGGAACAGTAAGGGGTATCCCAACCCAATCTGCGAGAGCGTATCCTCAAACGTGAAATAGGTCATGGGGTGGTCCATCGAGCGGAGGAATACGCCGAGCGCAACCAGCAGCAATGAACGCCACAGTGCGTGCCCGAATAATTCCGTGAAGCCCTTACCCTTCGCGATGCGGCTCGCGATTGAATACGGCAGTGCCACACCAACTAGGAAAGAGAACCCCGGCTGAATCGTGTCGTGCAGAGAGCACCCGAACCACTCCACATGAGTTTGGTTGAAAGCCAGGATTTTCCAGAAGAGGCTCGTCGGGTATGCCGCAGCCACACGGGAAAACTGCAACACCTCCGCCATCATTAACAGCATGACGAACCCGCGATACGCATCCATGGAAACGTTGCGCCCCGCCACTGGTTCCACGGGTGCCCCTTCCCGTATAGTCGGCGTCGTTTCCGTGACCGGTATTGTTTGGCTCACCGTCGCCATAAGCCCCTCTGCTAGAAATTGCTGCAAGCATACACGGAAAGCTCGTGGGTGGAACAGACATACGCTGCGGTAAAAATGGAGGCTGAAGAAATCCGCAATCACACTTGACTATTGTTCGGTGGTGGTTTGCACTAACGCTTATGGCGCTAAAATTAAAACAAGGACTTACATCCTGGAGGCGGGGTGAGTCGGAATTCTCCAGCCTCGCTGACAACGCGTAACTTAACCTATCGATTGCATTAAACGCGAAAAACGATAAAAGCAGAACGTGTCATCTCAGCCTGCAACAGATCCTGCCGGCGAGTACAGACCGTGCCAGAATTTCCAGAACCCACAGGCGTATTCACTCTCCTGGAGGACCAGCCGGTAAGCCCCTATTCCTGACGCAGCGCCTTCAGCGGATCGATGCGGACCGACCGGCGCGCCGGCACGTAGCAGGCAAGCATGGCCACCGCGGCCAGCAGCAAGGGTGCGCCAATCAGCAGGCGCAGATCGTCGGTACCGACCCTAAACGCCTCGGCGAATAGGTTGGTCAGCGCCGAAAGTATTTTTGCCATCGCCATCGCACCCAAAAATCCCAGAACCGTTCCGATGCTTACGAGCGCCGTGCCTTCGCGCAGCACCAGCCGCAGCACCTGCGCCCTGCTTGCGCCCAGCGCCGAGCGGATGGCCATCTCCTTGCGCCTCTGGGCAACCGCGTAGGCCGTAATCCCAGCGAGTCCGATGGCCGCCAACACCAAGCCGAATACACCAATTCCTCCGTATGTTTGGACGGCGAACCGCGTGGAGGACCGGCTGCGATCCAGGTAATCGCGGAGCGTTTGCGCATGGACGAGGTTCACATGGGGATCGATCGAAGCGATCTCGTTGGCCAGGTCACCGAGCGCACGCGGTCCCGCATCCGAGCGCACCATCATGGTTATGCCATCGGCTGGCGACCGCCGAAAATCACGCGGCGTCAGAGGCAAATACATTACGGATTGGCTGAGGCCCATTCCATTCTTCAAGTTGCGAACCACGCCGACCACTTCATAGGACTGTTGGTCGCCCCTGACGCGCTTTCCAAGCGCATTTCCACTTCCGAAAAATCCGCGCGCCGCCGTCTCGTTCAATATTACGGGCAGCACTGCGGGCAACGAGAAAGCCTCGGATCCGTCTGCCTGGCTCCGTTGGTCGCGCTCCTGGAATTCCCGGCCGGCCAGCATCGGCTCGCTGAGCGCGGCAAAATACCCGGCGCCTACCGTTTCCTTGATCACCGACTGCTGCATCGGTGAGGAAGCCCCTGAGTTTTCCGCAGTCACTTGCGCGGCTGCATCTTCATCTACAATCGAAAAGGGCGCCTCGGCCGCCAGGGCAATCGTGCGCGTGGAGTCGGCGGTCTTGAGCCGTTCGGGAAGCTTCTCGAACAAAGCTTGCGCTTTTTCGGGCGCGTAGCCGTCACGCACGGGATCGATCGACAGGAGATACATGGTCTTTGCATCAAATTTGGTTTCGATGCTGCTTTCCTTGCTAATTCCTATTACCAGGAACCCGGTCATCAGCAGCAGCATAAGCGATGCCGCAACTTGGGCCACCATCAGTAAGTTGCGCAGACCAACGCGCCGGTAACCCGGCAAGCGCAGCAGGGAGCCCTCTTTGAGGGCCGGGGTCAGATCGGCTTTCGTCGCTTGCAGCGCGGGGGCCAGGCTGAATCCGACGCCGCACAGGACCGCCAGGCCGAATGAGAAAACGGCTGCGCGCCAATCCAGGCTGAAATCGGATTCGACCGGCACTCCCATGGGTGGGGTGAATCGGGAGTTCAACGCGGAGAGACCATAGGCGAGCGCAAATCCCGCAAGGCCGCCCAGCAAGGAGAGCAAAATGCCTTCGGCCATCATCTGCCGGATGAGCCGAAAACGGCCGGCTCCGACCGCCAGGCGAATGGCCAACTCTTTTCGGCGATTGGCGCCGCGCGCGATGAGCATGTTGGCCAGGTTCGTCGACGCCAGCGTCATGACCAGGCCCGTCAGCAGGAGAAAGAACCCCAGCAAGACGGGCCTCAATTGCCGGGGAAGCGGAACCCTGGTACCGGCGGGAAGCAAGGTTACGCGTCTGGCTTTGTCCGTCGCAGGTGGCGAGCGAAGATCCTGCTCGTCGAGACGACGTGTGATCGCGTCGAGTGCGGCTTCGGCGGAATCCAGCGTGACGCCTGGCACGAGGCAGATCATGGCCAGGAACTCCTTGGCATGCGGTTGATGCAGAACGTCGTTCGCAAGTTCCGGAGCAAGCGCGGCCGGCGCTGTAATGGGGACAAACAGCTCAGCCGGGTATATCGAAAAGGCGCCATAGAAATTCTTTGGCGTGATTCCCACGATCGTCGCGATTTGCCCATTCAGGCGAAGAATTTGTCCCACGGCGTCGGGAGACGAGTGGAGGCGATTGCGCCAGAAACGCTCGCTAATTACCACCACGGGCGTGTCGCCGGGTTTGTCAAATTCGGTACTGAGCACTCTTCCACGCTGGGGCTGGACGCCCAACACTCTAAAATAGTCCGGGGATACAAGTTGTCCGAAGACGCGCTGCGGTTTCCCGTTCCCATTCGCTTCTAGGGTGACATTGAAGGGGACGCCGATCTCGAATGCGGCCACCCCGGCGAACAGGTTCTTTTGTTCACGAAACTGCTCGATGTAGTAATACGACACGGGCTTCTCTGGCATTACCAGCCTCTTGGCATTTGCCGCTGCCGGCAGATCACGGAACAGCAACGCCCATTTCGAGCTATACACGTTGGTCGTCAGCCCAATACTAAGTCCCATCGAAATGATGCCGACCAGCGCGAAGCCGGGCGACTTGATCAGCGCTCGCAGCGCGTAGCGCATATCGCCGCGCACTTCGCTCAGGTATTCGAGCGGTACGCGAATGGCGATGTCCGCGATGAGCCGGACGAGTCCCGCGACTCCCTGCCTTTTGGCAATCTCTTTTACGACATCCTCCCCGAGTTGCATCACCTCGGCGCCATAAGCCAGTTTGAATTCGTGCGGAAACGCTTGCGCCAGCCGCCGGTAGATACGCCATGCGAAATTCATTCCGTCACCATGGCTTGCTTTACGCGAATGGTGCGAACCAATTCCTCAAGGCGCTCGCACTCCGCGTCGAGCACTCGCCTGCCGAGAGCCGTCAGCCGGTAATAGCGGCGTCGCGCGTCGTCCAATTCCGGCGCGGGCCGCTCGTCGGATTCCTCGATCAGGCCGGCCTCGATCAGCCGCTTGATCGATCCATACAGCGTCGCTGGCCACAATCGCACCTTTCCGGTAGTGCGATTGAGGACGTCCTGCATGATTCCGTAACCGTGCTGCTCTCCTCCGGCCAGGGAGAGCATGATGTGAAACCACTGGGTCTTGAGTGGAACAAAACTTTGAGGATCAATCTCGGCCATATCTATATATATATCAAATCATATCTATAATTGTCAATAGTGCGGCTCCGGCGTTCAGCCACGTCTTGGGCCCTCGGATCGGATAGGCGGTGGCAGGCAACCGGGAGCTCCTTGATTGCACTGCGCGGGCTGCCAAAGGCGAATCCCCGCGCCTCCAAGAAATGGCGAGGTGGAATGGCGACTTGCAGATGCCAAAACCGCTTCAGTGAACTCGTTACCCGCGCTCTTGCCGAAGGACCAAAACGGGTCCGCCGCCACGATGATGCTGTCGTCGTCGTAGCCGAGCGTGACTACGAAAAACTCACCGGGAAGCGCCCAGATTTCAAGGAATTTCTTATGGGAGGAGGCCCTAGCCTCGAAAGACTGAATCTCACCCGCGATGACTCTCCCATGCGGGATGTGAAGTTTTGAGAGTTCTTCTCGATACCTGCTTGCTTTCCGAATTGCGCCGCCCCAAAGGACATCCCGGTGTCCGCCGTGTGGTTGAAGCCCCCGAAAGCGATAGTCTGTTTGTCAGTGTCGTATCTATCGGAGAAATCGCCAATGCGATTGCGCTTCTTAAGGAAAGCAAGAACAAACGCGAACTCCAGGCATGGTTGCAGGCGCTCGAACGCTATTACGCGGGGAGTCCTTCCCGTCGATCTCGAAACCGGCCACACTTGGGGAGAACTCACAGCCGCCGCGCCGAAAGCCGGCGTCCGTTTCCGATCACAGGTGAATCAGGTACGGGTTGGATTGGCAAGTGGCCGGTGTGCTTTCCGCAAGCGTGCCTAGCGGATCTGGAGTTCACGCACTCGCGCTATTCATAACGCAGCGCCTGTGTTGGCGCAATCCGGGTGGCTCGTCGCGCAGGAATGTAGGCCGCCAGCATGGTTACCAGAAACAGCGACGGCACGACGATGACATAAGCCGCAATGTCCACGCCGCCGGCATTGAACAGCATGGAATTCATGAGCTGCTCGAGGAGGAAACCCATCGCCAGTCCGATCACCGTTCCCATTCCGACCAGCGCGAGGCCCTTGCCCATCACCAGCCGCAGCACGTCCGAGCTTGCCGCGCCAAGGGCTATGCGTATACCGATCTCGCGGGTTCTGCGACTCACGTTGTACGCCACCAATCCATACAAACCGGCGATGGCCAGCAGGAGGCCCACCAAGCCCATGGAGCCCACCAGCTTCAACGCAATTCGTGGCCCGTTCACGGCCTGGTTCATGTAGTAGTCCTGGTAAGCCATTGTGTGCAACATTGGCAGATTCGGATCGAGGCCACGGACCACCTCCCGCACGGACTGAACGAGTTCGAGGGGATCGCCACTGGACCGCAACATCAAGGTCATTCGCGCGACAGGATTTTGTGCCAGGGGCATATACAGGAAATCTATCGGCTTTTGGAAGATGCCTTGATATTTGATGGTCTCGGCGACTCCTAGAATCTCCACCAGCGTCCCGGTGCGGCTCTCGAGGCGGATGTGTTTGCCCACCGCATCGCCTCCCGGCCAATAGTGTTTCGCGAACTGCTCATTCACTACCGCCACACGCGGCGCATCCGCGGTATCGGAGGCCCGGAAGCCGCGGCCCTCGAGAATCGGGATGCCCATGGTCTCGAAGTATCCTTCATCAACGGTGTCCATCGTCGAGTTAAAGTTCTCGCGGTCGCGCGGCATCTCTAAACCTTCCGGCACGAAGGCGATGCCGTCAAAGTCGTCGATCCCGAGGGGAATGTTCTGGGTGAGAGCCTCGCTCTCAACTCCCGGCGCTTCCCGTACACGTTCGGCCAGCAGTTTGTAGAACTGCTGCGTTTGCGCTCGGTTGTACTGCACCAGACGCGGATCGAAGCTCGCCATCAGCAGATGATCTTTCGCGAAGCTGGTGCCCTCGCGCAAGGTATTCTGAAAGCCCCGGACCATCAGGAAAGACGCCGTGAGCAGCATCAGGGAGGCGGAAACTTGCGCTACCACCAGCACATTCCGGCCCCACAGGCGTTTGCGTCCGGGCACATCCACGTCGGCCGACTTGAGCGCGTTCACCAGGTCCAGGCGCGTGCTTTCGAGCGCTGGCGCCAGGCCGCAAAGGAGCGCGCTCAACGCCGACAACGCGAGGCTTGCCAGCAACACGCGCGTGTCCATCCGGAAGGGGACCGATAATGGTAAGTCGGTCATGAATACTACGTTCTGAAAGCTCTGAAACCACTCGACGATGCCGTACCCAATGGCGATCCCGGCCAACCCACCCAAGGACGCCAGCATCAGGCTTTCCGTCAACAGCAGCCGGATGAGCCGGAAACGCCCGGCGCCAATCGCCAGACGTATGGCGATTTCGCGCGTTCGCGCGCGGGCCCGGCTTAGGAGAAGTCCCGCAACGTTAGTCGAAGCCACTAGCAGGACGGCCAGCGCCAGGATCACAAAGATCACGCCGAATTTCCAATTAAGGTCTTCTCGAGTTCGCGCTTCGAACTGGGTGTATACCGCTGCACCGCGGCTGCGATTGACCTTCGGATACTCGCGCTCGAAGTCTTTGGCGACCACGACAAGTTCATTTCGCGCCTGCTGGAGCGTTGTGCCGGGTTTCAAGCGCGCACTGACGCTCAGCTCGCGATCATCGCGGTCCTCGAAAAAATTCTTTTGAAGGTTGGTGGAAAACACCCGCGCCATCGCCAGCGGCATGTAGAAGTCGGGATGCCCGAATATAAGCATCCCCGAAAATGTTTCTGGTGCGACACCGATCACGATGAACTCCGTGCCGTTCAGGCGAATATGCTTGCCGAGCACGCCCGGGTCGCTCGCGAATTCGTGCTTCCAGAAGTCTGGCCCGAGCACCACCACGGCATCACGGCCGGGCACCTGATCTTCGTCCTCCCGAAACCCGCGCCCGAGCCGGGGTTCTACGCCGAGCACGTGGAAGTAGTTCCCGGAAACCATCATTCCGCCCCGGACCCGTGGCGTGGCTAGGGGCTCGGCACTGAAGCCGACAGCCTCCATATCCGCGTTGGCGATCACCCCGTCGTAGCTGTTCGTTTTGTCGCGGATGTCCAGGTATTCGCGATAGGAGAAATCCTCGAGATTACTATCGTGTGTCGTGCTCGCCAGAGTAAGCACGCCGCCTGCATGCGGCACGGGGTAAGGCCTGAAAATCAGTGCATCGACCATACTGAAAGTCCCCGAGGTCATCCCGATGCCCAGCGCGAGCGTGATCACCACGAACGCGGTAAGTCCGGACGTGCGGCTGAGGCTCCGGGTCGCGTAGCGCGCGTCGTCGAGGAAATCCGTCAACCAACGAACCCGTCGCATGTCTCTCATCTCTTCTTTCCGTACTTCCAGTCCGTCCATCGCGCGCATCGCCGCGTAGCGCGCCTCTTTTGGGGAAAGCCCATTGGCGATGCCTTCCGCGATTTTTTGCTCGAGGTGAAACTGGAGCTCCTCGTTCAGCTCCCACTCGACGTGGCGGCGGCGAACGAGGGAGCGAAGGCGAAGCGGGATGGTGTACAGCCAATGTTGTGGACGCATGGGATCTCCTTACGCGCGCGTTGCGCTCAGGCCTCCTCGAGTCGGACGATATGAGAGATGGCGGAGGAGAGGCGGCTCCAGTTGGCGGCCTCTCGTTCCAGATGCCGGCGCCCAAGTCTCGAGAGCGAGTAAAACTTTGCGCGGCGATTGTTTCGGCTGAGCTTCCATTCGGCGGTGATCCAGCCTGCTTGCTCCAGCTTGTGTAGAGCGGGGTAGAGAGAGCCGTCGCTGACCTGCAGAACGTCGCCGGAGATTTGTTTCAGGCGCTGGCTTATGGCCCAGCCGTTCCTGGGTTCGAGCGCGAGAATCTTGAGGAGCAGAAGGTCCAGCGTGCCTTGCACCAGGTCAGACGGTTTGGTCAATGCTCTCTCCTCGGTTACCGAGGGTATGATACACAAGCTCCCCTCGGTAAGCAAGGGGAACGTTTCGACGGCGTAGCGGGGGGTGCGAATCTATGCCAAAAAGTATTTGTCTCGGGCGCAACCCTAGTTAACTCTAAATGGTTATGGCTACTTGGTTCCGGGTCATGCCGGAGTGAATCGCCACCCGAGGACTCTACCGATTGACGGCCATGCTGTGGTATAAATCTCGGCAAAGCACCAGCCCTAATCCTACACACTAAACAGGTATTCGGGGAAAACTCAGGAGGAATCCCGATGACTCAGGCTATCCACCGCCGCGAGACTAGCAGCAAACACCTTGTACGTCTGTCGCTTATTTCTGGTTCTGCGTTGATTGCATTTCTGCTGATCGGAACTATCCGTTCGGCCGGCACGAGCTCTCCAACTGGAACTGTCCTTCTCCCTCGAGGGGCTGATCGCACCATAGACGTTTCAAGTTTTGCAGGTCAGACCTATCTCCAAGCGATGCAGGCCAGCGGCAGCGGCATCTTTGACAAAACC
>Ga0210403_10003933_pt1 | contig 12907 bp, 12 predicted proteins | sample IncBWC19MmetaG_FD_150863 | JGI IMG/M metagenome (GOLD analysis project Ga0210403, IMG submission 150863) | Forest soil microbial communities from Barre Woods Harvard Forest LTER site, Petersham, Massachusetts, United States - Inc-BW-C-19-M | ecosystem: Environmental > Terrestrial > Soil >... | reverse complement strand
CTTGCACCTGCGCCACGTCGATCTGATGGGCGGTGTTGTTGCCGGGAAGCAGCCCGCCGGGCGCGCCGGGGCCGGCCAGCGCGGCGGTTTCCGGCGGCGCCGTCACGGCGTTGGCGAGGGCGGCCATTTCCTCGGAGGCCAGGATCTTCTTGACCAGCGGGCGCACCACCATGAACAGCACGACGAGGCCGAGCAGCATCATGACGCCGAGCTCGATGACATACATGATGTCATCCTTGGTGAACTGCAGCATGCCGAGGAAGCCGGTCGGCTCGGTGATCGGGGTGACCTGCGGGCCTTCGGCGAATTTCAGGTTGACCACCTCGACCTGGTCGCCACGCTTCTGGTCGAAGCCGATCGCCGAGCGCACCAGCGCCGCGATGCGGTCGAGCTCTTCCTTCGAGCGCTCCTTGTAGACCAGTTCGCCCTTCTCGTTCTTGGAATAGGCGCCGTCGACCAGCACTGCGACCGAGATGCGGTTGACGCGGCCGGCTTCCGTCACCTCGGTCTTGGTGGTGCGGGAAATCTCGTAATTGTTGGTTTCCTCCGTCTTCTTGCTCTGGTCGCGCGGGACCGCGGCGCCGTTGGGCTGCTGGTTGCCGGGCAGCTCGTTGTTGACGGTGACCTGGCCGTTGTCGACGGCGGAGGCCGAGGATTCCTCGCGCGTCTGGCTCGAGCGCAGCACGCGGCCCTCGGGATCGAACTTGTCCGAGGTCTGGGTGACCCTGTTGAAGTCGAAATCGGCCGACAGCTGCACGCGGGCGCGGCCGGCACCGACCACCGAGGAGACGATGTCCTCGACCTGCTTGCGCATCCGCTTCTCGAAGGCGCCGCGCCGCTCGTCGCCGACGGCCTGGTCGACGTCGGTGCCCGCGCCGTCGGCGAGCAACTGGCCGGATTCATCGACGATCGACACCCGCTGCGGCTTCAAGCCGTTGACGGAGGAGGCGACCAGATGCTGGATGGCGCGGATCTGCTGCGGCTCGAGCGCGCCGCGGACCCGCACCACGATCGAGGCCGACGGCTCCGGCGTCTCGCGCGAGAACAGCGGCCGCTCCGGCAGCACCAGATGCACCCGCGCCGCCTGGATGCGGTCGATGGCGCGGATGGTGCGGGCAAGCTCGCCTTCCAGCGCGCGCAGATGGTTGATGTTCTGCACGAAGCTCGTGGTGCCGAGCGCGTCCGACTTGTCGAAGATTTCGTAGCCGACGCCGCCGCCCTTGGGCAGCCCGCCCTCGGCGAGCTTCATGCGCAACCGCGTGACCTTGTCCTTCGGGACCATGATCACGCTGCCTTCGTTGCGGATCTCGTAGGGGATGGCCTGGCGTTCCAGGTCCTTGATGATGCTGGAGGAGTCCTCGATGGAGAGATCGGTGAACAGCGTGGTCATCTGCGGTGTGGTCACCCGCATGATGACGAACGCGAAAAAGCCGACCAGCGCGGTCGTGACCGCGATCATCGCCATCAAACGCGCAGCCCCCAGGCCCTTCAGGAAGTCAACGAGACCTTGCAAAACCAACTGCCCCAGATTCGGCACCCAAAGGCCGAGTAGGCAATTATTGCCTATGGGATGGTTTCGATATGGTTAACGAAGGTTAAGAGGTGCGCCAAATTGGCGAACATGAAAAAAATCGACCTCGCAGGGCGAGGTCGATTTTCGTCAAATACCTTGGTTCGAAAGCAGGAGGCGCTTACTGGCGATATTGCTGGATGCGGGTGGTGCGCAGCCCCGCGAGGCCGTGCTGATCGATCGAGAACTGCCAGGAGAGGAATTCGTCGACGGTCAGCGTGTAGCGGCTGCAAGCCTCCTCGAGGGAGAGCAGGCCGCCGCGAACCGCAGCGACAACTTCGGCCTTACGGCGAATGACCCACCGTTTGGTCCCGGGCGCGGGCAGGTCCGCAATCGTAAGCGGGCTGCCGTCGGGCCCGATGACGTATTTCACCCTCGGGCGATGGGGTTCTGTCATGGCGTACTCACAAACTCTTAACCACTGAACTCACGGTACCAACCTACGCCGAGCGGCTTAAAATTTGCCTAAGCTCACGGCTTCAATGCGATTCTCCTTCGAAATGAGGGCAGCACGAGGAGCCCGGGGCCGTGGGCACCGGGTTTGCGCGGAAAAAAAGCGGTTTTTTTAACGCATTCTTAATTATTGGGCGCGCGCGAGACGCGTGCCGTTGGTTTTTTGCGCATGATCTCCGCGCAAACGCTACTTCGATGACGACGAGGCGGGCGGCGCGCCGATCGCCTTGATCTGACTGATGGTGTAGCTCTGGCCGTTGATCGAAAGCAGCGGCGGCGACTGGGTGAGGTCGACCGCGCTCACGGTGCCGCCGACCTGCGTCGGAATGGCGACTGTGTTGCCCGATCCGTCGGCCGCGGTTGCCGTCAGCGTATAATACCCGTCCGGATATTGCGTGCCGTCATTGCCCTGGCCGTTCCAGGTGAAGGGCTGGTTGTTGCCGGCATTCGCCGAGAAGTTGCCGCTATAGACGGTCTGGCCCGCGCTGTTGGCGATGGAGATGTTGATGGTGGATGTCGACGGGACGTTGAGCTCCCACGTCGCCGAGGAATTGGAAAGCGCGGTGGTGCCGCCGGACACGATCGCGGTCTTGCCGACGAATTCCAGCGCTTGCGTTGCCTGCGCAGTCTGCTGCATCGAGACCAGCGTCGAGAGCGAGTCGTTGGTCTTGAGCTGCTGCTCGACGCCGGCAAACTCCACGAGCTGTTGGGTGAACTGATTTGTATCGAGGGGATCGAGAGGATTCTGGTTCTGCAGCTGCGTGGTCAGCAGCGTGAGAAACGTCTGGAAATTGCCGGCGATGGTCTGGTCGGTGCTCGAGCCCAGCGTCGATCCACCGGACGAGCTGGAAGAAGACGACGACGGCAGCGGCGTCGTGCCGGAAACGATGGGAGCTGCGGTGGTCGCACCTGTACTTGCCATGTCAGTCTCCTCTCAAACCCTGATGTCCACGCCGCCATTGCCGCCCAGCATGCGGCCGTAGGACCGTCCGGCAACCGCCGCGGGAATGGTGTCGTCCTCGCTGATCATCAGCCGCTGCGGCTGGGCGCCGCTCTGGTTGTTGCTGTTGTTTTGCCCGGACGAAGATTGATCGCGCAGGCTGAACTGCAAACCGCCGCTGCCGGTCTTCAGGCCCGCATCGTTGAGCGCCTGCTGCAGCTGCGGCGCGTCCTGCTGCAGCATCGACAGCGTTTCCGGCTTCTCGACGGTGAGATGCGACGTCACCTGGCCGTTGCGGTCGACCGCGATGCGGACATCGATGCGGCCGAGATCGGCGGGATCGAGCCGCACGTCGAACTGGGTCTTGCCGCTATGCACGGAGGCGGCGATCTCGACTGCCAATCCGCTGACCGGCACGGCCGCGCCGCCGGCCTGCGTCACCGTGAACTTGTCGCTCGCGGCTACTTGCGTCGTGTTGGAAAGCTGCTGCGGCACGGTGGCCAGTTGCGCGTTCGGATCGATCGGCGCGGCCGGAGCCTGGCCGTTGCCGGCGGCCTGCGAATGGTCGTGCGTCGCAGACGCTGCAGTGTTGCCGTCGGGTTTGACGGCATCGCTGAGAACGTTTGCCGAGTCCGGCTTGGCTTCGACGGTCGGCTGCGGCGCGGCGCCGGTCGCGTTCGCATTGTTGGCATTCGCCGTCGCCGCCGAACCGGATGTGCCTGGCGTGCCGCCGGTAGAAGGCGTCGTCGCGGCCTTGCCCTGGGTGAGCGTGGTCTTGAAGCCGGTGGTGGTCTTGGCCGTGGTCGCGCCGGCTGCGGAAACGACCGCGGCCTCGGTGGTTGCGCTCGGATCGGTGCCCTGTTGCGTGGTGGTTGCGCCGAGCGCTGCGCTCTGGGCCGCCGTCTTCGCATTCGTGACCCCAGCTGCCGCCCCTTTCGGCGCGAGACCGGTATTCGGTAGTGGAGGCGGAGCCGTCGCGGCCGTGGTCGATGATGTCGCTGCGATGGCGGCGGCTGCGATCGCGAGCGGCGCGTTCGCATTCGCCGCTGTGGTCTGTGGATTCGCAAGTCCGGTCGCAACCGGAATCAGCGCGGCGATCGGATTCTGCGTGACCGTTTGCGCCTCGGCCGCCTTTGCCTGATCGGTCGCGTCGCCGCTCGCCTGGCTGTTGTCGGCCGAGGTCTTGTCGGACGATTTGCTGTCGGAGCTCTTCGACGTGTCGGACTTCGCGCTGCTGCTCTTCTTCGGCGCGTCGTTGTTGGTTCCCGCGCCGGTCGCATTGTTGACCGCGGGCGGGCTCGAATTCGAGGAATCATCCGAGCGGCTCGGCGGCGGCTGGTCCGAGCCTTGCGTCTTGCGCGGCGAGTTGTTGTCCGAAGCTGAACTGTTGTTGGCCGAACGCGGCGGCGCGGCCGGTTCCGGCGCCGGCGGCAGCGCGCTCGAGGGGTCGGCGGGCAGGTTGCTGTCGACCATTGCGGCAAAGTTCGCAGTGAGCTGCGACGGGTCGGGCAGGGCAGGCTTCGGCGGCGCGTTCTGATAAGTCGCGCTTGCACTGACATCTGACGTGACGCTCACCACGGGGCCTGCCTCTCATATGGAAACCTGGCAAGAAAGTTAGCAAGGAGCGGGCCAGCCTCGGCCGTGGCTGAATATTGATATTTTTCAATGCCTTATCGCGGTGACCGGCTGGTCCGGGGGCGCCGCAGGCAGCCCCCTTTTCTGCCGCTCGGCAAGATTTGCCGTTTGCGTTGCAAAAGCCTCCCGCGCGATTGCGCCACGTCAATGCGGCCTATATTAAGAGTGCAATTCTTTGGGCCTTCCGGTCGGGCCGCGACCGGAACCGCGCCAAAAACCGGCTTAACCGCAAAACGGGCGCGCAAATCGGCTTCCCGACTAAAGGAGGCGGTCGACGTCGCCCGCGCTGTTCTTCGATTGACCAAAACCATGCGCAACAGTCTCGATCTCGAAGGCCGTCCGGAGGATACCAGGGTCGTCGTCGCCATGTCCGGCGGCGTCGATTCCTCGACCACGGCTGCGCTGTTGAAGTCGCAGGGGTACGACGTCGTCGGCATCACACTGCAGCTTTACGACCATGGCGCGGCCACCCATCGCAAGGGCGCCTGCTGCGCCGGCCAGGACATCCACGACGCGCGCAACGTTGCCGAGCGCATCGGCATTCCGCATTACGTGCTGGACTACGAGGATCGCTTCCGCGAATCCGTGATCGACACCTTTGCCGAGAGCTACGCGCTCGGCGAGACGCCGGTGCCCTGCATCGAGTGCAACCGCGCAATCAAGTTTCGCGATCTTCTGAAGACCGCGCGCGAGCTCGGCGCGCAGGCGCTCGCTACCGGCCATTATGTCGCCTCGCGCCGCGTGGCCTCCGGATCGCGCGCGCTGGTCTGCGCCGCCGATGCCGATCGCGACCAGAGCTATTTTCTGTTTGCGACCACGCGCGACCAGCTCGATTATTTGCGCTTTCCGCTCGGCGACATGACCAAGCCCGAGGTGCGCGAGCTGGCGCGGCGCTTTGGCCTCGAGGTCGCCGACAAGCACGACAGCCAGGACATCTGCTTCGTGCCGACCGGCCGTTACACCGATATCATCAGCCGGTTGAAGCCGAATGCGATGGAGCCCGGCGATATCGTCGATCTCGAGGGCCGCGTGCTCGGCACCCATCAGGGCATCGCGCATTTCACCGTCGGCCAGCGCAAGGGCCTCGGCATTGCCTCGGGTCATCCCCTGTATGTGGTGAAGCTCGATGCCGCGACACGCCGCGTCGTGGTCGGCCCGCGCGAGGCGCTGCGGATGGATCGCATTCTCCTGCGTGACGTCAACTGGATCGGCGACGGCGCTCTCGACCGCGCCATTGGCGAGGGCCTCGAGATCTTCGTGCGCGTGCGCTCGACCCGTGCGCCGCAGCCGGCTTGGCTGCGCGGTGCCAACGGCCAGTATGAAGTCGAGCTCGTCGCGGGCGAGGAGGGCGTCTCGCCGGGCCAGGCCTGCGTGTTCTACGACGCAGCCTCAGGACAGGCGCGCGTGCTGGGCGGCGGCTTCATCCAGAGCGCGACCGCGAAGCGAGCCGGTGTGACGCGGCCGCTGGTGGAAGCGGTGCGCGGCTAGAAAATCTCAGGGGCGCGGGGCATGGGGGACATCGACCGCGAAGGGGTCGAAAAGGCGTATGGGCGCTGGGCGCCGGTCTACGACCTCGTGTTCGGCAAGGTGTTCGATTCCGGCCGGCAGTCGACGATCGCGGAAGCCGACCGCATCGGCGGGCGCATCCTCGATGTCGGCGTCGGCACCGGGCTATCGCTGTCGGATTATTCTCGCTTCACAAAAATCTGCGGCGTCGACATTTCCGAGCCGATGCTGCGCAGGGCGCAGCAGCGCGTGCGTGCGGAAAAACTCGTCAATGTCGAGACGCTCGCGGTGATGGACGCGAAGAATCTCGCCTTCAAGGATGCTTCGTTCGATGCGGTGGTGGCGCAATATGTCATCACGGCGGTGCCGGATCCGGAAGCCACGCTGGACGATTTCGTGCGCGTGCTCAAACCCGGCGGCGAATTGATCCTGGTCAATCACATCGGCGCCGAGAATGGTCTGCGCCGCGTCTTCGAGCTCGCGTTTGCGCCGCTGGCGCGCCGGCTCGGCTGGCGCCCGGAATTTCCCTGGGAGCGGCTGGTGAAATGGGCCGCAAAGCACGGCGGCGTGACGCTGGCCGAGCGCCGGCCGATGCCGCCGATGGGGCATTTCTCGCTGATCCGTTACCGCAAAGCGTAAAGCTTTTCTGCGGAACCGCTACGCGGTCCGACGCGTTCTCTTTGCATGACCATGAAACCGCTCATGATGGCCACCTGCGCGCTGATGCTGGCGAGTGCGGCGAACGCGCAAGCCCCGGCCTCACCCGCCACGCCGCGGGCACAAATCGCGCCGCCGACGGCCTTGCCGCCCACCAATTGCGCGCCGATGCCGCCGAACGGCACCGGCACGAAAACAGATGGCTCGACCGTCGGCGAGTCCCGCGAGCCGCTCGGCGACAGGCTCGCCAGATCCGACGGCACCTTGTGCCCGCCGTCCAATGTGGACCCCGAAATCCGCGCGCCGACACCGGAAGGCGGCAAAATGCCGGTGATTCCGCCGCCCGGCAGCCCCGGCGGCGACCCCAGCCTGCGGCCGAAATAAGGCTGCCGGAGCATGATCCGGAAAAATGGGAACCGGTTTTCCGAAAAGATCATGCTCAAACAAGAAGATAGAGCGGAATGACGATTCGAAGAATAGTCATCCCGCCAGCAGCGCGTTTGCTTGACAGGGGCGAGCGGCATTCCCTATATCCCGCCCATTCGCGCCGCGGTCCTCTGATGCCCGCGGCGCAATGCCTTGGCGGGGTAGCTCAGCTGGTTAGAGCACGGGAATCATAATCCTGGGGTCGGGGGTTCGAGTCCCTCTCCCGCTACCAAGCACCCACTATTGTAATGGGCCTCCGGAAAGACCTTCCCTCCTACCAGCGCGGCCAGTTTTCCCTTCACCTCAACCTCGAAGCCTTCCCGTGGTGCTTTTGGGTGGACAACAATGCTGTGCACAGGCGCCCTAAAGTCGGCGATCAAAGGTCCGCGGTCGTCCTCCGCGCCGGCGTGACCAGCTATCGTCTCGGCGAGCGTCTCGACGGTCTTGATATAGCGTTCCAGGGTCGCAGCATGCAGTGCGATGCGGACGGGGTTTTCTTCAACGGCTGCCAGTTCTGCCTCGACGCGCAAATTGCTCTTCCTTCAGTTCGGCGATCCGTTGCTTGGCGTCCTCTTCGGAAATCACGTACTTAATCACGAGATCAATATTGCGTTGTCGCTCGCCTTCGATCCGGTCACGTTTCGTTTCCAGCCGCATGCGGTCCGCAGACGCGTTCGCAGCAAGCCGCAATAGAATGACGATCATAATGTTATTGACTTTGTCGAGAGCGAAGGCATGACGGCGAGTCGAATGAATGCGTAAACCGCTAGGCATTCTTGTAGCCAAGTTGCTTCCTTAGTCGCGGTACTGCGAAATCAAGAAAGGCACGCAGCTTCAGCGGAACCTGGCGCTGGCTAGGGTAGATAATGCTGACAGGAAACGGTGTCGGCTCACACGCCTCCAGCAGACTCACCAGCGAACGCGATTTCAGCAAGTCCTCGATGAGGTAGGACAACACACGGGCAATTCCGGCTCCGGCGACCGCAGCGGCGACCGCCGCCTCGCCCAGGTTTACAGCGAGACGAGAGGGCACGTGGATCGTCTGCGTGGTCTTGTCGGTGACAAACTCCCAACCGGATGAGCCTGAAGAACTCTCGTGTACGACACAGTCGTGCTTTGCCAAATCGGCCGGTGTTTTCGGCGCGCCTCGTCTCTTCAGGTAAGCAGGACTGGCACAGAGGACCTGTCGAATTAGCCCAACGCGTGTCGCAATCAGGTTGCTGTCAGGCAGTTCGCCGACGCGCACCGCGACATCGACGTGTTCCTCGAGAAGGCCCACAAATCGATCGGTCAGCTGCATGCGCATCCGGATGTCCGGAAAAGCGCGTTGAAACTCCACGATGATGGGTAGAATGTGGGTTCGGCCCAACACTGCGGGCAGACTGATCGTCAGTTCCCCCTGAGGCGCGCGATATTCGCCGGACGCCGTGCGCTCGACTTCCGCAATCTCTTCGATGATCCGTCGGCACGACGCGACGTAGCTGCGCCCAGCATCAGTCAAAACCACTTTGCGATTGCCCCTGTGGAGCAATCGGATCTTCAAGTGCTCCTCCAACTCCGCAACCCGACGACTGACAGTCGCCAGGGGAACGCGCAGGTGGCGGCTGGCGGCAGAGAGACTCCCCGTGTCGACCGCAGCCAGCAGGATGGTCATCGCCTCCAGTCGATCCATGGCCTTCCTTCCACCAGTGAAAGGGTTGTTCCCAAATTTACCAGCTACATGGCAATTCTGGGAGGTCTAAATCGTCTGCCAACACGCCCCGCTGCGGCGGTGCGATCCAACACGGAGCAAGACGATGAAAGCGATCCAGTACCGGTCCTATGGCAACTACGGAGAGAACCGGCTCGTAGATCTTTCGCGGCCAACGCTCAAAAACGGCGAGGTTCTCGTCGCGATGCGCACCGTTGGCATCAATCCGCTCGATAACACGTTTCGTTCGGGCCACTACTACGGGGCGACGCCTGAAAACCTCCCCCGCATCGGCGGTCAGACGGGAGCGGGCGTCGTTGTCGCCAGCAACAGCGACGCTTTCAAGGCCAGCAATCGCGTGTTTGTCAGGGGGCCGGGCTTCGGCATCTTCACCGACGGCACCTGGCGCGAGTTCGTTGCCGCACCGGCCGCGGGTCTCTCCCATATTCCTGATGGCATCGATGACGATCACGCCGCGGCCTATCTCGCGGGTGCGGGATATCTGACAGGCTATCTGGCGCTGACGGAGTTCGCGAAGTTCAAGCCAGGACAGACGGTGCTGGCGCCGGCCATCGGCGGTGCGGTTGGAATGGAAACCGTGCAGGTCGCACGCCGGCTTGGCGCATCGCGGGTCATCTCTACCGCCAGCAGCACTCAGAAGGCCGAACGTGCTCGCGCTGCCGGATACGAGCACGTCATTGATCTCTCCAGTGAGAGCCTCAAAGCCGGTGTTCTGCGCGTCACCGAAGGCAGGGGTGTTGATGTCGTCGTCGATGGCGTGAGCGGCAAGCTGACGGGCGAAGCCCTCGCATCGCTCGCGTTCGGCGGCACGGCGGTCATCGCTGGTTATGCCGGGGGACGCGAGGCGGAGGTCAACGTGACCGACATCATATGGAAGGCTGCGACAATCCGCGGGTTCACCTTCAGACTCTTCACCCCAGAAACAGTAGCCGCAGCAAACGCTGCCCTGTTGGAATTCCTCAAGGAAGGCGCGCTGCAGCCCACGATCGACAGGGTTTTCCCGCTGTCCGAGGCTCCTGAAGCAGTCCGACATCTTATCGAAGATCGTCCGTTTGGGCGAGTGCTCATGGACTTGCAGCACTGACAGCGCCGCCGAGCTCAGTAAACCCGATCGTTGAAATAGTGGAGATCACCATGTTCCGCAAACATGACGTCCATGCACCCGCCGTATCATAGATGCGCTTGCCGTTGCCATAACGCGGCTGTCCAGATGATCGACACCTCTTATTTCCCCTGCCGCGCGCTTTCGAGCAGCGTCATGCAGGCCTCGAGACAGGCTGCCGCAATCGTCCGGCCGAGGGGACTCTGCTTCTTGTTCAACAGCCGATGCATCACGACGCCGTGCAGCATCATCATGATCGTATACGCGATGCGCGCGGCTCTGGTTTCATCGACACCCGCGCGCACGATATGGGTGGTGTATCGTTCGATCTCGCCTCCCTGCGCATCCGCTGTGACACGCTCCATCCAGCCGCGCCCATAGAGCAATTCATAATCGCGGGGGTGGCTGGTGCCGAACTCGAGATGTCGTGCGCAGGCGTCCTGGAAGTCGCGCGATTTTGCGAGGTGGGCCGAGAAGCGCTGAAAGGCGAGCGCGCGCAACGCCGTCAGCAGCGCCTCCCGGTCGGCGTAATAGCTATAGACCGTCGGCGTCGTGGTGGCTGCTTCCGCCGCCACGCCGCGGATCGTCACGGCTTCCTCGCCGCCCGACTGCCACAGGGCGTCGGCGGCCTTCAAAATCCTGTGAGGCAGCTCCGGATCGGCGGTGCGCGGCATCGGCCCTATTGCTTTCACGACGTAAAACTTATACGTCGTATAAATAATAACCCCTTTTCCAGGAGCAAGCAAATGGCCCTTTCCCCGAAACTGATCGGACCCACAATCTCCTCGATCACCGGCCTGATCACCTCGACCAGCATGTCGTTCGTAGGTCTCACCCTGAACTATGGCTTCCAGCCCGATTTCGTCGTGCGCTGGCTGAAGGCCGCGACAACAAGCTATGTCCTGGTCGTGCCGATGTTGATCATCGTCATCCCGCGGATCCAGCGCTTCGTCATGCGGCAGGCGGGATTGCCCGCGCGCTGAGGTCAGGTCACCGCACAAAATTGAAATCCCCCGCGCGAACCGGCGGCCCTGGTTCGTCTTTTGAACGTAACCGAAGGTCACGAACATGACGTCGAAATATAAGCACGATAACCCGATCCTTGTGACCGGAGCAGCCGGCGCTGTGGGCGGCATCGGCCGCAACCTCACCGAATTCCTGCTCGCAAGGGGGCACAAGGTGCGCGCCTTGGTCCGGCGTGAGGACAAGCGCGCCGAAGCCCTCCGGCGGCTCGGCGCAGAGGTCGTACAGGGGGACCTGACAGACCTCGCCTCGATGCACCGCGCCGTCGAAGGTTGCGGGCGCATCTATTTCGGAATGTCTGTCTCCGCGGCTTACCTGGAAGCCACGATCAACACCGCCGCGGTGGCGCGCCACCACGGCGTCGAGGCTTTCGTGAACATGTCGCAGATGACGGTCTCGCAGATGAGCGTCAGCGAGACGACCAACAGCCCGCAGCATAAGCTGCACTGGCTGGCGGAGCAGGCTCTGTCATGGTCGGGACTGCCGGTCGTCACGGTGCGGCCGACGGTCTTCCTTGAGGGCTTCTTTCTTATGCTCGCCGCCGCCGGCGTGCGGGCCTCCGACGAGTTGGCGCTGCCGATGGGCGATGGCAAGACCTCGCCGATCTCGGCGGTCGATGTGGCGCGTGCGGTAGCGGCGATCCTCGACGATCCCGCACCGCATATCGGACAAATCTACGATCTGACGGGGCCGGAATCCGCCGACCTGAATCACTACGCGTGCGCTTTCTCCGAAGCGCTCGGCAGGCCCATCCGATATCGCGACGTCCCACTCCCGGCATGGAGCGAAGGCCTCCGGCGGGCGGGATTTCCTGAGCACGTCGTCAGCCACCTCTCGGCTATGACCGACTTGAACAAGCAGGGGCGGTACGATCGCATGACGGACGCCATGCGCAAGCTCACCGGCGAAGCACCGACGAACATGCGCGATTTCGTGAAGCTCCATGCCGCTGAGTTCGAGCAGCGTGGACCGGCGCATTCCTGAGGTGCTCAGCAGTCGCTGGTTGGCCTCCCCATTTGAACCTGCTGTTGCCGTTCACTGTTCGATAGAATGGGTTTGGGTGATCTACGTTGAAACACCATGAAGATCAATGAGGCTCCCTTTGCCCAAACGTCTTGGTAACATGTTGAAATGGTTGCATTCACAGACTTCCCTGGGGAGCGCCAAATGCGCGCTGTTCCACGACATTGTACGATACGGCTCCGCTTGGGGAGTGCTACCCCGCGCTACTCTCAGGCAAACGACTGCAGCTATGCCTCGTTCAAAGCCTGCGCGATGTCCGCGATCAGATCGGACGGGTGTTCAATGCCGATCGACAGCCGGATCGTGGAGTCGAGAACGCCTATTTTTTGGCGGATGTCAGCCGGAACGCCGGAGTGGGTCATGCTTGCGGGCAGGCTGGCGAGCGACTCGGTGCCGCCCAGACTCACCGCCAGCTTGAAGATTTGCAGCGTGTTCAGGAATTTGAATGCGGCGGCCTGGCCGCCGACGATGTCGAACGAGAAGGTGGAACCCGCGCCGGTGCATTGCCTCGCGAACAGCCGGCCGGCGGGGGTTAACTCATCGTGGTGAGCAAGGTAATGAACCTTGGCCACTTTGGCGTGGTCACGCAGGTAATCCGCCACGAGCCGCGCATTTCTGTCAGCTTTTTCCATGCGGATGCTCAGTGTTTCGAGCGACCGGCTGAGCATCCAGCAGGAATGGGGGTCCAGTTGGGTGCCGATGGCGCCTCGCAACGCTTTGATGTCTTTCATCAGCGCTTTTGAGCCGAGTGCAGCGCCCGCGATCAGGTCGGAATGACCGCCGATATACTTGGTCAGCGAGTACAACGAAAGATCCGCGCCGTGCTCGATCGGTCGCTGAAACACCGGCCCGAGCAGCGTA
>Ga0210403_10003932_pt1 | contig 12907 bp, 6 predicted proteins | sample IncBWC19MmetaG_FD_150863 | JGI IMG/M metagenome (GOLD analysis project Ga0210403, IMG submission 150863) | Forest soil microbial communities from Barre Woods Harvard Forest LTER site, Petersham, Massachusetts, United States - Inc-BW-C-19-M | ecosystem: Environmental > Terrestrial > Soil >... | reverse complement strand
CAAAGCCAATCCGTCCTCGCCAGTTCCCGCGGCCTCTTCGCCGCCTACCGCCAGACCCAGGCGGAATTTTCCGTCACCATGCAGCAGGGCTCCGCCACCAGCTGGGCCAAAGCCAACGCCGCCGATTTCCGCGCCTTCGATCCGCTGGCGCTCGCGAAAATCGCTAACGAAAAAGCCTCCCTCGCGGAAAATCCCGCCGAACTCGCACCCGGCCGCTACACCGTAATCCTCGAACCCGCCGCGGTTCTCGATCTCGTCGGTTTTCTTTTTTACGATTTCGCCGCCACCGCCATCCAAGATCAGCGCTCCTGCTTTTCCGGCCGCCTCGGAAAGCCGCTCCTCGGGAAAAACATCACCATCAGTGACGACGTCTATCATCCCGAACAACTAGGCGCCCCGTTCGACGGCGAAGGCATTCCCCGCCAGCGCGTGCTTCTCGTGGACGGCGGCGTTCCCCGCAACCTCGTCTATTCCCGCCGCTCCGCAAAAAAAGCCGGCATGCGTCCCACTGGCCATGGCTTTGCCTTGCCGAATGAATACGGCGAAGCACCGATGAATCTGGTCATCGGCGGTGGCAAAACATCGGTCGAAGAAATGATCGCCGGCACCGACCGGGGCTTACTCGTCACCCGCCTCTGGTACATCCGCGAACTCGACCCCTACGAAAAAGTCATGACCGGCATGACGCGCGATGGTCTGTTCCTGGTTGAGAAGGGCGAAATAGGACAGGCCGTGCGGAATTTTCGATTCAACCAATCGATTTTGCAAATGCTTAAGAATGTCGAAGCTTTGGGCCCCGCCCGCCGCGCCACCGCGGAAGAATCCTTCGAGATGGTCGTTCCCCCCATGAAAATCAGCGATTTTCACTTCAGCGAAGTCACGAAGTTCTAAGCTACTTGCTCTCGGCCGCGCCCCTGCATTCCTGATACATTCCATAAAAATTCTGCATTGTACTTCGCCGTCTGCACCCTCTATTACTCTGCTATGTGTAGCAGGCGGCGCCAGCCGAACTGGGGGCACCCGGACCACGATGCCTGTGGTACAGGTTTCGTCGCGCGCCTTGCCGGACCTCCCACTCACGAAATCCTGCAATTTGCCCTGCAAGCTCTCGAACGCCTCTCTCACCGCGGTGGAGTAGACGCTGATGGCGCCAGCGGAGACGGTGCCGGTATTCTCAGCAGTCTTCCGGTGGATTTCCTGCGCGCCCGCGGCGCCGAACTCCAGATCGCGCTCGGTGAAATTTTCGGCGTGGGGATGCTCTTTGCCCCGCACACTCGCGTTGCCGATGGGCAGCGCTCCGTCGAAGAAGCCATCGGCCGCAGCAAGTTGCGCCTCGCGGGCTGGCGCAAGGTTCCCGTCAATCCGAACGCTCTCGGCCAGCGCGCGTTTGAGACGATGCCGGAGATCTGGCAATTTTTCATCGAACCCACTCCCGCGAAAACCCCGCTTCCCGATTCTTCCGCAAAATTCGAGCGCAACCTCTCGCTGCTCCGCAAGCGCGCCGAATCTCTCCTGCCCGAGCGGTGCTACATCGCTTCGCTATCTTCGCGAACAATCGTTTATAAAGGCCTCCTGACGCCCTGGCAGTTCCCGCATTTCTACGAGGACCTCCGCAATCCGGAGTTCGTTGCACACTTCGCCATCTTTCATCAGCGCTACTCGACCAACACCGAGCCGTCCTGGCAACTCGCCCAGCCGTTTCGTTATGTCGCGCACAACGGCGAGATCAACACCATCGTCAGCAATCGCCGCTGGCTGCGAGCCCGCGAACGCGAAGTGCGCAAAAGAATCGGTGTGGGCGAATGGTTCCAGATGCTCGAAGACTACGTCAGCGATTCGGCGAGCTTCGACAATGCTCTCGAACTAAAACTCCTCGAAGGCAAATCCGTCGAAACATCGATGCTGGCACTCGTCCCGACGGCCTTCGCCGAAGATCCCTTTCTCTCTTCCGACGTGCGCCGCACGCTCGAAGTCCTCTCCCGTGAAGGCGAGCCCTGGGACGGGCCCGCCGCCATGGTTTTTAGCGACGGCCTCTCCGTTGGCGTGAAACTCGATCGCAATGGCCTGCGCCCCATGCGCTATCTCGTTACTCACGACGGCTTGGTCATCGCTGGCAGCGAGACAGGCCTCGTTGATCTCGAAGAATCCCGTGTCGCGGAACGCCACCGCCTCGGCCCCGGCGAAATGATTCTTGCCACCCCTCAATCCGGCGTTTTCCTGCGCTGGCGTGAACTCTTGAAGAGCGTCACCACGCAGGTCCAGCGCAAAACAACGGCCGTCCCTTCGCTGCTCCACCTTGCCAGCGATGCCCCGCGCCCCCCGATCGCCGAGCCCAGGCGTCTCGCCGGCGCATCCGGCTGGACCGACGACCAGTACAAAATTCTTTTTCACCCGCTCCTCGCGGGCAAGGAAGCCGATTGGAGCATGGGTGACGACGCTCCTCCAGCGTTTCTTTCCACCTTCACGCGGCCGCTCTGGGATTACTGCAAGCAACGCTTCGCACAGGTAACCAATCCACCCATTGATCCGTTGCGCGAAGCTCACGTGATGTCCCTCGAAGTTTCGCTCGGCAAGTCGCATTGCTTGTCCGGCCCCATTCTTAGCGCCGCTGAGCTTGCAGCGCTCTGTGCAGCGATCCCTGAGCTGCAGGTTGTTGATACAAGCTTTCCTGCCAGCAATGGAGTCTCGGGAGCACGCCGCTGTCTCACTCAGTGTTTAACTACCCCTCTGAGTAACGGCGAGCGCCCGGGGCTCCTCCTCCTTTCCGACCGCAATGTCAGCAGCGAGCGCGCCGCACTGCCGGTGCTGCTGGCGGCCGCGAAACTCTGGAAGAGCGCCGTGCGGCAAGGGTTTGCAGACGTCCCGCTTATTGTCGAAAGCGCTCAAGTATTCGAGACCCATCACGTCGCGATGCTATTGGCCGCTGGAGCGAGCGCCGTCGTGCCGTATCTCGCCGAAGAGTTTGCGGAATCCGAAGAAGCTGGCGCATTCAAGAAAGTCCGCTCGGGCATCTACAACGGCCTGCGGAAAGTTCTGGCGCGCATGGGAATCTCCACGCTCGCCAGCTACCGAAACAGCCATCTTTTCGAAGTGCTGGGCCTCGAAGAACAAATCTGTCACGAATTCTTTGAAGACGCGGGCCGCTATCCCGGCACCAAGTCCCTGCTCAACGTGCTGCAGGACTATTTGAAAATGCACGCCACAGCCTACTCGGTCACCGGCGAAAATCTTCCCGACTTTGGCTTGTACCGTTTTCGCAAAGGCGCGGAACTGCACGCCAACTCGCCAGAATTTATCCGTCGCCTCCACGCGCACACTCGCAAAATGCAGCCGGAGAACTATTCCGCCGTCGAGGAACTTGGCAAAGCCGCGGGACCCACGTTCCTTCGCGATTTGCTGGAAATGTTGCCCGAGCAACCAGTTCCACTAGAAGACGTGGAATCTCTGGAATCCATCCTCAAGCGTTTCAGCACGCAAGCGATGTCTCTCGGCTCCTTGAGCCCCGAAGCCCACAAAACTCTCACGCTGGCGATGAACCAGATGGGCGGCCGCAGCAACACCGGCGAAGGCGGCGAAGATCCGGATCTCTACGCCACGCCAGGCACCGCGAGCAAGATCAAGCAGGTCGCCTCCGGTCGCTTCGGTGTTACCGCCGAATATCTGGTTCGCGCCGAGGAGCTAGAAATCAAAATGGCGCAAGGCTCCAAGCCCGGCGAAGGCGGCCAACTCCCCGCGCGCAAAGTCACCGAATACATCGCGCGCATTCGCCATGCGACGCCCGGCACTCCGCTCATTTCTCCACCGCCGCACCACGACATTTACAGCATCGAAGACCTCGCGCAACTCATTCACGATTTGCGCGCCGTCAATCCGCAAGCCCGCATCGGCGTGAAGCTCGTCTCCGGCACCGGCATCGGCGTGATCGCAGCCGGCGTCGCCAAAGCCGGCGCGAATGTCATCACCGTCAGCGGCCACAACGGAGGCACGGGTTCCTCTCCGCTCACCTCCATTAAAAACACCGGTCTGCCTTGGGAAATCGGTCTCCGCGACACGCATGAAACTCTCCTGCGCGCGGGCCTGCGCTCCCGCGTCTCTCTCCGCGTGGACGGCGGCCTCCGTTTCGCCCGCGACATTCTGATCGGCGCTATCCTCGGCGCCGACGAATTCGGTTTCGGCACCGCGGCCCTCGTCGCGATCGGCTGCGTGATGGCCCGCCAGTGCCATCTCAACACCTGCCCCGTGGGCATCGCCACGCAGGACGAGACCCTGCGCCTCCGCTTCAACGGCAAGCCCGAAATGGTCGTAGCCTATTTCCGCTCCCTCGCCAAAGAAATTCGCCGCAACATGGCCGAGCTTGGCGTCCGCTCGCTCACTGAACTTCGCGGCTGGTACGATCGCCTCGAAACAAAATCCGGCCTCGACGCCCTACTCGTCATTCCCGTTTCCAAACCTGCTCGTGTCGTGCCGCAGCAGACACCCGTGCCCGAATCCAGCGGCGTGGAAGTCGAAGAACTCCTGCAACAGGCGCACTCGCAGGCCGCGAATCCAACCGTCATCAATAATTTTCACCGCAGCGTCGGCAGCCATCTCAGCGGCGAACGCATGCGTCTCAGTATTAGGCAACCGGGCCTCGCTCCATCCGTTCACGAATTTCACGGCACTGCCGGGCAAAGCTTCGGCGCTTTTCTTTCCGAAGGTCTCAGCCTGAATCTCTACGGAGAAGCGAACGATTACGTTGGCAAAGGTCTCTCCGGCGGCTCCATCACCATTCGCGCCAGCCACAACGCCTCCAAGCGCGGCGACGTGCTCGCCGGCAACACGGTTTTGTACGGCGCCACTTCCGGCCAGCTATTCATCGCCGGTCAAGTCGGCGAACGGTTCGCCGTTCGCAACAGCGGCGCCATCGCCGTTGTCGAAGGCGTCGGCCAACACGGCTGCGAGTACATGACCGGCGGCATCGCCGCGATCCTCGGCCCCGTCGGCCTCAATTTCGGCTCCGGCATGACCGGCGGCCTCGCCTACATTCTGCGCAGCGAAATGGAAAACGTCCTCAATCGCGAATTCGTTCTGGCACATGAACTGGAAGACCACGAAGAATCCTGCCTCCGCGCGCTGGTCGAAGCTCACTGCCAGCGCACTGGCAGCCCCCGCGCCGCGCGTTTTCTCGCGCAGCGTTCCCTGCATAATTTCGTCCGCATCCAGCCGATTCATCTTCAGGAATCCCTCGAGGGCGTGTGGCGCGCGTTTTCGGGCGGTGTGCGCGATCCGGTTGCTCTTCCCGCGCCGGCGGTGCTTTCCGTTCCGGCTTCATCTGCTCCGCACTATGCCTGACGTATTCGCATTAATCATTTTCTAATGTAGAATCCGCTATATTTATCTCGAGAGAGTGGGGGATATGGATTTCGATCAACTTACTACTTTTGTCCAGGTTGCCAAGCTGAAGAGCTTTTCGAAAGCCGGCCAGAAAGTATTTCGCTCGCAATCCGCCGTTAGCGCGCAGATCCGCCAGCTCGAGCAGTCCTACAAAGCGAAGCTTCTGGATCGTTCCGCGAAATCCGTCGAGCTGACACCCGCCGGCGTCGTTCTCTTCGACTACGCCGAGCGCCTCCTCCGCCTCCGCGACGAATCCATGCAAATCGTCGCCGACCGCGGCAGCGTTGTTCAAGGACCGGTGGCGTTTGGCGCGAACGAAGCCACCTGCCTCTACCTGCTCCCCGACATTCTCTCCGAATTCAAGCGTCGCTATCCGCTGGTACACATCAGCATCTATCGTAATTTCAGCCACAAGATTCTGCAGCGGCTTGAGGACGGCTCGCTCGACCTTGGCATCGTCACGCTGCCCCTGAAATCGCCAAATCTCAAGATGCACGTCATCAATCGTGACCGGCTGCGGTTCATGGTCAGCACCAAGAATCCCCTCTCGCAGCGCAGCCACGTCACGCTCGAGGAGATCGCCTCCGCGCCGCTCATCTTTCCGCGCACCGGCTACACCCGCCAGGTGCTCGACAAACTTTTCCGCCCCCACCGTTCCCGCCTGCAGATTGCCATGGAACTCCCCAGCATCGGCATGATCAAGACCTTCGTCGCCGCCGATGTCGGCATTTCCATCATCAGTGAAAGCTTCGCCCGCGATCAGGTCAAAACCGGCGAAGTGAAGCTCCTCACCGTCGAAGGCGTCGACCTCTGGCGTGAACTCGGGCTCGTCTATCGCCGCGACCGCAGTTTGCCGCGCGCCGTCCAGGCCCTCATCAACATGATCCGCGAACTCCGCAAACCCGCCGAAGCCCACGCCTCCTAACTGCGGCGAACCGCCTTTTCCCGTGAGGCGTAGTCCCCGTCGCTTGCGCGTGATACCTTTTCCCCGGTTGCTCATCTAACCGGTCATGGAACGCCGCCATTTCATTTCTGTCGCCGGGGGCCTCGGCATCGGCTTGTTGATTCCGGGCGTCGTCTACCGGTATCTCATGCGCGGCACAAACGTCGGTAACGCGAATATCCGCGCCTATCTGAATGACGGCCCTCAAGCCGCCCTTCGCGCCATCACTCCGACAGAAGATTTCTATCTCACTTCCTCTCATGGCGAACCCACCGTCGACGAGAAAAAATGGTCGCTCACCATCGATGGCCTCGTAAAAAATCCCCTGCGCTTCAACTACGACGGAATTCGCGCGCTGCCTCCTTACGAAACCACACTCACCCTCGAATGTATCTCCAATTCCGTCGGCGGCCGCTTCATCGGCAACGCCAAATGGACAGGAACTTTACTGAAACCAATCATCGAGCGCGCCGGAATTCTCCCCGCTGCAAAATACGCCGTCTTCTACGCCGCCGAAGGCTACACTACCGGCCATCCCGTCTCCCGCCTCGACGATCCCGCAAATTTTCTCGCCTATAACATCAACGGCGAACCTCTTCCGCGCCAGCACGGTTTTCCGTTGCGCGTGTTGATGCCCGGGCGTTACGGCATGAAGATGCCCAAATGGCTCACTCGCATCGAGTTTGTGGACAGCGAATATCTCGGCTTCTGGGAACGCCAGGGCTGGTCCAACACAGGCGACCGCAAGACGCAAGGCATCATCGACGATCCGCGCAATCTTTCCCGCATCACCGGAGACACCTTCGTCGTCACCGGCTACGCCATCGGCGACACTTCCGGCGTCTCCAAAGTCGAAATCTCCACCGACGGCGGCAGTCACTGGCAGGAAGTGGAAATCTTCAGCAACCCGAATCCTTCGCAGGTCTGGGCTCTCTGGAAATTTGTCTGGAAAAACGCGCCGAAAGGGAAGCAAACGCTGAAGGCCCGTGCCACCGACGGCCGCGGCAAACTGCAATCGTCCATCGACAGCGGCGAATGGCCCGACGGCGCCACCGGCTACCACACCATCGAAGTCACCGTCGGCTGACGAAGCGCCCGGCGATCCCGCTATTTCACGTTGAAATCAAGGCTCGCAATTGCGCGCGCGATCACGTTTTCCTGAATCTGGATCAGGTCCGTGTCCGCGTACGTCATTCCCAAAACTGTAAAGACATCTCCGCTGCGCGCCACCACGGCCAGTGTACCCGACCAGTCATGCCCATCGGCCATCCCGCGATATTTGTATTCCAGCGCCGGCAAACCTCCGAGCACAGTCTTCCGCTGCGAAATCAGCCGGTAATTGTCGTACACCTCGCTCAGCTTTTTCTCTACTTCCTTGGCCGCGGGTTCCAGCGCGCTGTTCGTCTTTTCGTGCCCGACCACCAGCAGCGTGGATTCGTTGCTGGTCCCCATCGCCACGATGGCATTTGGCAAATTCTGTCCGGCATCCGCGATGATCTGCCAGCTTGGCGCCTTATACATCCGGAACAAAAATTCGTGATTCAGATACAGATTCCCCTGAATCTCTTCCTTGATCGGCGGCGGTTCTTCTTTCGGTGGAGGCGGCGGCATCACAGGAGCCGCAAGCGCGGTCTTCGGCGTAGCGCTGACGGACTTGATCGGCGGCGGAGTCACGTCCCCCTTCGCCGGGGTCAGCGGAATTTCTGGCCGCGCCGCGGAACTGTTCACAATCGCCGACGCTTTCGCCTGCTTGTTTGCCTCCGTCGCTGCCGATTCGCTTTTCGCAGCGGGCTTGGCCGTTGCGTTCGTTCCAGCTTCCTCGGCCGGCGTGTCCGGAATGATCGACGCAATCTTGTCTTTCTCCACCAACACGTAGCCGAAGTCGGTCTTCACCTTGAACATGTTGTCTTCGTACGCCACGATCACGCCGTGCAGTTTCTTCCCATCTTTCAGGCGGATTTCGTCCGCGCGCGCCACATCCGCAAAAATGCCCGCGCTCACGCCCGCAAAAAGCAGTGCGGCAATGCCCAGGATGGTTCGGGGACGCCTGGCAGTATTCATGTCAAAAGTATGTGCCCGCCCTTTGCCACCTGCAACACTCACCCCGGTGGTGGTGTCCGGCGTGCCAACTCCGCCAGGATAGCCGCGATTCGCCGGATCACGCGATCCAGTTCCGCGAGCGCCGCGTCCAGCCGCCCGCGCGCCGCCTCCGGCAATCGCGCGTGATTCTGCTGCAAAGCCAGCGCCTCCGCCAGCATTCTCAGCTCTTTGCGGTGCCGCGGGTTCAGCCGTTCCCAAAGCCGCCGCTTCTCGCTGTGGTTGTGCCCCAGCCAGCCCTCGCCGCTCGCCGCCGGCTGGCCATTCTCCGGCTCCGGCCCTCGTTCCGTTTTGTTTATCCGTCGAATCATGAAATAAATGTTTGTGCTCCGGATGCTTGATGAGGCGTAGCAGAAATCAGCTATCAGTCATCAGGGAAGGAAATCTATTTCCATTTTCCATTTTCTTTTCACTTTTCATTCAACCGCTCAATCCTCTCCCCATTAACATGCTCCCCCTCCATCACCACGCCCGTCACCCGCATCGAGCGCGTCTCATACACCAGCCCGCCATATTTGTCGTACACATCAGGGAAAAGAATCACCTCAAACAAACCGCGCTGATCCTCTAGCGTCACGAACATCATGTTCCGGTAATTTTTCGTTCCCACATGGCGATACGTCACCACCCAACCGCACAGCGTCACCCGCTTTCCAACCATGCCCGACAACTCGTCGCTCCACGTCTCCCCGTTCCGCGGCAGAAAATCCAGCGGATGCCCACTCACGCAAACTTCCAGCACTTCCCGTTCATAGCGCAACTTCTGCTCGCGCGTATAATCCGGCGCATCAATCTCCCGCAGCGCCACCCCAATCACATCCTCCTCCTCCATCTCCGCAAACAACACGCCCGCCATCGCCCTTCGCCGCTCCGGGTTTTTGTGGCACAGCGATTCTTCGCTGTGCTCTTGGCTTCCTCCAATTTTTATATTTCGTGCCTTTTCCTCACTTTGTAGGGGCCGGGCTTGCCCGGCCCGCTCTTGGGTTCGCGGTTGCGAAAACGCCTTTCCCCGTCCCCCGGCCTGCAACAAATTCCACTGCCACAACATCGCTGCCCGCGTCATCCCGCAAACCTCATCAAACGCCCCGCATTTGATCAATGCCTCAATCTCATCCCGCTCCGCCGGCACCCGCGCCAGAAAATCCTCCAACGAACGAAACGCCCCCTCCGCCTCTCGCGCCCGCACAATCGCCACAATCGTCTCCACCCGCAATCCCTTCACCTGCATCAACCCAATCCGCAATGCCTTTGTAGCGGCCGCTTTCTGAGGCGGGTGCTTTGTGTCCCGAATGGCGTTGCACGGCGGGTCGCCATCTTCCACTTCCGCCGTATACTCCATCCGCGAAGCATTCACCGACGGCAACCGCACCGCAATCCCCCAGCGTTTCGCCTCCTCCACATAGGCTGAAACGTGATAAAACCCCGCGCCCGCGCTGCACATCGCCGCCAGAAATTCCGCCGTGTGATGCGTCTTCAGATACGCCATGCGGTACGAAGTATCCGCGTACGTTGCCGCATGCGCCTTGCAAAATCCAAACCCCGCGAATTTCTCCACCATGATCCAGGCTTCCCGGCGTTCTTCTTTTGTCAGCCCCATCATCCCCGCGGCTTTTTCAAATTTACTGCGCAGGCGATCACGATCGGCGCGGCCGGAATATTTAACGGTGGACCGCCGCACCAGATCCGCTTCCGCCAGCGTCATGCTCCCCACCATTTGCGCGATCTGCATCACCTGTTCCTGGTAAATGCACACGCCCAGGGTGTCGCCCAGAATGCTCTTCAGCGATTCATGCGCATACACCACCGGTTCTTTCCCTCTGAGCCGTTTTACGAATAATTCCTTCGACCCATATTCCGCTGCTCCCGGCCGAATGATCGCCAGCGCGATAGCGACCTCGTCGAGCGTCCGCGCCTTCATCATGCGGAGCATGCTGCGCATCGCCGGCGATTCAATCTGAAAAAGTCCTATCGTGCGCCCCGCTGCAATCACGTCGCAGGTCGCCGGGTCGTTCTCCGGAATCGCCGGAAAATCAATCGTCCGCGCCCGTGGGCAAGGAGTTACCCCATCCGCCGCGACTCCGCTCCGATCCTTTACCTCCTTGACCTCCTTAACTTCCTTTACCTCAATATTGTCGAGCGCCAGCGCCATCGTCGTCAGCCCGCGCTGCCCCAGCAGATCCATCTTGATCAGCCCCAGCGCTTCGATCGCGTTCATGTCATACTGCGTCACCACGATGCCCTTCGTCGCCCGCTCCAGCGGCACCAGGTGTGTCAGCGGCCGCGCCGAAATCACTGTTCCGCACGGATGAATCCCCAAATGCCGCGGCGCGTCGTCCAGCCGCAGCGCCACCTGCAGGATCGTTTTCCACGGCTCGTCATTCACCGGCAGCGTGCGGCATTCCGGCAGATGCTTGATCGCCTCCAGAATTTCCCGCACCGGCCGGTGCGGCAGCCGCTTCGTGAAGTGATTCACCTCGTCCGGCGGCACCCCAAACACTTTGGCGACTTCGCGCACCGCCAATCGCGCGTGCATGGTGATGAAGCTGCCGATCATCGCCACGTGCTCCGCGCCCCAGCGCGCGTACACGTAATCGAGCAATTCGTCGCGCCGCGCCCCGCAAATATCAATGTCAATGTCCGGGCAATCGCCGCGCTGCTCATTCAGGAAGCGCTCAAAATAAAGTCCCCAGCGCAGCGGGCACACGCATGAAATTCCCAGGCAATACAGCACCATCGAACTGGCTGCCGACCCTCGTGCTACCGCGGGTATCCCGCGCCGGCGGGCTTCCTCAACGATGTCCCACACCAACAGAAAATACGGCGCCAAACCCCATTTCTCGATGACTTCCAATTCGCGCGTCAGCCGTGTGAGTACTTCCGGGCGCAGCGGCCGGTAGCGTTTTCGCGCGCCCTCAAAACTCAGCTTCCACAGATACGAAAACGCCGATTCACCCTCCGGCACCGGAAACTCCGGGAAAATCGTCTTGCCCAGCGCCAGTTCCAGGTTGGAGCGGTCGGCAATCTCCAGCGTCGCGCGCAGCAACTCCGGATGATCCGGAAACAACCGCTGCATTTCCGCTTCGGGTTTGAACCACGCTTCTCCGGTCGTAATTTCAGGAGCCGCAACCGTCGTCAGCAATCCGCCGGTGCGAATCGCATTCACCGCCCGATGATGCAAATGCTCTTCCGGCTTAACGAAGTGCACATTGTTCGTCGCAACCAGCGGAATCCCCAGCTCCCGCCCCAGCCTCTGCGCCTCCCGCAACACCCGCCCATCACCAGCCGACAAATGCTGCACCTCGATATACAACCGATTCCTGAAAATTTCTTTCAGATCCGAAAGATCCTTTGTAGGGGCCGGGCTCGCCCGGCCCGTCTGTGCAACACCACCACGCAAAAATTCTCCCGCCGGCCACAACGCAATCACCCCCGTGTCATGCGCCGCCAATTCCTCCAACGTAACCGCCCGCCCCGCCTCCTCCGCAAACGTCCCCTGCCCCGCCCGCAAAACTCCCAAATGCCGCAGCGTCGTCAACTGGCACAAATTGCTGTACCCCTCCACATCCGCCGCTAGCAACACCATCGGCACGTTTGCGGCGTTGTCATCCCGCCTGCCCTGAGCGGAGTCGAAGGGAGCGGAGAGCCGGCCGTTTTTGCCGGCTCGCAGTCGAGGGATCGATGCATCACTGTTCGCTAGCGGAAACTCCACCTCCAGCACCACGCCCACAATCGGCTTCACCCCAGCCGCCCGCGCCGCCTGGTAAAACGGCACCGCCGCATGCATCCCGTTCGTATCCGTCAGCGCCACGGCGGTCATCTTCTGCTCCACCGCCGCGGCAATAATTTCCTCGGGAGGATTCACCCCCCGCAAAAACGAGTAATGGCTGTGACAACGCAAATGCACAAACATGTGGGCGACCTGTAGCAGCGACAACGACCGGCGGGAAGGCGATCGGAGAGCTGAAAAAATAACGAGTAAAGGGAAGGGCACTGCGATTCAGAAAATTCTGTAGCTCAGGCCTTCAGGCCTGAGGGTTTTCATCAATGCCAGCACGATTGTTCCGCACGCGATGAATTGCTGCCTGCAAATGTGAGTGTCGGCGCATTGGAAACCCTCACCCCTGAAGGGGTGAGCTACAGGGTGCTCATCGCGATAGGCATGGTGTCGACAAGACTAAACCGTTCTCTTTCGTGGCGTAGTGCTCGCGCAGTTCCAAGCCTTTGCCGTAGAAGACGGCGTTCCAGCCGTAGCGGCCGCGCACGCGATCCACTTCGCGGTTCAGGTACCAGCGACGATTCGCATCCACATCAAACAGCTCATTCTGCCGCCGGTCGGCGTCCAGGTTCATTACGCTCACGCCGATATGGCGGATGGCCACGCGCCGCGTAAACAGTTTCGCGAACAACTCCTTGCTGGCCACCAGCAGTTCGCGCTCGTCATTCGTCGCGCGCGTCAGCCGCACCGTCTGGTGCGCCGAATAGTGGTCCACATAG
>Ga0210403_10003931_pt1 | contig 12909 bp, 6 predicted proteins | sample IncBWC19MmetaG_FD_150863 | JGI IMG/M metagenome (GOLD analysis project Ga0210403, IMG submission 150863) | Forest soil microbial communities from Barre Woods Harvard Forest LTER site, Petersham, Massachusetts, United States - Inc-BW-C-19-M | ecosystem: Environmental > Terrestrial > Soil >... | reverse complement strand
CTTTTGAATCGCAAGGTGAAGTGGGACATTCCAGAAAGGTCTGCCAGAAGTAAAAGGTGTGTCTCCCGATAGGATTTGGAGGGCCCAGGTGAAGGGGCTCCGGTAGACAGGCTGGCTATGTCGCGCGCCCGAGGAAATACATCGTTGGGAATTGAGGGGAAAATTTCATTTCCTTTTTCATCCGTAAACTCCATCTTGAAAGCGCCGACTGGGATGCGGCGCAGATACGGGATCGGACTCCATGGCCCTGGGCGCAAGGCTTTCAGCTTGGCGGGATCAAGTTCACAGGGTGACTGGCGTTTGCCAATGGCTACCGGAAGCGCACCGGAATTGGCAACGACGAAGGGTCTCGCTTCGTAGGAACTCCCGTACTTGAGGCCTGGGATCTGCGAAGTCTCGCTGTAGACATATTCGAGAAGAGCATCTCTCCCTTTCAAGTCCCCGACAAGCGCACGTGACGCGATACCCCTTTTGGACAAAGGACTATTCGTGGCAAGAGGTTGATTATTGTAGGAAATAGTTGCTTGCCGCAATTCCGACTTGAAGGTTATCCGACATGGAGCCAGGAATGGAGACGGAAGCGGAATTGCGGTCGAATAGGTCTCTCCTTTGGCCATATTCAGGCACAACCAATCCCCTGTGCCGGAGGAGCGTTTTTCGCGCAACAGCACACCTATCCCACTGAATCCCTCCATCGGATCGTCTCCAAATGAGCTTTGAGACTCTTGGGGCATGGCTTCCATTCGCCCAACTTGAAACACAATCGGATGTACCGCGTTCGCGGGTTGGGAAGGTGAGGGCTTTAAGGCCGCTCCATAACTGGCGGCCCATTTCCCTATGAACTCAAGCAGGGCCTTGGCGCAATCAGGGGTGAGTGCTGAAGTCACTTTCGGCGAGAAGGTCGGGAATCCGTTCGCGGCTTTGATATCAGGCTGAACGGTTGGCGCAGGAAGACCAAGCCGCCCGGCGGCATACCACTGGAAATACCAGACAAGACAGTTGGTGATGAGTTTGTCACCCAGTTTGTCGTTCTTGTCGGTGTTTGATTGGATGAAATCTTTCCAAAATCTCCCGAGGTTTGATAGGGCAAGTCCGCGCCTGAGATTGGTTCCCAATGAAGCCTGGGCCAAAACATCCGCGATCCCTTCGCGTCCCTGCAGTTTGGTCTCCTGAGAAAGAATCTGCCACTGGGTCTTCATCAGTTGCCGTAGATTTGCGTCACCTTCAGTATTGAAGAGCCGTCCGTGCAAGTTTCGCAATTCGACCGCAGAGCGCGATGGTAAGGGACGGTCCGAAACACTGCCGTTGAAGACGGACAACGAGGTGAATTCAGGCACTGCCGCTGCGAGTGCGGCTTTCCACGTTGAAAGGGTAAGATTTGTGTCGAGTTTCTTCGCGGTTTGCTGAAGGAGAGCTAAATCTGCAGTCGAAAGTTGTCCATTGGAATTCTTGGTGAGCAGGCGCTGAATTAGGGACGTACTGCCGGGTGCAGGATCGAGTCCATAACCTGCGATATCGCGAGTACTTGCCAAGGTCATCTCGACCAAAGTTTGTGAGTCGGAGTCGCCCAATCGTGAGGAGTTTGCTTCAAGAAATTCGATAATGCGCTGGCTGAGGTCAAAACCGTCAGCGAGACGATCTTCGACGTAAGCCATCCAATCGTCACTAAAGACGTTAGAGTTTTGCACTTCTACCCATTGGGTCTTGCGATTGATGAAACTCGGCGGCAAGGTTTCGGTGATCGAGATTGGCGCGACATAAGCGACCACCGGCCAATTTGCCAGACCATCGTAGGGCCAGACATAGGCTCTCGCGTCGGTCCCGTCCGGGATTGGAGAGTTCTGCGGTGTCAGTGTGGCGCTCGGAAATTTCCCTTGGCTGATGACAGGGGCGCCGACGATGCGCGTGCCGCCCGCCAAATCGCTCTTGGACACTGTGAAAAGAAAAGAGAGATTTCCGGCTTGTGGTATTGGGAACGGATAGGTAGAGATCTTTCCAAGCAATGCGTGCCATGGCCGAGCCTTGTTTTGGGCTACGGGAACACTATAGGTTGGCTTGGTCGAGGCTGGATCAAAGGACATCGGTGCCCATTTAAGATTGGTTGGATCTTCGGTCTTTGAGAATTGATATTCGGTCCCGAGATTCTTAAAAAAATGTTCTAGCGCTTTTTTCTGGCTACTGCTGGCGCCGGGGAAGAGAGAAGCGGTTTTCGGCGTGCCTGGCACCGCAGTGCCATCGGCTGCCAAGATCACAAACCGAATCCCGCTAATTCCACCGGTCCACTCCCATGGTTTCAGGCCACTGTCGTTTACAGGCAGGCCGTCGTCTGTGGAGACGGTAATCGCAGCTCCGAACATCAATTCCGTCGTCGTGTCCCAGCCCTCGAGCCGCTGCAGGGTAGTAAGAAGTATTAGCTTCGACATTTCAATCCCCCTTTCAGGCGAGCATCGCCACGTACTGTTTTGCATACTTCAGGAAGTCGTCGTTCGTATCCGCATTCATGGCGTAACTGAACGCCGAGTCTGCGCCGGGTAGCGCTGCAACGAGATTGGCAGGCGGCCGGTCAAAGACTTCAGAGGTTTGACTGGCGTTGCTGCCCAGCGTGTAGTGAACTTCCTCGTTGATATCCAGAGTGAAGCACCAACAAATTTTTATGCTGATGCTTAGTTGGCCATGACCGGCCAACTCTCCGCTCTGGCTGTTGTATGTAGCCTCAAGAAGAAGAGAAACTGCAGCTGAGACTATGCCAAGAATGTTCACTTCACCCCGAATCAGAACGATCATTCCGAGGGTCAAGCCCGGCCCGCCAGTCGCAAAATGTCCTGTCATTCCCAGATAGACATACACACCACCACTAATCGGGCCGAGGGAAATCGCAAGGCTGGCGCTTGCGGTCACCGACAGACTGACCTCGCAGCCGATCTGCCCCGTGTTGGGAGAGTAAGTTGCAAGTGCTTCTAGATATCCTCCTCCTCCAAGTATAAAGACAGTAAGAGAGAACGGAGCGTCGGGCCGGGCAAGGCTGAACCCGACGCTCAGTTGAAACCCTTGGCCTTTCACAAATCGAACAGAGAACAAAGCACCGATCGTGAGGTTAGAGATTCCGGATGTGCCCGCCTGGGTATTCGGAATCGGCAATTTCAGTACCGACTGGAAACCATCGGGCAATAGTCCAATCGATAATCCGCTGTCCTTGCCTTTATAGGCTTTGGCAAGTTCCGAAACGAAGGCCATCGCTCCTGGAAGTTCGACGCCAGCGGGAGAGACGGCAAATTGTATTTGCCCTGAATCGTCAAACGAAAGTGTCGTGTCTTTCAGTGTTACGATCGGTTGATTGGACACAGCCAGTCGCCATTGTCCGGAAATCTTGCCCGATACCTTTCGTCGAATGCTGCCATCAACGCCGACGTCAACGAGGGTATTGGCCTGGAAGTGTGCTGTGACAACCTGCAAGCAGACCGGGCCGATTGTGAAAACCGTCGCCACCTCTGTCATCTGAACGTCTATGTCGCCACGCACATAAGGACGCTTGCTCTGTTGATCGAGGCCATGTGTTACGCGGACCTTGTCTCCCCCCAAATTCTTTGGAAACTTCAGTCCGGAAAAGAGCTTGTTCAATTGAAGGCCCGCGACGTTGGGCAGGACGGTCGATAAATCGAAGTTTTCCAGTTTTGCAGGGAGAAGTTGGTCGAAAATCCCAGTGACCGGTACGGACATTCCGAGCGGTTTGAGGGCGTCGAGAACTTGCTGTCCCTGAGCCAAAACCTCCCCAGCTTGATGAACACGTGCCAATACTGGTGTTACATCGATGGTGGGCGCGACTTCCGAAAAATAGTAGGCGATCTTTTCACGATCGAATTCCAATTGTGGGACTTTTGGTGGCTGGCCAAGCGCTCGAATCAGACTGAGTGTCTGAGATCCGGTCTGCAGGACGGTATCATCGGGCAGGAGTGACCGGACACTCTTGTTGACGAAGGCTTCCGCCTGTTGGGAATAGTCATCGCGCAATTTCTGAAGCTTCTCTCGAGCCTGCTCGACCGAAGCGTTCTTGAGCTCGGCGAGGGTGGTTTCGACTTTCTGGCCGACAGCATTAAGTTGATCAAGTCCGCAATCGAATTCTCCCGCGAAGACCTTTGCCATCTGTGACATTTGGGACTGGATATCGGCTTTCAGGGTGTCGACCTTTGCTGCTAAGCCCTCTTTCAGAAACTTCGCTGCTTCTTGCGAGATGGTGGTGAACTTGGCTGAATCGGACGGATCCCATTTCGCAACTTTCTTATGCCATTCATCCACCAGATCTCGTTTCCAGGTTTCCCCAAGCTTGAGTTTAGTGTCCAAGTCCTCCTTTGTTCCCAAGAATGGATCGCTCAGATTGAAGACGGCAGATGCTAATTTTGCGATGCCCCCTGGTAATTTCGAGGTTCCTGACATTGTCGTTGAATATGTAACGCAAGCTTTGTAAAAGCCGGAGTCCTTAAAACTTGCAACGACATCGTCTGCCTTCTTGGCATTGCTGACGCTCAAGCGCATGGATAGCGCCGCAGATTCGAATCCGGTCGTCAGGTCGAGGAGATAAGTTCGGGCATAAGCGGCTAAGTCAGGAATCTTGTCGACAGGTTTTGCGCTACCCGCGTTGAGGAGTGGACTTACGAAACGGCTCCGGAAACTGGCTAGAAAGTCGTCGACGGCACCCTGAGCCTTGATTTGGGTGAAGTCCTGCATTTGAGATCGCACAGCGGTCAGTTCCTTGTCTACGTTGATGCATAGCTGGTAGGCAGTGTCAAAATATCTGGCAACAAATTGACCAGTCGCACCGGGCAAGGATTGGACGAGCAAGAAAACCTCGTCGACGCTGTCTTGAAGTTGTGCTACTGCGGCCTTGGCTTTTGCTGGATCAAAATTTTGGAGAATATCATTTGCATTCGCTTGAAATTCATCCAGTAACCCTTTCCCCGTCGCCGGGCAAATCGAATCGACCAGTTGGTTCTTCAGGTTGTCGGCGGCATTTTGTTCGATCTTTTGCAGTTCCGCTCCGATTTTGCTCTGCACATCCGCAAGCTGTTCTTTTCCCTTCGAAAGCGTGTCTTGCAACGTCGCGATTTGTGTGTCCTTCGCGCTCTTGATTGCAGTCAAGATGTTGCTGTTTACGGAGGCGGCGTCGGAAGGTAGAACCTTGAGGATTTCGGCAAATATAGCTGCCGTTGAGTTTTGGATCGTCTGGAGAGAAAGAATGTTAGCCGGCAATTTACCAGCACCGGTCGCAGAACGGGACATACTTACAGTCTCCAGAACCGCTGACATGGGTTGTGGAGCACCGCGGTCTTGAACGAGATTTGCAGGAACAGGCGCAGGAACGAGTTGAAAAGTGCACGGCCCAAACCCCCCAGGTACTGGCGACTCGTTTGGAGCAATCTGGCGTACATCCCCGGCTTCAAAATTTCCACGGGGGGCGACAGGACGTTCAAGATTCACAAAATCGATGGCCGGGACGGGCAACCAACGGTGCGGGTCTGGATCGACCTTGTTTGAAGTATTTCCGTCCACGATGTTTGCAGTCTGCGTGAAGAAATAGACGTTTTCCGGATGGTCAATTTCTGAAGGATAGATTTGGGGCTTCTCGTTCACCGTCGAAAAGATCCCGAGGGTTATTTTGGGCTTTGGATATACGTCGGATCTTCCGGTGGAGGGATTCCAAAGAGGAACTCGCCAACCGATCGTGCCGACATCAGCACCCCAGGCACCGGAAACGCTGATTTGCGCGCCTTTCAAGAAGGTGCAGCTGGCAATGGGGCCCCTCGCTCGCTCGGCCAATTGCTGATCAGCAGAATTGGCGAACGTCGGATTGTCCGGATATGTGCGAACATCCTCCAGGATTTCCACGTACTCGCGTACTTTCCGTATCAGCGGCCATCCAGCAAGTGCGGGCTCTTCCGTGAGGAACTGTTTTGGAGGAGCAACAGTTCGTTCGTAAACGATGACGTGTTTGGCAAGATTCCAGAAGACGGCGATTCTTCCGAGGCGCTCCAGCTTGTAACGATAGGTGCGGCCCATAGAAGAATCGGAGTAGATTTTGGTCAGTCCAGATTGAAATCCAGCCACTTGGTGACCCCAGCCCCCGAGCGAGGACAGTTCCAAATCCGCGACGCTTGCGGACGAACTCGGTGCTGGTTTGCGTGAAGCCGCTGGAGCGCCCGCATCCGGATTGTCAAAAATTGTCTGGTAAATATTCTTGCTCTCAAATCCCCAGGTCGCTCCGCCTCTGAGGTTCCCGGCCGAGGAATTGAAAGGATCCTGCATGTCAGAGTCTGGATATGGTCGAATCCAACAGGTTGCCCCCTCTATAAGAGCGGGTTTTTCATCGACTGAGGGTAAGATCGAATTCCAGGGCTCGAGGACTGCAATTCTCGAAAGATATTGCCGATACAGCTTTGACCAATGTAGCCTCTCCTCCGCGTACGCGTCATTTTGACGTTTGGTTGCCGGCCACTGGATTTCTGGGTCTCTCCTTGCCGCAATTTTCCCGACGCGTGAAAAGATCTCTGAGAGCCTGACCATCGGCTGCTCCGCATCGCAACTCAAGCCATAAAGAAGTTCATATCGCAGACTCTTGACGAGTGGCCCTGCGAAAGGCTGTCCTGGCGTACCAAGAATCCGTCGTAAGTTCCAAGGTGCTTCCGCAAATAAAGTTGGAGCCGTACGAGGATCCAAGACTAGTTGGGTAGGAGTTGAAAACCGGAAGGGAATTGGCAAGGTCGTCGGGTACGCCTTGCTCTTGATCATTTCTTCACCGACACCTGCCGGTGGCATAGTCAAACAGAATGGCTGCTGATTGAATTGCAACTTCCAATTGGCCGCATCCGCGTCGCCCGTGGTCCACTCGGCAATGATTGTGCTGTTAAAACGGCCGACTTGGTCGAATGGAAGATAGTGAACCTTGGCAACCAGGAAGGGGTTCGTATCAAGAACTAATACGTCTCGCCCTTTGTGTTCGTCGTCCGCGCAGATGTCGAGAGTCTTGGTCTCGACCTGTTCTGCTGGCGAGTTCGAAATGATATTGAGGCGGACCACCTGGTTGTAGGCTGTTTTGAAGTCCTCCATAACACGGAGAGAAAAGGGCAAGGCAGGCTTTGACGGGGCATTCGCACGCGAGAGATCGATCACGAGCGGAGATTTCCGCTGAAATCCCTCCTCGATTTCCAGTTCGCGCACGATAACGTCATCCGTACTCGTTGAGGTAGAGGCAATCGCCGATCGGTCGAGGGCGCCAAAATTATTTAGACGTTCAGGGACAAATTCTTCTCCGACCGGGTCATCCTGTCCCCCTGGGTAGAGGTCAGAAATACTGAAATGTAGATCGATGTGAACATCAGTGATGTCACCTTGAGGCCGCAAGAGCATCCATCCAGGCAAGGAAAGTTTTGGTTTAGGCTGCTGGCTCGTTGCAGCACCGGCAAACTCTAAATCCAATGAGCCCATCCTGACGACTGAGGGCAATGCGGAGGGCGCACCCAAAACTGGACCATCGGAATTTAATGCAATTCCAGTTTTTTGTTCGGCCACCAGGAGTTCTTCGTTCGAATCCTTCAGGAGCCCTTCGTTCGAGTCTTTGATCGTGGGTACTAACTTGATTGCTCGCCCGACCAGAGGGTGACCAGACAGATCCCGGATACCGGGAAATGAAACTTGGAGTTCGAGCGATTGAGCGGCAGGGCCGCTATCTGTCAAGTGGATTGACAGTGGTGCGCAGTGTGAAACGAAGTCGGGCGAGCGACTGATCAAGAATGAGACGACCCATCGACCGGCGTAGGTCAGAACCGAATTGTTGCCTGTGGCAGGGGCCTGAAATTGGGGAAGGAATGTGACGGGACGGTGGCCTATGACTTGCCTCAAGCTGCGTCGATACTCGGTGGCCCAGGCTTCCCATTCGCGCAAGACGAAATAAGTCGGGATTCCAAAGATGTGAAGAATCCATTTTTGACGGTTCGGCGAAGTTGGGCCCGCGTCCATGTCAAACGCTGGTCGCTGAACAAGTCTCCAGGTCCTCGGAGCCTGTTGCCGCACCATTTTGGATGGGGAGTCACTCCATAGCTTGAATTGTCTTTCTGGCAGGCTACATTCGCCGGTCGTTGTTTCGGTAACCTCAAACCAGGGTTGATAGTAGTTGTCGGTGGTCCGTTTCATCAGCCGGACCCTTCGTTTGTTCGTAAGGCGACAATTCATGTTGCCAGGAGTGTTTTTGAATTGGAGTTCGGTCAGGATTTCGAAACCTGTGTAGTTCTTGATCAGCGTGCCGTCGATATTCCCAAAGGGCAAGTCAATGGGGTGGTTGTCGTCAATCACTTTGCGAAGGCGATCCTGTGAGTTACCGCCAAGCGAGAGGCCGTCGATTTCGAATTTGGTGCATCGCGGAAGTTCCTGATCGGATTCGTATTCAACCTTGAAATCAATCAGGCCATTTGAATTGAATGCCAGCGCACACGGGATTTTGGCGGTCAGTTTGATCTGGCTAATCACGGTCTTTGCTGCGTCCGCAAAGTTCAGAGTGACGGCGCCTCCATCGACGTCGAACACGCACAACGGAACGGGGACCTGACTCGGACGCAGGGGATAGAAGACTATTCGGAATATTCCAGAGAGTTTCTGGCCGCGAAGCGCGGTGTCGAAACGAAAATCGCTCGTCGCTATCGTTCCGTCAGGTGCCTTATAGTACGCAAGAAATATGTAGGTCGGAGTTATCGGATGACCTTGGCGGGGTGCCATCGTTTCACCTCACTAGGTGAAGGACCTTTCACAAGAGCGTTCTTGTGTGTGGCCCTTGCCTGGACGCCTTGATTTCTGACAGTTCCCTAGGTGGACATTTGGAATTCGACGAAAAGGCGAATTCGGTGGGGCCGAGGATACGCCGAGTCCAGGCAACTGGCAAATGAATAGTTGACTTTAAAAAGATGTAGACAGGTTGTAATGACACTGGTATAGAGTCGGCGGATATCGCAGGAGGTTCCTAATGGGCGAACTGAGTCTCTATCACTGGCTGATTGTTCTATTCGTCGTGGTTCTCTTATTCGGTGGACGCAAAATCCCGCAGCTCATGAGTGGTTTGGGTCAAGGAGTACGAATGTTTCGAGAGGGACTAAACGGAAAAAACACGGTAACACGAGAGCCGACGGCCAGGGTTGAGAAAGAGAAAGCGGTGTAGTCGTTGGTCGCAACTGTGTACAAGCGTAGGTCAGGTGTTCTGTTAAAAGGCAAGGTTAGCTTAGAGGGTCATGCCAGCGTTTTGGAGATCGTTGATGGTCCGAGAAAAGAGTCGGTTCCTTAGAGCCATCTTGACAGTGGCTGTGGCCTGCGTGGGCACCGCGGGTTTTTGTCCGAACGTGTCTTTCGGTCAGCAGCCTCCTGGAGATGGCAGTTTTCTTTTAGTTTGTACCTTTTACGGAGAGTCGAATCAAGGCGGCAGCGCTTGGAACCGGCAGCAGTCCTGTCAACTTCCTCCCGATTTTCCTCTGGACGACTCATACAAGGAGCAGACCGCGTTTTTTTCTGGAGGGGGTGCGACATCAAGTATCCGTGACGGTCAGATTCCGCCCGGCATTCACCTGGATGTCTCGGGCGGACACTATTGGTCGGTTAACCAACCCATGAACCTCTCGCCGCCAGGCCCAGATGGCCGCAGAACATTCACCATAGAAACCTACTGCGGACCTGCGGGAGCGCCAGGGCCGGGCTGCAACGTCAAAGTCAACGTGTTTGCCAGAAAAAGACAAACGTGGTCTGCCGGTCAGGCGTTTTTCGGATGGTCGTCTATATATGCTCGGAACAAGGGTTCCACAGTACTGATTCGGGTGGAGGAGGAAGGCCATTCCCCGAACTACGGTTCTGGTGTTGTCATGGACGACGCGGGTACTGTTCTTACTGCGAAACATCTGCTACCCGATTCGCAAGCGATACGGGGGAAGACATATCTAATCACAGGTCTCCTGGATTGGGAAAAGCCGTCCGTGGATTTTTCCTCGTCTTCCAAGCTTTCCATCGAGTATGTCTCGAAGCATGCGGACTTTGCCGTTTTGAAATTCGCCAAGCTGTCCGCGGGCTTATCTCCCATATTCTTCGAAACTGCCATCCAGCCAGCAGAGCCGGTCATGATTCTTGCATATCCTGGGGGGAGCAGCTTAAGTGCGATGACCGGAGTCGCATCAGGAGACGCAGCAAATGGAAAGTTCGGGATCAACACTCCGTTGGGCCAAGGAAGCAGCGGAGGCCCTGTCTTTAGTCCGAGCGGCGGGTTGGTCGGAATCGTAGTGCTGGGGCCCACGTCATCGGATCCGGGCAAGCTTTCCTTTTTCTTAACTTCCGATACGATCCTCGCGGAGCTTCCCGCGCCGTCCGGTACATCAGTATGGCCAAATCTGCCCAAGGTCAAATCTGACCACGTCGACACTCTGAGTTTAACCGCAACTCCGAACGGCGCTGATCACCTGGACTTTCGCTATGCAGTTCAAGGAGCGTCAGACCAAATACACGATGCTTCTTGTTGTACGTACACGTTTCAGGCCCAGAGAGGGATGAAGATTACCCAAGCTCACTTTGTTCCTCGTTCGGCGCAGGGTTCGACGGGACATGCACAAATTGTGATTTCTTCGAATGGTGATTCGGTGACCTTCCGCTTACCCGCTTCGATGAAAAGAACCGGTGCCATTTTTCTAGGTTATGTCTGGACGCACCAAATCGCGTTAGCGTCACAATAGGGTTTGAATGGTAGCCGTCAATGTTTGAGCGACGTCAATTCTTGAAACAAAGCATCCTGGCTGGGTTCGGGATTGCCCTGATGCCTGTGACCTCTTCGGCGGCGCAGAATTCCGCAGATTACTATAGTGCTTACATTCCAAAACTGAGGCCACTCGGGACAAATCCGCCAGAAGATCAGGAGGTCGCGAAGGGAGACGAACTGGTTCTGGCATCGCCAAGAGGAGCGACGCCGTTTGAGACGATGAAGTATTTTGCAGATATCAAGGAGATGAACGCCCAAGGCGAACATTACAATGCTGGTTGGCGTTCTCGATGGAACCCCGTGGTAGTCAGATTTTTCGAATGTGGCGGCATGACGCCTTCGGGCGATGAGACGTTTTGGTGTGCGGCCTCCTTAAACTGGGTTCTCGCAAGAAGCGGTTTTGTGGGAACTTGTAGCAGTAGCTCCAGCTCGTTCCGATGTGTCGGAAGGGAAACCAAAGATCCGAGCCCGGGCGATATTGTAGTTTTCAAGCACAAGGATGAGGACCTTGCGCGCGCCGGGCGGGGACACGTAGGTCTTTTCATCTCCAGAACGGGAGCATCCATCAACGTCTTGGGAGGCAACCAGGTAAAAGCCGGTCATCACGCAGTTTGCGAGCAGACGATCGACGGGCGAATTCCCCTGGTTTTTCATTCATTCAGAGCGGTGGATTCGCTGGTTAGGCTTTCGGGCTCCAATGAGCTTTGCCCATGCAAGCCCGCCATCAACCGGTACTGCCCGCCGACGATTAATCGAAAGTGAACTATTTGTATCGTGTGTCGAATAGAGCAGAGATTCCTACATGGGCTTGAAAACTTATAGGAGTCCAAAATGAAACTTTCAATCGTCGCGTTGTTACAGATAATCCTATTCTTCGGAGCGACCACCGCGTCCTCTTCCGGAGATTATCACTTTGAGGCTGGATCCTTCACAAACGAAATGTGGATCAACAACAAGGCCGTTTTCGCTAAGCCTCGTGGGGTGGATGTGGAATTCATAACGGCGGGTGCGTTCGATTGGGTTATTGCTGATGAGAACGGAAAAGAAGTTAAAACTCTTCGCGCCAAAAATGAGCATGGAGGTTGGACGGGAATAAATTTCGCATCTCTCGGTTTATTCGGTAATTACAGCATCGGTTTTCGCAATGCTTCGCAAGGAGAAAAACAAGTAAAACAGGGGGATGTTCACCTCAAGTAGCATGTCACCGCTCGCGACAGAAGTCGCTTGCTCTGCTGCGAGTTTTATCAACATCGTTGATTTCAATGATTGAACATCTCGGAGTTTGGCTCACTTTAGATCGTTTCGGAGGACTCCATGCTACTTGGCCGTACTATCGTACTGATTGTATTTCTATTTGTTTTCGCTGCCCCCCCACCAGCAGGCAGCTTCAAGGTCACCATTTATCGGGAATACCCTGGAAATCATTGCACGTCAGGATATCTTGCTGTTAACGACCAAATTATTGCCTATACTTTGGAGCGCCCTTGGGCCGACAACGCTCAGAACATCAGTTCGATTCCAGCCGGGACTTATCCAGGGACGCTTCGCTACGATCATTCGGATTTCTGGCGGGTTGAACTGCAAAACGTTCCTGGAAGAACCAACGTTCAGATTCACGTTGGAAACGAACCTAGTCAGAGTAAGGGCTGTATTCTGGTTGGTCTGCAGTTGGGCTCGGACTTGTGTTCGATCGTCGGCGGCACCAGTGCCCCCGCGTATGCAGCTCTTAAGAAAGCCTTCTACGGCAGCGACAATCCCACTGCCACTCCGGACAAGACTATAAGTGTCCAGGTTCTCGATCCTGGACCAGCAGACACATTGCGAAATACAAAACTGCCGAAATGATCGCCGCCGATAGCAAGCTCTAAGGCACTCGTGGCGCGTGAATTGGAACCAGTTCCAAGAATACCGTAGCTGGCCGCCGCGTCACTCGCGCAACGTCTGATGCACCAAGCTAATCGCCGTCGATCCTTCGCCGACTGCCGACGCCACGCGCTTCATGTTGCCAGAGCGTACATCGCCAACCGCAAACACGCCCGGCAAACTGGTCTCGAAAATATACGGAGTGCGCCCCAGCGGCCAGCGTGCGCTGGCGAGATCTTCCGGCGTCAAATTTGGTCCAGTCTTGATGAAGCCCTGCT
>Ga0210403_10003930_pt1 | contig 12913 bp, 13 predicted proteins | sample IncBWC19MmetaG_FD_150863 | JGI IMG/M metagenome (GOLD analysis project Ga0210403, IMG submission 150863) | Forest soil microbial communities from Barre Woods Harvard Forest LTER site, Petersham, Massachusetts, United States - Inc-BW-C-19-M | ecosystem: Environmental > Terrestrial > Soil >... | reverse complement strand
GAAGAAAAAGTGAAAATCAAATGCACGAAATGCGCGCAGGTATTCAGAGAACGGGCGCAGAGGATCCGCAACGGATTCCAGACGAACTGCCAGCACTGCAATCGGTTGATTACGTTTGACAGTACTTCGGACGACAAAAATATCCGCCGGGCGCTGATGAGCGCCAAAGAGATACGAATGACACTTGAAGCACGGCCGAAGGCCGAAAGTGTGATGGCAGGCCCGGCCGGCGATCGCAGTCAGTTCTAGCTCGTCCCTGCCGGCCCAGCGCCCTCACCCACCCGGTGAGCGCCGACACAAGGTGGTGGGTGGCGAAGTGTGCAACCCCGCATCTCGATTACCTTGGTCAAAACGGCTCACACAAAAACATTATCCGGAGCAACCTCGCTTCAATGCGCGCGCTTCGCTACACCCCGAACGAGACAAACAGCGCCTTTTCCGCCCGGCTTGCATAACGCTCTTTATGTCTCAGAGCGAAAAACGAGCGTTTCGGCAAATCGATGTTGACGCGGTGCAGCGTTCCCGCGGCCAAGGAATGCACCACGACCAGATCCGAAATCGCCGTGGCACAGTCGCCAAATTCCACCGCAAAGCGCACAGCTTCATTCGATGGCAATTCGAGCCGGATATCGAGGTCCGACAACCTGACGCCGAATTTCCTGAGGGCGGTCTCGAACATCGACCTGGTGCCGGAGCCGTGTTCCCGCAGGATCCAGCCCGTCTCCGTCAGGAGCTTTGGCGTGATCCGTGTCTTTTCGGTCCAGGGATGGCTTACGCCGACCACGACGGCGAGCGTGTCGCCTTCCATTTTCCGAACCGTCAGCGATCGATCGTCCACCTCGCCCTCGACGAAGCCGAGGTCCGCGTCGCCGCGATGGACGGCCTGGGCGACCTGCTCGGTGTTTGCGATCGTGACGCGCAGATCGATGCCCGGATAAGCCTTGCGAAATGTCTCGATGCGTGGCGGCAACCAATAATTCGCAAGGGTCTGGCTTACCGCGAGACTCAACGAGCCGCGCTTGAGGCCGGCCAGATCGTCCAGCACCCTCGCCGCGGCCTTGGCGCGCGCCACGACCTCGCGTGCCTCATTGAGAAAATCCCGGCCGGTGTGGGTCAACACGATGCCGCGCCCGACGCGGTCGAACAGCTTGATCCCGTAACGGGCTTCGAGTGCCGCGATGGCGGCGCTCGTTGCGGATTGCGTCAGGTTCAGTTCGCCTGCGGCCCGCGTGACGTGCTGATTTTCCGCAACCGCGATGAAGATGCGAAGCTGTTCCAAGGTCATGGCAGGTCACCCCGTCAGTTTGATCAGCGTGAAGCTAAAGGCCGAAATGAACAAGGCGAAGGCGCCGAGGGCGGACCGAAAGCCCCTCGACGCCGGTTCGCCGATGTCTGTTTGCAATCCGACCGCGGTCCGTATCAGCGCGACGTTGTGGTACCCGATCCCGACGAGCATCGAGAGGACCAAGGGGCTGAAGCTCGCCATCCCCGGCAGCATTCTGATTGCGAATGAAGTTGCCGCCACCATCGAGGTAAGCAAGAGGTCCGGCAGATTTCCGCGAGCGCTGCGGCCCGGCCACAGTTGGGTGACGGAGAAAAGGCCGGCGCCGGTCCGGCGATCCAGCGGTTCGGCGACCGTGCTGGTTGAGAGAAGGGTCATGAGCTGGCTCCATTTGGCTTCCAACCCAGTATCGCGGCGCGCAATCCATCGATCCAACAGATAATAAACGTTAAATCAATCGATTCTATCGAACTATCGCAGCACCGTCCGAAACGTCCGATCGCGCCGGGACGACTGGACGCTTCCGAAGTCGAGCGAATGAGAGTTCTCGCCCGGCGCACCAGGGATTTTCCTCGCGGCTGATTTTCTGTTGAGAAAAAATTGGCGGCGAGACAGCGGAAGTGATGGCATCGCCGGGATATCTCACTTTCGTTTGAAGCAAACCAATCATCGAAAATGCCGATCATACCGAGCGAAATTATCCGTTGGAATGTTTGCCGGACAGAGCCCAGCTTATGGAGGAGCAACGATCACCTCCGATCACGCTAAAACCGAAAGGGAGTTCTGTTATGACCAATGTTGCTTCCGCACCCATGGGGATGCGCCTCAAGACGATAGCCACGCTGTTTGCGGTCTCGGCCGTCATCCTGACCGGTTCACCTGCGTTCGCGACGCAGATTTCGCGCCATGATGCCCACCGCCAAAACATGGAATCCTGCAGGCCATTCGGCGCGTGCTCGCCGCGCGGCATCGAGACGCAGCATTCGAACAACGGGAATAAAGTACCCGATCACTGGCCGAACAACATGCTTCTGGGATAACGCCCGGTCGATCGCGCCGTATCCGTACGAAAACCGAAGCGCGCTCTCCGCTTGCAGACGGTGTGCTTTTCCGCATCGAGAGTTGGAAAACCCCGTCACGGTACATCATCCTGACCACGGCACTGGAGCAAGGACCAATTGCGTCTGCCTTGAGCGACGAACGGGTTGAAATTGAAGAAGCGGTCTGCCGCTTTGGTTTTAGCCAAATCAGCCGCACTCGAACGGAGACAGCCTCCCGCATTCGTCAGCGAGAGACCGGGACACGCAGGGTGAATATCTCCCCTGGGCTCAAATTTCTCAATTAAATACCGGTTTAGAATCCCGAAGGACTTGCCATTGCGCAGCCGGTAAACCCGTCCTCGCAGGTTTCGGATAACGCGCACAGGCCGTGTTCGGACCATCCGGAGCCCATCGGCGCGGTCACCGATTCAGCCGTCCTTCGCCACCCGCTTCGCAACCTTCGCGCTCTTCTTTCGCCCCTTGCCTTCATGCTCCAGCGCCTCGCGCACCCGCTTGAATTCCTTGAGCGAGGCCTTGTCGACGCGCGGAAACTGCAGATCGAGATTTTCGAGCGCACTGACGATGGCAGAGCCGATCACGACCCGCGCGAACCATTTGTGATCGGCCGGCACGACATACCATGGCGCCAGCGCGGTCGAGGTGTGACGCACGATATCCTGGTACACCGCCATGTAGCGCGGCCACAGCGCGCGCTCGCTGATGTCGTTCATCGAGAATTTCCAGTTTTTCGTCGGGTCGTCCAGCCGGTCGAAAAACCGCTCCCGCTGCTCCTGCCGGGAAACGTTGAGGAAGAACTTCAGGATCACGGTGCCATTGTGCGCGAGGTAGCGCTCGATGGCGGAGATATCCTCGAACCGCTCGCGCCAGATGTTCTTGGTGATGAGCTTCGGCGGGATCTTCTCATCGGCCAGGAATTCCGGATGCACCCGCGTCACCAGGCATTCCTCGTAATAGGAACGGTTGAAGATGCCGATGCGGCCGCGCTCCGGCAGCGCAATCATGCACCGCCACATGAAATCATGGTCGAGCTCGTGGGAGGTCGGCTGCTTGAACGAATGGACGTCGCAGCCCTGCGGGTTGACACCTTCGAAGATGCTTTTGATGGCGCTGTCCTTGCCCGACGCGTCCATACCCTGCAGGATCACGAGCAGCGACCAGCGATCCTGCGCGTAGAGCCGCTCCTGAAAATCGTTCAGCCGCTGCCGGTTGGCTTCGAGGATCTTTTCGGCCTTGTCCTTGTCGAGGCCGCCCTTCTCGTCGGTCTTGTGGGAACGAAGATGAAACTTGCCCGATCCGTCGAAGCGGAACGGCGCGACGAAAGACTTCAACTCGGCGGCCAGCGTTGGCGAAGGTTTCCTGCTCATGAGAATTCGAGATCCAGTTCAATGCTCAAACGGTACATGGCGCGGACGAGCTGCGCCAGACCAAGTGTAGATGGGGTAACGGGCCCCGGTCCCCCCGGATGCAGCCAACGGGTCGCGCGAATGCGCGCCAGATGGCTCCATCCGGGCTACCGACTATGTTGCGAACTGCTTCTCGACAAACGCGGCGACAAAACGCGGCATTGCCGCCGTGAGATCGCGCCTCCCGCGCACCAGATGGATCGCCGAAAGTTCCGGCTGGCGCTGCCGGGCCAGATTGGCCTCGATCCGGGCGCGCAGCGCCTCGCCGGTGAGATCGACATCGAGGATCCGGATCATCGCAACCGCGCGGCCTGAGACCACGCAGTCCCAATGCACACTGGCGCGATAATCCGCGGGCGCAAGACCGGTTTCCTCCAGGACTTCGCGGGCGACGCTGCCGGCGATATCCACCGTGTTCCCGCTGATATCGTCGAGGTCGGGCGTTCCCGAGGGAAAATAGATTCGGCCGGCGTTCGAGGTGTGCTGGCCCATTTCGCCAAGCACGAATGCGCCGTCGGAACAACGCAGCGCGCCCATCCCGAAGCCGTTGAAGATGGCGGCGTCCGGAAAACCCCAGTCGCGCCACGCCAGGAAACTGGCGAAATCGACTTCGAAATAACTGGCGCGCAAGCGCTCGCCAGCGAAGACCGGATCGCGCCCCAACAGGACACGACCGTTCCAGATCGGCTTCTCGCGCTGTTTGATCGCGAAATGCGCATCGATTTCGGCGCGCCGCTGGTCCGCGAACGGCCACGGCCAGGGCTCAAATGTCAGATCGAGCGTCGTGACGCGATGAATCTCCGGCTGCGTCATGCCGCCCGACCGGATTTATTTGGCATTCATCCCCGTCGTCTTCCTGGCCTGCTCGACGAATTTGTTGGTGAAGGTCTTGGCGACGTCGACATTGGCTTTTGCAACCTCCGGCGAACTCTCGCTGAACACGGCGAGCACGGCATCGGCGCCCCTGGGGTCCATCTTGCCGGTTTCCGAATACATCGGGATCGTGTTCTTGAGCGCGGCGAGATAGAGCTCCTTGTTCTTGCCGACCATTTCCGGCGGCATCTTCGCCATGATGTCCTCGGCCGAATGCGAGTGGATCCAGCCCAGCGTGTTGACGATCGCGTTGGTCAGCGCCTGCACGTCCTTCTCATGCGAGGCGACCCACGCGGCGGTGGAGTAGAGCGCGCCGCCCGGATATTCCCCGCCGAACACGCCAAGCGTATCTTTCTGCGTGCGGGTATCGGAGAGGATGCGCAGGTCCGGATGACTGCCCTGCAGCACGGTCACCGAGGGATCGAGCATCACGGCCGCATCGATCTGGCCCTGCTCCATCGCCGCCACCGCGGTGGCGCCGAGACCGACGCCGATCACCGACGTGCCGGCGGGATCGAGGCCGTTCTTCTTCAGGAGATATTTGAGGAAGAAATCGGTCGAGGAGCCCGGCGCGCTGACGCCGACCTTCTTGCCGGCGAGGTCCTTGATCGATTTGATCTCGCCGTTGTGCGAGGGCGAGACGACCAGGACGAGGCCGGGGTAGCGGTCATAAACCACGAACGCGACCAACTCCTGCTTCTTGGCGGCGAGATTGACGCAATGGTCGAAATAGCCGGAAACCACGTCGGCGCTGCCGCCGAGCACGGCTTTCAGCGCGTCCGAGCCGCCCTTGAGATCGACCAGTTCGACGTTGAGACCCGCCCTGTCGAATTCGCCGAGCTGCTTGGCCAGCACGGTCGGCAGATAGCACAGGCAGGCGCCGCCCCCGACCGCGACCGTAATCCTGGTTTGCGCTGCGGCAAGACCGGACGTCATTGCCAGCGCCAAAAGCGTCCCGGCCAGCCGGCCCCATAATTTCCTCATCATTTCCTCCATTCGTTGGCGCCAACATAATGCAGCGCACACCGGTTGAGAAGGCGACTTTGGTCGCCGGAGCGCGACCGCCGGGAAAAACCGGTCGACCTTTATTCCACCGCCGGCGCATGATTTTTTTTGGCCGGACGAGCGCGGCTGCATTGTTCGCGCGCTGGCCAAGCGCGGATTGGCGGCATAGCATGCCGCTCACAAAAAATTGCCCCCGGGGAGGAATATCCATGAACCGCCTGACTGCCACGCTATCGATCATTGCCGCCTTCACCGCCGGGTGCGGCATGACCTATTTGATGGAGCCCGCCCGAGCCGGCGCGGAGAACATCACCGCGCAGATCATCCACACCCAGGACTTTTCGGGCGACGCGCTCGGGGCGGCCAACGCCGGGGGCATGCATTCCAAGATGTTCGTTTCCGCCGACGGCGCCACCGTCTCGATCCAGGATGGCAATGTCGGCAAGCACTTGCATCCCAACGCCAATGAGATCCAGTACATCCTGGAAGGCACCGGAACGATCTGGCTCGGCGACAAGGAAGTTCAGGTGAAGCCCGGCGATCTCATCGTCATTCCCCACGGCACCGCGCATGGCGGCACCAAGCCCGACGGGCGCCCCTTGAAAGCCATCGCCATCAAGACGCCGCCGCAGACGCCCGATGATGTGAAGATGCTGAACTGACGGCGCGTCTTCGCGCCGTCATTCCGGGGCGATGCGCCAGCATCGAACCCGGAATCTCGAGATTCCGGGTCTGGTCCTTCGGACCATCCCGGAATGACGTTGTGGCCCAAATCCTACCCCCGCCCCTCCACTGCATCCGGCCGCCAGACCAGCAGCCGCCGCTCGACCGCCGTCACGGCGAGATCGATCAGGATGACGAAGGCGGACAGCACGAACATGCCGGCGAACACGCCGGCGACATCGAACACGCCTTCGGCCTGCTGGATCAGATAACCGAGCCCGGCCGCCGATCCCAGATATTCGCCGACCACGGCGCCGACGACCGCAAAGCCGACCGAGGTATGCAGCGAGGAGAACATCCACGACAGTGCCGACGGCCAATACACGTGCCGCATCAGCTGCCGCTCACTCATGCCGAGCATGCGGCCATTGGCGAGCACGGTGGTGCTGACCTCCTTGACGCCCTGGTAGACGTTGAAGAATACGATGAAGAACACCAGCGTGACGCCGAGCGCGACCTTCGACCAGATGCCCAGGCCCAGCCACAGCGTGAAGATCGGCGCAAGCACGACGCGCGGCAGCGCGTTGGCCATCTTCACATAGGGATCGAACACCGCGGCGACGACCGGCTGGCGCGCGAACCAGAAGCCGACCAGGACGCCGCCGAGCGAGCCGATCACGAAAGCGAGAATCGACTCCCAGAGCGTGATCGCGAGATGCTTCCAGATCACGCCGGTGCGGAACCAGTCGAAGATCTGGCTGCCGATGTCGAGCGGATTGGAGAAGAAGAACGGCGGCAGCAGCATATGCCCGAACACCGGCACGGTGGCGAACACCTGCCACAGTACCAGCGCGGTGACGGCGACGAGCAGCTGAAAGCCGAGAAGGGTCAGCCGCGGCATGGGCACGATCCATCTCTCGTGAGGGATACCCGCATCATGGCTTCGAGAACGTGCCGATCAGGCCGGTGGCGGCCTTGGCGTGGCCCTCCAGCGCCTTGACCAGTTCGTCGCGGGTCAGGCCGGGTTGCAGCGCGGTCGGCTCGAGATCGGTCGCCATCAGCGTGAACGTGTAGTGATGCGGCGGGCCCGCCGGCGTGCAGGGCCCGGTGTAGGTGGAGAACTTGTTGGTGCCGATGCCGCCGACATACTTCTCGCTCGGCTTTGACACCTCGCCCTCGGCGAAGCCGGTGACCGACACCGGAATGTCATAGGCCACCCAGTGGACGACGCCGCCGGGCGGACGGCCCTCGGGATCGACCATCAGCAGCGCATAGCTCCTGGTGCCGGCGGGCGGGTTCGTCCAATTCAGTGCCGGAGAAACGTTCTCGCCGACACAATTCGGATTGGCCTTGCTGTTGCCGGCGTTCTTCAGCGCCAGCCGCTCGCCGTCCCTGAAGTCGGGCGAGGACAGCGTGAACACCCCTTGCGCCAACGCTGCATGCGAACCGCACCAGGCGGCGAGCATGACGGCGACGGCCAGAATCAAACCACGTAACAGCATGACATCTCCCTCTCGTTTCTTGTTGCCGGCCCCCGGGCATGGCGTCACCCGGCCGCCGATTGCGCGTAACCCTTCATCACCTCGTCCTTCAGCACGCTCCAGATTTCCCGGTGCAGCGCGTGAAATTCATCCCTCAGCCGGATTTCTGAAATGTCGCGCGGCCGCGGAAGCCGTACCCGCCAGTCGCCGATGATGCGCGCGGCGGGCCCCGCCGACATGATCACGACGCGGTCGGCAAGCGCGATCGCCTCCTCGAGATCGTGGGTGACGAACAGCACCGCCTTGCGATCGGCGTTCCACAATTCCAGCAGCAGATTGCCCATGATCTGGCGGGTCTGCGCATCGAGCGGCCCGAACGGCTCGTCCATCAGCAGAATTTTTGGGTCGCGTATCAGCACTTGCGCGAGACCCACGCGCTTGCGCTGACCGCCCGACAGCATATGCGGATAGCGGTTGCCGAACGTGCCGAGGCCGACCGCGGTCAGCCAGGCTTTCGCGCGCTCCAGCGCCATCGCGCGCGGCGCGCCCTGGATCTCCAGCCCAATGGCGACATTGTCGATCGCGGTTTTCCACGGAAACAGCGCGTCGGCCTGAAACAGGTAACCGGCGTCGCGGTTGAGCCCGGTCAGCGGCTGGTCGAAAATTCGCACGAGGCCCGAAGCGGGCTTGAGCAGGCCTGCGGCGACGTTCAGAAGCGTCGATTTTCCGCATCCGGTCGGCCCGACAATGGCGACGAACTCGCCATGCGCGATACGCAAGTCGGCCTTTTCGACCGCGGTGTAGACGCGGTCATCGGCCAGGCGGAATGCTACCGTCGCGTCGTCAAGCGCGACCGCCGTTGGCTTTGCGGTAACATCCGCCTGCACGCGTTTCCCCGATATCCATTTGTTGCGGCGTAGGGATTACCGCGCTGTCTCAGACAATTCAACCGTTCGCGGCCATAGGCAAGCGCAGCGTCGGCTTGTAGTGTCCCAATTTGAATTTGGCCCTTTAGCGAGAAGGGACGAGTAAGATGCCAAAGCCGATGAAAGTCAAAATTTTCATGGATACGAGCGCAGGCGCGATCGAGAGCAAATCAACGTTTGGCTGGACTCATTGGGTTCGGCGACCATCATAAAAATGGAAACGGAGGTTACCGCGGTTGCCGAGAAGCCCAATGACGGGACCCGTCCCTGCATCGTCGTGACCGTATGGTATGAGCCACCGGCCTCAAATTAAGGCACCACCCGTCGGCTTGGTGTGATATTCGCAATAAATGACCGCCGCCCCGCCCAGAATCGCGTTTGCGCATGTCGGCAAGAGTTTTGATGGCGGCCGCGGCGCAAAGCCTGTTTTGGCTGTCGACGACGTCTCGCTCGAGGTCGCCGAGGGCGAATTCCTCGCCATCGTCGGCGGCTCCGGTTCCGGCAAGACCACGTTGTTGCGGCTGACGAACCGGCTGATCGAGGCCGATCACGGCAGCATCACGGTCGAGGGCGAGGACGTACGCGCGGTCGATCCGGTCTCGTTGCGCCGCCGTATCGGCTATGTGTTCCAGAGCGGCGGACTGTTTCCGCATATCAGCGTCGCCGGCAATATAGGGATCACGCCAAAACTGTTGGGTAAGCCCGCGGCGGAGATTTCCGCGCGGGTGGACGAGTTGCTCGACCTCGTGCGGCTCGACCGCGCGCAATATCGCGACCGCTTTCCGCATGAGCTGTCGGGCGGCCAGCGCCAGCGCGTCGGCGTCGCCCGGGCGCTGGCGGCCCACCCCCGGATCGTGTTGATGGACGAGCCGTTCGGCGCGCTCGATCCCCTCACCCGTGACGCGCTCGGCGACGATTTTCGCGATCTGCATCGCAAGCTCGGACTGACCACCGTCATGATCACCCACGACATGACGGAGGCTATCCTGCTCGCCGACCGCATCGCGGTGATGCGCGGCGGACGGCTGGTGGCGCAGGGTACGCCGGCCGGGCTCTCGACCAGCGGCGACGCTTATGTCGGTGAACTCCTGCGCACGCCGAGGCGGCAGGCCGAGCGGCTCAAGGTGCTGCTGCCGCGGGATGGCGCGGCATGAACCTGTTCTCCGATCCGCGCTGGAGCGAGGCGCTGGGGCATCTGCCGGACTATCTCGGCAATCACGTGCGTGTCAGCGTCGCCGCGCTGGCGCTGGGACTCCTGGTCAGCCTGCCGCTGGCGATCGCTGCGCGCAACCACCCTTTGCTGCGCGGGGTGCTGCTCGGGCTTGCCTCCATCGTGCAGACGGTGCCGGGCCTGGCGCTGCTCGCGCTGTTCTATCCGCTGCTGCTGGCGCTGGCGTCATTGTCCCTGGCATCGTTCGGGTTCGGCTTTTCCGCGTTCGGTTTCCTGCCGGCGGTGCTGGCGCTGGCGCTCTATTCGATGCTGCCGGTGCTGCGCAACACCATCACCGGTCTGCAGGGCGTCGAGCCCGCGATCCTCGAGGCCGCGCAAGGCGTCGGCATGACACCGCGCCAGTCGCTGTTCACGGTGGAACTGCCGCTGGCGCTGCCGGTGATCATGGCGGGCATCCGCACCGCGGCGGTCTGGGTGATCGGCACCGCGACGCTTTCGACCCCGATCGGCCAGACCAGCCTCGGCAATTACATCTTTGCAGGATTGCAGACGCAGAACTGGGTGTTCGTGCTGTTCGGCTGCCTCGCCGCCGCGGTCCTTGCGCTCGCGGTCGACCAGTTGCTGGCCCTGATCGAGACCGGCATCCGCAAGCGCAGCCGCGTCCGCACCCTGCTCGGCGGCGCCGGCATTGCCGCACTGGCCGCGGCAACGCTGATGCCGACGCTGGCGCGCTCGCCGTTGAGCTACATCGTCGGCGCAAAGACCTTTGCCGAGCAATATGTGCTGTCGGCGCTGATCGCGCAGCGGCTGCAGGCGGCGGGACTGATCGCGACCACCCGCGAAGGCCTCGGCTCCAACGTGATCTTCGATGCGCTGGTGACCAACGACATCGATGTCTATGTCGATTATTCCGGCACGCTGTGGGCCAACCAGTTTCACCACACCGACATCAGGCCGCGAGAGGAATTGCTTGCCGATCTGAAGACGACGCTGGCACGGCAGAAGGTGACGCTGCTCGGCGAACTCGGGTTTGAGAATGCCTATGCGCTGGTGATGCCGCGCCGGCGCGCCGAGGCGCTCGGCATTCACTCTATCTCGGATCTGGCGTCACATGCGGGCATGCTGTCAATCGCGGGGGATTATGAGTTCTTCTCGCGTCCGGAATGGGCCGGGCTGCAACATGCCTACGGACTGAAGTTTCGCGCGCAGCGGCAGATGCAGCCGGATTTCATGTATGCCGCGACCGCGTCCGGTGAGGTCGATGTGATCGCGGGCTATACAAGCGACGGACTGATTGCGAAATACAATCTGGTGGTGCTGGACGATCCCAAACACGCGATCCCGCCCTATGACGCGATCGTGCTGCTGGCGCCGAGGCGCGCCGATGATCAGGCGTTGCGCAACGCGCTGGCCTCGTTGCTCGGCAGGATCGATATCGCTGATATGCGCGAGGCGAACCTGCGCGCCGCCGGCGGCGATGGCGCGTCGTCGCCGTCAGTGGTGGCGCGGTGGTTGTGGGAGAAGATCGGGAAGCGATAGAGTGAGAAACATAGCCGCAACAAGTTGGCGCCAGCGTGTATGGCGCGTCGCGACCATGATGGACTGACTATAGAGTCCCATGGTCCCCCCGATATCGGCCACGCGAATGACAACCGGATCAGGCCGATAAGGAATGGAATTGATTATGGCGAGGATTCTCGCGCCAGCCAAATCCCGGAATTCTCTTGCAGCCATTTGATTTTTCGCCGGCACGTGACATCCCCATCACACTTCCGTCTTTCTCCCCAGCGCCACAAAAGTCCCCATCGCTGTTATCCGTTCGTGAAGGAGGATACACCTCAGCTCTGACATGGCAGTGCTACTGACCATTTGACGTCTCACGGTTCACCCAAAATTCGCTTATAAGCGATCAATCTGAAGTTGATACTTCAAGGCCGAGCCGGCGGGCGTTGGATTTCTGGGGCGCTGTCTGTAACGGCATACGGTCGGAGTTGGCGTGATGACGGTGTCGCAGTCCGACATGAAGCTGGCCGCGGGACAATCGGAAGCCGGCCAGACCGACATCATCTGGATTCCCAGCGGCACGTTCCGCATGGGCTCCAACGATCATTATCCCGAGGAAGCCCCGGTCCATCGCGTGACGGTGGACGGCTTCTGGATCGACCGTACGCCGGTGACGAACCGCCAGTTCAAGCAATTCATCGGGGCCACCGGCCACGTGACGACTGCGGAAATCCCGCCCGACCCAAAGGATTATCCCGGTGCATTGCCTCACATGCTCTACGCCGGCTCTCTGGTGTTCGAGCATCCACCGTCGACATTCGATCTGCGCGACTGGAGCCAGTGGTGGACCTTCATGAAGGGCGCCGAATGGCGGCATCCCTACGGTCCGAAGAGCAACATCGACGTATTGGACGATCATCCGGTCGTGCACGTCTCATATTCGGATGCGCTGGCCTATGCGAAATGGGCGGGCAAGGATTTGCCGACCGAAGCCGAATGGGAATTCGCCGCGCGCGGCGGGCTCGATGGTGCCGAGTTCGCCTGGGGCGACGAATTCACGCCCGGCGGCATGCATCTGGCCAACACCTGGCAGGGCAAATTTCCAAGGCAGAACCTGAGTGAAGACGGTTACGAGCGCACCTCGCCAGTGACGGCGTTTCCTCGGAACGGCTACGGCCTGCACGATATGATCGGCAATGTCTGGGAGTGGACGGCGGATTGGTACGCACCGAAGCATGAGGCCGATGCGCCGAAGGCGTGCTGCATTCCCGAAAACCCGCGCGGCGGACGGGAAGAGCAAAGTTACGATCCGCATCAACCCGGAATCACGATTCCACGCAAGGTAATCAAGGGCGGCTCGCACCTGTGCGCGCCGAACTATTGCCGCCGCTATCGCCCGGCGGCGCGTCACGCCGAAGCAATCGATACCTCAACAAGTCATCTCGGATTTCGCTGCGTGGTGAGGAGCCGGCCCGTCTGATAATTGTCGGTCTTTATGGAAAGGAGAGTGAAATGGCCCACCAAACCAAAGGCAAAGGACCAGTC
>Ga0210403_10003929_pt1 | contig 12913 bp, 10 predicted proteins | sample IncBWC19MmetaG_FD_150863 | JGI IMG/M metagenome (GOLD analysis project Ga0210403, IMG submission 150863) | Forest soil microbial communities from Barre Woods Harvard Forest LTER site, Petersham, Massachusetts, United States - Inc-BW-C-19-M | ecosystem: Environmental > Terrestrial > Soil >... | reverse complement strand
CTCCAAAAAAACGCGGCGGGAAGCCCTTTTCCCGAGACATCGCCGAGATACAAACCGATGGAGCCGTCGGTGAGCTCGAAATAATCCAGAAAATCGCCGCCGACCGCCGAAACCGGCTGAAATTGATGAGAAATTGTCACGCCGCGCGAGCGCAGCGATTCCGTGGGCAGCATCACGCTCTGGAGCGCGCGGGCCTCTTCCAATTCCTCGTCACGCAATTTTTCGAGCGCCTGCAGCTCGGCTGCGGGAGCAAACGTGTTCATTCGTCAATCCAGGGGAGGGGTTTTGCACCGCGAAGAGGGTCCGGCGGTGAAAGGAGTTTAGCAAAGAAGGCAGCTTTCCAGTGGAAGAAGAGTTCTGTTGTTTCCTCGCGCACGCGCCCCTTCCTCAAGTCTTGCAACCGACACGACGCAGCGCGAAAATTCCTTTATGCGAAGTCTCGTCACCATTCTTCTCGGCGCTGCGCTTGTGTTTGGCATCTATCATTTCTATTTCAAGAAAATGCCCACCACGGATGAAGGCACGGCGCCTACGCAAGCCATTAGCCTCATTGGCGTCCGCGAGGACCTCTTGCTGATTGCCCATGCGGAAAACAGCTACGTGGCACAGAACGGGCATTGCGTCTCGATGGATGAACTTATCTCTTCCGGCGCGCTGGCAATGTCACATCCCGACCGAGATGGCTACACATATTCGATACAGTGCTCTGGGAGCGAGTTCACCGTTACGGGGCGGCACGCTGCAGCGGCTGCGGGTTCGCCCATTCGGTATCCCAACTTCGCGACCGACCAGAGCATGGAAACCCGCGAAGTGAACTGATCCTCCGGCAAAGAATTCTAATCTCGTGCCAGCGCATTAAGCCGTGGCTTCTTGCATCCTTCCCGGGAACTTTTCCCATAAGTGCTTCGTACCTTCTAGCGACAAGGGTTTCCTCGATATAAATCGCGCTTCCGGCGCATTCTAGAAGGAGCAATTTATGGGCGGAGATTTGATTGGGTTAGTGGCAGTCACTCTGGGAATGGGTGTCCCCCTCGGAGCGTTATACACGTACTACCGGGTTCGCAAATTGCGTAGCGAAGAGCGGCTTGCCGCCATCGCGCGCGGCGTTAGCATTCCTCTCGAGCCAGAGCTCTCGCAAGCGGCACACTCTCGCCGTTCGGGGCTGCTGCTGATCGCCGGAGCTCTCGGCTACATGGTTACCTTCGGATTGGTGGCTTGGATCCAGGCGGATCGCGATTTCTGGTCGGCTGCCGCGTTCGGCGTCATTCCGCTTGCCGTTGGCATTGGCTACTACCTGGATTTCAAGCTGACTCGCCGCGACCTTCGTGCTTCGAGCTAACTAGGCTGTCGAGGTCAATTCATACTGTAGGAGGGCGGACGGTATTCTTTGGCGTAATCAGGCGGGTGCCGTTCGGCTTAATACTTGATGTCAAGCTAAGCGGAGATATGTCCTGACCTCTCGTTATGGCGTGCGCTTTTGATCCGCCACGAGGACGCCTGCTTCCGCGTAGTTCGTCGCCGGCACATCGTGAAACGACACGTGAATGTTTTCGCGTTTCGCCCGTCCGTCCTCAATCAGGACCGTGGTAATGCGCTCGGCGATCTTGCGCTTCATTTCCGGCGTGCGTCCTTCGACCCAGGTAATTTGAACATGCGGCATCTCGCGTCCTCCTCGGAACGGCCTATCCCCAATTTCTCTCGCGCAACTAGGCCATTCTATTAAACCCTACACCCCAAAGGGGCTCTGCAGGCGGTCCAGTTGCGGGAGCAAAGCATAGCGCCCCCTGTGTTAGTATTACAGGCCAATGCATTCCGCCATTCCTCACCTGATCGAGCTACAGCGTGTCGACCACCTGATTGCCTCTGTGCGCGCCGAGATTGACACGTTTCCGAAGCGGGTGCGCGATGCCGACGCCAAACTGAGCGGCGCCCGCGCAGCCGTGGCCGCCGCTAAACAAGGCCTCGTCAACAGCCAAAAAGAGCGCAAGAAATTCGAGCTTGACGTGCAGCAGTGGAAAGACCGCGCGAAGAAATACCGCGACCAAAGCGGGGCCGTCAAGACCAATGAAGCGTACAAAGCCCTGCAGCACGAGATTGCCAACGCTGAAGCGGAAGTCGCAAAGGCTGAGGACGCGCAACTCGAAGTGATGATGAAAGGCGAAGAAGCCGAACGCCGCGTGAAGCACGCAGAAGCAAATCTCAAGGAAGACGAAACGGCGGTCACCAAAGAGAGAAAAGAGATCGAAGCCCAGCAAGGCGAGAAAAAGAAACAGCTCGAATCGTTACTTGCCGAGCGGGAACGCGCCTTGGCTCCGATTCCGGAAGATTTGCGCGAACTCTACGCGCGCATCGCCAAACGCCATCATGGCGCCGGCCTCGCCGAAGCCCGCGATGGGCAATGCCGCGGCTGCGGCATGCGCGTCCTGCCGCACACTTTGCAGGAGCTTCGCCGCGATCCCAACGAAGAGATTTATCGCTGCGAGTCTTGCGGCCTGATCCTCTACACTTTGGAGCCGATTCCGCTGCCCGATCCAGCTTCCGGCTCGGGGCACGCCGCCTCTTCGGCTTCTAACCATTCCTGATGCCACGCCTTCCAAAATCAACTCGCGCTGCCGGTGACGGTCTCTTCGGGGACTCGCCCGCGGAGCAGAAGAACGCGGCGCCGGCTCATCAAGCCAATATTGATGGCGCGGCTCGTGGAAATCCCGGCCCCGCTTCATATGGCGTCATTATCCGCGACGGGCAGGGCGAACTTGTCGCCAAGCTGAAAAAATATATCGGCCGGATGACAAACAATGTCGCCGAATACTACGGATTGATTGCCGCGCTGGATTACGCGGAGTCGCATGGAATACGCGCGTTGCGCGTCGAGAGCGATTCCGAGCTAATGGTCAAGCAGATGCAAGGGCAGTACAAAGTGAAGAGCGAGGATTTAAAGCCGCTTTTCGAGCGCGCGAAGAAAATGTCCATGGGTTTCCAGTCGTTCCGGATCGATCACGTCTACCGCGAACAAAACCGCGAAGCCGACGCCCTTGCCAATGAAGCGCTAGATGAAACCGCCGGCGCGCCCGGTGTTCCCGGAGCGCCTGCGAAAGCTGCAGTGGCCGATGCCAAGCCGGGTCCACGGTGGATTCAGGCGCGATTCCGCAGCGGTATTCTCTATCCGCTGGAAGATATCGATCTTCCCGACGGGACCGAAGTGCAGCTGGTACTTCGTCCCCTAAAGCGCCCGGCCCCGCAAAAATAGCTTTTGAAGTTTTGGAGTTACTTCAGCGCGTAAGAGCGGTAGAGAGTATCGCGCTGCGCGGGGACGAATCCCGCATCGGAGATGATGCGGCGAAGCTCGTTTTCGTTGGTGCGGTTTTTAACCCCGGCGGCAAACACGACGTTTTCTTCAATGAGGATGCTGCCGACGTCGTCCGCGCCGAATTGCAAGCCGACCTGGCAGACTTTGATGCCGGGCGTCAGCCAGCTCGATTGGATGTGGTCGATGTTGTCGAGGTACAGGCGGCTGACGGCCAGCGTTTTCAGATAATCGACCGCCGTCGCTTCCTGCACTTTTTTCCCGAGGGCTGTATTTTCCGCCGCGAACATCCAGGGAATGAACGCCGTGAACCCGCCGGTATCTTCCTGAATGCGGCGCAGCCGTTCGAGGTGATTCACGCGGTGGCGTAGCTCTTCGCCGCAGCCGAACATCATCGTCGCCGTCGTACGCAGGCCGAGCGAATGCGCGATGCGGTGAACCTCTTCCCAATCGTCGCTGGTGCACTTCAGGCGGGCGATTTTCCCGCGAATTTCGTCGTCAAGAATTTCCGCGCCGCCACCGGGAATGGATTGGAGTCCGGCGTCCATCAGGCGCTGGATCGTTTCGCGGACGGTCAGCTCGCTGACTTCCGCGATGCACAAAATCTCGGGTGCTGAAAAACAGTGCAAATGCACTTGCGGAAAACGCGCCTTGAGCGAACGCAGTAGATTTTCGTAATACCCAATCTGTAGGTCTGGGTGTAGGCCACCTTGAAGCAAGATTCCAGTGCCGCCGAGTTCGAGCATCTCTTCGATTTTCTCGTAGATAGTTTCGAAGGAAAGGATGTAACCATCTTTCGCCCCGAGCGGCCGGTAAAACGCGCAGAACGAGCAATACTCGGTGCAAAAATTCGTGTAGTTAATGTTACGGTCGATCTGGTAGGTCACCACGCGCGGGTCATTTTTCTTCAAGCGCACTTGGTGCGCGGCCATGCCGACGCCCACAAGGTCGTCGGATTGCAGTATGTCGATAGCTTCTTGTTTCGTCAGTGCCACCTTGTTCCTTCGCGTCGTTGCGCTCTAATTCTAATGGATGCGCCGCATTAACTCTAATTCAGATCGCACAGGGGCACGACATATCGTGCCCTTACTTCGCCGAAACCTGTACTGCTTCTTTTGAAGCGGTTGCCCATTCAATTTTCTTCTCTCTTGGGGTCAAACCCAGTCTTGCGGCTTCGTGAAAATACCTTTCGAGCCCGCGGCGGTTTTCTTCGCCCAAAGAGAAGTCGATGCTCTGCCGCAGATACGATTCAAGCTCAAGCTGTGGCAATGCAAGTTCGCGCGCGGCTTCCTGGCAGATGGCTGGGATCTGGGTCAGTCCGAAATTGCAGGATGCCGCGAAATCCGCGAGCAATTCCGTCGTTACAACTTCCGGTCTCGCGGCCCATACGGCCATCACGGCCGGCAGGCCCGAAAATTTACGCCACTCGCCGACTACATCGTACACATGAAAAACTCCTGCGCCAGGGATTCCAAGTGTAGCCGCCTGGCAAACCGCGCGGCCCTGCGGGCTAACCGCGCTCTTCTTCTCGATCGCGATGGAAATCCGAAGCGCGGGGTCTCCGATAAGCAGAGCAGCTTCGGCTCTTTCCAGCATCGTGTCCAGATAGGGCTCGGTTTCAAAAAACGCTGGCGAGATTTTCCAGTGTTCAGCAGCCAGAATGCGCGTCAACGCTTGCGTGCTACGCGAACTGCGGTCCAGCGCAATGCTGCGCACCTGTTCGATAGGCTTCTTCGCGATAAGCAAGAGGCTGCGCACGCGATTCTGCGAGGCGATCGCCAAATCCGGAAGAACGACCAAGCCTGGGATGCGCTGATACTCGATCGCCGGAATGATGGCGACGTCGGCCGCGCCGGTGCGCAGTGCTTCCGCGCATTGGGACGGCACGGTGAACGACAAATCGTACTTCCCGACGAGCGGCCCGTTCGTAAATCCCCAAACGAGCGGCGCGGTATTCAGGTACTGCACGATCGATATGCGAAATTTTTGCAAGTTTGAGAGTCTCTCGATTTCAACCAAGTATAGCAGAGAGGATTTTCCTCCGCGCCAAGCGTCTTTTGTTGTAAAACGTTCCTTCCATTCGGAGGCGCTGAAAATGCTGAAACGTTCCTGGTGTCTTCTTCTGCTCTGTTTTCTGTGTTCGCCTTTTACCGCAGTGGCGGCTATCCGCGATGCGGCGCAGACGCCGACAATTGCCGAAAAAATCGCAGGCGCGCAAAAGCTCCCTGGCTACTTCAATCTTTATTGGGGCGCCAAACAGGGTAAGCTCTGGCTAGAAATTGATGCAAAAAAATGGGGCACGGAATTTCTTTACCAGACCGGCCTCCCGGCTGGCATAGGTTCGAACGACATCGGCCTCGATCGCGGTCAGCTTGGCAAAACCGCTATCGTGCGATTCGAGCGCAGCGGCCCCAGGGTCCTGCTCATCGAAGAGAATCTCGGCTATCGCGCCGTCACCAAGGACACGGACGAGCGCCGTGCTGTTCACGACTCATTCGCGGAGTCGGCGCTATGGGGTTTCACTGTTGCGGCTGAGGAGAATTGCCTCGGGCCCGTCGATGCCACCGACGAGAATTGCCACGCGCTCGTCGACGCCACCGATTTTTTCCTGCGCGATGCCCACGGCATTCCCGCAACGCTTCGCCGCACCAAGCAGGGCTCCTATCACCTCGATGCGTCGCGCTGCGCCATCTATCTTCCACTCAAAAACTTCCCTCTCAACACTGAAGTCGAAGCCACGCTTACCTTCGCAGGCGACGACCCCGGTCCCTGGGTCCGGGAAGTCACGCCCTCACCCGAATCCATCACTGTACGCGAACACCATTCCTTCGTGCAGCTTCCGCCTCCTGGCTACAAGCCGCGTGTCTACGATCCTCGCAGCAGCTTTTTCGGCATCGCTTACATGGACTACGCGACGCCAGTGAGTGAGCCCATTGTGAAGCGCTTCACTGCGCGCCACCGACTCGAGAAAAAAGACCCAAGCGCTGCTATGGGGGAACCGGTCAAGCCCATCATTTATTATCTCGACCGCGGCGCGCCGGAGCCGATTCGCTCCGCTCTGCTCGAGGGCGCGCGCTGGTGGAACCAAGCGTTTGAAGCCGCCGGCTACAAAAACGCATTTCGTGTGGAGTTGATGCCCGAAGGTGCGGACCTCATGGACCTGCGCTACAACGTCATCCAGTGGGTGCATCGCGCCACCCGCGGCTGGTCCTATGGCGCGGCCGTGATCGATCCACGCACCGGCGAAATCATCAAAGGGCACGTCACACTCGGTTCGCTGCGCGTGCGCCAGGATTATCTGATCGCCGAAAGCCTGCTCGCCCCCTACGAAAAAGGCAAACCGGTCTCACCAAAAATGATGGAGATGGCGTTGGCGCGTCTTCGCCAGCTTGCCGCGCACGAAGTCGGCCACACGCTTGGCCTGATGCACAACTACTCGGCAAGCACGTTTAATCGGTCCTCCGTGATGGACTATCCGCCGCCGCTCGTGAAGCTCACCGCCGACGGCACGCCCGATCTATCCGACGCTTACGCCACGGGCATCGGCGCTTGGGACAAAGTGTCGATTACGTGGGGCTACAGCGATTTCGCACCCGGTATCGACGAGCACGCCGCGCTCGACAAAATTCTGATCAATGCCTTCGGCCGCGGGCTCCGCTATCTCACGGACCAGGATGCTCGCCCCGCAGGTTCTTCCAGCAGTGTTGCGCATCTTTGGGACAGCGGCTCGAATGCCGTCGACGAACTGAACCGCATCATGCAGGTTCGCGCTGCGGCGTTGAAGCGCTTCGGCGAAAACAATATTCGCGAAGGCGTCCCGCTTGCAACTCTCGAAGATGTGCTCGTGCCGATCTACATGTTCCATCGCTACCAGGTAGAAGCCGCCAGCAAACTCGTCGGCGGAATGGACTACACGTTCGCGTTGCGCGGCGATGGAGAAGTTCCCACGCAAATCGTTGCGCCCGCCGAGCAACGGCGCGCTCTCGCCGCCGTGCTGGCTACTCTAAAACCGGAAGCGCTAGCCCTGCCGGAATCGCTCCTGAAAATCATTCCGCCTCGCCCGCCGGAATATCCGCGCGACCGTGAAGATTTCAAGATTCACACCAGCCCCATGTTTGACGCGCTCGCCCCTGCCGAATCCGCCGCCCAGCACACGCTCCAGTTTCTGTTCAACCCGGAACGCGCCGCCCGGCTCGTCGAGTTCCACGCCCGCAACTCGGAAAATCCCGGCCTCGAAGAAGTGTTCGATGCCGTTCTCAACGCCACGTGGAGATCCACGCATCCCAAGGGCTATAGCGGAGAAATCGCAAAGGCTGTCGACTATGTCGTTCTGTATGACTTGATGGCGCTTTCCGCGAATGACCACGCCAGCGATGCCGCGCGCGCCATCGCCTCGCACAAGCTACACGAACTGAAGGGCTGGTTTGACTCCGGAAGCGCCGTGCCCAACGCCAACCTCGATGAAGCGCACGTATACTTCGCTTCCAAAGAAATCGAGCTCTTCGAGAAAGATCCCAAGCGCATCGATCTCACGCCGCCCGTTGAGCCGCCCGACGGCCCACCCATCGGCAGCCTGGGCATGTTGGATTGTGACTGGCAGCCATGATTCTCGGCGACGAGCCCAGTGAGGGACTAACTTGAGTAATTCCCGTTTTACTTGAGCGAAGACATCTTTGCCGAATTCTTTACTTCGACGAATGCGATTCCGTTCACCCCGCTGCACGCCAGCCACAAATTGCCGTCCGGCGTCGCCACCATGTTGCGCACCACACCTCCTCCGGACGGGATAATCCACGTTTGGAATTTTTCCGTCTTCGGATCGAAGCGCACCACGGTATTCGGCTTGGTGTTCGATTCGCTGTACCAGATGACGTCTCCGATAGCGGTGATGCCATAAGGCCTGGACCGTGGTCCGCCGGGAGAGGCCCACTCCGTGACATTGCCCGTCCTTGGATCGAGCCGTCCAAGGTAGCCTCGCGAATAATCCGAATACCAAATCACATCGTCAGGAGTGATGGCCACGCGCCGGGGATGCGAATCCACATGAGGTAACACATACTCGTGAATGGCCAGCGTGTCCGGATCGAGGCTGGCCACCTTGTTGCTCCCAAACTCGACAAAGAATGGCACGCCTTTCGAACTCACCACCATGCCGTAAGGATTCGATCTCGCCGTGGGTGAATTGACCACTTTCACATCACCCGTCTTTGGGTTTAGCCTCCCCAACATGTTCCCACCCTGAACGGTAAAATAAATGTTTCCGTTCGGCGCAAAGAGAAGCGTGTGAGGGTCTTTGGCCTGAGGATCGGGCATCGGATATTCGGTCACGTTTCCGGTTTTCGGGTCAAGCTTGCCGATGTACGCCTTGAAGTTTGCCGTGAACCAGATGTTCCCGTCTTTATCGGGGACAAGCCCATGCGGCCCGGACGAAGGGGTCTTCAAGGTATATTCCTTGAATTGCTGCGTCTTGGGATCGAACCGCCCAAGCACGTTGGCCATTTGCCCCGTGTACCAGACCGAGCCGTCCGGCGCGAATGCCGGATCATGCGGCCGCGAGCCAGCCGTGGGCACCTGCCATTCCTTAATGGATACTTCGACGCTTCCCGGAATCAATACCGCACCCGGCGCTGGTCTTTCCGGGAAGTTCTTGGCCAGATAGTCAGTCACCGTTGCGATCTGGTCTTTCGGCACGGGCGCGCCGGCGGTCACCATCATGTTTAGAACCGACGTCCACTCCTGCCGATTGTGGCCTGCGTTCGTCACCGTCGTGAGCGCATGGCACGAACCGCAAGCCATCTGGATCGTTTCCTTCCCGTTCCCGTCGGGCAATTGGGGTTGGGTCTGAGCCCAGCCGGAAGGCGCCCAGCAAACAAGAGCGGCCACGATGAACAATAGCAACCGCCTCGCCACACCGGCTCCATGCCCATGGTTTGTGAGGATGGTCGGTTTCCTACTCCCTTGCACTCGGTTGCAATTTAATTCGCGCACGGGGCCCTCCATATTGCTGTTCTTTCGCTCGTAATTTACGCCCGACGGGCTTCAAGTGCAATCAAGAAGCCGTCAACTCCTTTCAAATCAAGGAGAACTGTCTTGCTGCGCAGGTTGTAGAACAGAGTCCGCGGTCTGCCCCGCAAAGGCGCACTTTCCAGTCTTTGGTCATGAATTCATCAAACCGATGGAGGTTTTGTTCGTCTATGTAGCCAGGAGGGTTTGTCCATGAAATCGCGCATTAGTGTTCTTCTGCTGCTGGTGACCGCCGCGTGCGGATTCTATGGTGTGGCGGTTTTGGCTGGCGCCCAAGACGCGCCTGTCCCTCCAATTCCACCCGCGCCTCCATCTGCCGCCCTTGCCCCACCGGTTCCTCCTTTGCCACCGAGCGCTCCGTTCTTCGCTGCGGCTCCTGCTGCGCCTGCCACGCCCGCTATGCCAGCAATGCCTGCCACGCCGGCGATGCCGGGCGTTCCCGCCGCACCCGCAAGCCCCGCCGAGTCAACTTGGAACGTTTGGGATCATCGTCACTCAATGAGCATGTCCGGCGGCCATCATGAGCCTGTAGCGGATTGCTCCGACCTCCATGTTCGCTTCGACGATCGCGACGCCGTCATGGAAACGGAAGAACGTACCGTGCCGAAGGCTGAAGCACCCACTCTTCGCGTTCACCCGCACAAAAATGGCGGCGTTCAGGTGCAAGGCTGGGACAAGGACACATATTCGGTAACATCCTGCAAGTTCGCTTCAAATGAGGGCGGCGGCGCGCAGCGAATTCTGGCTCAGATGACACTTTCCGTTAAAAACGGAGAAGTCTCGACCAGCGGGCCCGGTGATGACGGCGAGTGGACGATCTACCTCCTGGTTCGCGCGCCGAAAGCAGCGGTCATCGATTTGGAGACAGCGAACGGCCCACTTTCTCTATACAGCGTCGACGGTAAACTGACTGCCCACGCCACGAACGGCCCGATCACCCTGCGCGACTTTTCCGGCGATGCCGATGTACGCGCGGCGAACGGTCCCATCACGATTACCGGAAGCAGCGGCAATGTGCGCATCCACACAGAAAACGGCCCGATCACCCTGCGCGACTTTTCCGGCGATGCCGATGTACGCGCGGCGAACGGTCCCATCACGATTACCGGAAGCAGCGGCAATGTGCGCATCCACACAGAAAACGGTCCGATCTCGATCAATCTCAAAGGGACGACCTGGAGCGGAACAGGCTTGACCGCCGATGCCCAAAACGGCCCCCTTACGCTATCCGTTCCGTCTGATTACAAGTCCAGCTTCAGCGTGGAATCGCGTAACTATTCCCCAATGAGCTGCCACGCGAGCATTTGCGATAACGCGCGAAAAACCTGGGACGACAACAATCGCCGCATCGAGTTTGGCGGCTCGCCCGCGATGATCAAGCTTTCAACGGTGAATGGCCCGGTTTCGATTCAGTCGTCACGCGAAGAGATGTAAACTCGGCTCTTTGCCGGCTTACTTCGAGCGAAGTTGAAGGCAACGCACGGCGCATCACGCGCGTTTTGCACGAGCTCGCGCCCCGGCATGGATAGACGCGCTCCATCCGTTGCAGATAAGATTCCCCGCATGATTCCCGAAGCGCGCGTGGCCCATCCTGTCACCGAATCGGAAGCCACGCGGCTAGCGCGCGAGATCTTCAGACTAGATGTCTCCGCTAAATCGCTCCCGGGCGAGTACGACGATAATTTTCATCTCACAGTGGTCGACGGACGCGAATTCGTCCTGAAAATTATGCATCCCGCCAGGGAGCAATCGTTTGTGGAAATGCAGTGCCAGGCGCTGCAACACTTGGCCCGGCGCGCGCCCCAACTTTCTCTTCCCCGCGTTTGCCCAACGCTTAGCGGCGACGCGTTCACGGTCGCGACGCTCTCCGATGGAACGAAGCGACTGGTCTGGCTGCTCACGTACGTTCCTGGACCGGTTCTCGCCAAAGTAAATCCACACAGCCCAGAGTTGCTGCGCGGCCTAGGCGAATTTCTCGGCCAGCTGGATGCCGCGCTAAGAGATTTTTCTCATCCGGCCGTACATCGCGAATTGAAGTGGGACCTCGCTCGTGCCGGCTGGATTCGGGATTATCTGCATCACATCGGTGATTCGGCGCAGCGAGCACTCGTCGAAAAGTTTCTTGCGCTCTACGAGTCAGAAGTTGTCCCGGCACTGCCGTCGCTGCGCCGCAGCGTCATCTATGGCGACGCGAATGACTACAACGTGCTGGTCAGCCCGGCCTGGCCGCAACCGCGAAGAGTAGTCAGTGTCATTGATTTTGGAGACATGCACTACGGTCTCACCGTGTCTGAGGTCGCGATTGCGGCCGCGTACTCAATGCTAGGCGAGAATGATCCGCTCTCCGCGGCGAGCGCGGTTGTCGCCGGGTATCACGGCGTTTTTCCGTTGAGCGAAGACGAGATCAGCCAACTCTATGCCCTCATTGCGATGCGGCTTGCCGTCAGCGTCACGAATTCCGCGCATCGCAAATCTCTGGTCTCGGGCGATCCCTACGTGACGGTCAGCGAGCCCCCCGCCTGGGAAGCCCTCGAAAAAGTGGCGGCCATTCATCCAAGATTCGCACGCTACACCTTTAGGGATGCCTGCGGTTTACGCGCCGCGCCGCAAAGCGAAAAAGTGCAGCGATGGCTTGCGTTCAACACAAGCAACGCGGCCTCGATTCTCGGGACGGATTTACAAATTGCTCCGAGTGTTGTCTTTGATCTGAGCGTTGGCAGCACATTTCTTGGCGCCGATCCTAGCGCGTCAGAAACGGAAAACCTCAACGAGGCGATTTCGCGCAAGATGAGGAGCGCCAATGCGTTCGTTGGAATCGGACGCTACAACGAAGCGCGCATGCTTTACACGTCACCGCTTTTTGGAGCCAGCGAAAATCCCACCGACGAGCGGCGCACCATTCATCTAGGGATAGATATGTTCGCTGCGCCCCGCACCCCGGTCTACGCGCCATTTGATGGCGTAGTCCACGTCGTCGCAGTAAACACAGCGCCGCTCGATTACGGCCCGCTCGTCATTCTTCGTCACACAACGAGCGATGGCCTCGAATTTTTCACACTTTACGGCCACCTCGCCCGAGATACCTTTGACACCCTCCAAGTGGGGCAGTGCATTACGCGCGGACACCAATTCACCCGCATCGGCGACGTCCACGAAAATGGCGGCTGGGCGCCTCACCTTCACTTCCAAGTCATCGTCGACCTGCTGGACAATCGCTCCGATTTTCCCGGCGTTGCCCCGGCGTCGCAACGCAACGTCTGGACTTCTCTCTCTCCGGATCCAAATGTATTGCTAGGTATTCCCTCCGAACGATTCCCGCGGCCCGAACCGGATCCCGCAGAAACACTCTCAGCTCGCCGCGAGCTGCTTGGAAAAAATCTCAGCATTTCTTATCGGCCGCCGCTCAAGATTGTGCGCGGATGGATGCAATACCTTTACGATGACACAGGCCGCGCTTTTCTCGACGTCTACAATAACGTGCCTCTCGTTGGGCACAGCCACCCCCGCGTCGTGCGCGCCGTGCAAGAACAGGTCGCGCTCCTTAACACAAACACGCGCTATCTCCACGACAATGTAAACCGTTAC
>Ga0210403_10003928_pt1 | contig 12914 bp, 9 predicted proteins | sample IncBWC19MmetaG_FD_150863 | JGI IMG/M metagenome (GOLD analysis project Ga0210403, IMG submission 150863) | Forest soil microbial communities from Barre Woods Harvard Forest LTER site, Petersham, Massachusetts, United States - Inc-BW-C-19-M | ecosystem: Environmental > Terrestrial > Soil >... | reverse complement strand
CCTGCGCGATGCCCTGCGCGTCAGCATGTTCTGCAAAGAAGAAGGATTGAACCTGAACATCCGCGCCTCGATCGGCCTCGCCACCTATCCCCACGACGCCAAATCGCCCCACGATGTCATCCGTCAAGCCGACGAAATGATGTACCTCGTGAAGAACACGACCCGCGACAATATCGGCATCGCGCAGCGCGGGGTGATGAAGTAAGGAAGCTCTTAGCTGTTAGCTCGTAGCTTTTAGCAAATCCGGTCTCCGCCCACCAGCGCACTCGAATAACAGCCGACTGAATCCGCTGGCTAATTTCTTTGTCTGGAAAGTCTTGTGCGGATCAAGCTCCGACCCACATGCCCAAGGATGTCGCGGACAAGGGCGCAAGCTGATAGCTGATAGCTGATGGCTGATAGCCAATAGCTAATGGCTAATAGCTAATGGCTCCTCCTAGTTCTCCTTCTTCCTCTTCTGCAACTCAATCGGCTCGGTCTTCGACTGGCTCGCCGAAGGATCAGGCTTGAATGCCACGGCGTTCGCGGGCGCGTTCGGGTTCACGCCAAAATCCCAGACGTAGAGATTCATTCCCTGCTTGCCGAGCATCTCGACCACCGCATACTCGCCCGCAGGCAGGCTTTCGGTGGGCGTCAGCTTCACCCATCCACCAATCATCGGCTGCGCCGTGCTGGCAACGAATTTCGCATCCTGACTGATCTTGCCGTAGACGGCGATTTTGATGTCACCGACGACGCGCTTGTCCCCTTTTGGCTCAAGGCGCACGATGCGGAAACGCTCGGTGGGAGAGAGGGGTTTGTCTTTCTTTCCTTCGGAATCATCCTCGGACTTCAAGGGTGCGGGAGCGGCGTCCGACTCGGATTCCGGGTCCTTGTCAAGGTTGACGTACAGCGCGGGAACTGTAACGTGAGACTGCACGGGCGCATGTTTTCCCGGTACCTCGACGGTCTGACGGTTGCTTGCGATCGGATTCACGGCTGACCGCAGAATGTTCCCCTTCATATTCTTGTTCACGCCGCCCGTGCGTTGATCGATAGGAACCAGCTCCGGCTGACTTTGATACGTATCCAACAGGAAGACGCCACCCTCTTCGGGTAATTGAAGACCTGGCAGGACGTGGGGCGATCGGGCCTCATCAGCCTGACGGTCAGCCTCGAATTCCTTGTCCAGTTGAATGGCTTCCGGAGTCGAAGCACCCGAAGCACGATCCTTCTCGTATTTCTCGGTGGCCGGCCAGTCCACCAGCGACTTTGGAAGCTCCTCCCACTCCCCGCGCTCGGCGCTCAGATAGCGCACACGATCGCCCTTAATCTCATACTTACTGATGGCCTGATAGGAACCGTCCTTCAGTATCAAGCGGCTGGCGAGGTCCTGGCCTTGGGTTAGGACGGGAACCAGCAGGATGGCAACCAGGCATGCTGGAAGCCAGTTTGCGGGAGCTAAGTAGAAACGCCGCATATGCCACTCAGTCCATCCGATGCAGCCGGAGGGCGGTCACGATGCTTGGGTAGCTTTCAGAATTGTCCCACAAGTGAGAGGGTCCGCGACAGGAGTTTGCGAAACAGGCTCTAGGCTTTAGGCTCTGGGCTCTAGCCTCTGGTCTGCCGCCTTTCGCTTCAAGGGCATAAGCAATTGGGACCGAGGCCCTGGAGTCCCGACCTCGTCTGCATGAAGAGGAGATGCTAGAGCCCAGAGCCCAGAGCCTAGAGCCTGGAGTCTGCTCATCCGGTATTGTGCAGTCCGGCGGCAATTCCGTTTATCGTCGTGCTGATGGCGTAGTCGAGTTGGCTGCTGCGGGTTCCACTTCGCTTGCGGCGCAGCAGATTCACCTGGATCAGGCTCATGGGATCGACATACGGATTGCGCAGCCGGATGGATCGGAAGAGCACAGGATTTTTCTCCAGCAGATCCTTCTGTCCAGTAATCAGAAGCAGGACGCGGCGCGTGCGTTCGAATTCTTCCCACAACATGCTGTAGACGCGGTCGCGCAACGCAGCGTCGGCGACAAGGCCGGCGTACAGGCGGGCAATGGCCATGTCAGCTTTCGCCATGGCAATTTCGACGTTGCGCACCATGCTTGAGAACAGCGGGAAGCTTTCCATCATTTGTTCGAGGAGCTGCCGTTGTGCGGGACTGCCATCGCGGAAGCGCTGGAGCGCGTGTCCTACACCGAACCACGCTGGCAGCGCGTGGCGGCTCTGCATCCAGCCGAACACCCACGGGATAGCGCGCAGGTCTTCAAGGCGACGGCTCTGCGAGCGGCGCGCCGGGCGCGATCCGATGCGTGCGTGCTCGAGTTCGTTGACCGGGGTAGATTGCTCAAAGTATTCGAGCACTTCAGGATTGTCGGCGATATGTTCGCGATAAAAAGCGTACGCATCCTGCGACATGATCTCCATTGCCTGGTCCCAGTGTTGGGCGGTGCCTTGTGCCGGCCGATTGGGACTCACGACAGCTTCGAGGCAAGCGGCAATCATGATTTCCAGATTCCATTCGGCGAGCACTGGATCGGAATACTTCCAGGTGAGGACCTCGCCTTGCTCGGTGATGCGAATCTCTCCCGAAAAATCTCCCGGTGGCTGCGCGAGAATAGCGGCGTGCGTAGGCCCGCCGCCCCGGCCGACCGTGCCGCCCCGTCCGTGAAAGAGCCGCAGGTTCACGCGCTGTTCACGGGCCGCCGCATGCAGATCGCGCTGCGCCTTGTGCAACTCCCACGTGCTGGTGAGCATGCCGCCGTCCTTGTTCGAATCGGAGTAGCCGAGCATGACTTCCTGCACTCGGCCCCAGGAGTCGAGCATGGGCTGGTACGCGGCAGACTCCCAGATACTTTTCATTACGGCACTAGAGTTGCGGAGAGCGCTGATCGATTCGAATAGAGGCGCGGGCATAAGGCCGGGATCTTGCGCGCTCTTTGCCACAGATACGCCCGTCACGCCCGCGAGGCGCACGACGTTCAGAATGTCTTCTTCGGATCGGCTGTCACTCACAATGAAGTGGCGGATCGCGCAGGGCTCGTGAGTCTTTTTGAGTTCAGCGATGGCTCGAAAGGTTGCGAGCAGCTCAGCGGAAGGCGCTGGCAACCCGTTATGGCCTCCGGTTTCAGGGGAAACGACAGCGGACGCCATGTCAGACAGGGCTTGCGAAAGCACCTGGGCATGCTGCCGAATGTCTAGGACGTGCAGGTGGAAGCCGAAGGTGCGAACCTGCCGCAGCAGAGGGTCGACTAAGAGGGCCACGAGGCGTCCGCCGCGATTGGCGCACAAGCTCTCCCGCATGAGCAGGAGATCGTTCTCGAAATCCCGCGCCGATTGGTAGGCATGTTCGTGAGCTTTTGAATCGCGGCTGTAACGCAGTCGAGCGGTGATGAAATCGAGGAAGTGCCGGTAGAGTTCGGCTTCGGTGATGCGCTTCCATCGCGAATGCTCTTCGCCCAGTTTGGTTTCGTACTCGCGCACGCGGCGCGCGAGTGCTTCCGAGGCGCCGACGCGGCGCAGGGACATACTAAGCTGGCTCACGAGCCGGGTCACGCCGGCGATGTAGTAGTCGATGAGCAGATGCCGGGCCATACCCAAGGCATCGCGCGTGCAGTCGGCGGTGACATAGGGATTGCCGTCGCGATCGCCACCAATCCAGGATCCAAAGCTCAATAGGTCGGGGAGCTTTGTCTTTCCTGCCTGGGCACCGTACACCTGCTCGATGGACTCCTCAAGCTCGGCGTAGAGGCGCGGAATGGTTTCGAACAGAACCATGGGAAAGTAGTCGAGGCCCATGTGGATCTCGTCGCGCACGGTAGGCTTTTTCAGCCGAATTTCATCCGTCTGCCAGAGCGCGGTGATCTCCGCCAGAATTTGCGATTCGTACTCGAGGGCGTCGGCGCGTGAGAGCGGGACCTGGTCGAGCCGCTCGAGCCATCGGGCAATGCGGCGGCGCTTGAGGCGGATGGTGTGGCGGGTAATTTCGGTCGGGTGCGCGGTAAAAACCGGCGTCACCCGGATGGTGCCGAGCGCTTCGAGCACGCGCGGAAGCGGAACTCCAGCGGCGTGCATGCGAAACAGCGTTCCGCGGAACGAACCTTCGATGGGAGCGCGTCCTTCGCGCAGACGGGTCGCGCGGCGCCGGCGCTTGCGATGGTTCGTCTCGGCGAGGTTGGTCAGCTCGAAATAGATCGCAAAAGCCTTGGTAATGCGGTAAGCATCGTCGATGGAAAGCGTGCTGATCAGCTCGCGCGCTTCCGCCATCAGACCGGCTTCGAACACGTGCGCCGCCGTGCCTGCGGGAGGCTGGTCACGGTGCTGGATCAGGACCCGACGCAGACGCTCGACCACCTCGAAGAAGGCTTCCCCTTCCTGCTCCACGAGCACGCGCCCCAGCAGCGTGCCGAGCGAACGGACGTCGCGACGAAGGGGCAGCTCCTTCGCGGGATCAGTGGTATCGGCAGTGAGTTCGGCCAGCCGCGCAGACTGGTCATGCTCGCTCCACAGGGAGGCCTCGCGCATGGGCTATTTTAGCGAATCAGGGTGCTCACCTATAAATAGGTCGGCAGAGGCTGCGATCGGAATGCCCTGAAGTTTTATTTATTCCCGCGGGTTTGTCCTTGTCGGCTCGAATAAAGTTGTGGCAGACTCACAGCCGCGCCAGACCTCCCCGATTTTTCCGACCGCGATGGTGCCACAATGGTTCGCTTTCTGCGCCGCCTGCTCCCAGGGCTCGCCTTCGTCTGTTCCTCAATCGTCTCCTTCGTCTCGGGTAGCGCCCAATCCACACTGGCTGACCAAGCCCCCGTGGCAGCTTCCACATCAAGCGTGTCATCGCCAGCATCCACCCTTTCGGCGGTGCCAAGCCGACTGGCCGAAGCGAAAATGCTCTATCGCAAGGGGAGCTTTGACGCTGCGATCGCGAAGTATCAGGAGATACTCCAAGGAAACCCTCCCTCGCCCGATGCCTATGCTGGTTTAGTCCGCACTTACCTGAAGAAGAAGGATGTCCAACAGGCTTATGACACCGCAACCCATGCCCTTCAGGTGGTCGATTCCGAGCCCATTCATGTAGCTCTGGGCGAGGTTTATTTCCGTCAGGGCAGAATTCATGACGCGGAAGAAGAATGGGTAAAGGTCATTAACAGTGGCCGACAAGACGCGCGCGCCTATTTTGGTGTAGCTCGTGTACGCATGGCGCTGTCCATGTACAAAAGCGCTTGGACGTTGCTCGATAAGGCGCACACTGCGGATCCCTCCGACCCCGAAATTCAGAAGCTCTGGACCCAAAGGCTAAACCGTGCCGCGCGAATCAAGTTCCTGGAAGAGTATCTTGCCGGCGACAACAACGACGACGCCGAAACGCGGACCAGGATGCAACATTACCTGGAATACCTGAAGGCACGAGCGAACGATTCTCGGGCCGCCTGTCAATTGGTCAGTAAGACCACTACAACCGAGACGCCCTTGGTCCGTTTGCTACGAGATCCAACGCATCTTCGCGGATACGGTCTCTCTGTTGCGGTGAATGGACACAACTCCAAGCTGATGCTCGACACCGGCGCATCCGGCATTCTCGTCAATCGGAACCTCGCGGAGAAAGCTGGTATAACGCGGCTGTCCGACATGCCGGTATGGGGGGTCGGCGACAAGGGAGACAAAGCCGGCTATACCGCGGTCGCCAACTCGCTGAAGATCGGTGAACTGGAGTTCCAGGGGTGCACAGTGCGCGTACTCGAACAGCGATCGGTGGCTGACGAAGACGGGTTGATTGGAGGAGATGTGTTCGCCAGTTTTCTTGTGGACATCGACTTCCCAAACGAAAAACTGCACCTGAGCGAACTGCCGAGGCGTCCTGAAGAGAACAACAACCCGCTCAAGCTCAAAACCGAAGAGGATGACCCGGGACAGGAGAATAAAGACTCGAAGAACGATGCTGCGCCAACCACATCAAAGGAAACCAAACCGACGCAATCCGGACCGCAGGATCGCTACATAGCCCCGGAGATGAAGTCTTATACTCAAGTGCTCAGGTTTGGCCACATGCTGCTGGTGCCTACCGCAATCGGAGAAGTACCGGGAAAGTTGTTTCTACTTGACAGTGGAGCTTTCACTAATTCCATTACACCTGCAGCCGCCCGTGAGGTCACCAAGATTCACGGAGATCCGCGCGTCACCGTCAAAGGTCTTAGTGGTACTGTGAAGAGTGTCTACAGCGCGGACAGGGCTGTGCTCCAATTCGGCCACTTGAGAGAAGAAAACCAGGACCTGATCGCTTTTGATCTCACACATATGAGCGATCACACGGGCACAGAAATCTCTGGCATTCTCGGATTCACGTTGCTGCGGCTTCTCGATGTCAAGATCGATTACCGGGATGGGTTAGTGGACTTTTCATACAATCCAAAACGGTAGGCTCATTAAGTTTGGATCATAGATCGGCAAAGGTATTGATTTTCGTGCAGGCATGACGGGTGACGCCGAGCCCATCGCCTCGGTGGATGGACCGGAATCCCACACGCGTGATGCCACCGTAAGTGGAAGAAAGAACCCACCCTTTTGTCATTCCGAAGCCGAACGCGGCGGAGGAATCTGCTCCACCACGCCGCATCCTGTATCCTCCGTACTCGCGCCCAAAAGAGGACTTTTTGCTTCGAAGAAGAATGGGCGCGGCTATCCTGATACCGTGTGTGTCTATACGGCGGAGGAGATTGAGGCGAGAGTGCGATGAGTTTCTCCGAGCAATGGACGCCTATCAGCACAGCTGTTTGCTGCACGGTCCTGATTTTTGCGGCGGGATGTCATCGGGAAAAGCAAGAAACCTTGGTTGACCATCCGCGACTCACGCCCCAGGTCACCATGCACGATGTGACCTTTCATTCCTCCGCACTGCAGCGTGACACGTCTTACCGCGTAATCCTTCCACGCAGCATTCCATCCGGATCCAAATTGCCCGTGGTCTATCTACTCCACGGTGGCAACGGTAGTTTTCGCGACTGGTCCACCAACACCGACGTCGCCCGCTTTGCCGAGCGCGGCTTGATCCTGGTCATGCCCGACGGCGATGAGTCCTGGTACACCAACTCCGCCGAACATCCTGAGGATCGTTATGAGGATTACATCACTCAAGATCTCGTCACCGACGTGGAGACCCGGTTCCAGGCCGCACCCGGACGCGCGAACCGTACCATCATAGGCATCTCGATGGGAGGCTTTGGCGCCGTCAAGCTTGCCCTTCGCCATCCCGACCTGTACGCCTTCGCTGGCGGCCTCAGTTCCGCCCTCGATGCCCCCGGCCGTCCGTTCTCGATAGCGCGCATCGGGCAGTACCGGCACTATAGTTCGATTTTCGGCCCGGTGGACAGTACAAGCCGGCGCGAAAGCGATCCTTTTCTGCTGGCCAGGTCTGTTGATCCGGCGAAGATGCCCTACTTTTTTCTCACTTGCGGCGACAAGGAAGGGTTGCTTTCGACCAATCGCAGTTTCGCCCAGATTCTCGGGCAGCGGCACTTCCCTTACGAATTTCACATCGTTTCGGGCGGGCACGACTGGAAGCAGTGGAATGCGAGGCTCGACGGCGTGTTCAGCAGCCTGCTCGATCACTTGGGCACAAGATGATCCAACTGCCCCTGTAATTACGGCTTCTTTTTCCACATTCCCTTCCTCATGCTTCTCTGTCATAATTGATCGTGCACCCCACGCTGCACAATTTCCCAAGACAAACTAAAGTGAGGAAGCGATGTCGGCAAAGTACATCTTTGTGACAGGCGGAGTTGTGTCTTCATTGGGCAAAGGTTTGGCCGCGGCTTCGATCGGATGCCTGCTCGAAAGCCGCGGGCTGAAAGTGAACCTGATGAAGTTTGACCCCTACCTCAACGTTGATCCCGGCACCATGTCTCCCTTCCAGCACGGCGAAGTCTTCGTCACCGATGACGGCGCCGAAACCGATCTCGATCTTGGACATTACGAGCGTTTCACTCACGCCAAACTTTCGCGCGACAACAACTGGACGACCGGACGAATTTACGAGCAGATCATCGCCAAGGAGCGGCGCGGCGATTATCTCGGCAAGACCGTGCAGGTGATTCCGCATGTGACTAACGAAATCAAGACCGCGATGAAAAAAGTCGCGCAGGATGTGGATGTGGCCATCGTCGAGATCGGGGGCACGGTGGGCGATATCGAGTCGCTGCCATTTATGGAAGCCATCCGACAGATGCGGCAGGAGCTGGGTCGCGAACATACGCTGTTCGTCCATGTCACGCTGGTGCCGTTCATTGCGGCGGCGCAGGAATTGAAGACCAAGCCCACACAGCACTCGGTGAAAGAACTGCTCAGCATCGGAATTCAGCCGGACATTCTGCTCTGCCGCACGGACCGGTTCCTCGCGAAGGACATCAAGTCGAAGATTGCGCTGTTCTGTAACGTCGAGGAAGAGGCCGTCATCACCGCCAAAGATGTGGCTTCGATTTACGAAGTGCCGCTCGTGTTTGCGCGCGAGAATGTGGACACGCTGGCGCTGAAGTATCTGCACGTGGAAGCGAAGGAGCGCGATCTTTCGAAGTGGGAAGACATCGTGCATCGCGTCTATAACCCGAAGGCGGATGTGACCATCGGGATTGTGGGCAAGTATGTGGAGTATGAAGATTCCTACAAGTCGCTGAAGGAAGCGCTGGTACATGGCGCGCTGGCGCACAATCTGAAATTGCAGGTGAATTGGATTGAAGCGGAGGGACTCGAGGGAGCCGACTCGCAGTACGAAGAGCAGTTGCAAGATTATGACGGGATCCTGGTGCCGGGTGGCTTTGGGAAGCGCGGAATCGAGGGAATGCTGGTCGCGATCCGATACGCGCGCGAGAAGAAGGTTCCCTACTTCGGAATTTGCCTGGGGATGCAGACGGCGTGCGTGGAGTTTGCCCGCAACGTTTGCGGACTTGCGGACGCGAACTCGAGCGAGTTCGATCCGGCAACGCCGCATCGCGTGATTTACAAACTGCGCGAACTGCGGGGTGTGGAGGAACTGGGCGGAACCATGCGACTGGGCGCCTGGCCCTGCAAGATCGAGCCCGGAACGCTGGCTTACAACGTGTATGGCAAGTTGGAGATCAGCGAGCGGCACCGGCACCGTTATGAGTTCAATCGCGAGTATGAAGGGACGCTGACGGCAGGTGGGCTGCGGATTTCAGGGTCGACGCCGGATGGAACGTATGTCGAGATGGTGGAGATTCCGGAGCATCCTTATTTCATTGGCTGCCAGTTCCATCCGGAGTTCAAGTCGAAGCCGCTGGAGCCGCATCCTTTGTTCAAGGCTTTCGTGGGGGCGGCGTATGAGCATGGGTTGAAGCGGCGATCAGAGAAGGCGGCAGCTGAGGTGGAGATGTTTCATCGGCCGGAGAAGGTGGGGCGGCGGTAGGGCGAGTTTCGGGTTTCGGGCAAAAGCAAACACGAAGGACACGAAGGTTGCACGAAGGCCCGTCCCAAAGCTACTTCGTGCCTCCGGAGTGTTCTTCTTGTGTCCTTCGTGCTCCCCTAGTGTCCTTCGTGGTTTAAGATTTGCTCAGCACACTGAATGGGGGTCTCCTTCCAATTCGATAATGTCCGGATCGGCTCCGGCAGCCTGTTTCTGATTGCGGGGCCATGCGTGATTGAGAGCGAAGATCATGCCATTCGCATGGCAGAAATTATTAAGGGCGTAACACGTTCGCTGAATCTCCCATTCATCTTCAAGGCTTCCTATGACAAGGCGAACCGGACTTCGCTCAAGAGCTTTCGTGGGCCTGGGCTCAAGGAGGGCTTGCGAATTTTGAAAAAGGTGAAAGACGAGGTGCGCGTGCCGATTCTGACCGACGTGCATGAGGCTGCCGATGTTGCGAGCGTGGCAGAGGTCGCCGACATCCTGCAAATTCCGGCGTTTCTTTGCCGCCAGACGGACCTCATCGTAGCGGCCGCGCTTACCGAGCGCGTGGTGAATATCAAGAAGGGGCAGTTTGTGTCGCCGTGGGATATGAAGCACGTGGTCGAGAAGTGTCGTGCCTCGGGAAACAAGCGCGTGTTCGTGACCGAGCGCGGGTCGAGTTTTGGGTACAACAACCTGGTGGTCGATATGCGCTCGCTGGCGATCATGCGCAAGTTCGCGCCGGTGGTGTTCGATGCGACCCACTCAGTGCAATTGCCGTCGGCCGCGCACGGCGATGAGAACGGGAATGCGACCAGCGGCGGGCAGCCGGAGTTCATTCCGGTGCTTGCGCGGGCTGCAGTGGCAGCCGGGGTGGATGGCATTTTCATGGAAGTACACGACAATCCCAAGGAAGCCAAGTCAGACGGGCCAAACGTGCTCGATTCGCGAAAGCTGCGTGGGGTATTGAAGGAATTGTTGGCCGTGCAGAAGGGACTAGCCCGGGCGCACACCACCCCTTAGGGTGCCGCGAAAAATGGTAGCGCCGGCGTCTCGCCGGCCATCGGACTACTACCATCCCATCGACGCGTTCGCGCAGCAACAGATGCCGGCAGGAGGCCGGCGCTACGTCATTCGTGCTTCGCCTTAAACACTGAAAATCCAACAAAGAAAACGCCGGAGTCCATTCCGGGATTCAAGTGCGCCTGGTAGTCGTTGGAGAGGTGGTGGTACTTCCAACCGAAGGTTAGGGATCGACCGGGACGCAGGAAGACTTGCGCTCCGAAGCCGATGCTGATGGTGTAATTGAACTGCGCGGATTCCAGAATCGGCACCTGCTGGTTGAAGTGAAGGAATCCGAGACTTCCGTTCACGAAGGGCTGGATTCTTTTCGGACCGAAGTTGGCCTGCACGCCAATAGGTGTGGCGCCGACACCGTAAATCGTGCCGCCTGGATTGATTAACAGCTTTCCATCGACAATGAATTTTTGCGTCGGTTGGATCTCGAAGGCGACGGGAACAATTTCCGCCGTGTATTTCAGGGTGACCGAACGGCCGGCAAGCAGGGTGCGCGCATACTGGAGATTCAGCAGAAAAAGTTGCCGGTCTTTCGAGGTTCCTTTCAGAACGAAGGAGAAGGGCGAGTAGCCGCTCCAAAGTCCAAACTCGTTCGTGCCACGGCGAAGCAAAGGAGATGCGGAGCTCGCCGGAGCGGGCTGAGTGGAATCTGCCGGAAGAGGCCCGGACTGCGCGAGGGCAGGCGTAAGCAGCGCCGCAAGACAAAGCAGCAGCCTGCAAATGCTGTGGCATGCCGGAGAGGTGCTGCTATGTGCGGGCAAACTCATGAAACGTGATCCGGTAGACTACAACACCTGCTTTCGCTGGAGATGTCATTTTTCAGGCGATCCTGAGGCCGTTACGGACGCAGCGCTGAATCTGTTAACATCCTCGCCTCATCTGTGGCGTAGGCGGGATATGTGTTTCGCCGGTGCGGGCCTGTGTAGGCCATCTGAAGCGAGGGCCGGTTACAAATCGAATTCATCAAGCAATTGACGTCATGCCTATTCTTGCGGCCATTCTCGGAATCCTGACCATCCTTTCGGTCCTGTTGGACGCATTCGAGACCATCGTTCTGCCACGCAAGGTGCAACGCGCGTTCCGCCTGACGTCCTGGTTTTACCGGCACACCTGGGTGCCTTGGGTACGGGTGTCGCAGCTGATCCGGGTACGCAGCTGGCGAGAAAATTTTCTGGGATATTTTGGACCGTTCTCGCTCATCCTGCTTCTGGCATTCTGGGCCATGGGACTGATCCTGGGGTTTGCCCTGGTGCAGTTTGGACTGGGGGAACATGTGCGACTCGGAAATGAACCGATCACTTTCGGCATCCTGCTGTATCACAGCGGGGAGACGTTCTTCACGCTGGGCTATGGCGACATCACGCCGACGTCGGGGCTGGCACGCGCGCTCGCCGTCATGGAAGCAGGGATGGGATTCGCTTTCCTGGGCGTGGTGGTGGGCTATCTGCCGGTGGTCTACTCGTCGTTTTCGAATCGCGAGATCGAGATTTCGCTGCTCGATTCGCGGGCGGGATCGCCGCCGTCGGCCGGCGAATTGCTGGCGCGCCTCGGTTGCTGCCCTGATCCAGTCGTTCTGGACAACATTTTTCGAGATTGGGAGCGGTGGTCGGCAGACCTGCTGGCAAGCCATATTTCTTATCCCGTATTGTGCTTTTTCCGTTCACAGCACAGCAATCAGTCGTGGCTGGGCGCACTGACCACGATGCTGGATGTGACGTCGCTGGTCCTGGCCGGAATCGATGGCATTCCCAAGGAGCAGGCAAAGCTGACATTTGCGATGGCGCGGCATGCGGCGGTCGACCTGGCCCAGGTGGTGAATGCGCGATACGAACCGCACGCCCCCGACCGGCAATCTCCGGAAGAGCTGGTGAAGTTGCGGAAGACTCTGGCCGCAGCCGGCATGCGGGTGCGGGACGATGCCGAAGCGGATGCCAAGCTGCTCAAAATGCGGTCGCTGTACGAACCCTATTGTTACGCCCTCGGGCGACGGCTGCTGCTCGACGTACCCGCATGGACCCGGGAGGAAAAGAAGAAGGACAATTGGCAGGGGGGGCCGTGGGACCGCGCCATCCTGGCCAAGGGCCTGGGAGAGCGGGTACACGTAATCGACGAACACTTCTAGAGAGTGGATGGAGCGCTGTGGGTTCTCGCAGCCTTCTGAGAATTCAGGAAGACGGTCTCGGCCTTTCTCTGCGCTCTCTGCGGCAGTTCTCCGCGCCCTCTGCGTTTTAAGATTTTCCCTCCGTTCCTGATCGCACTGGTACGGCTCCCGCCCTTGTGTTTTTGGTAACATCCTCCTTCCCATGAAGCATACCGGCGAAAACGTGGTCCGGATTGAGGCGGAAGCGCTGCGTGCATTGGCGGACCGCATTGCCGGACCGATGGCGCAGGCTTTCGAGCGCGCGGTGGATTTGATGGATGCTTGCCGCGGCCGCGTAGTGGTGACTGGCATGGGCAAGAGCGGGAT
>Ga0210403_10003926_pt1 | contig 12916 bp, 11 predicted proteins | sample IncBWC19MmetaG_FD_150863 | JGI IMG/M metagenome (GOLD analysis project Ga0210403, IMG submission 150863) | Forest soil microbial communities from Barre Woods Harvard Forest LTER site, Petersham, Massachusetts, United States - Inc-BW-C-19-M | ecosystem: Environmental > Terrestrial > Soil >... | reverse complement strand
ATACGCAGACGGCTTCCGCGGCGGCGTGCGCGCCTACGAAGCGGCCAGCAAGAAGCCCGACGTGATCGTCACGTTGCGCACCGACGAAATGGGAGTCATCTGCGACTGGGAAAAAGCCAATGACCCCAACTTCAAGATCTACTACTCGAACGGGCAGAACGATCAGGCCCGCTTTGCGCTCACCGCTGCGATGATGAAGAAGGAAGGCAAGGACGTACCTGTGGCTATCGACGTGCCGTTCAAGATGCATGCGGTCGTCAAGGGCCAGTGCAATCCGGCAATTCCGGAGAGCGCCTCGCTCAACACGCTGGTCGACAACGACATGATGAAGGCAATGTTTGCCAAACAGTAGCGAGTGAGAGTGCCAATTGAGGCGGAACGGGCGCGGATAGCCGCGCCCGTTTCGACGCGGGGGTGCAAGCGAGAAAGCCGTTCCCAGCCGTTTTCGTTTGGTTCAAGATAGAATAGACGCTCGGCTTTCTGGAATGGGGTGATGGGCGCGGCCTCGCTCGAACTGTCCGGCATTTCGAAGCGCTATCCCGGCGTGCAGGCGCTCAATCGGGTCGATTTCGAATGCCGGGCGGGAGAGATTCACGCCGTCCTCGGCGAGAACGGCTCCGGCAAAAGTACCCTTCTCGGCATTGCCGGCGGCGCCGTCGCCGCCGATGAGGGCCGCGTGACGATCATGGGCGGGCCGCTCACGGCCGCCGACCCGCTGCAGGCGCGCCAATTCGGCCTCGCCGTCGTCTATCAGGACGACTCGCTGGTGCGCGAGCTCACCGTCGCCGAGAACCTCGTGCTCGGGGTCACCGACGGCCCGAAGACCATCGGCGGCAAGCACGAATGGGCGGCGAGGCTGCTTGCTCCTTACGCGCTTGGCATCTCGCCTGACGCGCTCGTCGGGCATCTCAACGCCTCCCAGCGCCAGTTCCTCGAGATCGTCAAGGCATTGGCGGCAAACCCGCGGGTTCTGCTGCTCGACGAACCGACCTCGAGCCTCGACATTTCCGGGGTCGAGAAGCTGAGCGGCATCATCCGCCGGATCGTCGCCGCCGGCGCCGCCGTGGTCTATGTGAGCCATCGGCTGCCGGAGATCCTGGCGCTCGCCCACCGCGTCACGATCCTCCGCGACGGCGAAAGCCAGGGAACCTATGAAGTCGACAGCCGCCTGTCGGAGAGCGATCTCATCTCATTGATGGTGGGGCGGCCTATCGACACGGAATATCCGCCGAACCCAAACGTGGCGCCGACCGAGATCGTTCTCTCGGCGAAGTCTCTGAGCGGGCCGCGTTTCTCTGATCTCGCGCTCGAGGTGCGCCGTGGCGAGATCGTCGGCTTTGCCGGCTCCGAAGGCAACGGGCAGCGCGAAGCGCTGCGCGCGCTTGGCTGCCTTGAAGACGCCGAAGGCCAGTTGTTGTGCGACGGCCGCATCGTCAGAACCGGCAGGCCGCGCGACGCTCTCGACGCCGGCATTCTCTCGCTCAGCGCCGATCGGGCGGCGGAATCGATCTTTCCCGGCCTCGGCGTGCGCGAAAATATGACGGTACAGGTGCTCGACAAGTTCGCCCCCGGCGGGCTGATCTCGGCGCCGAAGGAACGCGCGGCCGCACTTTCGCTGATCGAAAAGCTCGATATCGTCACCGCGGATCTCGATCAGCCGATCGGCGGGCTTTCCGGCGGCAACCAGCAGAAGGCTGTTCTGTCGCGGAGTTTCCTCTACGAGGCCAAGGCCTTGCTGATCGACGAGCCGACCCAGGGCGTCGACGCCAAGGCACGCTTCGACATTTATCGCGCAATCCGCGCCAAGGCCGACCAAGGGGTCGCCTGCGTCATCAACTCCTCCGACGCCATGGAATTGGCGGGAATGTGCGACCGGGTCCTCGTGTTCTCGCGCGGGCGCATCATCCGCGAACTCAAGGGCGGCGAAATCACCGAGGAGAGCATCGTCTCCTCCTTCCTGCGTTCGAAGGAAGTCGCCGCGACCGCGAACAAGGGGGTGGACGCCCCGCGGCCTGCCTGGTTCTCCACCGCCCATCTGCGGCAACTGATCGCCGGCGGCAGCAATCAATGGTGGGTACCGCTGCTGTTCCTCTGCCTGTTGATCATTGCCGTGGGTGGCTATGCGTCATTGCGCACGGAGGTGTTCTTCACTCCGCTCAACGTCCGGCACATCCTGTTCGCGACGGCGCCATTGGCGCTGGTGACGATGGCGCAGTTCAACGTGCTGATGGTGCGAGGTTTTGATGTTTCCGTGGGCGCGGTCATCAGCCTCACTGTCGTTATCGCCTCGTTCCTGATGACCGAGGACATGAACGCCGGGCTCATCCTGCTCGGGTCGCTGGTCTGCCTTGCGGCTGGCATCATCGTCGGCCTGACCAACGGCACGCTTGTCCGCTATGTCGGCATTAATTCCGTGGTCACCACCATCGCCATGCTGAGCGTGGTCCAAGGCATCGCACTCTACCTGCGGCCGTCTCCCTTGGGCGTGATCAGCGAGGATTTCATCGACTTCTTTCAGACCCGCATCGGGTTTATGCCGGTGTCGTTCTTCGTCATTCTCGCTGCCGCCATCGGCGGCGATATCTGGCTCTATCGTACGCGCAGCGGCCTCAAGATGCGCGCCGTCGGCTTTCGCGAGGAGGCGGCGAAGCGCAACGGCGTACGCATCGACATCGTCCACATTCGCGCCTTCCTGCTTTCCGCCGTCATCGCGGTTCTCAGCGGTCTCTTTGTCGGCTCCGAGGTGGGCGTCGGTACCCCGGTCATCGGCTCAAGCTACACCCTGAGCAGCATCGCGGCGGCCGTCCTCGGCGGCGCGGCGTTGACCGGCGGCCGCGGTTCGTTCGTGGGCGCGCTGCTCGGTGCCCTGTTCTTCACACTCACGGTGAACATCATCGCTCTCTTGGGCCTCAACACCGGTGCCGGCATCATGACCAGCGGGGCGCTGACATTGTTCGCGCTCGCCCTCTATTCCGGCTTGCAGCCGATCCGCCGCGTTTGGGCGAACATGCGTGCGGCCGTTAGGCCAATGGCCGCCGCCAAGACGCCATGAAGAGTCCCGTAGACGCACCCGCCGCCGATCCGGCGCCAAAATCCGCTTCAATTCTTCGCGGCTGGCGCATCCAGATGCGCTTCGCCGCGATCTGGTTCGCGATGGTCGGCCTTGTCGTCGTCTCAGCGGTTTTCGTTCCGCGCAGCCTGCTGCCGTCGACGTTTCTCGCGATCATCCCGCTGGCGGCCTTTCTCGGCATCGCTGCCATCGGCGAGACGCTCGTGCTCATGGCGCGCGGCATCGATCTTTCTATTCCGGCCGTCGTCACGCTCTCGAGCACCATCGTCCTCGGCTTCTCGGCCGGTCAGGACGACGCCATACTCTGGGCGACACTCGCAGCGCTGTTCTTCGCCACGCTCGTGGGCCTGATCAACGGCCTCCTGGTCGCGGTGTTCGAACTCAATGCCTTGATCGTCACGCTCGCGGTCGGTGCGATCACGACGGGCGCCACGCTTTGGTATCGCGACTCGCTGCCCCAGGAATCGCGCGTGCCGCCGGGAATGGCGGCTTGGGGCGACGCGCGTTTCCTGGGGATCAACGTCTCGGTCTGGGTCGTGGCCGCCCTGGCCGTCATCCTCAACGTCATCCTGCGCAAGACGACAATCGGCCGGCATTTCTCGGCGGTAGGCGCGAACCCGCGGTCGGCCTGGATCGCCGGCATCAATGTCGCTGTCTACCAGTGCGCCGCCTTCACGGTGGCCGCCTTCCTCTATGGAATTGCCGGAATTCTCGTATCCGCGTTCATCCGCAATCCGACGCTGCGGGTCGGCGAACCCTATCTCCTCGCCCCGATCGCTGCCGCCGTCCTTGGTGGAACCGCTTTGTCCGGCGGCATCGGCAGCATGGTTGCCGTTGCCGGCGCCGCGCTGTTTCTGACCCACCTCGGCCAGATGCTGCAGATGCTGGGCCTTTCTTCGGCGCTGCAATTCGTCATCGAGGGCGTGGCGATCGCGCTCGGCATGGCCGTGTCACGAATCGATCTATCGCGGGCAAGGTTCTATCTGTCGCGGATCGGCGAACTTGGCCGCGCAAGCCTCTCTTCCCACCGCACTGGTTGAAAGCGCGATAGCGCGGTCGCCGCCGTCGAATTTGTCCATTGCCGTGCTAAGCGACGTGCCGCGCACGCGATTCGGGGATCGGATGGGCACCCTACATACGCTTGACGAGGTCGGTTCGCGGGCGCCGACCCGCGGGCGGATCACGCTGCGCAGCTCGCGGTTTCCGCGCTTCGCTGCATCGCGGTTGGGGACGCTCGCGCTGTGCGTCGTCGCGATCGGCGTCGCCGCATTGGCCGGCTGCGGCGAGAGCGCACCGCCGCCGTCCGGGCAGCCGACATTCTATCAGGACCTCGCACAGACCGACGCGGCGGTCGATGCCGCCGTGGCGCAGTCCATGATCTCGGGATATCGCAGCAACAACGGCCTCGGCCCGGTCGTCGTTGATTCAGACTTGATGCGGCTTGCGGGTGAGCAGGCCCGCGCCATGGCGGCCCGTGACAAGATGGACCACGATGTCGGGCACCCGTTTCACGAGCGCATGCGCAAGGCGGGCGTCGGCGGCAGCGTTGCGGTCGAGAACGTCGGCGCCGGCTATCACACGCTCGCCGAGGCCTTCTCCGGCTGGCGCGATTCGCCGCCGCATCGCGCCAATATGCTCAACCGCGGCGTTACCCGCATGGGAATTGCCACGGCCTATGCACCGGCCTCCAAATACAAGGTGTTCTGGGCGCTGATCCTTGCCGGGCCCGACGGACGTCGCGGGTGACGCTCGGCCTCCGGCGCCGGCTCCGAGGTTCGACGCGGCGCGCGAGCGTTGCCGCAACTCGCCATCGCGGGCCGCACCCTCTCAGGGGGTTGCCAGCCTCAGTCTCAGGATATGACCGCCTTGGTCAGGACACAGCCGCTGATTTTCAGGCTTCCGTCGGGCTGCGTCTCCAGCGTGTAGAGCGCCTCCCACGCCACGCCGTTGGCATCGATGATGTGGACCTCCTGCAGAATCATGCCGTCCGAGGCCTTCGCCTCGCCGAACTCGAAGCTCCGGTGGCGATAGACCGGAGCATAGCCGTTGCGCACCATGGACAAGAAAGTTTCGGGGTCGTGAAACCTCCTTTGGATGCCGGGCGAGGCAAAGGTGTAGGCCGTCGCTGCGTCGTCGCGGCTTAATGCTTCTTCTTGCGCGCGGATGATGGACTGTCCCGCGTCGACATCCTCGGTGGCGCTGGCGACTGTCACAGAGCCGATCAGAAACAGCGCGAGTAGGGCGAGGATGCGCATCGTGCTGCTCCCGCGTAACGGGTCACCCGGCGAGGCCAACCCATAGAAGCAAAATGCCGGCCGCCGATGATGCGACGAGAGTCATGGCGCCGCTGATCTGGAAACGGAACACTGCGATCGCGGCGCAGGCAAACAGCGCCAACGCCCACGGATCGAAGCTCGCGAAATCCGGTACATCGAAGCTGAGCTGGCCGTATTGGACCGGCTGGACCACGCGGAACAAGGTCCGAATGCCGAACCAGACCGTGAGGTTGAAGATCACACCGACGGCGGCGGCGGTGACGGCCTGCAGGGCGTTGCTGAGAATCGCCTTGCGGCGCAAGCCTTCGATGAACGGAGCAATCGACAAAATCCAGAGAAAGCAGGGAATGAATGTCATCCAGGTGGCCAAGAGGCCGCCGAAGACGCCGGCAAGGAGCGGCGGCAGGTTGCCCGGATCGCGATAGGCGGCGACGAAGCCGAAGAATTGCGTGACGATCATGATCGTGCCGGGCACGATCTCGCCCATCGCGATGCCTTCCTGCACCTCGCGGGTCGAAATCCAGTGGTACGAATCGACGGCCTGCTTCGCGCCATAGACGACGACCGCATAGTCGCCGCCAAAAGCCATCAAAGCGACTTTCCCGAACGCCAACGTTATCTGGGTGTAGATGTTGTCCATGCCGAAGATGGCGAAGAGTGCGATCGCCGGCGCAAGCCAGAGCGCCAGCCATATGGCGAGCGAGCGTGCCAACTGCGCGATGCCGGGCCGCGCATGATCGGCCAATCCTTCGCGCTTATGCGCGCCGGTGGCGCGGTCCGTCGTGGCGGCCGCCGGTCGCGTGAAGCCGGGCAGCCGCGCCATTGCGGCGGCGATGCCCAGCAAGGCCGGCACGAAAATGATCAGGGGAAGGGGAAGCTTGAAGAACGCCGCAAGGAACGCCAGCGCCGCAACCGCGAGCATCAGTGGACCGTGCAGCACGTGGCGGCCGAAGCGCACGATGGCCTCGGCCATGATCGCCAGAATCGCCGGCCTGACGCCGACGAATATCGCCTGGCCGGCCTGCGACTCGGCGCCGAGGACATAGCCGAAGGAGAGGGCCATCATGCAGATCGCGCCCGGCAGGATGAACAGGCCGCCGGCAATGATGCCGCCGATCGTGCGGTTGGCCAGCCATCCGACATAGATGGCAAGCTGTTGCGTCTCCGGCCCCGGCAGCGCGATGCAGTAGCTCAGGGCGTGGAAGAAGCCGTCCTCGGAGATCCAGCGCTTTCCTTCGACGGCCAGCCGGTGCATGGTCGCGATCTGCTTCGCCGGCCCGCCGATCCCCGCAACCGACACGTGGGTCCATACGCCGAAGGAATCGCGCAGCGCGTCGCGGGCGCTCACCGCCTTACCCGCGGCCTGTCCGGACTTCGTACCGACCATCGCGTCCATGGGCCTACATCACCGGTTCACCGCGGGAATTGCAAGGATAGAGCGGGAATTCCAGGGATCGAAAGGTGCCGATTCCAGCCGACGCGTCGTAAAATTGCATCAGTCGAAGGCGAGGTCGGACGGCCGGCACTTCACCCTCGCAGGATGCGCGATTGAAATGCTTGGGCGGGGGGAATTTTCGCCGGAGCGCTTCGCGATTCCGCGGCCGATTGCGCGTATAGTTCAGCGATTGTGGCCGCGTACCTCAGCGCCTTGGCACCGCGATTGAGCCTTTGTAGGTCGGCGCCCCGCCGCCGGGAATGTGCAGGCGCCAGATCCGGCCCTCATTCGAGGGCTCGGCGCTCACCGCCAGTGTGCCGGCGTCGGTGAGCCAAAGAGTTTCGCCGTCGAATGCGCAATTGGTCGGGGCAACCCCGCAAGGGATGAACCTGTTGACCTTGCCGTCGGGCCCCAGCACATGGACCCCTTTGGCCAGGATGTCGGTGACGTAGAGCCGTCCGTCGGCGCCGACCTTCAATCCGTCGGGTATGGGATTGTCGCCGGGGAGCCGCCCGAGATCTTCGCTCTTGCCGTTGGGCCGAACGCGTCCCACCCGCCCGGTGTAGGACTCATCCCAGACGATCGAGCCGTCCGCCTCGACCGTGACCCCGTTGGGAAAAACGGGCTTCGGAAAGGCGATGACGACCTTCGCCGTCCCATCGGGAGTGATCTTGTGGATGTAGCTCGGATCGGGGTTCTTCAGGTTATAGGTGCCGGGGTCGGAGAACACGAGGCTGCCGTCAGGCGCGAAGGCGAGATCATTCGGGCCATTGAGCTTGATGCCCTCGACGTGAGTGATCACGGTTTCGGCCTTGCCGCCCGCATGCACCCGCTGGATCGACGGCTCGACCATTTCCTTGGCCCGCCAGGGGCCCGTCGTGCCGCCGTTCTGGCACACGTAGAGCGCGCCATCGGAACCGAGCACGCACGAGTTCGGTCCGCCCGCGGTGTAGGCGAAGCGTCGAGGGACGCGGTCGGAACCGATGATCGTCAACTGCGACCGGTAGGTGTCTACGAACACCAGCGAATGATCAGGCATCACGGTCGGCCCCTCGGGCCAGCCGAGGCCTGAGGCGATGAGTTCGGGCGCGCCGGGCTTCGCCGCTCCCGTTGACTGGTTGCTCATCGACAGCTTCCGCGGTTAGGCCGCGCCGGTGTACGCAGAATGGCCGCGATGTGCAGCTTCCCGGGTCGTGCTATGCTTTGCATCGCATTCATCTCCCGATGACAACCGCATTTCCGTCTTGGCATCGTTCCGCCTACAATGTCGCAGCCATCCGGGCCATGGCGCAACGCACCCTGCCGCGCCCGGTGTTCGACTTCGCCGATGGGGGCGCCGAGAACGAGTATACGCTTCGGCGCAACGAGGCCGCCTTTGCGCAGTTCGAATTGCTTCCGCAGCCGCTTCACGGCGCCGCTGATCGCGAACTCTCGGTCGAATTGTTCGGGCGGCGCCTGGCGCTGCCGGTGATGATCGGTCCGACCGGGCTATCCGGCCTGTTCTGGCCGGGAGGCGAGATCGCCGCGGCGCGCGCGGCTGCGGCAGCCGGCACCGCCTTTTGCCTCAGCCATGCCTCGACCTGTACGATGGAGGAGCTCGCCGCAAGCTCCGCCGGGCCGCGCTGGATGCAGGTCTTCATCTATCGCGACCGCGGCCTGACCCGCGAATTCGTCGAGCGCGCCGCGGCGAGCGGCTTCGATGCCTTGGTGCTGACCACGGACAATCAGCTCGTCGGCAACCGCGAGCGCGATATCCGCAACGGCTTCACCATCCCGCCGCGGTTCTCGCCGCTCGATGTTGTGGCTATGGCGACCAAGCTGCCTTGGCTGCTGCGTATGGGCCCCCGGCTGTCGAAGATTAACTTCGCCAATTATACGAGCCCGGGCGCCGCGGCTGACATCAGCGCGATGGCCGCCAAGATCGCAAGCCTGCTCGATCCGTCGATGTCCTGGCGCGACGTCGAGTGGCTGCGCGGGATGTGGAAGGGTCCCCTGCTGCTGAAAGGCATTCTTCATCCAAAGGAGGCCGCCGAGGCGGTCGCGCGCGGGGTCGACGGGGTGATCGTTTCCAACCACGGCGGCCGGCAGCTCGACGGCGCGCCCGCCTCGCTGGATGCCCTGCCAGGCGTGGTCGCCGCGGTGGGCGGGCGCATCCCCGTTCTGATCGATGGCGGCATCCGGCGCGGGGCGGATGTCGTCAAGGGGCTGGCGTTGGGCGCTTCACTGTGCCTGATTGCGCGCCCGCATCTTTTCGGTCTCGCCGTGGCCGGGGAGGCGGGCGTGGCGCGCGTTCTCGACATCCTGCGCCGCGAGATCGACCGCGTCATGGGACTTCTCGGCGTCCGCACGATCGCGGAGCTCGGGCCGGACTATCTGATGCGGCGAGCCGCGAGGCACGATGACGTCGCCCCCAGTAGTTTGCCGTGAAGATCTTCCTCAAAGGTGACCGCGATGGTGAGCGAATTCCGGCAGGACACGAGTCCTCGGCGGCCATCCGCCGCGATCGTGAACCGCGCGACTGCCGCGTCGGCGGCAGCCCGAACCGATACCGCAATGATCACGAGCCGATCCATCCAGGCGAGGTAAGAGACATGATCGAAGATCCACCCCTGTTGACGATCAGGCGAAACTTTCCGCGGCCGTCCGATGGGCTGATCGCCGGGTTCTCCGGCGTACCGACCGGCAACGCGGTGGATGCGATGGGCGGGTTGGGCTGTCTCGATTGCCGGATCAAACCGCTGGTTCAATCCAGCCAGGTCATGGTCGGAACGGCGGTCACTTGCTACACCGGCCCCTCCGACGGCCTTGCGGTTTTCGGCGCGCTGCATGCCGCCAGGCGGGGCGACATCGTCGTGGCCGCGACAGACGCCTTCACTCATACGGCGATCGCCGGCGATCTGCTGCTGGGCATGGCCCGCAATCGCGGCGTTGCCGGATTTGTCACCGACGGTTCGGTGCGAGACCTCGCCGGCGTCCTTGCCGTCGGCCTGCCGGTCTACTGCGCAGGGCTCACGGCGAATTCGGCGGCCCGCAACGGGCCGGGCACGGTTGGATTGCCGATCGTCGTCGGCGGCGTTGCCGTTGAATCAGGCGATATCCTGGTCGGCGACCGCGATGGCGTCGTGGTCGTGCCGCTCAAACAGGCGCAGGCGGTGCTCGCGAAACTTGCCGATGTGCGGGCGGCCGAGGCGAGCCTCGAAGCGAAGGTCAAAGCCGGTCTCGAAATCCCGGACTTCGTGAGCGCCCTCATCAATTCCGATCGAGTTCGGGAAATCAAATAGGAGAATGTTGCAAGACCGAGCAAGTCATCCTGGTTCAGAGCGCTTCGAACAGAATATCCTGCGCTCCCTCCCAGAGGACGCACTTACCCAGCGGGCGTAACTGGTCGACGCCTTCGATCACGGTCAGGAAATGATTTCCGGCGAGTTGCCCGACCTTGCTGGCGAAGCGCACGCCGCCATAGGCCAGCAGGATTTCGGTCTCGCTGATGCCGCCCGGATACAGGATGATTTCACCCGGCGCCGGATAGCTGGTCTGGTTTTCGTGGCCAAGTCCGAGGTCGAGATCGCCGAGCGGGATCCAGCATGCCTCCCCGCTCCAGCGCACGTGGATGATCCGCTCACTGTAGGGCAGCATCGAGCGAAATTTGGCGCAGGTCTTCGGCGCGCGTTCTGCTTCGAGGCGTGCAACGAATTGGAAGCGACCTGCCTTGATGCGTATACGCTCCATGATCAGCTCCCGGGAAATCGGCGACCACTCAGATCGGCTAGAACATCGAGCGAGTGGCTTGAACACCTTGCAACGCATCTGTCATGGTGAGGATGTCGGGGCAAGGAAGAACGGCCATTGTACGCCGTGAATCCGGCCTCCGGTAGTTCACAACCCGGGTGATGCAGTGTCCTCTCCGCCGTTTTCGCCATATCCGCGCGATCTCAAGGGTTACGGCCGCGACCAACCTGATCCGCGCTGGCCGGGCAACGCCCGGGTTGCCGTCCAGTTCGTGATGAACTTCGAAGAAGGCGGGGAGAACAGCGTCCTGCACGGCGATGCGGCATCGGAAGCGTTTCTCAGCGACGCGCTCGGCGCAAAGCCTCTGCCCGGCCAGCGCAACATGAACGTCGAGTCGATGTTCGAATACGGCTCGCGCGCCGGATTCTGGCGCCTGTGGCGGATGTTCACTGCACGGAAGATTCCGCTCACGGTGTACGGTGTCGCCGATGCGCTTGCCCGCAATCCGTCATGCGTGGCGGCCATGCGCGAAGCCGAATGGGAGATCGCAAGCCACGGCTTGAAATGGATCGACTACAAGGATTTTTCCTACGCGGACGAGCACGCCCATATGCGCGAGGCGATACGCATCCACACCGAGGCGACCGGCGAGCGGCCGTTGGGGTGGTACACGGGACGCACTTCGCCGCACACGCTCAAGCTCGTTCTCGACGACGGCGGATTCCTCTACTCGTCGGATTCCTACGCGGACGATCTGCCCTATTGGGTGAACGGGCCGAAGGGACCGCACCTCATCATCCCCTATACGCTCGATGCCAACGACATGCGGTTCATCAACCCGCAGGGCTTTTCCGAGGGCGAAGCATTCTTCACCTACCTGCGCGACGCGTTCGCCTTTCTCTACGAGGAAGGCGCCGTTGCGCCGAAGATGATGTCGGTCGGGCTGCATTGCCGGCTTGCGGGCCGCCCCGGCCGGGCGGCGGGGCTGAAGCGGTTCCTCGATCACATCGGCAAGTTCGACCGGGTGTGGACGCCGACGCGCCTCGAGATCGCGCGGCATTGGCACCGCGAGCATCGGGCGCTTGCGGCCGATGCGCCGGTCGTCGCCTGAGCAGCGCGCGATGGCGCCGGTCCCGTTGGACGATCTCAACCGCATGGACCCGGGGGCGTTTGCCGCCACGCTCGGCGACGTCTTCGAGCATTCGCCCTGGATCGCCGAGGCGGCGTATGTGCAGCGGCCGTTCGCGACCTTGAATGCTCTCTTCCAGGCCATGACTCAGGCCGTGCGCGACGCCGGCGCCGAGCGCCAAGGAACGCTGATCAGAAGCCATCCCGACCTTGCCGGCAAAGCCGCCCGCGAGGGCGCAGTGACGGCCGACTCCGCGCGCGAGCAGATGAGCGCCGGGCTCGATCGCCTTTCCGAGGAAGAATTCGCGGCTTTCCACAGGCTCAACGAGGCCTATCGGGCGAAGTTCAACATGCCGTTCGTCGTTTGCGTGCGGCGGCACGGCAAGGAATCGATCCTTCGACTGTTCGAGCAACGCCTGCGCCACGATGCGGCGACGGAGCGGGAGGCGGCGGTGGCCGAAATCCTCCGCATCGCCGCGTTGCGGCTCGACCAGCGGGTGTCGGCGCCGGATCGCCTCAAAGTTCACGGGCAGCTTTCGACCCACGTGCTCGACACCCATCGCGGCCGTCCCGGCGAGGCGGTGCAAATCGAATTTCTCGAGGTTTTCGCCTCAGGAAAATCGCGCGTGCTGACGCGCGCGACCACCAATGCCGACGGCCGCACCGATCGGCCGCTCATTGCCGACGCGCCTATTCCGATCGCTCACTATGAATTGCGGTTTGCGGTCGGCGACTATTTCGCGCGGCAGGGCACGCCCGCCGCCGATCCGCCCTTCCTGGGCATTGTCCCCGTCCGCTTCGCCCTCGCCGAGCCCGAGGCGCACTATCACATACCGCTCTTGGTTACGCCCTGGAGCTACGCCACGTACCGCGGAAGCTGACGGCCGCGGCTTGGACCGGGATGCGCTTGGCTTGCCGTCTTTGCCGACGCTTCAGGTCCACAAACAGTCACGGCCGGGCCCCGCCGGCCCGGCCGTGATACGCGTTCGATGAGAGGCCGCCGACCTACTTTCCGGGGACTTTGTCCTCAATGCCTTTGACGTAAAAGTTCATGCTCAGGATTTGCCCGTCGTCGAGGCGAGTGCCGCCCTTGCATTCCAGCGTCTTGCCGTCCTGATCGACGACCGGACACTTGAACGGATGCAGCGTGCCGGCCTTGATCGCCGCCTGGGTCTCCATCGCCATCTTCTTCACGTCGTCGGGCATGTTGGTGTAGGGCGACATCACCACCATTCCCGCATCAAGGCCGCCCCAGGTGTCTTCGGATTTCCACTTGCC
>Ga0210403_10003925_pt1 | contig 12918 bp, 12 predicted proteins | sample IncBWC19MmetaG_FD_150863 | JGI IMG/M metagenome (GOLD analysis project Ga0210403, IMG submission 150863) | Forest soil microbial communities from Barre Woods Harvard Forest LTER site, Petersham, Massachusetts, United States - Inc-BW-C-19-M | ecosystem: Environmental > Terrestrial > Soil >... | reverse complement strand
CGCACTGTCGTCAAGGCGCGCCCGAGATCAACTGGAACCTTTGTCCAAGCCGGGCTGCGACCCACGATCAACGCGACGACCACTGCACTGAACCGACAGTCGATGAGCTTCAACCCGATGGGCAGTTCGACAGTGGGAAAGCCCCGCAATGCGCCTTTGTTGAGCGGCTTTCAACCTCCCGAGGCGGATCCGCGATCGGTTGCTCGCTCGATCTCGGCGTTGAGTTTCTCATAGACTTGGGCTTCGGTGAGTTTGCCGCGAGAATCAATGAGCGCCGTGACGGCGGGATCGCCCCACAATTCCATTGCGAGGGGCAGATCCTCGATCTGCCATGATCGCGCTGCAAGGCGTCCGGTCCTGAATTTTTCCATTTCCGCCTTGACCGCTGCCGAGGATCGTCAAAAAAGCCGTTATCACAGGTCTTGTACAATCCAAACCTCAATGCGCGCCACGGAGGCGTCGGTTGCTCTTCAAGCGGGGACGGTCAGCCTCGCCGTGTCAAAACTGTACACGCGGGCGGTGTTGCCGCCGGCGATCTTGGCCTGTTCGTCGTCCGGCACCCCGGCCAGAATCTCCACCAGGATCTTGCGCGATTGGGGAAACGTCGACTCGCTGTGCGGGTAGTCCGAGCCCCACATCATGTTGTCGACGCCGATGACGTCTCGCAGGCGAATGCCGATGGCGTCCTCCTGGAAGCTTAAGACGACGTTGCGGCGGAAGAAGTCGCTCGGCAGCATACCGTCCTTGAACCGGTAAATCGCTTCGCCGTGGCGCTCGCGATACGTGTAATCCATAGAGGTCAGCACGTTCGGCGCCCACGCCAGCTCGAACTCGACGATGGCCAGTCGAAGGCGGGGATGACGTTCGAAGACGCCGGAGAAGATCATGTCGCACATCGACAGCGCCGGATAGAACGCCTTTGTCGCGCGGCTGCTGGCGTCGCGCAGCGTTCCGGGACCGGCGCCGCGGATCTTTCCCTGCCGCCGCGTGGCCGTGTGCAGACTTAAGGGTAGGTCGAGCGCCGAGGCAGCTGCCCAGAACCGCTCGTACTCGGGTCGGTCGTAGCGGCGGTCCTCGGCTGGATACTCGGTGATCATGGCACCTGCCAGGCCAAGGCGCGCGGCGCGCTCGAGCTCCCTGGTTGCGTCCTCGACATCGTCCAGGTTGATCATCGCGACGCCCTTGAGGCGGGCGGGATCCGTGCGGCAGAAGTCGGCGAGCCAGTCGTTGTACGCGCGAAAGATGGCGGACATCAGCGGCGGGTCCGCCACCTTGAAATAAAACAGCCCTTGCGAGGGATAGAGGACTTCGCCGGCCACCCCATCAAGCTCCATATCCTTGAGGTGTTGCTCGGGGTCGTACCCCCCGCGGTGCACGTCTTCAAAGCGCCCCTGGGCGGAGATCGTCTCGGGGGCCGCGAACCGCGCGCCGGCGTTCGAGATGAGGCCGATCCCCGAGAGGATCTGATCCGCCTCGACCACGACGTAGTCGCCACCGTCGATCCGCTCTATCCGCGGCGCACGATCGCGGAACGCCCTATCGATGCGGGTCTGCCACAGATCGGGCGGTTCGAACACGTGAGAGTCGGACGAGAGAACCAGCGGCAGCATCGGCATCTCCTTTCTGACTTGATCGCGAGCAGCACCTTTGGCAACCGGCCCATCGCCGTCAAGGTGAGCGCGGTTAGAGATCCGTGCCCGCCTGCCGTTGGGTTCGGCTTAGTGTCCACTCGGGCCGAGCCTCGTTGTCACGCGAACGGCCGGAATCGGCGCAATGCGGCATCTTGCCCACAATGCTCCAGGCGCGTGGCCGCGGTCTATTTCCAGGATAGTTGTTGATGACCGCGTGAACGCGCTCACCGGCCATAGACGCAGAAACAAATGGTAATTGCAACCTGAACCCTGGTCGCCTGCGGCCGTCGCAGCGAGCGGCGCCCTGGGGGTTAAGCCGCCAGCTTCTCTCGCGCGCTGGCCTTGATCATTGCGGCGCCCTTCTCGGCGATCATGATCGTCGGCGCGTTGGTGTTGGTCGAGCTGACCGCCGGCATCACCGAGGCATCGATGATCCGGAGCGCCTCAAGCCCGTGGACCCGGAGCTGGTCATCGACGACCGACATGCCGTGATTGCCCATCATGCACGAGCAGCTCGCGTGATAGACGGTCGAACCGTTCGAGCGCGCGTAATCGAGCAACTCGTCGTCGCTCTGCACGCTCGGTCCCGGCAGGTTCTCGTCGATGATGTGTTTGGCGAGCGCCGGCGCGGCGAACAGACGCCGCAGGAACTTGAGCCCGCCGACAATCGCGCGCTGATCGGCGTCCTCGGCGGGCGCTTTTCAGACGCCGGCCGCCCGAACGTGTGGAGGCGTCGTCACTGCCGGCGTCCGAAAACCTGCACATCAGCACGCATCGAGGCGGTCCGAGCTCGACGGCTCAAATGCGCTCCTACCGGACCTTAGACGTGACAAGCATATCGTTCGCGATGTGCCATATCCGGAGCGCTTGCGGTGGCGGCGGTCCGATCTTTCCGCGCCGGAAGCCGTCCGCGAGGCAGTGAGGGACCCCGAGGTTCGACCCTCGGCGAGGATTTAGCTTAGGATGGCGACGAATACAGCCGCGAGGTGCCTCATGGAAGCTAACCCGAAGCCCCCTGCAACCGCGACCGCTCTGCCGGGTGTGCGGGCGAAGGGGGACCCGGCAGGGCTGGCGTACCGTACGGCCGGGGAGCTGATACAGGCTCTCGCCAGCCGTGAGATCTCTTCCCGCGAACTCGTCGACGGGGCGATTGCGCGGATCGAGGCGCTTGATCAGAAGATCAACGCCGTCGTCGTGCGGGATTTCGACCGAGCGCGCGCGATAGCCGAGGACGCCGATTCCGCGCTGGCGCGCGGAGAGCGTCGGCCGCTGCTGGGGCTGCCGATGACCGTCAAGGAGCAGTTCACGATCGCCGGCCTGCCGACGACCTGGGGCTTCCCGCATTTCCGGGATTGGCGCGCCGACACTGACTGCCTTCCGGTGCAGCGGCTCAAGGCCGCCGGCGCGGTGGTGCTTGGCATGACAAACGTGCCGCTCGGGCTCGCCGATTGGCAGAGCTACAACGAGATTTACGGCACCACCAACAACCCTTGGGATTTTGCCCGCACACCAGGCGGTTCATCCGGTGGTGCCGCGGCGGCGCTTGCCGCCGGTTTCGTGCCGCTGGAACTAGGCTCGGATATCGGCGGCTCGCTGCGGGCGCCGGCTCATTTCTGTGGCGTCTTCTCCCACAAGCCGAGCCTCGATCTGGTGCCGCAGCGCGGTGCCGGTCAGCCTCAGACACCGGCGGTGCCAGTGCGTGGCGACCTCGCCGTCACGGGACCGATGGCCCGCAGCGCTGCTGATCTGGCGCTCGCACTGGACGTACTGGCCGGGCCGGATGAACTAGCTGAGGGAATCGGCTACCGACTCGCCTTGCCGCCGCCGCGACAAGATCGGCTAACCGGGTTTCGCGTCTTGGTCATCGATCAGCACCCGCTTTGCCCGACCGCAGCCAGTGTGACGGAGGCAATGGACGGGCTTATCGAAGGCCTGGTGCAGCTGGGCGTCCGCATTGTGCGTGATAGCCCGAAACTTCCCGATCTCGCGCTGACCACGCGGACCTATGTTGAACTGTTGGCCGCATTTTTCGCGGCCGATCTACCGGCTGATAGGCGTAAAGCTGTTGAGGCCGCGGTCCAATGTTTGTCAGCCGATGATCGGAGCATCGCCGCTTGCCGGATCCGCGGCTTCACGATCAGCCATGCCGATTGGATCCTGGCGACCCGGCAGCGCGCCGCGTTACGTGGCCGCTGGCTGGCATTGTTCGAGGATGTCGACGTCGTGCTGTGCCCGACGATGCCGACCCCGGCCTACCTGCATGATCACACCCCGATGGCGACCCGCGAGCTCGACATCGATGGGCGGAAAAGATCGTATTTCGACCAGCTCGCCTGGGCCGGTCCCGCGACCCTCAATGGCCTGCCTGCGACCACGGCGCCAATCGGCCGCACCGAGACCGGGCTACCAATCGGCGTTCAGATCATCGGCGGCTACATGGAGGACCGGACGACCATTGCGTTCGCGGAAATGATCGAACGCGAGTTCGGCGGCTTTTCGCCGCCCCCGATGTTGTAGTCGACTGGGGCTAGAACGGGTCGGGCCGACCACGGGTCGCTGGCCACCGCAGAGGTCGCGCGGATGTAAGGCCGCACACCGCAGGTCGAGCGGCTGCGCAAACTGAGCGCTCGGGCCGGGACGAGTTCTGGTCTTAGCGAAGTGATTGGAAGTTCGCGTGACTCACCGCTGGAGGGGACTGGATTCGAACTTGTATGGGGCTTTTCCTGTCAAGCCGTGTTTTGGTTTGTCGGCGGTTTTTTGTTCGGAGCGGTAAAGCCGTTCTTCGTCCCGTCGCCTGCGATCAGGTTCGCTCCGCGACGATGAATTGCAAGACGGGCTTTTTGCATAGTTTCGGTGCCTGGTCGGTGCTTGTCTGTCGGTCTGTTGAGGATCCGAGGGGAGCTCGCCATTGGGGACGGATCTTCGTGTCACAGACTTGTATGCGGTAGGATCGTTTGATCCTGACCATGATGCGGTCATGCGCATCGGCGGCGAAGCTCCGGGCGGCGGGCCCATTCTTTCGGTCGGCATCAGGTGCCAGGTTCGAATACGGCTTCCCGCCACCTCGGATCGTCAATTCGGCAGTCGTGCTGAACAGCCAGCGCGAGCGCCGAATGGTGCTGAGTGCTATGCTCGTTCCGGTAAGCCCTTTCAGGACGCTGGACGGAAGACGACGCCCTCCAATGGTTCACCAGTAGTGACAAAGCGCCAAAGCGCAATGATCAGTTTGCGTGCCAGCGCGACGATCATGGTCTTGCGCGTGCCACTACGGCTGTCGGCGGTGCGGGCGCGATACCACAAGGCGAGCGCGCTTTCCTTCTGAAACATCAGAAAGCGCCAGGCGAGTTGGATCATGCCGCGGCGGACCCGGCGTTGCCGGCTCTGGCGAGCCCTTGTTCGCGGCGGCGCGCGCCGCTCTCGTCCGGCGAGCCTGTTAAACCGGCGTAGCGCGCCACGGCTCTGCGGTCACGCATTGGTCGTGACAGCACCTCATGAACCAGCATATCAGCCGTCTCGACACCAACACCGACGATTTGGGCCAACAGCCGAACCATGGCGTGGGGCCCAGTCTCATGCTGCTGCTCTAATCGTTTCTGACGAGCTTCCTCGATCTGCCTGATCTGGCTGACAACAAAGCTCAGCCGTGCGATCTCGCGCTGCAGCTCGGCCAAGGTGTTTGGCGGCAGCAGCATGCCCTCCGGGGTGTGCACGGTTACAAGACGCTCGGCCGCCTTGCGCAGTGTTGGTTTGAAGTTGCGAATGCCCAGCCGGACCAGGGTGGATTTTATCCGGTTCACAATCCGCGTGCGTTCCCGCACCAAGCAGTCGCGCTCGCGGTTCGGCCGCTTGGCGTCCTCTTCGGCAATCGTTGGCACGCGCGCCATGCCGCAGTGGCCCCGTTCCCCACGCAGCCACCCCAGGAACCCGCGCTTCAGCAACTCGGTGTCGAGCCGGTCGGTTTTCGCCCGGCGATGCTCCCGCGATACCGCGAGACTGGAGGCATGGATCACGTGCGCCTCGACGCCACGCGCCTCCAGCCAGCGCGCCAGCCAGAAGCCGATCCATTCGCGCAGCAGGTGACGTCATTCCCCATCGACCCCCAGGCCCACTGAGGTTAGTCTCTGCGCTGCGCCGCTCTCTCCAGGGAGGAAAGGATGCAGAGAAGCACCGAGCGGATCTTGACTACCCATGTCGGAAGCCTGCCTCGGCCGCCCGATCTCCTCGAAATGATCAACGCGAAGGAGGAAGGCCGGGCTTTCGACCTTTCGCGCTATCGCGCACGGGTCAAGAACGCTGTCCGGGAAGCCGTCGAGAAACAGGCTGCGGCTGGGATCGACATCTCGGCCGACGGGGAGATGGGCCGGGTCGGGTTTATTCCCTATGTCAACGAGAGGCTTTCCGGCATTGAGCCGAAGCAAGCGGCGAGGGGGCAACACCAGTGGCGGCGCTCACGCGAATATCAGGCCTTTCCCGAATATTATGAATGGGCTTCGGCGATTGCAGGGGCTGCCGGACAGGCGCCCGCGGTCGAATGGGTTTGCACCGGCCCCATCGCCTATCGCGGAGAGGCACTCAAACGAGACATTGACAATCTCAAGGAGGCGCTTGCCGGTGTTTCTCATGTCGAAGCCTTCATGCCGGCGGTCTCTCCGACGCAACTCGCCAATTGGAACAAAAACGAATACTATTCGAGCCAGAAAGAGTACCGCCTCGCCATCGCCGAAGCGCTTCGCGAGGAATACCGCAGGATCGTGGATGCGGGGGTCGTCCTCCAGATCGACGATCCGCAGCTTGCGAGCCGGTACGTACTCCGCCCGGATCTCGATCTCGAAGAGTGCCGCAAACGGGCGGCCCACAGCGTCGAGCTTCTCAATCACGCGCTCGAAGGGATCCCGGCGGAGCGCGTTCGCTATCACACCTGCTACAGCATCAATATTGGGCCCCGGGTCCACGATCTCGAACTCAAACACATCGTCGACGTCATGCTTCGCGTCAATGCCGGCGCCTATTCCTTCGAAGCCGCCAATCCGCGTCACGAGCACGAATGGCGGGTCTGGGAAAGCGTGAAGCTACCGGAAGGAAAGCTCTTGATCCCCGGGATCATCGCCCATTCCTCCAATCTTGTTGAGCACCCCGAACTCGTTGCAGAGCGGATTGTACGCTTTGCGGGCGTGGTTGGGCGGGAGAACGTGATCGCCGGCGCCGACTGCGGCTTTGCGAGTTCTGCCACGACCTGCGAGGTGCATCCTTCGGTAGTTTGGGCAAAACTCGCCGCGCTCGCCGAAGGGGCGCGCCTCGCGAGCCGTCACCTGTGGTAGATTAGGCGATGAAATTTGCGTTGGGCGGCAGTCACGACGGGAACAATACGCAGACCGCGAACGAGCTCATCGCCGACATCCTCGACGAGTCGGTCTACGCCGAAGAGGTTGGCCGCTATTCCGCCTGGGTCGGAAACTACCGTGCGGCCGGCGTGCGATAGACGGCGACACTCGCCCACGGCCGGCAGCAATGGTTGAAATGCAAAAGCTCCTGAACAGGTTGATTACCAAGCACACACGATCTCCGGCGGATTGGCGTCTTGCGATATCGGGCCATTAGGCCAGGGCGCACGCAGACGGCGAGGCTGCCCGGATAGCGGCCTTTTTTATTCCAGTGCCAATCCCGCTCTTGTCCGACGATCGCGCTACCGTCGGCGGCGCGCGAAGGGCAGCAGCCACTGCCGATATCGGGTTCGGCTTATGACAGGGTTCTCCAGCGACGCCGCCCCGCGTCGCAAAAGTTCCAAACTCAGGAACTATTGGCCGAGCCAGGCATCCTCGAACCGCCATCCATTGAACAGGCTGTTGACCATGATTGTGATCCCGTGCACCGCCGGCGATCGGCAGGTCCCCAGCCGGTAGTTGAAGATCATCGGGCGCGCCGCGTCTTCAGTCAGTCGGCGGTCGATCTCCCAGACCAGCTGCTTGCGTTTTGTCTTGTCGGGCTCCATCGATTGCTCCTCATACATCTTCTCGAGCTCCGGATTGCAATAGTTGGTGTAGTTGCGCTCCGAGCCGCAGGCGTAGTGCTCGAAGAAATAGGCATCGGGATCATCCACTCCGCTGCCCGACAGGTTGGCGCCGACCATGTAGTCCTTGCGGGCGATCTTCGGGAACCAGTTGGCCGTCTCGACCGCATCGAGCACGCCATCGATGTAGATCTCCTTCATCTGGTCGATCAGAATGATCGCCGGGTCGCGATATTGCGCAATGTTGCGGGTCGCGACCTTGACGGCGAGCCTGTGATCAGGGCCGTAGCCGTGTTTCTCCATCAGCTTGCGCGCCTCGGCGCGGTTGGCCGCAATATCGGGGCCATAGCCCGGAAGGGTCACGAGAACCTCGGGCGGCAGCCCCCACAGGCCAGCAGGCGGCGACTGCATCGCGCCGTTTATGTCGCCCTGCCCCTCGGCGATGATGTCGAGAAAGCTCTTGCGGTCGATCGTCAGCTGCATCGCCCGTCGGATGTCGGGGTCGTTGAACGGCGCTGCATCCCGGTTGACGAGCAGGTTCATCGCCACCGGCGTCGGCGTCATCTCGCAGATCGCATTCGGCGCCTGGTTCTGGATGTCACGCAGCGACTGCAAAGTGACCTCGTAGGGAAAGCTCATGTCGAACTTGCCGGCGATAAACGCAAGCGTCTGGGTCGACCGGTTCGGAATGATCGTCCACTCGATGCCATCGAGATACGGCCGCCCGGGCTTCCAGTAGTCCGGGTTCTTGACCACCCGGATGAATTCGTTCGGCTTGAATTCGCCAAATTTGAAGGGCCCAGTGCCGATCGGGTGGGTGCGCATGTCCCGCGGATTGACATGGCACGGATAGACCGGTGAATCGCCCGAGGCCAGCAACGCGAGAAATGCCGGCTGCGACCGCTTCAAGACAAATGTGACGGAATAATCGCCGTTGGTGACGATCTCTTCGAGGTTGCGGTACCAGGCCTTGCGCGGGTTGAGCCTTAACTTCTCCTGCGATTTTCCAATCAAGAGGTCCCAGGTGCATTTGACATCGGCGGCCGTGAACGGCTTGCCGTCATGCCATTTGATGCCCTGGCGCAGGTTGAAGGTAAGCCGGGTGTTGCCCTCGTCCCACGACCAGGTTTCGGCCAGTTCCGGCTGGATAAATTCCGGCCGGTTCTGCTTCTCGTCCTGTTTGAACAATACGAGGTTGTTAAAGACGCCCATCATCGGCGCCACGGTCGAGATCGTTGCCTCCTCGTGGATCGACATGCTCGCCGGGCTGTCGCGATGAAAGAATTTGAGGATCCCGCCGGTTTGCTGGGCGGTGGCAGGCCCCATGGGCAGTGCAAGGGCGCCGCAAATCGTCAGCAATAATTTCAAGAATTGCTTCACCATGGATGGTATCCTACTGGTTAGGAGAGCGAAGAGAGGAACGCATGGGCGCCGTTACGATTGCACCTCGATCCCGGTCGCGCGAGTTGTCGGTTGCCGTAGGTAAACCGATGTTGCGTGGCATCCATCACCTTGCGCTCGTCACCGATGATATGCGGATGACGCTCGATTTCTATGTGCGCGTGCTAGGCATGCCGATCGTGCACGGATTGCGAACGCCTTCACGCCCGCCGGGCGCGAGCCATGCGCACGGGAACGGTGCGCCGCCCTACGCCAACATTCCCCATTATTTTCTTGATATGGGCGGCGACAGTTTGCTCGCTTTCTTCGAATATCCGAAAGGAATTGCCAAGGCTGACCGCGACGCGATCGGTGCGATGCAACATGTTTCATTCGCCTGTGGCCCTGCACGGTATCGGGAGATATTAGAGCGACTGAAAGCGAATGGGGTCACCATAAACGCGGGGCCGCTCCTAGTGATTCCCCCGGCGATCCATTCCTTCTATTTTTTTGATCCCAATGGGATCCGGCTAGAGATCAGCTCCGACCTCGACGGTGACGAGGAGGATCTGCAAGTCATCCGATCCTGCAGCATGAGCGAGACCGAGCTGCGGGCGGAACTCGAAACGAGCAGCAACGACAAGGCATGGATCGACGATATGGTGGCGGCGATGACGCCCCACGGTCTTGGTCCTGTGTCCTGATCGCAGAGCATCTTGCTGCAGCACCACACCAGCAACCAGACCGCCTGATATCTCCGCACATGTCTGTGCGGACATCATGTTTCGCGGCCCTTACCGCGCTGGCGGGGCGGTGGCGGGCGGAGCTTTCTCCAGCCCGCCGACAAAAGACGCGCTCCGATAATAAGAACTGACCTCGGTTCAGCTTAGGGACCCACGGCGCAGGAGGCAAGAAGCGGGTGTTTTCCGATCAAGGTGCGGCTCGGCGTCGATTGCCCTTGCGAGTGCCGGCCCTTCCCCCGCCTTCATATACCGGATGCGAAACCCGTCCGCCTCGACGAAACCCTCGCGGAACCCGGCTGCCATTGCCGCCGCCCCTTATTTTCAGATGTCGCGGACGTGCGGCAGCACCTTCTTGCCGAACAGTTCCAGCGCTTCCATCAGCTGGTCAGGATGTTCCGAGCCCCGGGGTCTGGAACGACAGATCGACGACGCCGCAGCCGATCTGTGCACGGGCCTCCTTCAATTGCGCGACGATCTCGTCCGGCCTAGGGGGCTTCGCGGGATCGTACTGATGGTTTGAAATTAGATCACGCCGATCCAGACCTCGACGGGCTCGGCCGGACGCAGCGCAAGGCTCGCTTCGGCGACCCGGAACCGCCCGGAAGAACTCACCGTCTCCCCCGCCAGTAGGCGCCTGACAATCTCAAGAGCTTCCTCGAAAGCCGACGGACGCGTAATGCGAGAATCTAGTAATGTTCGACCAGCATGTGCCGCAAAACAGCGAGCAGTCGATTGTACCCGATCTTGCCACTGGCTGGTCATGGAGCGAGGACGGAACTGTGCTGACTCTGCCGCTGCGGCAAGGCGTTCAGTGGCACGACGGCAAGCCCTTTACCGCCGCAGACGTCAAATGCACCTGGGACATGTTGACCGACAAGTCGAACGAAAAGCTTCGCGTCAATCCCCGCAAATCCTGGTACAACAACCTCGGCGAGGTGACCACCAATGGCGACCACGAGGTCTCCTTTCATTTGAAGCGGCGGCAGCCGTCCTTTATCGCGCTTTTGGCAACCGGGTGGTCGCCCGTGTACCCCTGTCATGTCTCCCCTCGCGCCATGCGCAGTCATCCTATCGGCACGGGACCATTCAAATTCGACGAGTTCAAACCCAAAGAAGTTATCAGCGTAGTCAGAAATCCCCATTACTGGAAAAAAGACCGACCCTATCTCGACGCGATGGAGCACGTGATCATTCCAAGCGTATCGACGCGAATGTTCGGGTTCATAGTGGGAAAGTTCGACATGATCACCTTACAGCCTCCCCTCTTGAAGGAGGTGAAGAGCCAAGTGCCAGAGGCGATCTGCGGTTTGGAGCCGGACAATGCCGCCCGCAATCTGATCGTCAATCGGACAGCTCCACCTTTCGACAGACCGGGTCTGCCGCGCGCACTGACACTAAGCTTGGATCGCAAGTCGTTTATCGAGATCCTTACCGAGGGACAAGGCGATATCGGCGGAGCCATGCTTCCATCGCCCGAAGGAATCTGGGGAATGCCGCCGGGGATGCTGGCGACATTGCCGGGCTACGGGCCGGACGTACAGAGGAACCGCGAGGAAGCCCGCTTGATCATGAAAGAGCGCGGTTACGGCCCCGACAAGCGGCTCGCGATCCCCCTGTCTGCCCGCAACCGGCCCGTGGATCGCGATCCTGCGGTCGTCTTAATTTCCCAACTGAAGGAGATCTATATCGATGCAGAGCTCCAGTTAGTAGAGACCGCGCAGTGGTATCCCAAGCTCGTGCGGAACGCTTACACGGTGGCTTTAAATATTAACGAAAACAGCCTGGACGACCCTGACCAGACGCTTTACGAAAATTATGTCTGCGGTGCGGCGCACAATTACACGGGTTACTGCAGTAGTGAGCTAGACAAACTCATCGACGCGCAATCTACCGAAGCCGATCCCGAAAGGCGCAGGCAGGTGGTATGGAGGATCGAAAGGAAATTGGCCGAAGACGATGTCCAGCCGATCATCTTTTACGGCCGTTTTGCAACTTGCCGGCAGCCTCAGGTGAAGGGGCTCACCGTCATGGTGAACAGTCTGTTCAACGGCTGGCGCATGGAAGACGTCTGGCTAGACAAATAAACTCAGTTAATCTTGATTTGAACAGACGGGTGGCCGTTGGCCGGCGCGGCGACCTTGCACGGGGTCGGTCACGTACGCTGCCTCTACTTCTTGGCGTGAATGTCAAACCACCAACCGAGTCCGTGCGTGCCCTGGCGCTCATCGATCTCGCGGAGTGAGCGCCACACCGAATGGGCATGATCTACCGAGTGCCAAGCGCCCGATGTCTTTTCGCCCCAAGGCCCCGATTCGCCCGTCCTTCTTCCAGCAAGAAGCCTGGAGGGAGCTGCCCTCAACTTTCGCAGTCTGCGAATTATGAAATGATCAGGTCGCCACTCATAAAAACCTATGTTACGTGTAGTTACTTGATGCCATGAGTTGTTCTGGCAGATCACTTTGAAACGCCGATACCCAAGCCCAGCGAGGATTTGCAGATCTCGTTCCCCGCAGGGATGAGCCATCTCGATTGAGATGTATCGGGGTGCAGTGGTACTAGTTAAACCGGCAATGCAAATTCGGTCGTTCCCTTCGATGTCTATTTTCATGTAATCAGGCACGCCAAACTCATCTACGATATGCCTAATCGGCACGCAATCCACATCGATTTGGTGATTCTTGGCCCCGTTGCGCGAAGCGAGCTCGTGATGGAACGAACTCCACTCGGATACGTCATCGCACACCCAAAATTCAAGTTGGCCATTCTGTTCGGCGACGCCGCGGTTGATGACCTTTAGTTGCCCAGTCCGAACGTGATCGCGAAAATTAGCTTCGGCCGCCGCGCACATTACTGGATTGGCGTCGAGGGCCACCACGCGGCACCCCTCTCTCAGGTAATGGCTTGTATCCCGGCCATCGTGGAGGCCGATATCATAAACCAAAGCGGACATCGTATTCTCCCGGTATCGTCTTTCTTAAGCCGACATTCCCCGGATTCCGGGGCTGTTGAGCGCGATCTTCCGTCTCATCGAGGCGCACCGCAATGAAATTCGGCCGCAACCAGCCTCGTTCGCAGCCAATCGTTCGGGTTGCTCGCCTCGGGAGTCCGGAACTCGTGCTTTTACCTTCATCCAGGCACACCTCTGCCTTCGTCGTCT
>Ga0210403_10003924_pt1 | contig 12919 bp, 7 predicted proteins | sample IncBWC19MmetaG_FD_150863 | JGI IMG/M metagenome (GOLD analysis project Ga0210403, IMG submission 150863) | Forest soil microbial communities from Barre Woods Harvard Forest LTER site, Petersham, Massachusetts, United States - Inc-BW-C-19-M | ecosystem: Environmental > Terrestrial > Soil >... | reverse complement strand
AAGACCGCTTTCAAGGTGCTGGCGGTTTTCGGCTGCTTCTTTCCTTGAGTTTTAGCCAGGGATTGCGCTTCAACCGATGGCGCAGGTTGCACACCCTTCATCTGCGCCAGCTTCTTGCGGTTGTAGTCGCGGACGATGTGCGAAATATAAAGTTGCGTTTCACGATAGGGCGGCACACCGTGATACTGCTCGACCCGGTGGGCGCCGGCGTTATAAGCGGCCAGCGCTTTAATGGGGTCATTTTGATAGAGATCGAGCAATTGCCCCAGGTATTCCGTGCCGGCTTCGACGTTGGCTTTGGGGTCGAAGGCGTTTTTCACGCCCAGTTGCGCCGCAGTCCGGGGCATGAGCTGCATCAGACCCTGCGCGCCTTTCGAGGAGACGGCCCGCGGCTGAAAGTTGCTCTCGTATTTGATCACGCTGTTGACGAAATCAGGATCAATCTGGCGGCGGCTGCTGGCGTCCCGTACCAACTGGTCGATATCCACTTTGCCCAGTTCGGCAGGCGCTACAGGCGGCTGCGGGGGCGCAACGCGAGGCCCGGCCGGCTCTGGGACCGGGGTCTCTTCTTTCTCAAAAGAAATAATCTGCTCGGTGGGAATATCGACATAACCTCCGCCGGTATACAGCCGGGTGAGGTTGCCGACTTGCTCGCGGCGGTCATGGCGGATGGAAAAGCCATTACGCAGCACGGCCAATTCCCCTGCCAGCGCGGGAACCTGCGCGGCCAGGGCCAGCAATGCCATCGCCAATGGCTTGAAGAGTTTCATGCAGACCCTACTATTTAACCTCAATTGGGGCATGAATACCAGCGCCCATCATGCGCTCTACGGCCTCGGCCACGCCGCTTTCCGTGTGGCTGGCGGTAACGGTCCATCCCCGCTGCTTCAGGTCATCGGCAGCATTGCCCATGATGACTGGCAGCCCCGCAAACTCGAGCATTTCCAGGTCGTTATAGTTGTCGCCGATGGCCATGACCTGTTCCGGCGCGATGCCGTGGTGTTCGGCCCAGAGCCGCAAGGCGTGCCCTTTGGTGCAGTTGCGATTCAGGATATCGAGCAGGCAGAGATCTCGATGGTCATACTGGGTGCGCAGCAGTGTGATTTCGCCGTAGAAAGGGAAGCCGGCCAGATGGTCCTGCGCGGCCTTCATGCGCGCCACGCCGCCACAGTACATCACCTGGATCGGGTCCTCGGTGAGAGCATCTTCGAGAGGCACAACGTAGCGGATGTGGCCGGAGTTTTTCTCGATCCAGCGGGCGATGCTGTGGGAAAGTTCGTCGGTCCGCTCCAGCACCAGCGCATCCTGTCCCTGGCGGTCGAAGGTGAGTACGGCATGGCCCCGGTATTCATCCATGTGAAGAATGAGCTTTACGGCGGTGGCCGCCGGCAGCCGGTCGGTGTGGAAGACCGCACCCGTACTGGAGCGCACCAGCGCGCCGTTGGAACTGATGATTGAAACCGGAACACCCAGCTCCTGCGCGATGGGCAGGGCGAATTGGTGGCGGCGTCCAGTGGCCAGCAGGATTTGAATTCCCGCATCGTGCGCCGCCCTGATCGCGGCCAGATTGCGCGCCGAGATCTGAAAATGCTGGTCGAGCAGCGTTCCGTCGATGTCAATGGCGAGAAGCCGGATAGAAAGGTTCACCATGGTCTATTGTAACGGCTTGGGTTAGAGAACAGTGGTCTTCTTCAGAGATCAGATGCCGATCTGCGCTTGTTCGAGTAGGCTTTCTTACAAAATGAAAAGCGATGTCTGCGCCCGAGGATTGATTAAATTCAGCCCTTGGGTGAGGCCTTAGGCGCGCCTATCGCGGCAGCTCCGCGCTGCACCATAGCATCGATTTCCTGAGGGCTGTAGCCCAGGCCGCTCAAGACTTCCCCGGTATGCTCGCCCACCTGCGGGGCCATGCGGGGTTTCACCTTTTTTACGCCTTCGATGGTAAGAGGACTGCTTACAGTCCGCATGCCCGGCGCGATCTCGTCGAAGACTGCGTTGGCCTCCATCTGGCGGTCGTGGGCCACCTCTTCATTGGTCTGTACGGGTGCCCAGGTGAGTGTGTATTGGCGGAAAGCTTTGTCCCATTCCGCCATGTCTTTGGCGGCGACGACGGCGTCGATCGTTTCCACCAGAGCCACGCAGTTTTCCTGGCGCTGCGCCGGTGTGCTGAAACGCGGATCTTCGATGAGGTCCGGGCGTGAGAGTGCGCGGCAGAAATTGGGCCAGTCTTTTTTTGTGTCAAGGCAGCAGAGCAGGAACCGCTTCTGGTCGCGGCTTACATAGTGGTTGACCAGTGGATTGGCGACCGTCTTCCGTTGGGTACGGGGAAGGAACTTTGCACCGAGCTGCGCGGCCTGAATCATGTTGGCATTGCACCAGGCGCCATTGGCCATGAGAGAAGTCGAAACCTTGCTGCCTTGGCCGGCGACCGCTCTCCGGTACAGGCCGAGCATGATGGCGCCGAACAGTGTCGTGGCCGTCGGATGGTCGCCAAAGCCGGTGGGCGCCCGGCAGGGTTCGCCATCGGAGTTATGCATGGTGAACATCAGGCCGGAACGCGCCCAATAGGCGGTCTGATCGTAGCCCGGCTCGTTCATGTCGCCGCCGGTATCTCCATAGCCGGTAATGTGCGCGTAAATCAAGCGATCGTTCAGCGGACGCAGGTCTTCATAGCCGAGCCGGAATTTTTTCACCAGCGGCGGTTGATAGTTGGTGATGAAGACGTCAGCGGTGCGCACCAGGCGTAACAGCGCCTCGCGGGCGGCATCGTCTTCCAGGTTCAGGGCGACGCTTTTCCGGTTGCGTCCGTCGAGAATCCAACAGAAGAGATGCTCAGAGATCGGCATTCCCGGCATCATCGAGAGATATCGAAAGGGATCGCCAATCGGCGGACGCTCGATCTTAATTACCTCGGCGCCGAAGTCCGACAGGATAGTGGCTGCGGCGGGCCCGGCGATATAGGTCGCACAGTCGATGACGCGGATTCCGGAGAGGACATTCTGAGGTTCGTTCAAAGCAGAGGGATGATACCAAAAAATGCGATACAGCGCGATGTGGAGCACCTAAAATCAAAGGCCCACCACGGAGGCACGGAGTCACGGAGAAAAAGCAAGACGGTTCAAAACGAAAACATAGTGCGACGGAGCCCGCAACTAAGAAGCGTTAGCCGCAATACTGTTCACTTAAGACAAGACCCTTCTGTCCCGTCAACCAGCATAAACAACCGCGGCCGTAGAGACGGTGCTCGGCACCGTCTCTGGGTCTTCGCGGCAGCGAAGGCCCAAGCGCGCGGCAGCGCGTGTTTCGGACATACAATGAGATCAAGGTTCAGAAGCTATGGCGAGAACGGGAAGCTAACCCCATCGCCATTTCAGGGACGACCAGGAAGATGTTAACAACCGAGGTTCGCTCTTCTCTTAAGTGAACAGTATTGGCGTTAGCCGCGAATTAACGCGAATGGGGTGGTCATTTTCTCCGCAAAGATCCTGGTGGATAGCAGCTCAGAGGATAGAAATGAGCCGCCCTTCGCGCTGTTTGCGAAGGGTGGCTCACTGTTCCGGCTTCGCCTGCATTCCTTCCATCATGGAAATCAGCAGGTGGGTCTGCAGCAGCGGGGCCTGCATGGCGTTGATCTGTTCGAGCACCATTTGCGGCGCGTAGGTGGCGGCTTCGCGGGTGAGGGGGGCGAGTTCCCGCGCTCCCGGCAGGCTGGCCCACGCGCATTTTGGGGCTTCATGGCTGAAGCGTGCGAATGTTTCATCGGCCAGGCGGAACATGCGCGCCAGGGCCGCGGCAAAGGCCTCAGGGCGGCGCAGTTTGAGGTAAGCGTGTCCCAGGGCGGCGGTGATGCGCAGTTTGTTTTGCGGATCGGCAGAGCGCTTCGCTTGCCGTTCAGCTTCTTCGAGCAGACGGTTGGCGCGCTGCGGATTGATGGAGTTCATCATCACCGCGATATCGGCGCCCGCGGCTGCCCGCCAGGAAGCGTCCTGAATCCCCGCGCGGATGCGCAACGCCTTTTCGCCGTCTTCAGCGGTCAAAGCGTGGATTTCATTCAACGCCGATTGGGGCATGGTGCGGTCATCCGGTTCATCTTCCGGATCGGCGATCACAGAAAACAATTCCGCCGCCGCCGATTTCGCCTTGCGGCCATTTTTGAATCTTGCCGACGCCAGGGCCGGATGTTCCTGTTCCAAACGCATGGCCCACTCCGGGTCCACGGACTGAAGGAGCGGCAACAGGCTGGCCAAGACCGCTTCTGCCGCGCCCCTGTGGGTGCCGGGCTTTTCCGGTTCCGCGAACGAGCTGCCCCAGGCCGCCGGCATCTCGCCATGCATGTTTAAGATCGCGGTCACCAGCGGACGCAGTCCTTCCTTGGTGATGGCCGCAGGGGCGTATTTTGCGCTCTCCACCATGAAAGAAGCGAACTCCATGTCGAAAAAGTGGGTGCGCGGTGAGCGGCTGTAGTATTTCACGGCGTCGCGAACGATCTCTGCGGCCTGCGGCTGGCTGCGCCGGGCCTCACGGCGGACCACGCTGGCTGCGGCGTGAAAAGGAAATATTCCATTCTCGCCCATCATCCGCATGGTGTCCCGGACCCTGACGATCTCATCGGGGTGGTCATCGAGAAATCGCTTGAACACCCGGCCCGCAGCCTTCTCGCGGAAGGAATAGCCGTTCCCGGGTGAGGTGGATATTTCCATGAGCGGCAGCAGTTTGAGCGCGCCCGCGCTGTCGGGGCGGGAGTAGGCCATCAATGCCTTGGCCTCCACGTCCATGCGCTCGATGGACCGTAACTCGCGTGTAAGGTGAAAGATTTCCAGGGTCAACTCGCCGGCTTCGGACGATTGGTCATCAGGGCGGGCATTGACCAGATGGATCAGTAGGGTGGCCCTCTCATCCGGCGGAAACAGCAAGAGCCTGTCCTTAACGCGGCGCAGCAGGGCATCATGCGAGACGGCGTCTTCGGCTGCCGGAGCCTCTGGAGTTTGCGCACAAGCCGCAGAGATGATCAGCAGGAAGAGCGGTGCAATGGCTTTTCTCAACATACGCCAGCTCCCCTTTCGGTGAACTGCCCTTCATTCTAGACCTAAATAGCGGCGGAGCAACCCCATAGAATACATGGTGGAAATACTCAGTCGGGAGTGTACGATTTCACGCCTGTGAGAATCTGTTCCATAGAGGACATGACCCGCTGGTTGTTCCGCCGATCTGGAAGAGCAGTCTACCGGACTTACGGCAGCTAAAAAACAGTTGCTGATCGGCGAAGATGCGAGCCCGCGTTTCCGATCACCCGATCCGCGACGATGACTCAATCTCCTGTTCACTGTACGAGCGTTGTCGCAGGCCTTCCCACATCTCCACCACGCGGCTGCGCAACTGCTCAGTCAGTTCTCTGTAAGTCTCTTCGGGATTCACCAGTGTTTCAGGAGGGAAAATCGGATCGCCGAAGCGTATGCGAAGTTTGGAAAGGCGCGGGAACTTCCGGTGGCGCGGCCAGGCGTCATAAAATCCTTCGATGGCCACCGGATAGATGGGAACCTTCAAATGGACAGAGAGAATGGCCGCGCCTTTTTTGAACTTCTTGGGTGTGCCGTCAATCGAGCGTTCGCCTTCCGGATACAGCACCAGGATCTTGTTGTGTTTCAGGCCGTAGGCCCCGGCGCGCATGGCATTGACCAGGTTGGAATCGGGGTCGACGGGCACCAGCTTGATGGAACTGGCAAGTTTGCGGGCCATGCCTTCGCCAAAGATCTCGCTGGTGCCGACGTAGAACATCTCCTTGAAGAACCGCCAGGGTATCTGGCTGGCCACCACCGGCGCATCGAGAAAACTCTGGTGATTGGGGCACAGAATGAAGGGTCCGCTGGCCGGCAGTTTTTCTTTCCCACTTACCTGCAGGTCAAAGAAGAGGCGGGAGATCATGGAGACGAAGAAGCCGGAAAGATGCCAGAGAAATGTCAGGAGGCTGGTGTTCTTCAGGGCCGACAAGGCTGCGGGGTCGTCCGGTTCGGCTTCCAGAATCCTCTCCCAGCCGGGCGCCTCCGATTGCTCCGTGTGTGCGCCGCCCCGCGCCTTCAGCACCGTGTCAACTAGCTCGCGGACGGTATAGACCTCGGAGATGACCGATTTATCCACCTGTGTGTCTAATTCACGTTCCAGGTTCACCACCAGTTCGACGCGCTCCATGGAATCGAAGCCCAGATCAAGTTCCAGGTTGTCGGCGGGCAGCACCGGTTTGGGCGCCTTAGTGGACCGGCGAACTACGGCCACCGCCCTCTGCACATCGGCATCGGCCAGCCACAACGCCTCGGCGGCCGTGGGACCACTGGCTGCCTGGGCCGGGTCTCCGGCGTCGCTGGGCCTGCCGGCCGACGCCTGCTGCCGGCGTTGGATCTCAAAACGCTTCAGCTTGCGCGTGGTGGTGCGCGGCAGAGGCTCGGGCCAGATATCGAAGCTCAGGATTCGCTTGGTGCTGGGCAGTTCCATCGACAGATTTTCGACGTCGAATTTGATCACCTCACGGGCATTCACAATCTTGCGTTCACGCAGCACGTCGAAATCCGGAACGATCACGGCATGTAGCCGTTCGGAAACCGGTTCACCGTGTTTGCTCATCAAACCCATCACGCAGACTTCTTCGATGAAGGGTGATCCCAGGTAATGGGTCTCGATCTCTTCGGGGTAGATGTTCTTGCCCGAACTGAGGACGATGATCTCTTTCTTTCTGCCGGCAATAAAGAGATTGCCGTGGCGGTCGAAGTAACCAAGGTCGCCGGAACGCAGCCATCCCTCGTGAATGGATTCGGCGGTCGCCGATGGACGGTTGTAGTAGCCTGGCATCACGATGCCGCCGGCAATGGCGATTTCGCCCACCGGATAGTCAATATCTTCCATGGACTGAGGGTCGAGGATCCGGACCTGCACCCCTTTGAGCGGCTTGCCCACTGAGCCCAGCACGTTGTCCACGGGCGCCGTCGCGGCGGCTGCGCCGCTGGTTTCCGTCAGGCCGTAGACCTGAAGAACGTCGAAGCCGAGATTGTGAAGATCGCGGCCTACCTGCCGGTCAAAGGCCGATCCGCCAGTAATCAGGTAACGCATGCGCGCGCCGAGCAGGTTGTGTACCTGGCGGAAGAAGAGTTTTCCGGGGTTCAGGCCCGCCCTTCTGCCCGCGGCTGAAACTCCCATCATCAGGCGGAAGGCCGCGCGCCCCAGCCTTCCGCGTTGCTTTACCTGCTGCATGACACGCTCATGAATCAGATAAAAAAACTGTGGCACGCAGACGAAGAGCGTAACGCCACGCTCGCTCAGCGCTCGTAAGAGGTCGCCGGTGTTCAGTGCTTCCAGATAGACGATGCGCGCGCCCGCCGCAAACGGAAGCAGCAGATTGGCCATCTGCGCCAGGGCGTGAAACAGAGGCAGCACGCCCAGAATGGTGTCGTCGCTGTCTACGTGCAGAATGTCGAAGATGGCGGTGGCTTCGGCCATGAGGTTGCCGTGGGTAAGCACTACACCCTTGGGGTCGCTGGTGGTGCCGGAGGTATACATGATGACCGCCGGGTCGGAAAGGGAAGCGGCAGCCGGCTCGAATTCTTCTGGTCCTGTAGCGAACATCCCCGTCAGGTTGGGAATGGAAGGTTCACCTGGGCCATCGAGCAGAACGATTCTTGTGGAAGTGCCTTGAATCGCTGTCTTCACCACGGGCAGGTGTTTGAGGTCGGAAAAAATGAAGGCGCTGCCGGAATCCCGCAGCAGCTTGTTCACCTGTTCGGCGTTGAAAGCGGTGTCGAGGGGCACCGAGATTGCTCCGGATGCCATGACTCCAAGATACGCCGACACCCAAAGAGGGCTGTTGGCCGCCATGATGGCGCAGCGCGCGCCTTGCAGTTTTGATTCTGCTTCGTTCAGCCACCGGCCCACAGACTCAGCCTGGCGGCGCAGTTCGGCGTAGGTATAGCATTCCAGCGTACTCGACGTGTGCTGCAGCTCGACGGCAACGTGGTCAGGATATCGGGTTGCCGATTCCAGAAACCGGCTATAAAAGCTTTGCATCACGATAACGATGCCCGGCCCTAGTCGTCATCAATATCATCTGGAATCGTCAGGCTCGCCTGGACTTCGCGTTCCTTGCGGGCCGCCTGGTCCATGAGCTGGATGCGGCGTTCCTTAGACTTGCGGATCACCTCAGCGAATTTTCCCTGGGGCTCCTCCGGAACCGGGGGCGTATTCTTCTTTTCCATGCCGCTAGGATACACAAACCAGCGAAAAAAAACCGGTAAAAAAACCTGTGGCTGGGCAAGCGTGACGAGATTAAAACCAAGACCTATGAAACACAGCGCAACGAGTTGCAACGAAAACCTTTAAAACACAGAGGAACAGAGGATGCAGAGGATTTTGGGGTTGTGAGGCGGCGGAAAAATCGTCGCAAGTCGCGAACACTCTGATGGATAGTAATACAAAGGAACAGAGGCAACAGAGGTTTTGGGGTCGTGTGGCGGCTGCAGGAATTGCAGCGGATCGCGAGAATTTCTTCAAAGCAATCGTTGCCAGCCACGAAGGCAATAATGCGTAAGCGCTCCTCGAAAACGCCCGGCGATTTTGAAGCCAAAGCAATTCAAACTCCAATGCTAAACAGGGCAGTTATGTGTTGTGGATCAAAACCTTCGCGGTCCGCGGTGATTTCTGGGGCCGCCACACGACCCCCAAAACCTCTGTTGCCGGAGTTCACCCTGAGCGGCAGCGAAGGGTTCCTCTGTGTTTCAAAGGTTTTCGTTGCAACTCGTTGTGCTGTGTTTCAAAGGTTTTGGTGGTAGCTACGTCACGCCGTGCTCTCTGCGGTTCCGTCTTTTGTTTTTCCTTTGCGTCCTTCGCGTACTTTGCGGTGAAATGCTCTTAGTTGCTGCTACGTCGTGCTGTATTCGGATATCCTGTCCTCATGTGCGGGCGCTATCGGCTGACGGCCACCGAACGATATATCGCGGAACACTTCAATCTGGATGCCGAACCGGTGTGGCCGGCGCGCTACAACATTGCGCCCGGCCAGCCGGCGCTGGTGGTCCGTCAGGCCCCGAAGAGTCCGCTGCGTGAATCTTCTTTACTGCGCTGGGGGTTGGTTCCATACTGGGCCAAAGGTCCTTCCATCGGCTACAGGACAATCAACGCCCGCTCGGAAGCCGCAGCGGAAAAGCCGGCTTTCCGTGAAGCCTTGAAGCAACGCCGCTGCCTGGTGCCCACCGATGGATTCTATGAATGGCAGAAGCTGGGCCCGAAAGACAAGCAGCCATACAACATCGGCCTAAAGGACAACGGGCTCTTTGCCTTCGCCGGCCTGTGGGAGAGCTGGCGTGACCCCGCCGATAAATCACCCGGAGCAGTACCCCTCGAAACGTTTACCATTCTTACGACCTCGGCCAACCCGTTGGTTGCCGCCGTTCATGATCGCATGCCTGTTATCCTGGCGCCTGAAGACTACGACCTGTGGCTCGACCCGGGAACCACTGACCCGGCTCGCGTTGTGGAACTGCTGCGTCCGTTCGATGCGCGCCTCATGAAAACGTACCCGGTCAGCAAGCGCGTGAATAAGGTAGAGAACGATGCCCCCGAATGCTCGCAGGAGATCGAGCTGCTGGAAAAAGAAGAGGCCCAGCTCGGCCTGTTCTCCTGACGCTCCGTGATTCGCACAATGGAAAGGAAATGCAACATGAGACGCAATTCATTCTTGAAACTGACCATGCTGGTCCTTCTGGTGGGCAGCGCGTTTGCTCTCGATGACAGCCCAGCAAAGAGCGGCAGCACGTCTACCGCTCACCGTGACTGGACTAAGCACCCAGTCGTCCTACAAGTGGATACGGCCGAAGACATACTGGCGGTGGGTGACGCCCATGCCGATCCAACGCGCCTGCTGGGCGTGCTGGTGGAGGCCAAGATCATCGAGGGTGTACCGAAGAAATCCAGCGAGATCAGTTGGTCGGCGGGTAAGTCTGTACTGGTGGTTACCGGAGATATGATCGACAAGTGGCATCACTCGCTCAAGGTGATTGCGCTGCTGCGCGCCCTGCAGAAAGACGCCGCTTCCAAAGGCGGCCAGGTCATCGTCACCATGGGCAACCACGAAGCGGAGTTCCTGGCGGATCCCACCGGAAAGAAGACCAAGGATTTCAGCGATGAACTTATCGCGGCCGGCATCAAGCCTCAAGACGTGGCCAGTTGCCAGGGTAGTCTGGGGAAATTCCTCTGTGAACTGCCCATCGCGGCGCGCGTGAACGACTGGTTCTTCTGCCATGCCGGCAATACCAATAACCAGAGCATCCCGGACCTGAGTGCCGCCATTGAATCAGGGTTCAAGAAGCACGGGTTTGCCACAAAACAGCTCGTGGGTGACAACTCGCTTCTGGAAGCGCGTCTCAATGACAAAGGTCCTGGAGGTCTGCCGTGGTTTGACAACGGCAGCAGCTCGACTGATCCGCAGAAGCTGCTGGCCCAGTATGCTGCGGCCCTGGGCGTCAAACATATCGTCCAGGGACATCAGCCCGGAAGCGTGGATTTCCCCGACGGAAAGAACCGCAGTAAAGAAGATCTGTTCCAGCGCTACGGCCTGCTCTTCCTCATCGATGGCGGCATGAGCAAAGGCATTGAAGGCAGCACCAGCACCGGTGGGGCTTTGCGCATCAGCGGAACCAGCCCGCAGACTGTGGTTGCCACGTGCGCCAATGGACAGACCATGATGCTGTGGGACAGCTCAACCAACCCGGACCTCAATGAGATTCACTGTGGGAAATAGGCGGTAGTGATTCGGCGAGAAAGATTTTGACGAAATATTTCCAATCGTGTCATTCCGAAAGCTCCTGCACGCGCGGTTTTCGCGCGGGCAGGAGCTGAGGAACCGGCTCCGCAGCGCGCCGGGGACCATGCAGGTGCGCCCCCGGTAGCAGTTCTTATGGCTGTTTTTTCATCTCTGTTTCCCTGACTGGGCCTGGTTTCGCCTGGGCCTGCAAGGTACCTCGCGCATTCAATTATGTTACGCTTAAGACTGATAAATCCTTATGGTCGGCAAACTCTTAGCCAAAATTTTTGGCACCAGCAACGAACGCGAAGTCAAGCGGATACGTCCGTTGATCGACAAGATCAACGGCTTGGAGCCGCAGGTGCAGCAGTTTACGGACGAGCAGTTGCGCGCCAAGACCGCGGAATTCCGGCAGGCGATCGCGGCGCGTCTTGACGGCATTGAAGACGAGACGGAGCGGGCCGCTGCCCGCAAGGAAGTATTGGAAGAGATATTGCCGGAGGCTTTTGCCGTGTGCCGCGAAGGCGGCAAGCGCGTCCTCAACATGCGGCATTTTGACGTGCAGTTGATCGGGGGCGTTGTTCTGCACCGGGGCATGATCGCGGAAATGAAGACCGGTGAAGGCAAGACGCTGGTGGCCACGCTGCCGGTGTACTTGAATGCCCTGGCCGGTGAAGGCGTCCACGTAGTGACCGTCAACGACTACCTGGCCAAGCGCGACTCCGAGTGGATGGGCAAGCTCTACCGCTTTCTGGGGTTGAGCGTGGGCGTGATCGTCCACGAACTGGATGACGATGAGCGCCGTGAAGCCTATGCGGCCGACGTGACCTACGGCACCAACAACGAATTTGGCTTCGATTATCTGCGCGACAACATGAAGTTCGACCTTGCCGAATGCGCGCAACGCGGACACAACTTCGGCATTGTTGATGAGGTCGATTCCATCCTGATTGATGAAGCCCGCACTCCGCTGATTATCAGCGGCGCCAGCGAGGAATCCACCGATAAGTACGATCGCGTAAACCGCATCATCCCCAAATTGGAGAAGGGTGAAGAGAAAGACACCGCTCCGGGCGAACCCAAGATTTATACCGGCGACTTTGTTGTGGACGAGAAGCACAAGAACACCACGATCACCGACGAAGGCTGGGAAAAAGTTGAGAAGCTTCTGGGTGTCGAGAACATCGCCGACCAGGAAAACTGGGGCCTCAAGCACCACGTGGAAACCGCCGTGAAGGCCCACGCCCTGTACCGCCGCGATGTTGAGTATGTGGTGAAAGACGGCGAAGTGATTATCGTCGACGAGTTCACCGGACGGCTCATGCCCGGCCGCCGCTGGTCCGATGGCCTGCATCAGGCCGTGGAAGCCAAGGAAGGCGTAAAGATCGAGCGTGAAAACCAGACGCTGGCCACCGTCACCTTCCAGAATTATTTTCGCCTGTATAAGAAGCTGGCGGGCATGACGGGCACGGCGGAAACCGAAGCCGCTGAATTCGAAAAGATCTACAACCTCTCAGTGGTGGTCATTCCCACCAACCAGCCGATGACCCGCATTGAGCACCCGGATATCGTTTACCGGACTGAAAAGGAAAAATATTTCGCGGTCGCCGATGAAGTCCAGAGGATGGCCACCGACAACCGGCCCATTCTGGTAGGCACGACTTCTATTGAGAAATCTGAGCGGCTGTCAGAGCTGTTGAAGAAGAAGGGCGTCAAGCACGTGGTGCTCAACGCCAAGTACCACGAACGGGAAGCGGAAATTGTGGCCCAGGCGGGGCGGCTCAATACGGTCACCATCGCCACCAACATGGCCGGCCGGGGCACCGATATTCTGCTGGGTGGCAACCCGGAGTTCATGGCCCGCCAGGAAGCGGTGAAGAAGGGAATTGCCCAGCAACTGCGCGAGGTGGGCGGTGAAGTGGTGCTGCAACAGGATAGCGCAGAGGCCATCGTTTTTTATTACAACGGCATCGAGTACCAGTGTCCAGCCGGGCAGTGGAATGAAATCTTCAGCAGGTACAAGGCGGCTACCGACGTCGAGCATGAAAAGGTGGTGGCCACCGGCGGACTTCATATTCTGGGTACCGAGCGGCACGAGGCCCGCCGCATCGACAATCAGCTTCGTGGCCGTTCCGGACG
>Ga0210403_10003922_pt1 | contig 12926 bp, 10 predicted proteins | sample IncBWC19MmetaG_FD_150863 | JGI IMG/M metagenome (GOLD analysis project Ga0210403, IMG submission 150863) | Forest soil microbial communities from Barre Woods Harvard Forest LTER site, Petersham, Massachusetts, United States - Inc-BW-C-19-M | ecosystem: Environmental > Terrestrial > Soil >... | reverse complement strand
CCCCCAGGCATGCTTGTCGGACCAAGCCGTGTGTGCTCCCCGAAGATTCTGCTTGGCGACTTCAAAAATCGTGTTTGTCTGGATTAAATTATGGGGATAGACGGGAATGCAATCAGCGCCAACCTTGCGGCGTGGAATCTGTTGCGGGTTGAAGCTGCCACCTCCATCCAGGTTCAGCAGTGCACCGCCGTTCAGGTTGTCGACTCCAACGAGTTCTTGCAAGAAGACTTCTACGCCCGGAGTGGTTGAGCAAGTCGGATCGGTGCCTGGGTACAGGGTGCGGTCGTACACGTCGTCGTAAAACAAACCCGTGGAAAGAGGCGAGCCGCCGGTGACCAGGGCAGCCAGGCCAGGGACGGAGTCGGACAAGCCGGGAGTAAAGGCCTTGGTATAGATGACGCCGTGCTCGGCAAGCTCGGCGATGCTCGGGCAGGTACCGTGCGCCACGCAGCGGTCAAGGTCTTGTTGGTGCATGCCATCAACGCTCACCATTAACACGTGCCGAATCTTGTCATCCTGACCTTCTGAGTGAGCCAGACCTGTGCAGAGGAGGGAGACGGCCAAAGCTAGAGGCTTAATCAGGTATTTTCTTTTCATATGAAGAGATCCTCGATAGATATGGGGGCGTCGTGAACCGCGAACCGTGGGAGCTCCGCCGAAAGTCCCACGAACGAGTATCGGTCACGGGTATGACATGCGTATTACCGATTACCGCGAATCAGTTTTAGGCAACGCCCGCGCCCAGTGCGACGAGAAGCTCGTCCAGTTGCGCGAATGTCTCGGGCATCCCACTCTCCATCCCGGCGTTGGCATCGAGCGCTTCCTTTGAGGGATAGAGTTCGTGCACGACCAGCAGCGTTTTGCCGGCTTTTTCCGCGAAGGTCACCGTGGTGACGGAACCGCCGTCAGTTTCCTCATTAGTCCAGACCAGGCGCGAGTGCGGTGTCACTTCGATGTACCTACCGAAGAACGCCATCGGTTTTGAGCCCTCGTTGCCAAACTCGAAACGGTACCTGCCCCCGACACGAACATCGGCTTCGCAGGAAAGCAGGGAGAAGCCCATTGACTTCGGCACCCACCATCGCTTGAGCAGCTTAGGGGTGGTCCACGCCTCGAACACGATGCGCGCCGGGCCGTTGAAGGTTCGCGTAACGACGATCTCACGCTCGGACTTCCGTTCGACCGTCGTGCGGTTCTTCGTGGGGCTAGGCACATTCTCTTTTCTTGCGTCCATCGAGCTTCTCCTTCCGTTTCATTTTCTCAACAACTTTGTCAAGCTCGTCGAAGCGTGCGTCCCAGAGTTGGCGGTACCGCTCGATCCATGCCGACTCTTCCTCCAGTCGGCGCAGGCCGAGCTTGCAGGACCGCACGCGCCCGACCTTCTTCGTGGTGACGAGTCCCGCCTGCTCCAAGACGACAACATGCTTCTTCATTCCCGTGAGGCTCATGCGGAACTTCACGGCAAGGTCCGTGATTGAAGCGTCCGCACGGCCGAGCTGCTCCAGAACGCCGCGTCGGGTGGCATCCGAGAGCGCGGCGAACGAGGCATCGAAGCTGGCCTGGGTATACTGAACCATATGGTGCAGTATATAAACACACGGATCGGCGGCATGCAAGGGGAGGCCGAGCGCGCGCTCCGGCCGCGCTAAGCCGCGTCGATTGCGGCGGCACGATCGCAAACCGAGCTGTACCGCGCAACCACGGGCCTGGATAGCCGGAATCCCGCTACTTACTCATCTGGAGGCTCGGCGTCAGCGGCGTGGCATGGGCATCGAGCGCGGTGAGCGGCGCCAGCCCGAAGCGGTCCTCAATGGTCTTAAGGATCGACAGCGTGTCGTACTGCGTGTGGTCGACGAAACTGCGTTTGGCATGCGGCCCGATCAGGATGGCCGGCACGCGGCTGCCATCGCCCCAGATGCCATTGCTGTTCGGCGGCGTGACGTGATCCCATCGACCGCCGTGCTCATCATAGGTCACGATGATCAGCGCATCCCCCCAGTATTCGCTCATCTTCACCGCATTCACCAGGTCGGCAACGTGCTGCTGGCCCTGTAGCAGTCCGGCGTAGCCCGGATGTTCGTTGTCTGGGCCCAGCGCCTTGATGAAGACCACCGACGGCAGCCCGCCGTTCTGCAGGTCATTGAAGAAATTGTTCTCGTCCTGCAGGTGGGCGGCGGAGACCGGATTGCGGACCCCGTTCTTCCACGGGGCATAGTTGTCGTAGTAAGCGAAGGGTTGATGGTGCCACTGGAACAGCGGGTCAACCGTCGCGGGGCTCGACGGAATGCCGTTGTTCGCCGGGTTGCTGGCAGTGCTGGCCAGAGCGTTGTCCCAGCCGCCGGAGTACCACTTCCAGCTCACGCTGGCGGCATCGAGGCGATCGCCGATCGTGGGAATATACGGCCGCGTAGCATCGCTCGGGTTGCTGTCGTTTAAGGACGGCAGGAGGCTGGGCGCTGCTGTTGCCAGCTTGACGAACGTAGGCACCATGTTGGCGGAGAAAATGGTGTTCACAGCGTAGGTCTTGTCGAACGTCGCGCCCGCGACAGTAAACGACTGTGCGCCGATCGGCGTAATATTGCCGTCGTGCACGATCTTGCCGGTGAGCGCGTTGATAAGAAGCTGCCCGTCGGTGTCCAGCGTCGCCTGCATCGTAACGGGCGCATTCGGGTACACCGGCGCCGCAGCCGCGATCAGAAACTGGTGGTTGAGGAAGGATCCGCCGAAGGCCGCGTGGAAGAAGTTGTCGGCCATGGTGAACTCCTGCGCCAGCAGCCCTTCGGGCATGTTGGTCGCATCGAAGTAGCTCATCGTCAGGCCCGGGTTGTCGCTCCAGGTGACGAACCAGTCCATCGCTCCATGGTTGATTTGCGACTGCTCGTGCCAGTAGCGGTGCACCAGGTCCCCCGTGGTGTCGTTGGCCTGCAACGTGGAATTATTCGGATTCAGGATGTCGTAGGGCAGGAGCGTGTTGAGCCCGGCCGTGAAACGCGTGTCAATCTTGCCGGCGTTGAGGGGTTGCGGTGGAGTGGTCAGCACCGCAGACCCGGACACCAGACTGAATGGCGCACCGACCTGGCCGCTGAGTGCATTGTCGAACCGATCGGTCTGATTGAGCGAAGCAGGCGAGGACTGGGCAATGCCGTTGGCCCCGGGGAACTTGCCGTAGAGCGAATCGAAGCTCCAGTTTTCCTGGTAGATCACGATGATGTGCTTGATGGTCGTGAGACTCTGATTTGCGACGTTCTCTTCGGACATCGCAAAACCAGAAGCCAGGAACAGGGAAAGTAGCGGCAACGCCAGGCGCGCGAGCGCGCGGCGCGATATTGGTTTGCTCTGGGATTCCATCTGCGTGTGTCTCCTGTGGATGGTATAGCCCGGCCCAGAATAGCCAGACACCAGGACACTACGGCTGTTTTGTTACCGGTGAGTTTAGATTGTGTGACAGTTTCTCAAGTCACACCACTTCCGCTGCGCTAGCAAGCTTAATGTATGCGAGCACCGACTTTAATTCTCAGCGAACGCAGTTGGCTTAAGATCGAACGGTCGATGAAGGGGGCCGGAAGCGCCTCTGGGTCCAGCCGCCACGGATGCTTGAGAACTTCCCGCAGGGCTACCTGGGAAACCATATCGGCAACATGGCGGCCCGGACAGATGTGTGCGCCGCCGCCGAAGGTCGACTCGAAGCGGTGGTTGCGCTCAATGATGTATCGGTCGGGGTCCGCAAACATGCTGGGGTCACGGTTGCCCACCGCCCAAAGCATGACCACCGAGGTGTTGATCGGAATGCGAATCCCGCCGAACTCGAATTCTTGCCGGGCCATCTTGAGGGTGACCGTCAGCGGCGTTAAGAGCCGTAGCGCCTCGTGAACCGCCGGCCGAATGAGCGTGTCGTCAGATCTGGCTTTCTCGAGATAAGCCGGGTGCTTGAGCAGCATGAATACGCAAGCGCTCGCCGCGACACCCGAGGTATGAAAGGCATCCATCATGTTGGAGGCTATCAACACCCCCAAGCTCTTGGGCACCAGGCCATCGCTTTCAGGCGCGCTCGGCAACGTGATGGCAGCCAACTCAGCGGCCATGCCGTGGAAGAGCGAGAGTTGGCGGCTCGACAACAATCGATCGACCGCGGAGACGATGAGATCGGTGAAATTGCGCGATGCGCGGTCTGCCGCCAGAAGCTCCGATGCATTCTTGTCGCGCAAGAACAGGGGTGCAAGGGCATGGATATGCCCGGCGACGGCGATTTTCTCCTCGTTCGTCATGCCCAAGAACTCGCCGAAGAGGCGCGCGGCGAGCTGCGCTGCGAAATGTTCGCAAAAGTCGAAGTGCTGTTGCTCAAAAAGTTCGGCAGCGATTCCCGCGGCAATCCGCGCCGCTGTCGGCTCCAGCAGCGCCACCGACTTCGGCATCAGGTGGGGGGCCAACACTCGTCTCACCGGAGCATGAATCGGAGGGTTGGCGCAGATGAACTGATTGCCGATCAACTCGCTGAGCGAGGGTGCGAACGTCGAGCCCGTCGCGTCTTTCACGGTGAACGAGGTCGTATCGTAGAAGAGCGGCGGCGGCGCGCCCACCTGAGGCAATGCGGCGAACTTGCGCAGATCCGAATTGCGAAACACAACAGGCGTGTCGCCGAGGCGAGCCAAGCCGGACGTCTGCGCGAAAAGCGTCTTGCAGAAGGCTTCGAATCCAGGCTGCCCTGGAGTTGGAAATGCCCCGCTCATTTCAATGGTGGGCAGGTCTTGAATTTCGCCGTTGTGTGGCATCGCGATCAGTGGTGATAAGTGAATTCGACGCCGAACATCCTCGGAGCTCCATAGACAGGCTCCAGAAAGCCGAAGGGGCTCGACAGGTCCGTCGAGGTCAAGGCGTACTTCTTGTTTCCCAGATTGCGCACGAAAAGTCCCAGCTCCCATTTCGAGCCGCTTTCGTAGACGGCGTTCAGGTTGTGAAGCCAGTATCCCGATTGCTGGATGTAGGGGTCGTTCGTGGAGTCGAACCAAGTATGGCTTCGATAGTTGGAGTTCCACCGAAAGTCGAGCGCGCCGTTGCCCAGTTCATACCTGTAGCTGACCACACCGGAGAAGGAGAAGTGGGGCGCATTGGCCAGTTGCCTGCCGTCGAGCGATGCAACTCCGGTGAACAGCGTGAGGCCGGCGTGATCCAGCTTTGCCTGAAGGTAGGCGGGTTGCAAATCGATCGTCAGGCCATGTAGCGGAATCGCCGTGACCTGCAGCTCCACGCCTTCCGTGTGGGCATTTTTTGCGTTGGTGAGCAACTGAGTGGTGGTCACGATTGGCTGGCCGGTGCCGGTCGCGAGTGTCTGAGGCACGGTCGCGAAGATTTGCTCATCCCGGTAGTCGTTGTAGAAAACCGCCGAGTTCACACTGAGCTTTCTCTCCAGAAAGGTCGCTTTCTCGCCGATTTCGAACGCCGTGACGTGCTCGGGTCGGATCGGGCTGAGTTGCAGCAGCGCCTGCTCCTGATTGTTGCTGAGGAAGCTGCCGTTGAAGCCGCCGCTTTTGAACCCGGACGATACGCTGGCATAGGCCTGCGTCTCTTGGTTGAAGTGGTAGGCGACGGCACCGCGCCAAGTCACGTTTGAGTTTGATTGCGACTCATCGGCATCGATGAAGTCCTGCAGAGGTCCGTAGTTGCCCAAGCCGCCGGCCTGGAACTGAGTGGAGCCGTGATAGTCGAATTTCTTCCGCTCCCAGGTATAGCGCGCGCCGAGCGTGAAGGTGAATCCGGCAACGTTGTAGTCGCCTTGGCCGAACAAGGCTGCCGAATCGCTGAGCTGACGGCTCACGTCGTAGGATCTCTGTGCAATGCCGTCAAACGCGCCGGGACCCGGAGGAATGCCGAAAGCGCCGAATTGATCCGCCTGCCCGAACAGGTACAGCGGCTGATTCTGTCGCAGATTTTCATCCAGCAGGAAGATGCCGCCGACCCAGTTCAATGTCTCGGAGTTGTGCGCTACGCGGAATTCCTGCGTGATCGTCTTTGATCGGACGCCGTAGGTGGCGTAAAGCAGATCGTTCGGGCTCGCGTCGGTTTCCTCCGGATGATACTTGTCGTTGTACTGGTAGGAGGTGATCGAGGTCAGGGTCGCCGGACCTGCCGCATAATCCACCCGGAACTGATTGATGGAATTCAGAGCCGTTAAGTTCTGCAGGCGATTAAACGATCCTGACCAGACGGCGCTCGTGGGGTAACCGTAAAGATCGACGCAGCCGCCGCCAAATGCTTGGGCGGGGCTGCACGATGTCGGCGCCGCCCCTGCTTGGGTCCCGGGTACATAGGTGCCGATGTGGCCATAGGGAGTGGGGTGGTTGTCCACATAGCCCAGTAGGCTTTGCCAATAGACGGTGAGCTGATCGTTGGGCTTGTACTGCAATTGGGCGCGAAAGGCTTCGTTGCTCACGTTGTCTATGTTGTCGCCGGTAAATGCGTTTTTAAAGTAGCCATCGGAGCGGTTGACGACGAACGAGATCCGGCCGGTGAGACCCGGGGCGAGGGGGCCCCCGACTCCGCCGACCAGCTGCGAGGTATTGAAGTTTCCGTACTCGACGTGCATGTCACTGGAGTACTCCTCGGTGGGACGGTTGGATGTGAACACCAGCGCGCCGCCGCTCGTGTTGCGTCCGTACAGTGTCCCCTGCGGACCCTTCAAGATCTGGATACCTTGCAGATCGAATAGGGCGAATGATTGAGCTGACGGCGCATTGATGTAGACATCGTCGATGTACACGCCGTTGGGGCCGGCATTGTTCGTATCGAAATCGTTGAGTCCGATGCCGCGGATGGTAATGAGCGGCTGGTTGCCCTGTCCGATCGGGCTGATGATGGTGACGTTCGGCGTGATCTGCCCGAGGTCTTGAGTGGATTTGATGCCGGCAGCCTCAAGGGCCTGATTCGAGACGACCTGTATTGAGACGGGCACATCCTCGATGTTCTGCGAACGTCGCTGCGCCGTGACGATGATTTCTTGTAGAGCATCTCCCGAGCCGGCAGTCGATGCCGGCGGCGCAGCCACCTGTGCCTGCGCTGCGGTGCCCCAGATGGCTATGCTGATTGCCGCCGCCGCGCGAGCGGAGGCCTTCGTCTTTCGTGTCCCCATTTTATTCTCCCAAGCGAAATTTTGTGTGCAACCCTCGATATTTGCCCGGAAATGGGCGCTAGGGCGATCAAAAAACAGCGCTAAACCGCGTGAGACGACACTAACTCGATATAAATCGAATTGCAACTAGCGGTGCGATAAGATGAACTTGCCGAGCAAACCATCTTCCCGTAAGCCCGAATGGCCGAAAACTCTGCAAGGCAAGTTGCTACGCTGTCTGTCATGACCGATAACAAAGCATCCATCGAACGCACTTCAAAGCCCGGCGGAAACTCAGAGCCGCTGCGGATCGGCGGCCGACGCGTTTCGCAAAAACGCAGCCAGATTCGCGTGGAGGCGCTGCTGATCGCAGCCGACCGACTTTTGCAGAAGCGCGAAATCGCAGACATCGGCATCTACGATGTCGCGCAACTCGCGGATGTGCCACCGGCCTCGGCGTACCATTTCTTTCCGACCAAGGAGTCGGTATTTCTCGCCTTGGCCGACAAATACCTGCAAGAGCTGCACTTCTCGCTTGCCGCATCGATGAATGTGGCTGTCATCGAGAGATGGCCCGACTATATTCAATCCCGCTACAATTCGGCGGTCGCATTCTTCAACGACAGAGTGGCGGCTCGAAAATTGCTGCTGGGTGCGGTGGTCGGATCGGACATCAAAAACCTGGATATTGCCGACATCGACCGGTACACCGCCGCCTGGTACGACGAGATGAACAAGATATTCGTGATGCCTTACGTCAAGGACGCGCACCTGAAGTTCACGGTTCTGATCGGTATTTACGACGGAATTTGGCAGGCCTCGTACGCCAAGTATGGTCATGTCAACTCTGAATTTGCACGCGAAGGGCTCGCTGCCGCACTCGCATATCTGGAGACGTTTTTGCCGAAGACTATTCCCCTGCGAGATCCTTCCGGCAGGACGTGACCCCGAGCTCGCGTCGAATCGCCTTACGCGCCATAGCGCGTCTCTTTGATCTTTGCAAAGAACTCCGACCATTCAGTTTCCGTCAAGCGTGTTGGCTCGCCGAGCGCGAGCGACAGGATGTATTGACGACACATTATCTCCAGGCGCTGAGCGAGCTTGACCGCGGAAGCAAGATCCCGGCCGCGGCAGGTCATGCCGTGATTGCTCATCAGGCAGGCGCTGCGGTCACGAAGCGCTGCCGCGACGTCTTCGGCCAGGCGTACACTACCGAAAGTCGAGTAGCGAACGCAGGGCACGTCATTGCCCCCAAAAAGTCCCACCAAGTAGTGAAAGCCCGGAAGCGGCTTGGCGCTACAAGCCACGGCGACGCAATGGTCTGAGTGGGTGTGCACGACGGCATTGGCAGCCGGGTTGTCGCGATAGACGGCGGCGTGCAGCTGCCATTCGCTGGAGGGCTTTTGGTCCGCACTCCATCGTTGCGCAGCATCGATGAAGACGATGGAATCCTCGTTGATCGATTCGATGCCTGCGCCGGTTGGCGATATCAGCATGCCGTCCTTGAACCGGCAGCTGAGGTTGCCGGAGGAGAGCTCGTTGAGCCGCAATTCACAGGCGTTCTTGTAGGCTCTGACCAGGTTTTGCCGTGCGCCGCGCTCAGTCAAATCACTGCCATATTGTCCCATGATCGTTACCCCACTTTGTCAGCTTCGCGCATGCGGGCGAATGCTTGAGCGAAGAAATCCGGATTCCCCATGCTGCCTGGCTTGAGCACGAATGACATCCCGTGGCTGCCGCCGGCGTGGCAGTAGCCGCCGAACAATTCATCGTCGTATGCGGCGACTTCGAGTTGCTTGACTGCCAACGCATTCAAAATCTCTCCGGACGTCTCGCCACCGGCAATGACGTACTTGCTCACCCCCAGATGTCGAAGGCGAGTGGCGAGCTCGCCGAGCAGCCGATCGGCTCTTTGGGACGCGCCCTCTATTCCAAATGCGTCCTGTGCCGCGCGAACCCGTTCGGCGGTGGAATTCGTGGATACGCCGATCGGACCTAGCCCCAGCCGTTCCTGCGCCCACTCGACAATATCGCTGGCCAAGCGATCGTCTGCGGCGTCACGCGCGAGATCGACATGCCATACCGGATGATGCTGTTCGAAGTTCTGAAGCTGAGTGCGCGTCGCGTCGGCGCAGCTTCCGACGAGAAGTGCTTCGTGGCCGGAAGCGGGCGGCAGCAGGCGGCGGCCACTGTTGGGTTGGCGCTCGAGACCTTCGCGGCGGCCGGCCATCATTGCAGGAGCCAATGAATCGGCGCCGGTGACCACCTTCCAATCGCGGGTCATGACAGCGAGTTTAGCGACATCGGCTTGATCGACGGCATCGGCAATAAAAAATCGATGCTCGTTCTGGCTCTCGATATACGCGCGAACAGCATTGATGTCGGGGCGCAGGGCTTGATGACTTATCAGCCCGACCTTCCAGTGCGTCTGTGAGGAGAGTTTCGCAACAAGATCGGAGGTTTCTGCCGGTGTGACAGGATCGTAGCGCTTGAATGATTCGGCCAACGGCGTTTTGCCCAAGAACAGATGCCCTTGGTACACAGTTACCGTCCTGTCTATGTAGGCCGGACAAAAGATGGTCTGCGCTGCGCCCGTTTCCGTCAGCAGTGTTTCGGCAATGGGACCGATGTTGCCTTTCGACGTGGAGTCAAACAGGGCGCTGTACTTGTAGTAGATTGTTCGCGCGTCGCGGGCTCGGAATGCTGAAGCGGCAACGGCTGCTTCTTTGCGGGCGAGCGCCGGCGCAACCAGGCGAATTTTTCTCGCGAGGACGAGGGCAGTCGGCTCTCCACCACTGCTGCGCACTCCGTCCGCATCGGTTAGCAGGGGACAGACCACGCCGCCTTTTTCAAGCAGACTGGCTACGATCATCCCGCCGGTCAGATCATCGGCCAGTATGGCGAGCTCAAGTCTCCCCAACTTTGTTCCCCCCAAAAGCAATGATCAGATTGATGATGCTAAAGCACGGCCTGGAACATGATATAAATCAAGAATTCGTAAATCACGGCCAATAATACCCCTCCAAACGCTATTTTTCATTCAGGTAATTCGATTAATAACCGGTTCTCATTGAATGTGCGTAACTCGCCGTGTAGATTTGGCTCGGACATTGAAGGGAGAAATAGGTTATGGCTTCGAAAACTGCTGATGCTGGTTGGCGCGAGCGAGCACAACGAGTTGTACCCGGTGGCATGTACGGTCATTTGTCGACACGTTTGCTGCCGGACTCTTATCCGCAGTTTTTCGAGCGTTCCTCCGGCACCAAAATCTGGGACGTCAACGGCAACGAGTACGTGGATTACATGTCTGCTTTCGGCCCGAACCTATTCGGCTATGGAGACCCAGAAATCGACGAGGCCTACATTGCGCAGTTGCGCATCTGCGATACGATGACCGGGCCCAGTCCTGTGCTGGTGCAGCTCGCGGAGGCCCTTGTCGGGCAAATCTCCCATGCCGACTGGGCGCTTTTCTGCAAGAACGGTACGGATGCAACCACGGCCGCCGTGATGGCGGCACGCGCGGCGTCGGGGCGCAGCACCATTCTTCGAGCCCGAGGGTCGTATCACGGCACGTCGCCTTGGTGCACTCCGCTGCAGGCGGGTACTACCAAGGAAGATCGCAGCCATCAGATCTATTTCGACTTCAATGACATCACCAGCCTCGCTGCCGCTGCCGCTGAAGCCGGTCCTGAGCTGGCGGGGATCATCGCCACGCCGGTAAATCAGCACACGTTTCTTACCCAGCAATTGCCCACTGCCGAGTACGCCAGAGCCGCTCGAAAAATCTGCGATGAGCGCGGCGCCTACTTGATCACAGATGAAGTGCGTACCGGATTTCGATGCTCGCGTGACGGTTTTTGGGATGGCCTGGGGGCCCCGCCAGACCTATCAGCGTGGGGGAAGGTGCTCGCGAACGGCCACTGTTTGTCTGTCCTTCTCGGCAGCGCCCGAGCGCGCGCGGGTGCAGAATCCATCTTCGTGACCGGGTCATTTTGGTTTTCAGCCGCACCGATGGCCGCAGCGCTCGTCGTGATGCGAAGAATCCGCGAGACGCCTTATCTTGAAACTATCGAACGGATAGGTACGCAATTGCGAACCGAACTCGGTGAGATCGCTTCCCGACACGGCATCGGATTCGAGCAGAGTGGCCCGGTTACGATGCCGCTCTGGAAGTTTGCGGATGACCCGGATTTTCGCGCCGGGTTTTTTTGGTGTTCCGAAATGCTCCGGCGCGGCATCTATACGCACCCTTGGCATAACATGTTCATCAATACGGCCATGTCGGAGCAGACGGTGGAGGCGACGATTGGCGCGGCGGATGGAGCATTCGGGGCGCTGGCTGCGTCCCGGTCTCAGCTCCCCCCGAACGCAAAGCTCAGCGCGCTGCTATCCCCGGCTTAAATTGCAGTCAACAAAGAGGCCCAACTGGAACTCCCAAAGGCAAGCAGTCCCGCACCGATGCATCCCGGCGCGGACATCGAGCTGAGCGCAGCTGTCTCTTTGACAGCGTCGGCGCAAAGCGAGCGGATCGGCGTCGAGGTACGCTTGGGAGGCCTGATCGCCAGCATCGTACTAGGCTGCGTGGCTCTGCTCATGTGTGGAATTCAGCCGCTTGCTTTGGGCGCTTTGCAATCTGTGGGCAGATTAACTATCCCGCAAATGGGGGCTGCAGCCACCTTTGAATTACTCGCTCTAGGATGTGTCTCAGCCTCGTTGGCCGGACGAGTTCGCCCCCGATCATTGAAGCTGTGGGCGTTCGCCGGCTGCGCCATCTTGATTGCCGCAAACGCCATTGGGTTGGTTGCCAGCGGCGCTGCCTTCATCGTGACTCGCACAATGGCCGGTCTCGGAGGCGGAATCGTGCTGTGGGTTGCGGCCGTGATCATCACGCGGCATGCGGACGCACCTCGGGTCAATGCGATATTTCTTGCCGCTCAATCGGTCACCCAGGGCATCAGTGCGGCGCTGATTCCTATCTTCCTCACACCGCATTGGGCCGCCAACGCGTCCCTTACTGTCCTCGGGGGCACGGCCGTGCTGGTGCTGCCGCTGATCTATTTCCTCCCGCGCGAGTTGTCATTCCATCGCGACACGGTCAGCAAACGCCCGGCTTTCCATCGCGCAAGCCTTCTTGGGCTGGCTGCTTCATTTTTGGTCATGGCGGGGATCGTCGGTGTCTGGGTGTTTGTCGAACCGATTGCGGCAGCGGCCGGCATAGCGCCGACCGTTGTTTCTAACGCCATCGCGGCATCGCTGGGGGCGCAGGTTATCGGGGCTCTTGCCATCGCGGCGATCATTCGCCGGGTGCCCCCGTTCGCAGGCGTTGCCGGTGTCGCGCTGACTTATCTGATCGTCACCGCGGCCCTTGCTTGGGGACACTCGGGCACCGCGTTCGTGTTGACGACCCTTGTTTTCGGAGCGCTGTGGACGATGACGATGTCGCTTCTCCTGCCTTTGATGCTGAAGCTCGACCCGACTCGTCGAGCTGCGCTCCTTCTCCCGGGCACGGTGCTGCTCGGGAGTAGCGCCGGGCCGTTCGTTGCGGGCATCTTTGCCACCGACAGCGATATCGGGCCTGCGCTCATGACGTGCGCGGTGATGTTCGCATTGTCGGCAGGCTGCACCTGGGCTGCTTACCGCGCGAAGATTCGATGAGAGCGATCAGCAACATGCTCAGGCAGACGAGTTATTGAATCGTGCATAAGTAATGTCCTACATAAGGCGTAAAGGAAGACCGGTATGTCGGAGAAAGCCGCGCAGCAGATCTTGCCGACGTTGCACAGAGTGGGCAGCGCGGCGTGCTCGGTGCGTCAGCGTGTGAAGA
>Ga0210403_10003921_pt1 | contig 12926 bp, 12 predicted proteins | sample IncBWC19MmetaG_FD_150863 | JGI IMG/M metagenome (GOLD analysis project Ga0210403, IMG submission 150863) | Forest soil microbial communities from Barre Woods Harvard Forest LTER site, Petersham, Massachusetts, United States - Inc-BW-C-19-M | ecosystem: Environmental > Terrestrial > Soil >... | reverse complement strand
TTTTCTCTTGACCTTCGGTATCTTTCCAGAAACGCACCACAAACCACCTTCCAGATTTTTCGATGTGACCATCTTGACCAGTTCTGCGTGACAAGGATTTTCCTCGTTTCCGCTTCGCTGGTGTTGCTTGGGGCAGCATAGTAGCAGGCAATTGCGTGGTCGTCACGCCGCTATCTTTTTGCGCGGTGGGAAATTCGAGGACTGAGTTCACATCTTTAGTGGTGAGAACGAGCGCAGTAACACCGTCGCGATGTATTACTCGGTTCGGAACAAAACTTGCGCGTGGTGTTTGGGAAGGTGCAGACGGAAACACTGCGACTGAAGTCGATTTGGTTCGTACGGACACAAGAATCCTGTGATTCTCGGGTGTCCGGCCTCATCGTTTCGGCGGGGACTTGCTGCCACTGTCGGGCAGTCGTGATGGGCGACTACAATCACCGGTTGAGTAATTCTCTCCCGCACCAAGCGTCAGAAGAGTACCGGTGATTCACCGTAAAGACATGATAGCACAGCTGTTATTGAAATGCAAGGGGTGAGTCCTCCGCGGTTTTACGCGCGGAGGGGTTTCGATTGAGGGAACTGGCTGCGATCGCAACTGCACATTGTGGCTGTGCGGAGGCGAGTACTAGGATCGATCCACACCCCTCGAGAATTGGCGTGAATCAGCCAGAATCAGCTTTATTCAAACGGAACACGCGGGGATTCAACAGGGCACGCACCGAAGTATCTCTCGCGATAACTTTCGGCACTGAACGGATTCCCGAACTGCTGAACCAAGTTGAAGTTTGCGGGATACATAGCAAACGGTGGATTATGGTCGGCAATCAGCCCAGCGCTGGACGAAGCATCCGCTTCAACGAAATGAAAGAAGAAATGATCGCTTTCAATCAATGCCGGGGAAAGCTGTATGCCTTCGAGGTTCAGCCGACCGTCGTGGGTAAATCCGGCAAAAAACGATAATTCACCTCGAAATTGCGCGTCGGACAACCCAGCGGCGCCGGGTATATTTGCCTTCAAATAACTATAAGTGTTCGTGTCATCAGCAGGGCCGCCTCCTGTGGGCGGGTTATCTCCCCCGAATGCATTGAGGGCAGCTCTAAGCACTTGCGTTAGAACCGCGAAAGTCTCCGCTCCCTTCGGCGCGGCGGGATTCATTACATCGATGGCCTTTCGAACGCAGCCGTGCTCGCTTTCGACAATCTCGTAGTTTCGGGGTTTCAGCACCGCCATCAGGTCTTCGTCACCCGAGCGTGGCTCTCCGTTGACCAGGACGAGTCGCACGTCTTCTTCCGTAGCGTCAATCAGGTTGCGATACGGCGAATCGGGCAGCATTTGCCGGGATCCACGATACGGCTTCTCTATGACGATCAAATCCGCAAACTTTCCAGTCTCAACCGAGCCGACATTCTGATTCCAGCGGAGTGCCTTCGCCGGATTGATGGTGACCATTTCCACCAACAACTTGTCTAATGCGATTTCTGCATCGCGGAGGGCATCTCCCTGTTTGCCGCTGATACCGAAGGAAGGACTCAGATCGCGATCAGTGCCCAGCAGTCGGGGATCGCGAAGTGTGACGTCGGCAATTTTCAATTCGTCGAGGAGGTTACGTGAACCACTAGGGCTCCAGTCAGTTCCTAGAGAAATCACCAGCCCAGCGTTGAACGCTTGATAAACGAGAGCGGTCTGACCATAGAGAAGCAAATTGGACAGCGGGGACCACACGAGTTTGGCACCTAAGCCGTCCCCCGTTGCGTCTTTCCGAATGCTGGGGGCAGTTCTCATCGAAACGAAATCCTCGGCCTCAAGCCCGTTACCATGGACTATAACGGTCATGTCCGTGAGTAGGCCCTTCGAAACGAGCGTGGCGAATTCGGCTCGGGAAGAAAAGGGGTCGCCCGTCCTACGCTGATTGTCGCGGACACCTTCTGCCAAATGCACCAGCCAGGCATCGATCTGTCCGTTATGCATTTGGGTCAACAAAGATGAGAGGTCGCTGCCATTCAACTGGGCAATGGCAGGAACGCGCGAAGCAACAGCTTGTCGGCCGAAATTCGGGCTCTCGACATTGCGGATCAAGACGTTGTCAGTAGCAGGATCGGGCGTACCGTCCTGGAAAGTAGTTTCGCCGCCTAGCAACGCCTTAACTTCCGAATACTTCACAGCTTCGGATCGGAGGCCAAGCCCGATGTCCGACGTAAGAATAAGCTGGGGAGTGTCAACCAGACGCCGATACTCCGAAGGAGATGTGTTCGTGACGTCATTCCATTGATAGCGGTTTGCATAAGGTTCGGTACCCTGGGGTCGGCCGAGAGCAGTTTGAACGTGCGAGGAAGGTGGCGGCCACAAATCGAGCGCGTCGTAACTTGCATGATTATGTAGGTTGATGAGCCCCGGAAAAATGAATGCATTTTCACCCAAATAAATTTCTACCGCCTCGCCTATCTGTGCACCGTTTGGAGCGGTCGGCCCTTGCCACATGGCTACGATCTTGCCATTCCGGATCAGGATGCTGCCGCCGCGCAGAATGCTTCCGGCCGAATCCATCGTCACCACGGTGCCGTGAAGGACGATGCCGCGATTCTGATCAAACGATACTTGCGCGTGTAGGAGAGGAATTAAGAACACGCTCGCCAGCAGGCAAATGTAAAAACGCCTTGTGGCAAGAATGTTCGCGAGACCATATCTGCGTTCACTGGAAAACATATCGTCACCTCTTTGTAAATTCACCGATTAACGTTGCGATGAGATTTCGCCGAGAACCTTGTCACAGGACCTATGACCCATTCCGCGTAATGAGCAAAACCTTTGTTGGCGACGTTGTTCCGCCTGCCTGTCGAAACGGAGGAGATAAGACGAGGTTGCCATTCCTGGCGTCCACGTTAGCGATACAACTCGGCAGTAGCGAGCACCGTTGTATTGGCGGAGTAACCCAACGTACCGATGGATCCACCCACTATGAGCACCTGTCCACTCAGTAGAAGCGTTGCCGCATGGGATTCGCGCGGCGTAGTCATGTCGGCGACGGAAGTGAAAGTCCCGGCCACAGGGTCGAAGAGCTCGACTGCGGAGAGAGTTTGCCCCGAAAAGCCGTTATAAAAGTAAGTGTTGCCTCCGGCCACCAGCACGCTTCCGTCATCGCGCAGCGTAGCAGTGTGCAGCGCACGCGCTGTGACCATGTCGGCGGTCGCCGTAAACACTCCTGTCGCAGGATCGAAAAGCTCCGCGCTCAAGAGAGACTTTCCACCGAACTGAGACGCTCCGCCGGTTACGAGTATTTTCCCGTTGCTGAGCGCGGTGAGTGTATGTCCGGCGCGCGCAACGGTCATGTTGCCGGTAGGTGTGAATGTCTTGCTGACAGGGTCGTACAATTCGGCCGTATCAAACGTGCCTCCAAAAATTAGCCCCCCTGTCACCAGGACACCGCCGCCAGGGAGCAGCGTCGCCGCGTGTAAGAAGCGCACAGACCCCATATTGCCAACGTACGAAAACGTCTTGGTGGTGGGATCAAACAATTCCGCTGTTGCGGTGGGATTTCCGATTACGTCGAGTCCCCCCGTCAGGAGCACAGCTCCGTCGAAGAGGAGTGTCGCTGTGTGATAGACGCGCGCCGTTTGCATATTGCCAGCTGTCGGCGTAAAAGTACCCACACTGGAATCGAACAGTTCCGCAGTGACGGTGCTGTTTCCGCTCGCGTCTTTTCCTCCTGACACGAGGGCCGTCTTTCCATCTTGGAGCAAGCTCGATGAGGGGGACACACGTTCGGAACTCATGCTGCCGGGCGTGGTTGTAAAATCGCCCTGAGTGGGATTAAAGATTTCAGCGGTGAGTGGGAAAGTTGTGCTATTCGCTCCTCCCGTTACAAGCACCGCCCCCCTGCGGAACACAGTCGCTGTGTGGAAGACGCGTGCGGTTGTCAGGCTGCCCGTTGGCTTGAACCCATTCGCCAGCACCTGGATGTCGAAATTTTGGGGCGCCGAGTTGATGCCATGCGAATCCTGCACCTGAACCGTGATTGGAAAAGAGCCAGTCGCTGTCGGTGTGCCGGAAAGGACCCCGCCAGGGCTCAGGGACAGACTGCCGGGAGGGAGCGCACCCGTTTCGCTCCAGGTGTACGGCGGTAAACCCGAGGCCGCCGTGAAAGTGAAACTATACGGGCTACTCACCGATCCGATAGCGGGTGAAGGGGTTGTCTCGACAACGGGAATTGCAGGATCTTTTATTCTGATCGTGTACTGCGCGCTGGCACTTTCTGGGGGAGTCTCATGGTCGTTCACCGCAACCGAGAATGTATACGTTCCGGCTGCGGTTGGCGTACCGTCAATTACCCACTCTGTTCCACGCGGGCAAATCGGGGGGCCGCCCAGGGTGATAGAGGTGACTGAAAGACCCGGAGGCAACGATGAGCCAGACCAGTTATACGCCCCCCCAAATCTGCCGGCTACCCCGCCGGTGGCTGCGAGTTCGAAACCCTGGATGCTGCCCCCGATGCAAATCGACTGAAACCCGCCGTATTGCTCATGCAAAAATCCATCCGGCGGCTGGCCAGAAACTATGGTCAATGGCTTTGACTGCGACCCGACGACGATAACATATTGGTTGGTCGCGGTTGCCGCGACCGAATCTGTCACCGTCAGAACTACCTCGTATGTACCAAGCTGCGTCGGCATACCTCCAATCACAAGAACATCCACGCAACAACGGGTTGAACCCCCGGAATGCCGCAATACGATTTGCAGACCGGGTGGAAGGGAGGAACCCTGAGCGGCGGTCCAGTCCCAGCTGTAGGGCGGCGTACCGCCGGCCGCAGTCAACGGGAAACCTGTAAAGCTGAACCCTTGCTCCACATGACTTCCGCCGTAAGGTACTCCGAGGCTTCCGCTAGGGAGTGCGCCAGAAGTTATCGTCAGCCCCGTCGACCCACCACTAACGCTGATTGAGCTCGATGTACCCGTGATAGAGGCCGTGACCGTGTCAGTGGCCGTGACAACCTGGCTCCCCGCAGTTTTCAGGGTAGCGGAAAAAATTCCCGTGCCGTTGGTGAGCCCCGCATTCGAGGGCAGAATCGCTTGTACATCCTTGCTAGTAAAGTGCACTGTCCCGGAATAGCTGGTTGCCGTATTGCTGAACTGATCTTGCGCGGTCACCGTAAAATTAAAGGCTGAACCAGCAGTTGCGCTGGCGGGAGCAGTGACGGAAAGCTGAGAGGCAGCGGCCGCGCCGACGGCAATAGAGCTCGAAGTTCCGGGCGTTAGCATTCCCGCCGCGTCGGATACCGTGATGATTTGGCTGGCCGCAGTCTTAAGCGTGACAGAGAAAGTTCCTGTCCCATTCGCTAAAGGCGAGTTGGGGGGCAGCACAGCCTGGGCATCCGAACTGGCAAAATGAACCGTTCCTGCGTAATTTCGGACCAAACCATTCGATGCGTCAAGGGCTGTGACGTTGATGCTGAAAGATGTCCCGGCGGTCTGCGGAGTGGCGGCCACGGTGACGGAAAAGTGAGTGGCTACAGGTGGTGGAGGCGGCTGACTCCCCGAACCGCAACCGCTGAGGAGAACCAGAATGCAGATTGAGCCAAAGAGTAGGAGTGGGTTTTTCATGACGGCTCCTTAAGATCGCGGTTGCTTATAACGCGATGCGAAGTTTTTGAGTCACCGAACTTCTTTACTCGCTTGAACAACGAATTGAGGTGGGTCCGAACTGGCCCATGCGAATGCGGCGGATGAAGGTGATCATTATCGACCACAACTTGAATAGCTTTCACCTCTGCTTGGGGTACTTCCGCCACGTTTTCCAGGGAGACCATTTCCACCTCGCTCGCGCAGTGTTCGCACCAAAATCTCGCCGCCCCCAGGTGGATGACTAGCTGCGACTGGGTCTCAATTGTGATGCGCATGGCTTTCTTCCTAGTCAAGCCGCCTCCAATTGCCTCGTGTGACAACGATTTCCGTGATACATTCGGGGCACGTTTTGGCTTACCGTGTGAGTCCGCCTCGACGCGAACGCATCCTGTTCCGAAAGCAACCTGAATGTCCTCAAGAACCCATTAATAAGTTCTGAATCCTTTCTGGGAGCCGCTATGGACAGGCAGGGCAAGCAGTTACTGGAATTCGGCCCTTTCCGGATGGACCTGGAACAGCGCGTCTTAATGCGCGATCAGGAAGCCATCACCCTGTCCCCGAAGGCTTTTGAAACACTTTTCGTGCTTGCCAAACACAGCGAACGAGTGGTCTTAAAAGACGACTTGATGAAAACGCTGTGGCCAGACACGTTTGTGGAGGAGTCCAACCTTAGCCAGCACATTTTTCAGCTTCGGAAAGCCTTGGGCGATAAGGCGCACGACCCGCACTACATAGTCACCGTCCCCGGGAGGGGTTACCGGCTTGCTCTGAAGGTGGCAGAAGTGACGGAACCCGATGATGGTGTAGTCGTCCAAAGCCGGAGCATTCAGAGACTGACAGTGGAGGGAAGAGAAACCTACCAAGGCACGGAGGCGATCTCCCAATTCGCCAGACTGCGCCAAAAACCCTGGGCCCTGGTTCTTGGTGCCACAGCATTGGCCGGTATCACTTTGATTCCTGGCGCCATCTACTGGCGGAGCTCGCACAAAGCAACCACACTTACGGAGCGAGACACGATAGTCCTCGCTGACTTCACCAACACGACGGGCGATGAAGTCTTTGACGACACGCTCAAGCAGGCCCTGGCCGTGGACCTCGGCCAGTCGCCTTTCCTGAAGATTCTTTCCGAGGACAAGGTTCGCCAGGCGCTACGGGAGATGACACGCTCGCCTAGCGAGCGATTGACGCGAGACCTGGCACGGGAAGTGTGCCAGCGTGCGGGAAGCAAAGCGTATTTGGCGGGCTCGATTGCAGCGCTGGGAACGCAATACGTTGTTGGCCTGGAGGCCCTGAACTGCGCAAGCGGAGACGTACTGGCACGCCAGCAGGTGACGGCGGCGGGAAAGGAGCAAATTATCCCGGCGCTGGGGCAAGCAGCTTCAAAGCTTCGCAGCGAGGTAGGGGAATCGCTCAGCTCGGTGCAGAAGTTCGATGTCCCGCTGTCTCAGGCCACGACAAATTCGCTGGAAGCCCTCAAGGCTTACACTCTGGGTGCAAAAGCCCAGCGCGAAAAGGGAGACTTCGAAGCCATTGCATTCCAAAAGCGCGCCATCGAACTCGACCCAAACTTTGCGCTGGCGTACGACAACCTGGGAATTTGTTACTCCAATCTGAACCAGCCAAGCCTGGCCGCCGATTACCTGAAGAAAGCCTTCGACCTGCGCGACCGCGTCACTGAAAGGGAGAAGTTCCACATCACCGCACTCTACTACGACATAGCGACACGCGAGTTGGAAAAAGCGAATCGAACGGACGAACTATCGGAACAAGTTTATCCGCAGGATCGGGAGCCCTACACCGACCTGGGCAGTAACTATATGATTCTGGGGCAATATGAGAAGGCCGCCACAGAAACCCGTGAAGAACTTCGTCTAGACCCGAACGATGCGGTCGGATACGGGAATCTGGGCCAGATTTACCTGGCCCTGAACCATTTCGACGAAGCTAGGACCGCCACCGAGGAGGCGCTGAGGCGTAAGCTTAACCATACTGCGCTGCACCTGAATCTGTATGCCTTGGCCTTCTTCCAAGGCAACGTCGCAACAATGAAGCAGCAGTCAGATTGGGCTATTGGAAAACCGGGTGCAGAAGACTGGATGCTTTCGGTCGAGTCCGATACCGAAGCCTGGTCTGGGAAGCTCGGGAAAGCCCGAGACCTATCTCGGCAAGCTGTCGGGAGCGCTCGCCGCAGCGATGAAAAAGAGCCCGCCGCATTGTGGCAAGCGAACGCGGCAATACGCGAAGCGCTGTTCGGCAACGCAGAGGCGGCCCGCCAGAATGCTGCTGCGGCAGTAGCGCTCGCGCCAGGCAGCCACGATGCGGAGGCGCAGGCGGCACTGGCCTATGCGCTGGCGGACGATGTGGCTCACGCCCAGTCACTTGCGGATGACCTCGCCAAGCGCTTCCCGCAGGATACCATCGTGCAGTCGGTCTGGCTTCCTACTATCCACGCACAGATAGAAACGAGCCGCAAAAATCCTGCGCGGAGTATCGAGCTTCTTCAGGCGGCAGCACCCTATGAGCTGGGGATGTTAAGTGGGAGCGCTCCTAACTCCTGTATGTATCCCGTGTACGTCCGCGCCGAGGCTTACCTGGCAGCGCAACGGGGCCGGGCCGCTGTCGCGGAATTCCAGAAAATACTCGACCATAGCGGGCTGTTGTGGAATAGTGCGACGGGAGCTCTGGCTCGGCTTGGCCTTGCCCGCGCTTATGCTCAAACAGGGGATACGGAGAAGAGCCGGGCCGGTTATCGGGAATTCCTGGCGCTTTGGAAAAATGCGGACCCAGACTTGCGCATCCTCAAGAAGGCTAAAGAGGAATATGAGATGCTTGGCGCACACTTAACGCCCGCGCCCTAATCTGCGGCTGCATCAATAGCTACGCAGTTCCGCTGACCCGCCTGAATCTTAGGTAACACATCGTACTAGACACATGCGTACACTCTCTCCCTTCGGGGAGGGAGCCAGCCCGGTGGACAGCCTGACTTGGCCTACTGACTCTTGAAGAATATTCTGGTGTTCCTTGTTATTCCTCCGCGCTTTCTTCTTGTCTCTCTTTGGCCGTGGGTTACGGTGGCCACCTTCAATGCCTTTCTCTTGATCGCGAAAACCGCCGGCACACAACTTCCGGAAGAAGTCGTCCGCTCGTTTGTCTTTCTCGTTTGCCATCTGAATCTCTCCTGTTAAACGGAAACGGCCCACTCCAGCAAAGGGCGAACTAAGCTGCAGCAGGCCGCGTGGAATCGGGATAGTAATCCCTGTCTGTTGAACGTCGGCTTGGACGGTCCCATAGAACTGCCGGGAACCGACGTTCTTGTTTACCCGTCGATGTCTTACAATTTCTTCTTCAAGCGTTTTTCCAAGCGTTTTTCCAACACACGATTGAATCGAAACTTGAATTCATCTTCTACTGTCAATGGCTTTTGTTCGTCTTGAGCGCGTTTGTCGCGATCAATCTCTTCGGATTCCAAATCTGTTTCGTCGATCATATTTGTCTCCTAGAACGTTTGTAGAACCCCGACTGGCAAGCCTTCCGTGCTACCAATCAGGGTTCGATCTCCCGCCTGAGTGAAGGATCGGCCATGTTTAACCAATTGACGGCTCAGGAAAACTCGGGAGCGAACTTTGCCCGTCGCAGCAAAGATCGTTTAAGATTTATCGGGTTGTTCGGTAGTTGGTTGAGGCTTCTTCGCTGGATGAAGGAGAGACTGGACGAAAATCGCCTTCTCACTCTCCGGTGTTCGCTGTGGATCATTCTGGATATGTGGGCAATCTTCTTGGCCACACGAAGCGCAACGGCGGCTCATGACCGGCTCTGCTCGGCGTGTTGACACTAGATCCTCCCGGCAGCGATTGCTGCGTTGTAATGCTCGCGGCCGTGCTGGTTGTTGAGGTATTTCGCCTTGAACTGTGCAGAACCCAGGGCGTGGAAGTCAGCCACACACTGGTCGACCGGATCGATAGCAATCTCAACGGGCACCGCTGCGATCGCTGCTGCTTGCTCTTGAAGTGCGCGCTGGTTCGATTCGTACTCCGCGGTTGCTTCGCGCATACGATCGATCTGCGCCTCAGCTTCATCCGTGGTTTCATCGATCACCAGCAAGCGGTCCAGTGCTCCGCGATCGAACAAAGTTAGGAAGATCGCATTGAACGAATGCTCGATAGAGGTGATTACAATCTTAAATTGATCGCTTTCTGGGAGTTCGTTGAACCCTTGTTCGTTAAGAGCGTCTCTGACTGGATTGACGTTTGTCTCCAGTTCACTGAAAGTGCCCATGATCTCACGCAACTTTTTTGACTCGTAACAGCTTAGAAGCTCGGAGTTTTCCTTCTCCCACTTCTTGATTCCCATCTGGCCGAAATCGACCAGGTCTTGTCTGTTGATACTCATCTCCATTCTCCCTAGATCAACCCAGCCGCTGTGGCCTGGTCAAACATGCTTTGATTTTCTGCTGCTACTTTCGGGCCTACCATCGCTGGTGACATCACGCGGCGGATCTCAGCGTGATTTATAGAACCTTAGCCCTTTCAAACGCATTCTTGAATTTATCTAAATGAGACTGAAGACTTGCAATTGCCTTGAATCCTTTTCCCATTTTCGAGACGGCAAAATATCGAATTTTGCTGGGCTTAGATTTGGGCCACGCCGCCATCGACGTAAAGCTCTGCTCCCGAGACATAGCTGGCCTCATCGGACGCGAGGAATGAGATGGCTTTGGCGATCTCATCCGGTTCTCCCAACCTGCCGAGCGGAACATTGTTCTCCATCTCTTTTTTCATCTTTGTGAGCGCTTCACCCTGCTGGAGGCTTTCCATGATCGGAGTATCGATATGACCGGGGCTGAGCACATTCACTCTGATACGACGGCTCCGCAAATCATTGGTCCAGGTCCGGGCAAATGAACGAACAGCCGTCTTCGTGGCGCTGTACACACTCATGGCGGGAAAACCTTTGATATCAGCAATCGATCCAGTGAGGATGATCGACCCGCCGTCCTTCATCAAAGGGAGGCCTTTCTGCACCGAGAAAAAGAGTCCCTTCACATTTGCGTCGAAGTGAAGGTCAAACAATTCCTCATCCACGGTGCCGAAGGGAGCCAGTTTCGCCAGCCCGGCATTGGCAAAGATAATGTCAATTGGGCGATGGTGCTTCTTTACTGCGTCGTATAAACGGTCGAGGTCAGACAGGCTGGCAACGTCGCCTTGGGCGGCCGTCACGTCCAATTTCAGCGACCGCAGCATCCAGCGCGTCTTTGCGGCGACCGGTTATGAAAACGTGATCCATGCCCTCCTGAACGAAGCGCTTTGCGGTAGCCAGGCCCATGCCTGTCGAGCCGCCGGTGACGACCGCTATTTTTCCTGCAAATTTCTTAGACATGGCCTGCTCCTCATTAAGGTTCAATCGTTTTGATTGCCTTTCGCCGGAATAGATGTTGTGACGACTGATTCCATGCTTTGCAATTTGCAATCACGATGATTCCGGGCAGGCATCACGTCGTCTTGATCAATGCTCGGCCTGCATTGATTTGACGAGGGCCGCTGCCGACGCTCCTTCGAGCGATAGTCCATAGCCGACTTCCCGCACAATGCGCTCTTTTAATGGCTGAATGAAGTGCACCCGTGTGTTGCGACGCGTCACTTCCGGAGCCTTTAAGTACAGAGCGGCTAATTCCCGCGCCCGACTGAGCGCCTTACCGTTCGGTACGACTTCGGCCACGACTCCCCATTCCTGTGCAGTACGCGCAGTCAGGGGTTGCGGGTTCAAGAGGAACGCCTCGGCTCGTCCTGCACCAGCGCGATGACTCCATGTGGTAAAGATTCCGTCGCCCGGTGCAACACCGGCGGCGAAGTGCGTCACATCCTGAAACGTCGCACCCTCTGCCGCCACAATCACACTGGCAAGTAGCGCGTAATCTGAATGCACATGAGCGCGTCCCTCGATAGCCGCGATGACCGGCACACGTATGTTGGCTATGTTTTCCAAAGCTTGGACGCCTTCGTCATGAACCTGGCTCCAAACGCCCGGATCTGAGACATCCCCGAACGACGACCAATCGACATCAACAATAAACTCACCGCCGGCGCCGGTCAGGATCACGATTTTGTTCGCTCGATCTTGCGAAATCCGATAGAAGGCATCGACAAACTCGGTGTGAGCTTGTGCGGACATAATGAATGGTCCGCTCTTGCTGTGGAACTCAACTACCAGCACACCCAGGGCATCTCGGGTCAGTCTTAGGCTGCGGTAGGCTGTGAAATAAGCGGGAACGACCAGAACTTCCTCCGCTTCGGCTGGACGCAGTGGAGTGGTAAGACTATTTTTTCCGTTGCACATGTATCCCTTCCTTTCGGGCGAGAACTGCCGAGCCTGCCGATTGGGCCGGAGTTAAACAGCCGTGATTCCGCCGTCGACAGGCAGGTCAATGCCGGCTATGCAATTGCTGTCATTGGAAGCGTTACCTTTGTACTGGAGCACTAAAACAGTGATGTCGTCGGACTGCGGCGCGCCTGCGGTGAAAGTCTTTACCCCTTCCCAGATTTCGGTGGCGAGTTCCTGAACCAATTCTCCCTTAAACTCTCCGATGAGTCCGCGCAGCCGCGCTTCTTCGAATAACTCTCCCTCTCTGCTAGCCGCCTCGGAAACGCCGTCCGAGTAGATCGCCAGAAAATCACCGGGATCGAGCTTCGCACTCGCACTCTGATATTCGGCTCCTTCAAACATGCCGATGGGAAGATTTAGCGAGCCAAGCTCTTCGACCGTGCCCGATTGTCGAACCATCAATGGCGGAACGTGACCTGCATTCACATATTCGAAACGGCCTGTCGTATCGAGAACACCGTAAAAGACGGTCGCATAGCGACTATCTGCCGTCCGCTCGCTGAGGTATTTGTTCACGCGCGAAAAAATATCGGGGAGCGGGAGATCCATCGTGGCCGTGGTGAAGAAAACGCCCTGGAGCAAAGTAGCAAGCAGCGCCGCGGAGATCCCCTTTCCGGCTACATCGCCGACGAAAAATCCCAGGCGCCCACCTTCAAGCGAGATCACGTCAAAACAATCGCCTCCGACCGAATGGCACGCAAACATCGATCCGGCAACCGCAACGTTCGGCAAATCCGGCAGCGATTTTGGTAGAAGCGTTTGCTGAATCTGGCTCGCGATTTCAATTTCATGGTCGATCCGCGCCTTATCGCGTGCAGCGGCCTCAGCTTGTTTCGCTGCCGTGATGTCCGTCACTGCTCCCACAAACTCAAGGCCGCCAGACGGACGGCCGACGAACCGCAGGTACTTGACCGATCCATCAGGCATCAG
>Ga0210403_10003920_pt1 | contig 12928 bp, 17 predicted proteins | sample IncBWC19MmetaG_FD_150863 | JGI IMG/M metagenome (GOLD analysis project Ga0210403, IMG submission 150863) | Forest soil microbial communities from Barre Woods Harvard Forest LTER site, Petersham, Massachusetts, United States - Inc-BW-C-19-M | ecosystem: Environmental > Terrestrial > Soil >... | reverse complement strand
AAGGCCAGCATCGCCGACTCAATCCATCTTCTGGTCCACATTGAGCGCCGGCACGCCCACCGCCGCGTCAACGAGATTCTTGCAGTTCAAAGCTATTCCCCCACCGACGACAGTTACCGGCTGGAAACCATCTTCACGCACGACCAACAGAACTCACAGCAGGAGTCAAACCTATGATCGTCGTACTCGCAGAAAAACCCAGTGTCGCCCGCGACATCGCCGCCGTACTCGGCGCCAGCCACAAGCAAAACGGCTACTTTGAGGGCAACAATTACCAAGTCACTTATGCCTTTGGCCACCTTGTCACCATCGCCGAACCCGAACAAATGAACCCCGCCTGGGGTGGTGCTTGGAGCTTGGCACAGCTTCCGATGATTCCTGTCCAGTGGCTGTACCGTGTGGCCGACAAGGCCCAGGAACAATTCAACTGCATCAAAACCCTGTTCCTTCACCCCGCCACAACGGGCATCATCTGTGCCACCGACGCCGGACGCGAGGGCCAGCACATCTTTGACCTTATCTATCAGCTGACCGGCTCAACCAAACCCGTCCAGCGGCTTTGGATCAGCTCCCTGACCCCGGAGGCCATCCGAGCCGGCTTCCGCGACCTCAAACCGGCCAGCGCCTTTGCCAATCTCTCCGCAGCCGCCGCTTGGCGCGCCCGTGCCGATTGGCTCGTGGGACTCAGCGCCACCCGCGCCTACTCCGTTATCAATGGCCAAACCTGCACCGTGGGTCGCGTCCAGACTCCAACTCTCGCTCTCATCGTCAATCGCCAACAGGCGATTGACGGCTTCAAGCCAACGGCATTCTATGAAATTCTTGCTCAATTCGAACCCAGCTTTACCGCCAAGTACTTCACTGCGGGCCTGAACAACGACCCGCAAACCCGGCTACAGGATCGAACCACCGCTCAGTCCGTCCTTGACGACATCACCCCGATCGCCAGCGGCTCGGTTCTGTCTGTCGTCACCAGGGAAAAGACCACCAAAGCCCCGGCCCTGTTCGATCTCCTCACCCTCCAAAAGGAGAGCAACAGGAGATTTGGCTATACCGCGCAGGAAACCCTCGACCTGGCCCAGAGCCTTTATGAGGAATACAAACTGCTCTCCTATCCCCGTACCGAGTCGCGGCACCTCTCGAACGACATGCTCCCGGAACTGCCTAACATTCTTCGGGCAATGCCCGAAGAATGGCCCATCGAGGCTGCGTTGGCCGCTCTCGCCAGTGGCTTGCATCTCTCCAAGAGCTATGTGGACGACACAAAATTGACCGATCATCACGCCATCATCCCAACCCACAAGCGAGCTGACCGGGACTTGCCCGAAAAGCAGCGCAACATTTATGAGTTAGCCGCGGCCCGTTTCGTGAGCATCTTTCTGGCTGCCGAGGTCCGTGATGAGACCATTGTCATCATTCAACTCCACCAACATTCTTTCCGCGCGCTCGGCTCCGTTATCAAGGAACCGGGATGGACGGTATTGGGTGGCAAAGCCACGCACGAAGAGGAAAAGCCCGGTGACGACGCCCAGCAATTGCCCGCTCTTTCTCAGGGACAAAACATCGCCAAACGAGGCGGGCAGCTTAAAGAAGGGAAGACCACAGCCCCAAAACCATACGATGACGCCAGCCTCTTGACCGCCATGAAGAACGCTGGCCAGGAAATCCAGGATGAAGATCTCGCCGCCTACATGAAACAAAGCGGCTTGGGAACGCCTGCCACCCGTGCCGCCATCATCGAAAAGCTTATCGCCGTCAGCTATATCGAACGCAAAAAGAAATCCCTGCTGCCGACTGAGAAAGGCAAAGCCCTTATTAGCCAGGTCCACCAAACACTGAAAGATGTCGTTCTCACTGCATCATGGGAACAGCAATTGGCGAATATCCAGGATGGAGCACAGCCAGCTGATTCCTTCGCCACTGCCATCATCCAGTTTGTAAACAACATCTTCTCCCAAATCTTCGCCGCTCCACCCGTGCCGATGGCGTCCACCACCGACTCCAACGCTTACGGCCCTTGCCCTAAGTGCAAAATCGGGACCGTACGCAAAACAAAAATGGGTGCCGGTTGCTCCAGATTCAAGGACGGCTGCACGTTTTCTGTTTGGAGAGAAGTGAATGGCAAAAAGCTTACCGACGATCACTTTCGGCAGCTCGTCACCGATGGAAGAACAGCCCTTATCAAGGGTTTCAAAAAGAAAGACGGCACAGGCACTTACGAGGCGCGTTTGGCAGTATCTGGCGAATTCAAAATCAAGCTGGAATTTGAACCGCTGACCGGTGCGAAGAACCTCGCCACCGAGAAGCACTAGCGCAATATGCCCAGGATTGGAGGCAAGCGCGGGATTACTCCCGACACGCCGACTTATCGGTACGAATCCTACGTGCACCTATGGTACCGCCTTTTTCGTATAATTCTCGCTCGCAAAAGAAAGGTTCACCATGAACGATCCTGACAGCAGCAAAGAAGAGAAATGGAATGAATATTTAGAGCCAGTTCGTCAAGACCTCCTAAATTCTATACGTACTAGCAAATTGCCAATCGGAATGACCGAAACGGACATACACCAACTGAGCCGTCTCAAATGGTCCAAATTGCCACCACTAATCGCAGAGGCATTGCTGTCTGTTCCCGACTGGAATACTGAGATCGAAAAGCAGAAAGAAAACCCCTTCAGCCCCGAAAGCATTGGGCTTGAAAACGTGATAAATGCCATCGCCGGACAATGGAACAAAGTGGAAGTAAAGAATGGCGCGGATAAGACAAATATGCCCCAACAATTTCGAGAGGCATTTCGCGCCGCCGGTGCTAGGCAGAAAGGCGCAGGGCTATTTGTCAGTAAATCCGATCCAAATGTTTATTTCTTTTCTCCCGCAGCAAGCAGCATTGCCCCGGATGTTGTTAAGTCTTATCGAGGAACGCCGTGCGGAGACCCTCACCCGAATGTTAAATTATCATACGGCGATGAATCGGACGACTAGCGTCTACTGAGTGGGCAAACCGCGAATGATGATTATCAACATAAAAATCATCTCCGAAACCTTTAGCTAGGCCGTTGGTGAAAACGGTGTACTTGTGGTTGCTAGCGCGATCCGTGATTTCAAAAAGCGGTATCTTTTCTCCCAGGTCCATCTGTTTTCTTGGCCTGTTATCCTGGATGGTAATCGCGACAAATGTTCCCTTTGTGAAAAGTTGCACCGTAACATTCTTGCCGAATTGAGATTTGATGATCTCCAGCAACACGTCGGGCGCGTCGGACTCTGCGCGTAAATACATCTTTTCCCTCTAAAGCACTAAGTCGGGATTGACCGCGCATTCTCCGGGAGAATAATGTTGGCGCCACGCACTTGCGTTACATCCCTACGACAAATGCGAGTCGGGACGCCGCGCGCCGCACTGCGCCCATGGAGTTCCACTGAGTACATCATTCCGGTATTTCACATTCGCTATTGCTTCTTCAATAGTTCGTGAAACTGAGATTCCGGCGAAGGTCTACTCTTCTTCCGCCGCATCACGCCGCTTGGGAGGCGTGGCGCTGTCTATTTCTGCTCCGGCGTTTGCGTCTGTATCAACCCCATGAAAATATGTCTCCTTCTCCGCACGCTCACGAGCCCTGCCAGCTTCAATCTTCCTTTCAGACCATGGAGGGGCAGATCGCACTTGATTTCGAGTTATCCAATAATGTGACCGGCAAGGAAAGTTCCAATTCCCAATCGATGGCTGAAGAGAAATTGAATCGCCGTCAAAGATCAAAGACCAACCAACGGGACTCAACGGTGTTACCACCTCATTGCCACACCCACAGCAGCATTTGTGAATTGCCGTTGCATACATCATCGAAATGTAAATCACGCCATCGCTCAACACTTCAGGGATGTGTTCAACGAATTCGTGAGAAATCTCTTTGTGTTTCAACAAATCTCCTCACTAGTCAACAAATTGCAATTTATCGAGTATGTGCTGTTGTGTTCTCTTTCTAAATCCGCATAGAAGCCGAATAACTTTTTCCATTTGATAACGGCAAGGGCAGCGTTAAGTGCGTTGAGATCTGCAATCTGGATATTCCGATTGTATTCGCCATCTGGATCATCCTCGGCAAAGGAGATCCTTTGTCCAACGTGCTTCCTGCAATCGGGAGTGCTGGTCGTAACTCTCAGGACACCGGTCAGACTCGTTTCATATTTTTCGATCCCCATGCCAACATCAATGAACTTTATATTCCATTCCTCCAGCTTCTCGATGATTAGCTTTTTTATGCCGCCTTTGTCAACACAGAGGAATACAAAATCCATCTCACGTAACTGATCGATATTGGACGAATCAATGTGACTGGGATTGGCGAAGATACCGCGCCGCATCTTGGAATATATTTCTGCCAGATACTGCACTTTTGGTAGCTGCCGTTGCAACTCTTCACCAGATGCAGCTCCAGGGGACCTAAAGGCGTTATGTTGTAGAAATTTGTCCTCGTCAAAAAGGTGGATTTCTTTCGTGGGCGTTTTTGCGACCAGATCTAACACATAAGATCCGGTACCTCCTAGACCGACAATCGCAATTTTTCCAATTTCTAATTTCTTCATTACTCCATCAATTCCCGCTCTACTGGAGGCTGTGTCTAAATATTTAAATACTGATTCTTCCTGGGAGGTCTCAATTACGGTGAATGTTTTCGCGGTGAGACTTGGATCAATCGAATGAGCAGGGCTAGAGATTACCGCGGCATAAGTGCTGATTTTCTCATAATAATCTTTGTATCCACCTGCCGGCTTATTCGAGAATGAATGATGGACCTCAAGACCATCAAGAGTCTCAGTCGCGCTTTGATGCACTATCTGTGAAATTCTGGTGCCATCTTTGTGGCAAGGGTGTTCGCCGGAAAATTTGATAACGTGGTTGCTTGGCGTAGTCGTTATGTCATTTGCCAATGTTAACTCTGAGACGAGGGTTCCAAACTTGATCTCCCGATTAGCATTCACGTAAGGAATATTTCGGACCACGAGATACGCGGTTTTGGTTACCTCGACAGAATAACCCTCGTCCCTGAGCCGCTTCAAATCCGGACTACGATTGACCAGTTCTTGTGACATTGAAGATTGTTCCGTTCTTGATTTTTACTGATTCGCCTGCGATCAATGTTCCTGCGGATGGCTTCTGATCAGCATCTTTGAATGTGACAGTGAAAATGGGGTTTTGAATCCCATCGGGGTTAGGAAATGCGAGAGCGGCAATCTGTTCAAAAGACAGCACTTCTTGATCTACCACTTTCGGCCGACTGTTGACGGTGATATGTAACGCTTTTTCTTTGTCAGTTGTTTTCTGGTTCTGTTCCTGCAAGTTACTCATTTTTTTCCTCTCAAAACGCCCCCGCTGCGCTCGCATCACAGGGCCGCTTCCAGTATATTTACATGAAATTTAGCTAAAGTCAATATGTTTATTCTTGACAATTCAATCAATTTTTACTACATTAGTCCATGTCAAGGAGAACAAAAATGGAACCAGCAGGAACGCCGTCGAGGAAAACGATGACCCTCAACTTGACTGAGACCGAGATGAAAGCGCTTGACGATTTGTCGGCAACAAAAGACATCAGCAAAACGGCAGTTCTTCGGCAAGCATTACGTCTCTATCAAATGATTGAAGTACGAATGGCACGAGGCGAGAAACTTTTCTTTGAACACGATATCACTAAGGAAAAGGCTGAGTTGATGATGTTATGAGTTCTACTTCTGTGGTTTATCTGAAAGATCACAACGCGGGAAAATTTATCGAGGCTAATTTGATCGATGGGCTTACCCGCGAAGACGTAGAGAAGGCAGAGGCGGATTGGACGCCGTTCTTGGATGAGCAGGTTAAACGAATGGAAGAGACGGGTGTCCCAAGGCGCCAATGGCCTCAGCACCGACACTGGAATTGGCGTGACAAATATGATGCGACTGAAGAATATCTTGCATATCGCATGTTCGGGATTGAATGCCAATCTCAGATACAGGGCTTGATGCTCGTTTTAACAGCTGGCAAAAATTCCAAAATTCCATCCCAAAAAGGAAAGCCTCTGGCATACGTCCACTTCCTTGCTGCGGCCCCCTGGAATCTTGCTAGTATCGTTGCTGAGCCTCGCTTTTCTCTGGTTGGAAGCATACTCGTGGCAACAGCTATCCACTTGAGCATGGAGGAGGAGTTTCAGGGCCGTATAGGGCTTCACTCGTTGCCGCAGTCGGATGACTGGTACAGAAAAACCTGCGGAATGACAGATTTAGGACCTGATCAGACCGTACAAAATCTCCGCTATTTTGAAATGACGCCGGAACAGGCGTCTGGATTTCTGAGGTAAGTAGCGATGAAAATGAATCTAAGTAAAGAGTGGCTAATAAGGCGCGCTGCACTGGATGAAAAGCAAGACATATCTGCGGGTACGATCAACCTGAACAAGCTTCGGGCCATCTCTCCAGCGACGCAGGCGAAGGCAGTTCACGCCTCTACAGAGACAGAGAACTCTAACCCCGCTTTTGGGATATTGATTAATCTTTGGCGCAGAAAGAAGGGTTTACGCATCGATGAATTAGCCGAGAAAGCGAGAGTTGACGTTGCGGAACTTTTCGAAATCGAACGGAATTTACATTACATCCCCGAGCCAAGAACTGTTTTTCAGTTAGCTAAGACGTTCGACCTTCCTCAAGAAAAGATGCTTGAGCTTTCGGGAAATCTCACAGTTCGTGATTCTAGCCTGGGACAGGAAGCAGTTCGATTTGCTGCGCGTTCCGAATCAGTTGAGAAGTTGTCAAAAGACGAGCAGCGTGCATTGGAGGAATTCGTCAAGTTTTTGAGTGAAAAGTAGGCTGCTTGGAGTAACCTATTGAAGAACGTTTTTCTGCGCGAACAAACATCACACGATATCAATGCTTTGGTGGCTAAGGTTCTCCGTGATTTGGGGAGCCCCGAGCCACCATTGAACTTGGAACTCGTCCGCGAGTTGCTACGCCTGGATCGTCAGTATTATTCTTCAACGGATGATGGCGCTCTTCGTGAAGTTACCCATCGACTAACCATCGCTGGTAAGCAGGTTCTAGCCCGACCGTCATTGCTAATAGATGCAATCAAAAAATGGGACTTACGGGCTCTCTTTGTTCCAGATCGTAAACGAATACTCATAGACACCAATCTTCCATCGTGGAAACACCGTTGGGTCGAAGGACATGAGATTGGCCACAGCATAATTCCTTGGCATTTAAACACTATGTTTGGTGACGACAAATACACCGTCAGACCATCGTGTCAGGCACAAACGGAGAATGAAGCCAATTTTGCTGCAGGGCAATTGCTTTTCTTTCAACAATCTTTTGTCAAAGATGCCCGTAGTCTTGAACCTGCAATTTCGAGCATAACGACGCTAAACAAGAGATATGGAAATACGATCACAACCACACTATGGCGCTATGTTGAGCAAAGTGAATTGCCGATGCTCGGAGGGATCAGCGAACATCCGCACCGTCCAAAACAAGCATTTGATCCGGCAAATCCGTTTCGATATTTCGTGGGCTCCAAAACATTTCATGAGCGATTCTCGCGTATTCAGGAAACGGAAGTATTCAATCAGATATGCAGATATTGCGCTAATCGCAGAGGAGGACCACTCGGTGCAGCCGATCTACTCCTGACAGATGATCACGGCACCAGCCATGTCTTCCATTTCGAAACGTTTTACAACTCGCATGAGGCTTTAACTTTAGGGGTGTACCAGCATGCCAACAACCTATTAGTCGCTGTCCGCTAATGCAAGAGGAATTGCAAGGGGAGCAAAGAATATAATGCCGGTGGAACTTAAACGGCAAGAGGTTGAGGCTTCTTACTTCCATGAATATGCCGCAGGATGCTGCCGCTGTTCTTGTACAGTGTGAACTCGCAGGCGTCAAGGCTATTACCTATTCGTTAAGGCCTCCATGCCGGACCGCGCTACCCAAAATCTTTCCCGCCAGTTTCCGTGCGAGAATAATGCAGGATGAAAAACAAAGTGGCGGGATCGCGACCCGCGCTGGACGAGTAAAAATTCATGCTCATCAAAGAAAAACTGCCGCAGGGACACATCTATCCCCAGATTACGCAGTTCCCCACAAGCTACCTTGATTTCCTCGCAGCCTTTCGTGGCGGTCAGACCATTGACGACAATCTGACGGCAACTGTTATCGCGAACACGCCGCAAGCCGCTATGTTAAAAATCGGTATCACGAGTGGACATCTCACGAAAAAAGGGAGCCCCATACAGGGAGAATCCCTCGTGGATATTTTTCTGACGGACGAAGGGGCAGAACAAATCCTTACTCCGCAAGACAAGCAATACTGCAAAATGGCGGTTGGGCTGGCAGGGAAGAGCATCGCTGAGGGCGATGGCGAACCCCACCCGTATGTGGGAGCAGTTGTCGTGAAAGACGGGAAGGTTTTAGCTACGGGATACCGAGGTGAAACAGGCGAAGGAAGGCACGCGGAATATTGTGCTCTCAGAAAGATCAACGACGATGTGGATAACGTCGATCTGAGCGGTTGCACTGTCTATACCACGCTGGAGCCTTGCTCTATCCGCAAACCGGGAAAAACGCCTTGCACCAATCGTCTGATCAACGGCAAAGTCGCACGGGTTGTGTACGGTCTGGCGGATAAAGACGAGACGGTGTATGGACATTCTTCCCTCTCCGAAGCAGGCATAGAAATCGGACTCTTTCCCAAAGATTTGATTCAGGCGCTTCTCACCCTCAACAAGGAGTGGTCGGACACGCGCAGAAAACCTGAAGTCATGCCACCGCCAAACGGCACTGGCTGGCTTGCTGATGCTTCATACTACAAGCCGGGAACTTCCATGACGGACAACATTCACCTGGTTGTCCGACCACCAAAAGATGCGGGTGGTTTCTTCACGGTGGAGGATAACGCCAACAGAGTTTTGGCTTACGGCCGAACTCTTGAAGAAATCGCCGTCAAATGGCATCAAATCGACCGTCAAACAGTGATCGTAGAAAAAATGCGTCGTGTAAGTTCGGGCGGCAGTCATCAACTTCTGGGTTTAATCGGGTAAATGATCAACCCGAAAACCACTAAGCCCAGTGGGTCCATGGGGGCGCTGCTTCTGGCCGTTGATACAATGGGTCATGCCTTACCATGTTCGAAAGCCATACGTCATCGTGAACGGCCAAAGGCTCGTCAGCCCCACCGCCGTCCCGCAGCGGTTGCCGTTCTGTGATAAATGCGACGAGTTAACTGCTACTACCGCAAGTCGATTTTCCGAACTTGCGGTTGATAAATGGTGGAATTGGTTTTCCTACCCGAAGTTTTCATGCCAGGAAGAAGCATACATGGGCTGCGAGAAGCATCCTGTCGAACCAACGATTCATTTTCTGGACGGGCGAACTGAACGGTTCATCCGGTTTCCGTTGACAAGATGGCAGCGGCTGACCGAATGGGACGCCCTTCTCGTGGCACTGATTCTTGCCTTGATTTTTGCGGTCATCGTTGGGTGGATGTTGAAGTAGAGACCCTAACCAAGAAGTAAAGGCCTGCCGCATAGCAAAAAATTGATTGCGTCACGGGATGGGGAGCTGATTGGATTCATTTCACGGACCCTATTCGTGTTAGGACTGGTATTCCCATATATTTTTGCTGTCCGGAATGCCCTGCAATAAAAACCAGCTGTTCTTCTTCCTTGTAGCCCAACTGGCCTTCATCGCTCGACCGATGCGCCTCCGGGCTGCTGCACTCAATGGGCCCTCTCTTCCTGCCCGGCTTGGAACCAGAATGTCGTCCTCTTCCATTGGCTCCAGTTGTCAAAATGTCAATGACGTTGCCCATCCGGTCGCGTTCAGATTTCAGTGTTGCGATTATCGCAACGGTATCCATTGAGGCGCCTTTTCATGGGGACACGACATTCTACCATTCTACCTGTTGATTGCTCCCTACGAAAAGCCTTCGGAGCAGGGGAGTAAGGGCCGGAGTGCCCCGGCCCCCTTTGGAGATCAGTGGTGTGGCCAATGCTGCATGATCAACGTTATTACACAAATTAAAAGCAACGTCAGCATGAGCGTGCGAACGAGAAAGTATTCCGCCAAGTCGAAGAAACGCTTTACGCGTCGCATATCACGCTCCTGCTTTCTTCTGTTTGGTGCGAAGTGAATGAGCAAGAGACTTTGCTTGGTCAGTCTTGTTTATGACTTCCGTGGTGAGTTCTTTGGCTCTATTCACCATCTCTTCCAGAAGCTTCGGTATCCCGTCCACAGCAAGAATGCGTAACCCACGAGGCGCATCCCGAAGCAACCACCATTCATAATCATCTTCGAATTCTTCAAGTACGGAAGAAATACAGAGCCCCCATGTACCATTCTTCTTCGTGTATCCCAGTGAGTCAACTCGGTCGAGACGGAACTTTGTCCCATCCTTTGCTTCGACCTCTTCCGAAGTACTGCGCAATTTCACCCAGGCAACCACGCCAAGGTTATATGAGGCAAGAGAGGATTCGATTTCCTTGATTTGTTCCGTGAGTTTGTTCGACGCTTCACTGAGAGTTTGTGAAGCGAAAGACAGCTGTTTCAACAATGCGGACACATTACCACTACTGGCCATAACGGGCCTTCTTTTCTCCGGACCATTGATAGGACCGATTTTTAATTTATGCAACCCGGACAGGATGCACGATCTGGAACATACCACCGTGCCTCCGCAGAGGTCAAGCCTCTTTTTCAGCGGTATGATTAGGGTTAGCGAGGCTCTTATGGAAATCATGAAGTATCTGGGACTGCTGGCATTGGCATGCGCTTTGGGATATATCCTTGGAAAAGCAAAACAGAAGCAATCTCTGCATCCACATTGGGGCATGGTTAAAAAGCTCGCGCCGGATTTTGAAAAGAGACTTTCAGTACTCCTAAACAATCTCAAAGATCTCACGAACAGAACTGTAATGACGACCACACCGGGAGATCGAATCGTTTTTGCGTTTGCTCAAATTGCCGTTGAAGACTTCCTCGAAATACTCGTGCTCTGCAGGGAGGGATACGGCATAGGGGCGCTTAAGAGTCTGCGAAGTCTATATGAGCACGCTGTCACCCAAGCATATATCTCAAAGGAACCTGCAGAAGCCGAGCGTTTTCTAGACTATCATCCGATCAACCAAGGAAAAGTTCTAAACCAAGCAAGAGAGCTGGGACAGTTGGAAATGTTCGGTTTAACTTCAGTGCAATTGGCAGACATTGACGAAGCATACCGGGAAGCCAAGGGGCATTACCAGGAAACAGCGTGCAAGAAGTGCAGGACAACTCGCACGCAGATCTCATGGTCAAAACTGAGTCTCGTGGAGATGGCCCGAAAAGCTGATAAATTCTTGCACGAAATGTGTACTGTGCTTTATCTGTTTCCAACTTTTCACACTCACTCCACAGTGCCGGCCATTCTGAGCCGCGTTCAACTTGGTGAACACGCCGGATTCAAGTCCAATATTGAAGCCCAATCGGAACATGTAACATCAGCGTTAATTGGCGGCCATAACCTGATCCTGAAAGTCTTCGATACTACAAACACTTACTTTTCCCTTGGTATGAGCTCAGAACTCGAGGAGCGAGTCCATGATTTTCAGAAAGCTTGGCCCCAAACTAAACCGGTGAGAGAGTGAGAAACGATGTTGTTCCCGAGCATCCACATAAATATCTCACGCAGCGTAATTGCATTCTACGGCGCGATTCTTGCGACCATCACGGCTACCATACAGATCAAGAACTACTTGCGTGATAAAGTGCGCGTCAGACTCTCTGTTCAGCGCGACATGGGTGTCTTTGGTGATCCGGACTGCGAGCATATGACTTTCGTCATGGTACACGTCGCCAACGCGGGGAGGCGTCCTGTCACGATTACGGGAGTAGGAGCATTTTGTTTATACCCCGCCCAGTGCGGGGCCTTTCTGGATGTGATGCCTAGACCTCCTTGTGAGTTAACCGAAGGACAATATTTACTGACAAAGATTAACCAAGAGGGTCTAGAGTTTTCAACGATCGAATATTGGTATGCAACTGATGCACTTGGACGGAGTCACAAATTGCCATTTGCCCCATGGTACAGGCGCTGCCCAGTAGGTCTAGGGGGATGCATCTGGCGCAAGTCGCCTGCTTTTCAAAGAGTCGGCTCTTCACTGGTGAGTTCGTGAGTTTCGTTAGAAGTCTTCGCCATTGGCCAACAAGGGCCTTTCTTTAGAACTCTCCCGGTGACCACCTAAAATTCTCTTTTGTCCCCTGCTCGGCGAACATCATTCCCGCAGCTAATCAAAATGCTAATCCCAACATGGATGCGCTCCGCGCCCTTCTGACCTCTTCCACATGTTTTTCTCCGGCAAAGATAGGCTTCGGCTGGCTCCCACTGTCAAGTACGCTTGTGCAGCTCCGCGCGGCATAAACCAAAATCGCCGTGCTCGCTTCCGCGCCCCCTGCCGGGGCTCCGCTGCGCTCCGGTACCTGACAGCCGCCATCCGAAGCCAAAAGCCGCCTCTAGAAAAACATGTTGTTTTTTATGCCCAACTCCGGGCCTAAGAGACAACTACTTCAAAACCGAAGAGGAGCTTTTCACCATGACAACCAGTCAGATCAACGCAGCGCAGGCTTCCACCGACAATAACAACAAGATCAAAAGCGTTCGGCAAATGATAAGGGCCGGAGTCGAATTGCTGGCCCATGACATCGAAGCAGGACACCCCGAAGTGATTTCCGAATGCCTGAAGGCAATGGCTCGGTTTCATACCTATTCGTTTGGTAACGTGCTTTTGATTTCTACGCAATTTCCAGCAGCGCGACAGGTTGCCGGATTACGTGGGTGGAACGAGTTAGGCCGGAGAGTGAAGCAGGGAGAAAAGGGCATCATGATTTTTGCTCCCATCCTCTCAGAGCCGAAGAGCGCAGAGAACCACGC
>Ga0210403_10003919_pt1 | contig 12935 bp, 12 predicted proteins | sample IncBWC19MmetaG_FD_150863 | JGI IMG/M metagenome (GOLD analysis project Ga0210403, IMG submission 150863) | Forest soil microbial communities from Barre Woods Harvard Forest LTER site, Petersham, Massachusetts, United States - Inc-BW-C-19-M | ecosystem: Environmental > Terrestrial > Soil >... | reverse complement strand
CGGACCGCTGGCGCCCCGCGCAAAAAAGCCCCATCGCCGCACTATTTCTCGCGGGGGACTGGACTTCCACGGGCTGGCCGTCCACAATGGAGGGAGCCGTTCGTAGCGGTTACTTGGCCGCTGAAGCAATTCTCTCCGATGCAGGAATGCCGCGGAAATTTTTGCGACCGGATTTGCACCCCGAAGGATTAGCGCGCCTGTGGGCTCACGAAACGTAAATGCCGCGAACGGTTTTGAATGCAAAGCAGCGATGATTCCCGCGCTCGCTATTTTGCGTGTTGATTTCTCTGAATCAGGTTAAGATGGCTTTCCCCCCGGAGGTTTCCCTTGGATCGGAAGTATAAGCAGAGGGGCTACCAGGACTCTGGCCAGCCCCAAAAGAGAGAGAAGCGTGCGCCCGAAGGGCATCCGCGCCAGGAGCAAATCGGCCCCCGCACGCCGCGCATGGTCGGCACGATCACGCGGGCGCGCTGCTCGAATTGCGGCGCTGTGCTGCAGCCCGGTTTCGACCCGAAAGGGAAGTGTCCGCGCTGCGCGTTCGAGCTGCATTGCTGCAAGCAGTGCGCGTATTTTGACACCGCCGCGCGCTTTGAGTGCATGAAGGCCATCCCCGAGCGAATTCAGCGCAAGGATCAGCGCAACGAGTGCACGTTTTACGAATTTCGCACCACGATCGAGAAGGACACTGCGCCCTCGGCGCCGCCCGCCGGTCCGGCGCCTTCCCCGGAGCGTATTTCCCGGCCGACCGACGCTCGCCAGGCGTTCGACAATCTTTTTAAGAAATAGCAAATCAAGATCGTCAATTCTCGGCGAGCATCGCAAGCCGCAACCTCTCGTTTGCAACCGCGCCGCCGGATTGCTATTCTGAATTTGCCCGTGCTTTCGCGAATCGAACCTTGCATCGCCGCCCCCCTCCCAAAACCAATCGGAAAGGCCTTGCCATGAAAGTCACCGTTCGCCATGCCCAGGAAGACTGGCGCGAGCCCGTCGAAAAAGAAATGCTCCGCCAGCGAGCCAAACTGGACAAGCTCCTCAAGCGCTACTCTCCCGACCTCGTGAAGCTCCATGCGGACATCGAAAAGCATGCGCGAAAAGAGAGCTACGTTTTCACCGTTCACCTCTCGCTGCCTACGGGCGCGTTGCACGCCACGGGAGACGGATCCGACGTCCTCGCCTGCGTCAAAGCCGCCTTTGCCGAGCTTTGCGCCCAGGTGAAGAAGCATCAGGCCCTTCTGCGCAAGGATTACGAATGGAAGCGCAAGCGGCCCCGCACCCGCGTTCCGGCCTGACGTCCGTTTTTCGGTACGTGTCCCAGGGACCGATGATCCGCATTTGGGCGGCGCGAGCCCCATAAGGCGTTTTAATCCAGTGGCGTAGCCGGGCGTGCCCAAACGGTAACTTGCTCCCGCGCAAAGACGTTTCCCCGGCTGCAATCCATCATAGGAATGCAAATATTCCAGTCAGGCTCAAGCCTTGGCGGAGCGAGGCTCGTGGCCCGGTTTGCGGTCTTCGCGGAAGTGCAAGAAATTGCGCTTTCTGGGGAGAGCGAGAAGCTGGATTCAGAGAGGTGGACTAGCCCCATGCGACGCAGCAGGCTCGCAGTTTTCATCGCGGCAGGACTTATCGTCGCGTCCCTCGTGTTTGGCCGATTCTTCGCCTATTCGCAGACCCAGACCAAAGCGCAGCGCCACGTGATTTATTACGTGGACCCGATGCATCCGTCGTACAAATCGGACAAGCCGGGCATCGCCCCGGATTGCGGAATGCAGCTGGTGCCGGTCTACGAAGGCGATGCCGGCAGCGATCCCTCTGCCAAAATCGTGCACGGGTCCGCGCAGCCCCTTGCAATTGACGGCCACGCCCAGCAGCTTGCCGGGATTCGCGTCGCCGAAGTGCATAAGAGCGGCACCGCCCGCATGGCGCACGTTGTGGGCCGCGTGACCCCGGAAGACATTCGCACCTACATCGTCAATCCCGGCGTTGATGGATTTGTCCGCGAGACCTACAACGATTCCGTCGGGAATTTCGTCAAGAAAGATCAGAAGATCGCATCCTTCTATTCACCTGATTTCCTTTCGGCCGCTTCCGGATTCCTCGCCGCTAGCGAGCGCGTGCCAGGCACCACGAACGGCAAGGACGGCGCGAAATTTACTCCCAATTGGGGAGGCACGATCGCCAAGGAAGGCCTGCGCAGCATCCAGGGCTACACCGACCACCTGCGCAATTTGGGCATGAGCGATGAGCAAATCAAGCGCATCGCTGAGACCCGCGAATTGCCGGACAGCATCGAAGTGGTTTCGCCCTCGGATGGCATCATTCTCGCCCGCAACATCACGCCGGGCATGCACTTCGATCACGCAATGGAGTTTTACAAGATTGCCGATCTGAGCCAGATTTGGGTCGAAGCCGAAGTGAATGAGGCCGACGCGCTGTCGCTGCGGCCGGGAAGCATGGCCCAGGTTACGCTGCAAGGCGGAGGGCGCAAATTTAGCGCGCGCGTGGCGGACAGCCTGCCGCAGTCCGAAGCTGGCGGTGACACCGTCAAGGTTCGCCTCGAACTCGACAATCATTCCTTCGCGCTGCGGCCGGACATGATCGTCGACGTCGATCTTCCGCTCGGCGCCATGAACGCCGTCACGGTGCCGATGGATGCGCTGGTTTATTCCGGCGACCGCACTCGCGTGTATGTCGAGCGCGGCCAGGGCAAGTTTGAGGCCCGCGAAGTTCAGACGGGAAGCCGGGCGGGCGACCAGGTTGAGATCTTGCATGGCATCGCTTCGGGTGATCGCATCGTCGTGGCCGGCACGTTCCTCGTCGATTCGGAGAACCGGCTGAAGAATCCGGCGGCTGCGCCTGCTCCAATGTCTGCGTCAAGGCCCGCGCACGCGGCGGTTGCCGCTTCGTCTGACCCGGCAGCATCAACGCCGGCGTCGGTTATGGCACCCGATAAATCCGCAGAAATGCACGACCACACGGACTCCATGAAGATGTCTCACGAACAACAACACCCGATGTGAACCAACGAAGGGTCTGTCATTCCGAGCGAAGCGATGAATCTGCTTCTGCTCTGACGCTCGAAACAACAAGACGAAACGGGTTTAGCGCTGTCGGAAGCAAGGAACCAGGAATCACGCGATGATCAACAAGATTATCGATTATTCGATCAAGCACAAAGTATCCGTCCTCATTCTGACCGCTCTGGCCTGTATCGGTGGCTGGTGGGCCATGGTCACATTGCCCGTGGACGCCATCCCCGACCTCGGCGAAACCCAGGTCATCATTCTCTCTCATTGGGACCAGACGCCGAATCTGATCGAAGATCAGGTCACCTATCCGATCGTCACCGCGATGCTCGGCGCGCCCAAGGTCAAGGCCGTCCGCGGCTTCTCCGATTTCGGCTACTCCTACGTGTACGTCGTGTTCGAGGACGGCACGGACATGTACTGGGCCCGCTCCCGCATAACCGAATATCTTTCCAGCGTCACGCCTCGCCTGCCCGAGGGCGTGAAGACCGAGCTTGGCCCTGACGCGACTTCTCTTGGCTGGATTTTCCAATACGCGCTCGTCGATACTTCCGGCAAGCACAGCCTCGCGGAGATGCGTTCGTACCAGGATTGGTACCTGCGCTACTACCTGCGCTCGGTTCCCGGCGTCGCGGAAGTCGCCCCGATCGGCGGCTACTCGCAGCAATATCAGGTCAATCTCGATCCCAACCGCCTGCGCGCCTACGGCATCCCGATTCGCCGCGTGGTGGAAGCGGTGCGCGGCGGCAATAACGAAACCGGCGGCGGCCTCCTCGATTTTGGCGGGACTGAGTACATGGTTCGCGGCCGCGGCTACGCGAAGACCATCGAGGATTTTGGAAATATTTCGCTCGGCGTCAGCGCAACCGGCTCGCAGATTCGCATCAAGGACGTCGGCCAGGTCGCCATGGGCCCCGCGGATTTCCGGCGTGGCGTCGCGGATCTTGACGGCGCGGGCGAAGTCGTTTCCGGCATCGTGATCATGCGCAGCGGCGAAAACGCGCTGGACGTGATCAACAGCGTGAAAGGCAAGCTCAAGGAAATCGAACCGGGTCTGCCCGCGGGCGTGAAGGTCGTCCCGATCTACGATCGCTCCCAGCTGATCAATCGCACCATCGACAACTCCCGCGAAACGATCATCGAAATTGCCATCACGGTCGTCCTGATCATTTTGATTTTCCTGCGCCACTTCCCGAGCGCCGCCATTCCCATCGCTACGATGCCCGCCGCGGTTCTGCTGTCCTTCATCCCGCTGCATTTCATGGGGGTGAGCGCGAACATCATGTCGCTTGCCGGCGTGGCCATTGCGTTCAGCGAGCTCGTCGACGCTTCCATCGTCGTCGTCGAGCAAACGCACAAAAAACTCGAAGCCTGGGAAAAATCCGGCCGCGTCGGCGATCCTCAGCCATTGATCATCGGCGCCATCAAGGAAGTCGCCGGCCCCACGTTCTTCGCGCTGCTGGTGATCTCCGTCTCGTTCCTCCCGGTCCTGACGCTGCAAGCCCAGGAAGGGAAGATGTTCCGCCCGCTTGCGTACACGAAGACTCTCACGATGCTGGTCGCGGCGCTGCTGGCGATCACGCTCGATCCCGCGCTGCGCCTGCTCCTCACGCGCGTTAAGCGCTTCTCGTTCCGCCCCGATTGGCTCTGCCGCGCGGCCAACGCCATCCTGATCGGCGAAATCAGATCGGAAGAAAACCATCCGGTCAGCCGCCGCCTGATGAGCGTCTACGAGCCGGTGGTGCGCTGGACGCTGCGCTGGAAGTGGGCCGTCATGGGCTCCGCGCTCGCGATCGTGCTTCTCACCATTCCCGTTTTCTACCACCTGGGCTCGGAGACGATGCCGCCGCTCGATGAGGGCGCGATCCTCTACATGCCCACCACGCTGCCCGGCGTTTCCGTCACGCAGTCCGCGCAACTCTTGCAGTCGAGCGACCGCATCCTTCGCCAATTCCCCGAAGTCGAGCGCGTCCTCGGCAAGACGGGCCGCGCCGATACCGCCACCGATCCCGCGCCGCTCTCGATGCTCGAATCCGTGATCGTTCTGAATCCGCGCGCCGAGTGGCCCCACGTGCACACCTGGTATTCCTCGTGGACGCCGGAGTTTGCGCAGCGCATCCTGCGCCACTTCACGCCGGACACGATCTCCACCGACGAGCTGGTCGCCCAAATGAACGCCGCCGTGCAAATTCCCGGTGTCAACAACACCTGGACCATGCCGATCCGCGGCCGCATTGACATGCTGACCACCGGCATGCGCACGCCCCTCGGCCTGAAAATTTCCGGCGCCGATTTGCAGCAGATTCAGGAAGTCGGCTCGAAAGTGGAAACCCTGCTGAAGAACGTCAACGGCACGCGCGGCGTCTTCGCCGAGCGCACCGCGGACGGCTACTTCCTCGATCTGCAATGGGACCGCGAACAACTCGCGCGCTACGGCGTAAGCATCGACGAAGCGCAGAAGGTGGTCGAAGCCGCGATCGGCGGGGAAGTCGCCAGCACGGTTGTGAATGGCCCGGAGCGCTACTCCGTGAACGTCCGCTACCAGCGCGAATTCCGCGATGATCCCGAAGCCGTTGGCCGCGCCCTCGTCGACGTCGGCGGCGGGAAACAGGTGCCGCTCAGCGACCTCGCGCAAATCAAAGTCGCGAACGGTCCGTCCATGATCCGCAACGAGAACGGCCTGCTCACCGGCTACGTTTTTGTGGACATCGCCGGGCGCGATCCCGAAAGCTACCTGCGCGACGCCGACCAGCTCCTGCATTCGTCGCTCACGCTGCCCACCGGCTACGCCGTCTCGTGGAGCGGCCAGTACGAATCCATGCAGCGCGCCAAGGCCCGGCTCGAAGTCGTCGTGCCCGTCACGCTGCTGCTGATCTGCCTGCTCCTCTATTTCAATACCGGCTCGCTCACCAAGACGTTCATCGTCCTGCTCGCCGTGCCGTTCTCCGCCGTCGGCGCCGTCTGGTTCCTCTACGCCGCCGGCTACAACATGAGCGTCGCCGTCTGGGTCGGCCTGATCGCCCTGCTCGGCATCGATGCCGAAACCGGCGTCTTCATGCTCCTCTATCTCGACCTCGCCTACGAAGAAGCCAAGCGCGCCGGCCGCCTCACCTCGCTCGCCGATCTCCGCGAAGCCATCGTCACCGGAGCCGCCAAGCGCCTCCGCCCGAAATTCATGACCTTCGCCGTAACCTGCATCGGCCTATTCCCCATCATGTGGGCCACCGGCTCCGGCTCCGACGTAATGAAGCGAATCGCCGCCCCCATGGTCGGCGGAATCTTCACTTCGTTCCTGCTCGAACTCCTCGTGTACCCCGCCATCTACGAAGTCTGGAGATGGGATTTCGGCGCGAAAGCAAATCAGGAATCCGCCGCGGAATGCAGCGAGAACTCTTCAACGCAATTGACACTCAAGCTGCCGTCGCCCTCGCCGCGCAGCGTTGGTGACTAACGGCCCGTCTACGAATTTCTCGCACAGAAATCGGCCAGCCTGTCGAGTTCCGTACACTTGTCACGCCAAGTGACGAGCTTGACCTACCTCGACGAATGCACGTTCCGTTACAACTGCAGAGATGAAGGGAATCAGTAGTTCAGGGCTATTCTTTCGCGGGTTTCGGAGCGGGCGTTTTGATGCCTTTACTGAGAAGCGCGTGAAACGCATCTCGCGTATAAGTGCCGCACTTTCTTGCGGCTCTCATTGCGCGGTCTGACCTTTTGCTTTCGCGTTCGCATGTTCTCGTTTCTCCTTCAGCTTGTCATTGCGTGCTCGCTCTAGCACCTCGAAAAACGTATTCAGCTTATCTCCAGTTATGAATGCTGACTGCACTTTGCCCTGTCTCTCTGTAAGGTTCATAAGAGCAGCGAAATCTTTGCGGGGCTCTGGATAGCCCTTTCTTAATCTATCCATGTAGTGTTTATTCCAATGCCAAGCAACAAAGTCGGATGCTTCAAGCCCTTTCGCTACTCCTTTATCAACCATATTGAAAGAGCGCACACGAATGAGAGCAGAATAGCCTTTGTCTATTCGCATACGCCTGGCTGCTTCAGCGACTTTGCCTTCGCTCTCATCCCCTGCTTCTTGAACGTAGGCAAACGATTCACTTGGTTTCTTTTCTTGCAGCCACCAACCATTTATGACTAGACATAATTGCGCCGCGATTGCATGCGTATCGGTTCCAAAATTGCCTTTCCATTCCGCGGAAGCCCTAGCAACAAATTCATCCGGCCGGAAGGCCACACAAAGAATACGGGTTACATTTTCTCCGATGAGAATTGGAATTTGTCTGGCATCTTCATCAAACCATTTTTTCTTTTCTGAGGTATCGCGCTTGAACTCCTCCGCCCCATTGTAGAAATCGGTCGCATGAAACGCCGAAGCCCCCCATCGCTTCAACATTCGTTCCCAAGGACGTACGAATTGCTTGTACAGCGTCGGCTTGAAAACGGTTGCGACCACACACGCTACGCGGTCAGTGGCATCGAATTTTTCGCCTCTGTCCATAAAGCCCTTAAGCATGACGACAAATCCACCTTTCGGGGGTGCCTCATCCTCGCGAATTGTGCAAGGGTGGGCATCATCTCAGTGGCGTTGACGAAGAGTAATAGAAGGTACTCGCCGAAGAGTTCTAGACATCACTTCTCTTTCTCAGAGACAATCTCGTAGACGGCCAAAGTTCCTTCACCCGCGTCTTCTGGCTGCCAGAAGTTGATGGCAGTCGGAAATCTGCGAGCGAAATAATCTTTTCCGGCAGACAAGTTGAAACAGCGGACAACGAAGCTATGTTTTTCCGTGCTTAAGAATTCATCGCACTTGAGCGCGTAGGTGACGGTCTTACTTTCCGCAATTGCTGTTATGTGAATCCAAGTCCCCTTCTCGGTACCTTCGTCTTGGTCGCGATGAACTTCTTTCACGTGTAACGAAATCGGATCTCCCTTATTTTGTGCCTTCACACCCGTAGCCGTCAGCAGCACCAAGAAAAGCAGAACGCATTTCACCGGAAGTCACCTCCCCAGGAAGGTGTCAGCAAAGGCAGGCGAAGTCAATTGCTGTATGTTTGATCCCGGGTGCCCCATCCTCGGCGGGTGGCCCGGGCTTTGAAGTTGAACTTCGGGGTGCCCCATCCTTGCGAATTGTGCAAGGGTGGGGATTTTGCTTCTCGAGACTCGCATCGGACCGCAGCGACTGCACCCTCAGGCGTATTCGTATTCGAGTTTTTCGGGATCGACCTCCACGCGAACGCGCTTCTGTTTGTTCGCAATTTTCTCAAACGCCCGGATGCGATCAGCGGCGCGTTTTTCCAGCTGTTTGTCTCGTGAGATCACGACAGCTCTGGCGAGCAGGTCGCTCTGCAGGCCGATTGGATCCTCGTTGTTTTCCCATTTCGAGAGCGTCGTCTTATCGACGTGGAGCAAACGCGCGAATTCCTCCTGGTTGACATCAATGTGCTTGCGAAGGAATCGGAGCTCCTCGCCCTGCAATCGAAATGGCTTTTCCAGGATCGCAACCGCGGCGATGTGCATCAGTTCGTCGACTCGGGACAAGACCGGGTCCACCTCGCGGCATTTGCCGCATTTGATCAGCTCGATATCGACAAGAACGAGACCGGGGAGGCCGCTCTCCTTAAACTCGTAGTCGCCACGCACCACTCGCGCCTCGGTCCCGCAGCTGCTGCACTTTATTTTCTTCATGCGTTTAGCCTCTCGTCTTGACGGAGAACACTGTAATCAGAAAAGCGGTGTCCACCGCTTTGAAGCAGAACACGATCGCGAGCCACTTTCCGTCCACTTCTCGCCCCTCGACGCGATACTTCCAGTCCCCGGTCTTTGGATCAGGCTCAGGCTCGTCGTAAATCTGCCCGGTCTTCAGCACGCGAAGCGCGTCCGCGAAAAACAGTCCTTCGTTTGCCAACTCGTCCCGGAAGTGCCTTCCCAGAATGACTTTGCCGATTCGCACGCCCTCCCGGAGGAGTTTGACTGCCTCAGGGCGCGAACGTCGTCCTACCGCCACTTGGTAATATACCACCTTTCGGCTTTTGATGCCGGGTACTCAGAGTGGGTGGCCCCAGCCTTGCCAATTCGGTCACCAATCAAGGCGCCAAAGTCCGGCGACGGCATCAAAGTGGCGGTCGCGGCTGACGAGCGGCAGGGAATGCTGCCGGCAGAGAGCGGAGATCCACAAATCATTTGCCGGGATCGGCTTGCCTTTTTGTTTTAGCTCGAGCGCAATTTCGGCGTAGGAGTGAGTGGTCGCTTCGTCGACGTCCAGCACCGTCACTGCGGCGATCCATTCCCGCAGCCAGCTTTCGTAACTTGCCCGATGGCGGGATTGGGCGATCCCAAGCCGGTATTCACCCAAGACGATCACGGGAACCGCAAGACGTTCGGCGCGTGCGAGAAGATTCAATGCGGAAGCTTCGCCGTCGGCAATGGCCGAGACCACATTGGTATCCAGGATCAACGCCACATCTCGGGATCGATCTTCTCGGAATCTTCTTCAATCAAGCGGTTGATGCGGACCGTCTCGCGGCGCAAGTGCTTGAGCTTGCCCGCCAGCTTCAGCCAGGGCTTTTCAGCGGGCTTTTTCGCGGCCGCCAGCTTGTCCTTCACCGCTTCGGTCACAAACTCACGAAAGGAAATGCCTCGCGCCGCCGCCTCCGACTTGGCCCGGCGAAAGATGGGATCGGGAATTTCCAAGGTGGTCTTCACCCAACCATGCTCCCATATTTATGGGAGCAGGTCAATGGTTTGAGTAGCAGAGCCACTTCCCCCGGGGCCTCTCACCGCCTTGCCGGCATGAACCTTACAAGGTACAGTGCACCTCATAAGGTACAAGCATGCCCGGAGGCGGGGACAAAAATTCCGCTGCGGTCTTCGACGGACCGAAACCCACTAGGGTGGCTTGTTTCTTTGAGGGGCCGTCTTAAAGAGAGGGGTTATGCCTCGCGGTCGGTATTCTTGCCCTCAGCAGTGCTAGCACCAGTCAGAATGTCGGGCCTGATTTCAAGAACTTTTCGTATCCGTGGAGCGGCTCCCCGAGCTGGTCGGAACGACTCGAATGGTTGAGCGTAACCCCACGCAAGTCTGGTCGATCAAGGCGAGCGCAACACTGTGTTCTCGGAGAGTCTCCACGAATTGGGGCAGCAGTTAGTGTTTGTTCCTCATCTCAAGGGCGAAACTGTGATCTTTTGGGATCCCTTCCAGGAACGAACGCGAACCACACTGCAAGTGCGATGACCGTGTCACGCCTCTTCCCCCTTTGAGGCGCTGCCAGCGGTGCCGCCTTAGTAAGTCATCTCCGCCCCGCCAGTCGTTGTTGGCACTGCACCATGTCCTGAGTAGCCCGAAACCGTCCACGAGGCATTGTTTATTGTTAGGTTAAAATTCGTGGTAGGTAGATTCCAACCATACATAACCAGTGATTCAAAGAGCGGCGTTGCGTTGAGCGTAAAGGTTGTTGTTGGCTTTCCATTAACATAGATGGGTCCGACCTGGGAGCAAGTAACCGCAAAGAACTGCGACCCCAGCTGCTGCCCATACACGTCGAAGTTGGTGATTAGCTCGGCGCGATGGAACGCACACTGAACAATTAACGCGGTTGAGCCGGATTCCCCGTTGGCTAAGTGCCCAAAATAGAATGTAACCCAACTGTGATCTCCGGCGTTTACAAAAGGAACATCGACGCTGGTCTGAGTTGTTTGAGCGTGCGATGGAATTGAGAACAAAACTGCAAGGGCCGCAAGTGCGAGTAACCTTTTCATTGTTCACCTCAGTTTGAGATTTGACTGCCTTGTCTAAATGGCCCAACTCTGAGCATGGGTCCCGCTTGCTTTGATCGGTATCTTATTGATACTTAATAATGTTAGGTACCTGCTGATGGGTCTCGTCCTCTCTCACTTCAAACAGTTAGCTCATCGTGGGCCTAATAAGAGAGGGCGGCAAACTTCGGAGGCGGGCAAAATTCCCGACGACCGCCGAGTCGATCTCGCTCCGAAAGGGTGATTCACGGGGGAGACAGCTTAGTAGCTGCCATCAACTTCAGGCAAATTGGGGAACACAGGAACGCAGCCGATACCAAATCAGCATGATCTGCTGCCGCGGGCCCATTTTTTCTTGCCTCTTGCTTCGGGCACTCCGAGAAAGGAAAGATAATTGAGACCGGTCCCGTGGTTTGACATCCCAACGTGTGGGTAACGTCATAGCAACCTCCTTGGTTGTCTTAGCGGAGGTCGATTTCAGATAACCCAACTTAGGGTGGTTTACTTTGGAGGTTCCTCAGCCTGCTTAACCACAGTAGGTCAATTATTTCGCAGTGTCAAGGACAATCGGCTTCCATACTAAACTAATATGGTTAAGCAGCGAAGACCAAAGACGGCGACAGGAAAGTTGTCGGTCTCAATTGCTCACCAGCAGTTTAACCAATCAAAGCAGTGAGTTGATCGCGCTGGCCTCGCCAAATCCCGAGAAACGGGATTCTCGGAGCATGGAAATCCGCCCCCGTCTAAGCCGTCTGACGCGCCTTGAGGAACGAATGGATTTGGCGCACGGCCAGCGGAATCCGCTCCTTGGGCTCTTTCCACGGGAAGATGCTCACTTCGGATTTCGGCGCGAGCATCGCGCATTCCATAGCGGGCGCGTAAGGGTGCGGTGGGACGTCGTCCGGCAGGATCAGGACCGGGGTTTGGCAGCTACGCACGAAATCGCGCGTCACGGTGAAGACGAAGTCGGGATTGGTTTCGAACATCCTGGTCACAAATTGGTCGGCCGTCTGCAGCGTAATCTCGGGTCGCTTGGCGTTCACCAACGGACCCCAGCTCGTCCAAAATGCGCCCGGGTACTTGCGGTCGCGCATCTCCGGACGCCACCCCACAGGCTGTGCCACCACAGCCGCGGCAATCCGATCGGGGGCGCGCTTCAGGAGACTCCAGATGAAAGGGCCGCCAATGCAGAAACCCATCACCATGAACTTGTCGATGCCCAGATGATCCATCAGACCGAGCTGGTCGTCGGCGTAGGATTCCCACGGCCGGTCGACCTCGACAGGCCCGGTGGACTGGCCGCTTGGGGCGTTGCGCAGGTCCGCGGTGATGCAGCGATACTGTCCCTTGAACTCCTCAACGGCGTTGAAGGGCGAGTTGCCGGTGAAGAAGGCGATAGTGGAGTTCAATCCCCCGCCGGGAAGCAGCATTAACGGGAAACCGGCCCCGGCCTCGTCATAGTAGATACGAACGGGGCCTTTTTCGTAGAACTTGCCCGTTCCTCCGTTGCCCGCCTGCTGAGCGAAAGCGCGCGGCAAAGCGGCCGTTGCCGCTGCCGCGGCGCCCACTGCCAGTACATTGCGTCTAGTTAGACCCATAGTCGGTGTCCTCCTTGAGTGATTTCTCTTCCTTCTCTCAGGGGCTAGTTTTCGGCATCGTTCCTCTGCGGTTGTGAGGCCGAATCGGGCCGGATAAAGTCGTTCTTTCCTCGCTTCGCTGGCGGGAACCTGCGCGGCGGCTGAGGATTTTTAGTCTTTTTCTTGGGTAGCTTCTTCGGCATTGTCATCGCCTTTATGTGCGCGTCAAACTACATGGAATGTATACCTATACGCGTAAGCAGTATTTTGTCAACGTGCCCGTCAGAATGGATGGCGGCGCAGATGGACTCTGCTCAATCAATAAGTCAGCAAGTGGTCCGGGACCATGTATTGCGTCGTGTCTTCGCCAGAAAAGCGTTGCTCGAACCGACCCACAACTCGTTGCACTGTCGAATTGTGGTAGCGTCCTATCCACATGAGCTTTCGCATGGCGCGTTCTCTTGGGTCACGGTCTATCGCGGCGATGATCGTAGATCGGTGTGCCTTGATCCTAGGCTTCGGGTCCGGCGCTCCCGGAATAGCGAATCCCGTCTGAGACCAATCGAAAAGATAATCGAGAA
>Ga0210403_10003918_pt1 | contig 12946 bp, 10 predicted proteins | sample IncBWC19MmetaG_FD_150863 | JGI IMG/M metagenome (GOLD analysis project Ga0210403, IMG submission 150863) | Forest soil microbial communities from Barre Woods Harvard Forest LTER site, Petersham, Massachusetts, United States - Inc-BW-C-19-M | ecosystem: Environmental > Terrestrial > Soil >... | reverse complement strand
AGATCAGACAGCAGCACCGCCCCCTGTCCGCGCAGCTTGGCCACTCCGCCGCGCATCGGCACACCATGCGGGCAACTCTTCTTGTCGCTGAAGCGCTTCAGGAGCAGCGCTTCCACCTCTGGCGAGATCGCATGCTCGAGCCGCTCCGCCTCGTCGTGCGCCTTGGCCCAGGGCAGGCCGATAACGTCGGTAAGCAGCAATTCCGCCAATTGATGGCGCAGCGCCAGGCGTTCCGCGTACTGCTGCCCCTTTTTCGTCAGGTCGATGCGGCCGGTGCGTTCCACGCGGACGTAGCCGTCGCGGGTCATGCGCTTCAGGGCCGCGGTCACCGCGGGCGGCGTCACGTTCAGTTCTTCCGCAAGCCGGGCGCTGATCGGCGTCTGGTTCTCTTGCAGCATCTCCCAGATCGCTTTCAAGTAGTCTTCCTGCGAAACGCTGGTCTTTTCCCGCCGCAATGAACGCTCCCAAGCCTTACGGCTTCAAGTCCTGGTGGTCGCCGTTGGATTTCTGCGCGGCCATTCTAACAAAGCGCTCGTGAATGGTGGTGTCGTTGGTCAATTCGGGGTGAAAGGCAGAGGCCATCACCCGGCCCTTCTGCACCAACACCGGCTTCCCAGCATACTCCGCGAGCACTTCGACGCCAGGACCAACCCGCTCGATGATCGGCCCGCGAATGAACACCATTTCCAGAGGTTCTTTCTTCAAGCTCGAAGAACCGTTCACGACATCGCTATGGACCTGGCGGCCGTAGCCGTTCCGTAGCACGGTCATGTCCAGCAGCCCTAAAGATCCTTGGTTTGGATTTTTCACTTCGGTCGCGAGCAGGATCGCACCGGCACAGGTGCCGAAAATGGCCCTATGTTTCGCAGCAAACTTCTGGATGGCCTCGGACAGGCCTTCCTCCTCTAGGAATTGTAGCTGCGTGGTGCTCTCGCCGCCCGGCAGGATCAGGCCATCGCAATCCGCCAGGTCTTCGGGCGTGCGCACCTCGACCGTCTCGACGCCCAGGCCCGCAAGCATGGCCGCGTGCGCCGCAAAATCTCCCTGCACCGCCAAAATCCCAATCTTCACCGCAGAATCTCCCCCGATAAAAGTAGGGGCGCAGCACGGCTGCGCCCCAGTTAGCTAGCAATCCAACCCAATCTACCAACCGCGGGTCGACAGCATGTCTTTCTGCTCCAACTGCCGCACGTCGATACCCGGCATGGCTTCGCCCAGCTCTTCGCTGGCCTCGAGCACCGCTTTGGCATCTTCAAAATGCGTCGTGGCCTTCACAACCGCCTTGGCGCGCGCTTCTGGATCGCTGGACTTGAAGATTCCCGATCCCACGAAAACCGCTTCCGCGCCAAGCTTCCGCACCAGCGCCGCATCCGCCGGCGTCGCAATTCCCCCCGCCGAAAAATTCGGCACCGGCAGCTTCCCGGACTTCGCCACCAGGCGAATCAAGTCCAACGGCGCACCAAGTTCTTTCGCCTCGCGCATCAATTCGTCGTCCCGCATGGTGGTCAGCTTCTTCATCTGGCTCACAATGGTGCGCATGTGCCGCACCGCCTCGACCACGTTCCCAGAGCCGGCCTCGCCCTTGGTGCGAATCATGGCCGCGCCTTCGGCAATGCGCCGCAGCGCTTCTCCCAGATTGCGCGCGCCGCACACGAACGGCACCCGGTACTCGTGCTTCCAGATGTGATTCTCTTCATCGGCGGGCGTCAGAACTTCGCTCTCGTCGATGAAATCGACTTCCAGCGCCTGCAGCACTTCCGCTTCGGCAAAGTGCCCGATGCGCACTTTGGCCATCACCGGAATGGTCACCGTGGCCATGATCTCGCGAATCACCTTGATAGACGCCATGCGCGCCACGCCGCCCTCTTTGCGAATGTCCGAGGGCACGCGCTCCAGCGCCATCACCGCGCAAGCTCCGGCGTTCTCCGCGATTTTGGCTTGCTCGGCGTTGGTCACATCCATGATGACGCCACCCTTGAGCATCTCCGCCAGGCCGACTTTCACTCGCCACTCGTTGCTGGCGCCGTTTCCGCTGCCATTCACTTTCTTAGCGTCCATCTCGCTTCTCCTGTTTTCCACTATTCGAATTTTACTTAGATCACCAATTCCCTATGCCTGTCTTAAGATCACGAACCTGCCTCTACCCCTTGCCAGAACTTCTCCTGAGCCATTGCGAATCTCGCCTACGTGAAACAAGTTTCTTCCCTTCTGCTCCTGCTCGAATGCTTCGACGACGATCTCTTTCTCCACATCGATCGGCTTCAGATATTCCACCGTCAACTCCGCGGTCACTGCTCGCGCATCACGAAAGCGGCAGACTTTGCCCATAGCCTCATCCAGCAGCGTCGCGATAATTCCGCCGTGGGCCATTCCTCCGCCGCCCTGATACCGCGGGCCCAAAACAAACCGCCCCACAATCTTGCGATTGGCATTGTCCTGCTCGAACGTCAGCTTCATGCCGCCATCGTTCGCGCCGCCGCAACCAAAACACTTGTTGGTCTCCTTCGGCTCCAATCGGATTGTATCGGGCAAGCGCACCAGCCTTTCTTTCCCTCGTTACGTCGTTACTTCTCTGCTTCGCTGTCTGATTCCGTCGGTGCTTCTTCTCTTCAGACTAGCGCCACGCGGCTGCGCTCCGCCCTGCGCACACCCCGTTGCCGCTTGCGCATTTCCACGCGCAGCAGCTCCGCCAGCGTGGCCACCCCGCGCGCGATTTGCTTCTCGTCCAGGCTTGCGAAGGCCAGCCGCAAAGTATTCGGCAGCGGCCCCTGCACGTAAAAATAGCGTCCCGGAGCAAAGAGCACACCGCGTTCCTTGGCATGAATCAGCAACTCGTTGGCGTCGAAGCCTGGCGGCAACTCCAGCCACAGGCACATCCCGCCTTCCGGCCGCGTCCAGCGGGTCTCCTCGGGCATATGCTTGCGCAACGCCTCATCCAGAGCCACCAGCCGCGAAGCATAAACCTTGCGCATCTTCGCCACGTGTTTCGCGAACAGCCCCCGCCGCAAGAACTCCGCCAGCACCGCCTGCGCGAGCTGATCGGTGTGCAGATCGGTAGTCTGCTTCACGACCCGCAGCCGCTCAATCGCCGCCGCGGGAGCCACGATCCATCCCACCCGCAATCCCGGAAACGCCGCCTTCGCGAAACTATCGATGTGAATGACCAGGTTGGAGCGATCGAGTTGCTTCAACGACGGCACGCGCTCTTCCCGCGCGTGCAGCCGCGCATAAATATGATCCTCGACCACGGGAACCTGGTGGCGCCCGGCCAGCTCCAGGACTTTCCGCCGGGACGTCAGCGGCATCGAAGCGCCGGTCGGGTTCTGAAAATCGGGCGTCAGCACGATCAACTTCACGCGATTCGCGGCCAGCGTCGCCTCTAACGCCTCCAAGTCGACTCCCAGCGAGGTGCCCGGCTCCGCATGAGTCCGCACCGGCACCGCCAGGCAGCGCGCCCGCGCACCGCCGAAAATCGCTACCGCCCCCGGATACGTCGGATTCTCCAGAATCACCGAGTCGCCCTGCCGCACAAACGCTTTGCTGATCAAATCGAGCGACTGCTGGCACCCATCGGTGATCAGCAGGTTTTCATCCTTCGCGGTAATCCCGTCAAGCCGCAGCAGTTCGATGAGCGCCTCTTTTAGAGGCGCGTACCCATCGGAAGGCCCGAGGTTCAAAACATCGGTCGCCTCCCGCCGCAGAACCGCGTTCACGCAGCTCTGCAACTCATCGACGGGGAAAAACTCCTGCGCGGGCCGCGCCATCACAAACGACAGGGCATCTTCCGGAGCGCTGGCCGTCAGCCGGCTCAAGACTTCATCGCCGCGCTCGTCCGCAAACAGCAGCTCCCAGCGGATGCCGTTTCCCCCGTTTAAGACCGGCGGCGCCGGCGGTGTAATCTTCAGCCCGTGGCCATTCCCTTGGATAAACGTGCCCCTGCCGACGTGGCCCTGAATGAGCCCCTCGGACTCGAGCTCCGCGTAAGCATTCGCCACGGTCGTCCGGTGCACCCCCAGCATGGTAGCCAGTTCGCGGCTAGCGGGAATGCGATCGCCGGGCCGCAGGTCGCCCGCGTGCACCAAGGCACGCAGCTGATCGCGCAATTGCACATAAAGGGGAACGTGGCTCTCGGGCTGGAGATGCAAAGGAAGCATTGTCTCTCACCTTGAGCCAATTTTACACGGTATTGGCCTGGCACAAGAGCCAATTTGTCTTCTCGTGGAGTGCGGCGCTTTGGCGCTGCTTTCGAGGGGTAAGCGAGACCCAGACCCAATCAGCCGGCGAGGCGCGGCGGAAGTGTAGGGGCGCGCTTTAGCGCGTCCCTCCCATCTAGTCGTGCCCTCCCGAAGAATGGTTTTATGCGATAAGTTCTAGCGGCCGGGACGAAATCCAACTTGGCCGGTATTGTCACCCTCCCTTAGGTCTCGCAGGCACAGCTTGGTCCAATCACTCCGGTCGCACTGATACAACTGCTTCAGCGGCGGGTCGCTCTCCTGGATCTCATACGATCCTCCTTGCATATCCTCGGCATCATCGGACGCATCGGTCGCGATCGGGCTTCCCTTCCGCACCCGCACGCGAAACTGCCCGGAAGAGGGCTCGTAATTCGAGTAGGTAAAGCACCGGCCGATACACGCCCGGTCCGCCACATGCACGATAAATTCAATCCGCCAATCCTGGTCCGCAAAGATCGTAGGAGTGATCCGCGTTCCGTAGGGCAAAGTGGAGACAACGGCTTCCGCGTTGGATTCCAACTGGTTCAACTTCTGGGTGTCCTGATACAAAAACGAGAAGAAGACCACAGCGACCGCCGCAAACCCCGCAAAATGCCACACCCGAGGTTTCAAACAACCCAACAAGCACAATCCTAAAATCGCCGAAATCACCGTGAGCCGGGAAACCAGCAGTCCAAGCCAAGCGGCGTACATCGAAACCCGCAAGTTCTCCGGCAGGAGCGCCGTAGCGCAAAACGTGATCAGATACAGTTCGCCAGGCAACGCCAGCGATTTCCAAGAAAGGCCGTCCTTTCGCTGCGCCAGCCCAGCGACAAAGCAAGCGATCCCGAAAACTACCGCCACACCAGCCAGCGTCACGTAACGCCGGCCATACAGCGCCAATTGATCCGCCCCATTGGACAGATAGAACGGAATGTCGCCCCAATCCACCCCCATGCCCGCGCGCGTGTGCAGATACCACCGAATCGCAACGAAGACGCACCCCGCCCCGAGTGGCAGGAGCAATTTCCACCAACGGGGAACCACTCGCTGAACCGCACAATACGCGATCGTACCCGCAAACCACGCAAAGCCCAGCGGATGGGCATAAAGTGCCAGAAGCGCGGCCACCAACGCGAGAAGCCAATTCCCTGCCCATCCCCTCCAGACCAACGCTAGGCCAAAACACGCCAGGCCGATCGACAGGTAGTAATTCATAAAACCCATGTTGAAGGAATAGCCATAGGCCAGCATGGCGATGCCAGGTGCCAAGAACCACGGCGCCCGCCCGGTTACCGCACTTACCAACGCAAAGACACCCCAAAAGAAGATCAGCACGCAGCCACACACAACGATTTTTTCCGCAGCGGCAAAACCAACCACTTCCGCCACCCGGAGAAGCCAAACATCAAAAAGAACGTTCGTCCATTGCCTCGCGACATACAGCCCGGGTGCTTGCCCGTGCGCGATCAATTGCCCCAGCCAGGCGTTATATACGTGACTCCCGAGGTCCCCGGCCTCGATGCGCCGGTGCCAGAGACAAGGCACGGAGGCCAGCACCGACCAACTGAGCACCAGCCACCTATCGTCACGCAAAAGCCGCAAACCAGCGGCGGCTGCGCTTTCTTGTTCCGTCGTGTCGGATGGCACTCGATGTTTCTCTTGGTAAAGGATTTACAAGTCCCGGCATTCTACTATTTTCCTACCCAGAGGACCCCGCCCATCTTCGCCCCTTCCGTCCGTAGCCGCACCTGAATGGCCATCCGAGGTTAGTCAAAGTGGGTCCAAGGCTTCGGCTAAGGCCAGCGCAAGACTCGCAGCCCTAAGAATGACGCCGGTGTACACGCCAAGCAGGATCCGCCACGCCAGATTCTTTGGGTTGACATTTGACCCGAAGCGTAGATACTCGGGTTATATGTCTACCCAAGATGACAGGGAACGTTTGGAACTGCTGCAGGGCACCCTGGATCTGCTGATCCTGCGCACGCTGATCTTTGGATCGCAGCACGGGCAAGGGATCGCACGCGCCATCCAGGACACGTCGGAAAAAGAGCTGCTGGTAGAGCATGGCGCTCTCTATCCCGCACTTCAGCGCCTGGAAGAGCGCGGCTGGATCTCGGCCAAGTGGGGAGTTTCTTCCAACAACCGCAAGGCCCGGTTCTATTCGCTGACGGCCGTCGGCCGCAAACAACTGGTCAGAGAAACCCACAAATGGAAGCGACTAACAGGGGCCATCGCGCGGATTCTAGGACCGGAGAGCGCGGAAAGCTGATGCCATGTTCGGACGCAAGCGCAAACTCGGCGACTTCACTTCTGAAATCGAGGCCCACGTGGAGCTCGAGATCGAACGCTTGCGGGAAGAGGGACTCAGTGAAGAGGAGGCCCGAGCGATCGCGCACCGCTCCTTCGGCAACGTCATGCATGCCGAAGAACGCTTCTACGAATCCGGCCGCTGGCTCTGGTGGGATCACTTCTGGCAGGACGTCCGCTACGGTTTGCGCATGCTGCGCAAGTCTCCAGGCTTCACCGCCACCGCGGTCTTGACGATTGCCTTGGGCATCGGGGCCACGACGGCGATTTTCACCGTCGTGGATGCCACGCTGCTGCGCCCCCTGCCGTACCCACAACCCGAGCAGCTCGTGAGCATCGAAGATGATCTTCCCGGTGTGAGCGCGCGGGATGTCGGGATGTCGCCACCCGAGTGGCAGGACCTCCAGCGCTCCGGAATTTTCGAAAACGTCTCGCCAACCCAGTTCGACGAAAATAATCTTACAGGCTCATCGCAACCTGCGCGCGTCCGCATACTTATCGTAGCGCCGAATTATTTTGCGCTGCTGGGCGTCAAACCGCAGTTCGGCCGGGCTTTCGATGTCGATGATCACTCGCCCGGTCTTATTCCCGAAGTGCTCATTAGCGATGGCCTTTGGAGGCGGGCCTTTGGCGGCGACCCGCATATCCTGGACAAAAGTGTGCGGCTCGATACCGACTTGTATCGCGTCGTTGGCGTCATGCCTGCCGGTTTCGACGCGCCAGGGCGAACAACGGAAGAAAGGGATATAGAGGTCTGGGCCGCAACTAGTTTTTACGGCGCGCCTATGCCGGATCACCCGCCGCGCAACCGGCGGAATCTTCCGACAGCAATCGCCCGGCTTAAACCAGGATTGACAATCGCGGCGGCAGAAAGCCGCCTGGGCGCGCTTATTGGCGGTTTGCAGAAGGAATTCCCGGAGGATTATCCGCAGCAAAGCGCATGGACGGTGCGATTGGTGCCGCTCCAAGACAAGATAGTTGGCAATATCCGGCAGTCCTTGTTTCTTCTGTTTGGGGCCGTCGGATTGGTGCTGCTGATCGGCTACGTGAATGTCGCGAATCTGCAGCTCGCCCGCGCCAGCGCCAGAGGGCGGGAAATGGCTGTTCGACAGGCGCTCGGGGCCGGGCGGAAGCGGTTGATGCGGCAGTTGCTCACCGAGAGCCTTTTGCTTTCCTTGCTCGGTGGGACCGTCGGCTTTGCAATTCTTTTCTTCTCGAAAGGGCTTCTGCTTCGGCTCGTGCCGGATAGCCTGCCGCGGCTCAATGACATTTCGATCAGCTGGGGCATTTTGCTTTTCGCTCTCGGCGCCTCCCTGCTCGCTGGCACAATTTTCGGTCTCGCGCCTGCCTTGCATGCAGGTCGCTATGATTTGACTCAGGCCCTAAGAGAAGCGGCGCGCGGGTCGACAGCCTCCGGAGCACAAGCGCGCACGCGACGCTTGCTGGTGATAACCGAATTTGCCCTCTCCTTGGTGCTCATGATCGCTGCGACCCTTCTACTGCGCAGTTTCTGGGACCTGCTGAATGTGCGGCTTGGATTCAATCCACAAAACGTAATGGCGGTCCGGACCAGGCTACCCGACCCGAACGACCCCAAGGCCGACATCTACGGAACTCCTGCGCAAGAGGCGTCATTCCTACGCGAAGTACTTCGCCGCATCCGATCGCTACCAGGTGTCGAAGAAGGAGCCATCGGAGATACCGCCTCTATTCCACTAGACGAAAGTCAACGGGATTTGAAAGTGATCTCCGAGGGCCAATTCCTTTTCACACTCGAGGGAAGCAACATTCAGAGCGACAACCTTGCGGTGGCCGAACGCTCTAGCGTTACGCCTGACTATTTTCACTTGCTGGAAATCCCGCTGCTGCGCGGCCGCGTGTTCAACGATTCGGATAACGACCAGGCTCCGCAAGTCGCTGTAATCAACGAGGCGTTTGCGAGGGCGTACTGGCCAACCCAGAATCCCTTAGGCCAGCGCTTCAAGAAAAATCGAGCAGGATTTCCTTGGATTACCATTGTCGGCGTCATCGCGAACGCTAGGACAGAATTCCTCGCGCAGGGGGATGTTCCGAAGATTTATCTGGACTTGTATCAAACCGGGGGAAAACGCCTGGCGATATTCCTGCGCGGACATCTCGACACCGCGGAGATTCCAGCCGAGGTACGCGAGCAGGTGCGGTCCGTCGATCCAACGCTGCCCATTTCGAGCGCACAGACGCTCGACGAAACGGTGTCGGCGTCTCTCGCTGAGAGGCGATTCTCGATGGAAATGGTTGCGCTGTTCGCGTTTACGGCGCTGCTTATGGCGGGGCTCGGAATTTACGGGGTGATCTCCTACATGGTAAGCGAGCGGAGTCACGAAATCGGGATTCGCATGGCGCTTGGCGCAGAAAGGGTCAGCATCCTGCATATCGTCCTGCGCCAAGCACTAGGGCTCGCCCTCGCGGGCGCTGGGATTGGGCTTGTCTGCGCTCTGATCGTGTCGCATTTAATGGCGGGCCTGCTGTTCGGCGTTAGGCCGACAGATCCGCTGACCTTTGCGGGTGTCGCCCTTCTTCTCATCGGTGTCGCCCTGCTGGCTTGTTATATCCCGGCGCGGCGCGCGATCCGCGTCGACCCGATGGTCGCGCTGAGACACGAATAGTTCCGGCCGGAGGGCGCGCGTCGGAGGCTTGAGAATCGATGTTTCCTGGTTTCAGACAAATGAAGGAGCGGCATTCTAATGAAACAAATACGAGTCTTCGTGCCGTTGGCGATGCTCATCTTTACCGCGGCTGCTATTCAACAAGGCATAAAAAACGCTGTAGCGGCGGGTGCGCCCAAGGCGCCGCAGTCGCCGGCGGCACGGGTGGTTGACCTGAAGGCGGCGGACGGAACCATTCTGAAGGCGAGCTACTTTGCCGCGGCAAAGCCGGGCCCTGGTGTGTTGCTGTTGCATCAGAGCAACCGGACACGCAAAGCCTGGGATGATCTCGCCGCGCAACTAGCGGCGGCTGGAATCAACACGCTTACGCTCGACATGCGCGGATTTGGCGAAAGCGGCGGCAAAAAACCTGCTAACGAACTGAACGGCGCTCGCGACCTTGACACGGCGTTTCAATACTTGGTTGCACAGCCGGGCGTGAAGCGCGATGTCATCGGCGTGGGAGGGGCCGGGTGGTTCGGCGTCCTCCATTCCATCGAAGTAGCGCGTCAACACTCTGCTGAGGTGAAATCGCTGGTATTGCTTTCCGGAGAGACCCTCCAAGACGGCCTGCAATTCCTGCGGCAGGCGTCACAACTACCCGGACTGTTCGTCGTGGCCGACGACGACGAATACCCTCCTACGGTCGAGGCGATGGAATGGCTCTACATCAACTCCTCCAGTCCGGGGAAGAAGTTCGTGCACTATTCGGCTGCACAAGACGCGCCTTGGATATGGTACGAAACCAGCGATGCCAGCAAAGTTCCCGCCAAGGGCGGTCATGGCACCGACATGTTCAAGCCCCATCCCGAGTTGCCCGGCATCATCGTGGATTGGCTTGTAACCACGCTGATTAAGACGCCGGGTCACGCGCCAGCGGACGCCTTGGCATCTGCGGCAATCCTCAATCAACTCTGGACATCCGAAGGAGTCGCGCGCGTCACGCAGCAACTGATGGAAGTCCGCCGAAAAGATCCTCAGGCGCAGTTGTTCCCGGAGATTAACGTCGACATCATAGGCGAAGACCATGTGCGGGAAGGCGAGTCGGAGAGGAAGGCTGGCCAGTTGCGCGAGGCCAAGATGCAGATGGACGCAGCGATTGAGATTTTCAAGCTCAACCTGCTGGCGTATCCGGACTCGGCCGACGCGCACTCGAACCTCGCCGATGCGTATTTGAAAAATGGACAGAAGGATCTCGCACGGCAGTACGCCGAAAAGGCTTTGACCATGCTGGATTCTCATGCGGCGCCGGCGTCGTCATGGTCCGATACGGAGCAGCGGCGCGCCGAGATTCGTAGCGGCTTGCAGGACACACTCAAAGAGCTAAATGCGACCCATTGATTTTGATAAGGGTGTGATTCGGTTACAAGGCTGGTGCTTGAGATTCCAATCTTTTGGCGCGAAGAAATTACGAAATTGAGGGGAATCACTCGAATGAAGCTAAATCGAATCTTCGTGTCGTTGGTCGCGTCACTTTTCGCCCTGTTTTCAAGTGGGCAGGTCGCTGCTCAAGCTCCGACTCCTGTCACGCTAGTCAAAGCTGGCCGGTTACTCGATCCACGAACCGGGAATGTGCTTTCGCCCGCAGCCGTGCTAATTGAAGACGGAAAGATCAAAGAGGTTGGTTCTCCTTCTCAGCTGCAGCCTCATGCGCCGGCAGGCGTCAAGACCATTGATTTAGGCGCCGCGACGCTCCTTCCCGGGCTGATCGACAGCCACACGCACTTGCTGATTAGCGTGGTTTCGCAACCGGAAGCCGAGCGGGCGCGCCGGTACAACGGCGGTTTTGTGACGGACCTGTTGCTGGCGATTGTCGAACCCCCAAGCAAACGAGCGTTGCTGGGCGCGCAGAATGCTCGGGAATATCTGGACAGTGGTATCACCACGGTGCGCAATCTTGGGCACTCGGGGATTGACGGGGATGTTGCCCTGCGAGATGCGATCAACGCGGGCCGCGTGCCGGGCCCGCGGATTTTAGCCTCCGGACGAAAACTGGCGCAGCAAGAGAAAAATGGATACGTCCAGAATCTCAACCCCGCGCTGGCAGCGGCCATCCTGCAACAGGAATTTCTGTCGTTCAACGGCCCGGATAGCGCGCGACAGGCCGTGAAAGAAGACCTTTTTTATGATGTTGACGTCATCAAGGTCACCGTTGAAGACGACGCTTCAGTGGCGGAAATGAAAGCGATCGTCGAAGAGGCTCACCGCCAAAATGTGAAGGTGGCTGTCCACGCCGTCACCCAAGGCAGCATTCAAACTGCGATTGATGGAGGCGTGGATTCTATCGAGCACGGGAATGGGGTAACCGACGAGCAATTGAAACAAATGCACGACAAGGGGATGTTTTTCGACTTCACACCCACTTCCTACGGAGACTTTTTTACCAAGATTTTTGACGAAACTATTGCGATGTCTTTAAAGTCACGACCTAAGCGTCTTGGTTCCGATGAGCGTACCCGGCAACGGTACAACGATCTGGCTCAGCAGTTTCTGAAGGGACCGAAGTTTCCGGATGAGTCCGGCGAACGCGACGATCGGCAGTACGACAGCCTGGTTCAGCGGGTGCTGAAATCGGGCGTGAAGTTTGCAGCCGGAACCGACATGTGCTGGTTCTACCCCGGAAAAACATGTGGGCAAGCGTCGGTATCAAGATTTCCGACTTTGCATCAAGCCGGGATGCCCTCGCTGGACGTGATTCGCGCGACTACCACCAACGCCGCGGAAATGTTGGGCTGGCGGGATCGCATTGGCGCCATCGAACCCGGCAAATTCGCCGACCTTGTGGCCGTCTCCGGTGATCCCATCGCCGACATCAGCGAGTTGGAGCGCGTTCGCTTCGTGATGAAGGATGGTCAAGTTGTCAGAAATGACCTTTCCTCACATTGAAGCGCGAGCTTTTCCCGCCGAGAACAACTCAGGACGGAGCATCGGTGAGCTTTAGAAAGTACACCAATCCAAAGGAGGAAATCACCATGAAGCAATCGTTGAATCGGGCTGGGCTCGTTTTAGCTGCGGTCACTTTGCTTGGTCTCGCCGCAACGACCCTCTGCGGGAAGAGCCAATCGCAGAATGAAGGTCCACGCCCGGCACGTTCGCGGGCGGAGGAGATGTTGGACAGATGGAGCGACATCGGGAACAAACTGGTCGCCATGGCGCTGGATTTTCCCGAAGAGAAGTACGATTTCAAGGTGCAGAAGGACGAGCGCACCTTCGCCCAGAATCTCCTGCACGCCGCCGCCGCACTGGATTTCGTCCTGATTCGCAGGATTTCCGGATCAAACCTCGGGCCCGACTTCGGCGAGGGTGACAATCCCTCACGTGACGTTTTTAGGACCAAGGCCGACGTGGTGAAGTTCGTGCAGGAGGCCGTGGCGGACGGAGCGAAAGTGATTCAACAGCAGGGCGACGTGGGGCTGGACAAAACATCGAAGTTTTTCGGGAACCGGCTGGCCCACAACTCCTCCATCTGGACAGTCGCCAAGGAGCACAGCGGCGAGCACTACGGCCAGCTAGTCGTCTACTATCGCGCGAACAACCTGGTGCCCCCCCGATTCGCGGCGGTAATGCGCCACCAAAGGCGCTTCGGGATCATTACTCGTAGCGCAGGCAATCGATGGGATCGAGGTTAGCCGCCACGCTTGCCGGGTAGTAGCCGAAGAACAAGCCCACGCTGACAGAGATCGCAAAACCGATCGACACCCACAAATAAGATACCGTAGCTGGAATCGAGGGCACCAG
>Ga0210403_10003916_pt1 | contig 12947 bp, 10 predicted proteins | sample IncBWC19MmetaG_FD_150863 | JGI IMG/M metagenome (GOLD analysis project Ga0210403, IMG submission 150863) | Forest soil microbial communities from Barre Woods Harvard Forest LTER site, Petersham, Massachusetts, United States - Inc-BW-C-19-M | ecosystem: Environmental > Terrestrial > Soil >... | reverse complement strand
CCACTGTGCATTTTTTGGATTGCAGCTTGCCCGTCCGCAAACCCATCGCAGTCTTGCAACGGGCGTTCCAGATTCGACACTTGATTGAAGCGGTGCAGCCCGATCTGATTCACACTCACCACGTTACAACTACCGTCATGCTACGCCTTGCGCTGGGCCGCAAACATCCGATCCCAAGGTTTTTTCAGGTGCCCGGACCGCTTCATCTGGAGCATTGGCATATTCGCAGTTTTGAAATTGCGCTGGCGGGCGAAAATGATTTCTGGATTGCCAGCAGTCGTTTCATCATGCGGCTTTACGAGGCCGCCGGAGTGGCCGCGAATAAGCTTTTCCTGAGTTACTACACAACCGACACAACATCATTCTCAAATGTGCGAACCGGATATTTGCGTCACAAACTCGGCATACCAGAAGATGTCATGCTCATCGGAAATATTAACTTCATTTATCCGCCAAAACGATACCTGGGACACACGGTCGGCCTGAAGTGCCACGAGGACATTATCGAAGCAATCAGTATTGTGCAGCGTCGCCGGGATGACGTTTGGGGAGTCTTGTCTGGCGGCACATTCGGATCGTCTGACAAATATGAACGCAGGCTTCGCGCTCTGGCTCAGCAAAAAGGTAACGGCAAAATCTTGATGCCCGGCCACTTGAATTCACAGGAGGTTGCGTGGAGTTGGCCCGACTTCGATTGCGCCGTCCATGTGCCTTTGTCGGAGAATTGCGGCGGAGTGGTCGAACCTCTTCTAGCCGGCGTTCCGACGATCGCCGGAAATGTAGGAGGGCTGCCAGAGGTTGTGCAGCAGGGTCTCACTGGCGAACTTGTTCCGACTCGCAGTCCTGAACTACTGGCGGAGGCTGTATGCAAATTGCTTGATCATTACAACGAATTCCGCCGGATGGCCAACCAAGGCAGGCAACTTGCGAATGTAATGTTCGATTCGGAGCGTTGCAGTAATGAAATCTTAGCCATTTATCGTCATCTGTTATTCAACGAATCCAGGCCTCCAGCTTTCGATTCGAGACACTTTTTGGTTTCCTCTCAAGCACCGAATATGACGAATTTGGTTCCCTCATTAAAACTTGCTGATGCAGTTTGCTGATTCAGCCATTGCGATGCCCCCGACAATCAAACGCACCTTTGACGTCACAGTTAGCTGCCTGGCCCTATTATTTTTGTTGCCGATTATTCTCACGGTTGCGCTGCTGGTGCGTTTGTTTCTGGGCAAGCCAGTGCTCTTTCGCCAAGAGCGGCCTGGATTGAATGCGAAGTCTTTCACGCTTCTCAAATTCCGCACCATGACTTATGCACGCGACGAGAAAGGTGAGTTGCTTCCGGACGCGCAGCGTCTCACCGCTCTTGGGCGCTTTCTTCGCAGCACCAGCCTGGATGAATTGCCTGAATTGATCAACGTGGTTCGTGGGGAGATGAGCCTGGTCGGGCCGCGTCCCCTCTTACCCCGATATTTGACCCGTTACACTCCCGAGCAGATGAGAAGGCACGAAATTAAACCGGGCATCACCGGGTGGGCGCAGATCCACGGCCGGAACGGCCTCGACTGGAACCAAAAATTCGCTCTCGACCTCTGGTACATCGATCACCAGAGCTTTTGGCTCGACCTGTCCATCCTCGCAAGAACTGCCAAGCTGGTTCTCACTCGAGAAGGAATTGCGAAACGTGGCTATGCCACGATGCCTGAATTTCTCGGCGCAAATGTCGAACAAGAAAAAGGAAAGGCGTGATGCGGCCGAAACGAATTGTTATCGTTGGAGCAGGCGGGATGGCGAGAGAAATCGCATCCGCATTGCGTTGGATCAATCGCGGTAGTCCGCAATTTGAATTTCTGGGCTATGTGGTTAGTGACCTCTCAGACTTAGGACAACGAGACAGCAGCGATCATGTGCTGGGAGATTTCGCCTGGTTAAGCGCCAACCGTGATTCCTTTGATGCGCTTGCCATCGGCGTAGGTAGCCCTCATCTTCGCTTGAAGCTTGCAGCCGAGCTGCGCCAACTTCTGCCTCGAATGGAGTGGCCCGCGATTCTACACCCGACTGCGATCATCGATTTGGATTCGGCACAGATTGGGGAAGGATGCTTTATCGGCGCGGGCGTCACTGCCACGATCAACATCACACTCGAGCCCTTTGCGTTGTGCAATTTCGGATGCACCATTGGCCACGAAACCAGGATCGGTCCAGGATCAGTAGTGAATCCAGGAGCAAACATCTCCGGTGGAGTAGTCGTCGGCAGCGGCGTGCTCATCGGCACTGGGGCGCAGGTCTTGCAATATCTGCACGTCGGTGCGGGCGCGATTGTCGCAGCGGGGGCCGTTGTCACCCGTGACGTTCCCGCGGGTCTTACGGTTGTAGGCATCCCAGCGCGCCCGGAGCCCATTCGGTCCGAGGTGCAGCAACTTAACTGCCAAGGCTGATGTTAAAACATCCCGAATCTCGAGCTGAATGAGAGACATGTACAGCAGCACAGTAGAAGAAGAAACACTAACCGGCTTTGAACTTCCAGTGCGATCTCATGTACCGCAACTGGCACGCCAAGGACTCAACTGGTCTTTTTTCCTGTTGCCAGGAAGATATTTGCTTTCTATGGGAAGCACTGCGGTCCTGGCCAGACTACTCTCCCCTGCCGACTACGGTTTGTTGGGGATGGTCGCAACGATCACAGTTCTCGGGCAAGCCATATCGGATTTCGGGTTGTCGTGGGCGACCGTGCAGCGCGAACGCCTCGACCGCAACCAGATCGATGCACTCTTCCTTATTAACGCCGCCTTCGGTGTTTTCCTAACTGCTCTGTGCTTTGTGTCAGCGCCTTACATCGCAACTTTCTATCGTCGTCCGGAGCTGACAAAGATCATCATGGCATCCAGCGGAATACTGTTCCTGTCTTCCTTAGCCGTGCAACCAACTGCGCTGCTGCTTCGGCAGATGAAAATCAAAGAGCTGAATCTATCAGCTCTCTGCTCTTTGTTGATCACTGCGGTTGTCACAATCGTGCTGGCCAAACTGGGGTTCGGATACTGGGCGCTTGTGGTTCAGCTAGTTCTTCAGCAGGCGATCACCACCGTGTTGTCATTTCCGCTAAGTGGATACTTTCCGAAGCTCCCGCCACACTTACTGAACATTAGTACGCTTTTGACCTTCGGCGGGTACTCGGCCGCTTACGGAATCGTGAATTATTGTGCCAGGAATCTCGACAATGTGCTGGTCGGCAAATTCTGGGGTGCGACTGCTCTTGGATACTATTCACGTGCCTACTTCTTGATGGCCCTCCCCGGCATGCTCGTGATCAGTGTGTTCAGTGGCGTGCTTATTCCAGCCATGGCATCCTTACGAAAAGAACCCGCGCGGATGCAGTCGGCTTACCTTCGCGCACTTCGCTTGATCTCCGCTTTGGGTTGCTCATTGGCTGTCGGTCTGGCGGCCACAGCGCCAGAAATCGTAGATCTTGTTTACGGCACAAAGTGGCACGCCGTAGTACCGATTCTGCTGTGGCTTTCAGCTGCCAGTATTCTTCAGCCCATACAAAATACGTCACAGTGGCTATTCATAGTGGCAGAACGTGGCCGAGGAATGTTTCTCATGGGGCTGGTGATCGCCGGATCCGCTACTTTAGCTTTTGCTTTAGGTATTCGCTCGGGACCCATTGGGGTGGCTCGCGCTTACGCCATTTCCAACACCCTCATTGCCTACCCGGTTCTGGTGATGGGACATCGGGCTTGCGGCTTGGACATTAAGAAAACCATCGCTGAAAGCGCTCCTTTATTGGTTTGCGCACTCATCATGGGTGCCATTGTTTGGCTGGTTGGAGTTGGATCCGGCGCTGCCGGCGCGGGTCCGCACGGCCGTCTAGCGCTGAAGGTAATCGTTGGAATCGTCGTTTATTTGGGCTGCCTGCGGCAACTGGCTTTCCCAACTTATTCCGACATTCTGGCCCACGTAAACCTGTAAGCCATGCTTCACGTTCACGTCATCGACGAACTTCGCACCGGTGGTGCCCAAACTCATCTCATCACCACGCTGAGGGAGGCTGTCAAATATCCAGACATCGAGCATCACGTTGTGACCTTGTTTGGCGATGGAGAACTCAGCGAAGAGATCCGCGATCTTGGACTTCAGGTGCATGTTTTGGATCTGCGGCCATATTTCCGCAAGCGGAGGTTCTACGCTGCGATTCATGAAGTTCAAACGTTGCTGGAAAACCTACGGCCGGACCTGGTGGAAGCGCACCTGACATGGAGCCGTTTCATTGCATTGTTTGCCGCGTGGCGGGCGGATGTGAGGGTACGAATCGGTTTTGAGCAGGGCGATCTGTATATGGACTCGTGGAGATTTCGCATAGCGAATTTCTTCGCACAATCCTTTGCGCATCGCATTGTCGTTTGCAGCGACGCACTCGCTGATTGGGTCCACCGCACGCACGGTATCTCTCGCTCAAGACTGTTAGTCATACATAACTGCGTCGATCTGGCGCGCTTTAGCAAGAACGGACCAAAGGCAAAGGACGTTGAGTTTGGCGACGGAACCACCGTGTTCTGCGCTGTCGGAACGCTTGGCCGCGGCGTTAACAAACGCGTAGATGTCTGTATCCGTGCGTTAGCCGCGGCGCGCTTAGCCGGTGCACAGGCAGCGCTGGTGATTTGCGGTGACGGAGAACAACGGAGCGAACTCGAAGAGCTTGCGCAGTCATTGGGTATTGCTCCCTACGTGAAGTTCCTTGGAACCCGCTCCGATGTGGCTCAGGTATTACGCGCCTGCCATGTGTTCTGCCATGCCGCACCGTTTGAGCCTTTCGGGATTGTGGCAATTGAGGCAATGGCGGCTGGGCTTCCTGTGGTCGTGCCAAGTTCTGGCGGAGTTCGAGAAACCGTAGAGCATGGCGTGAACGGCCTGCTTTACCCGGCACTGAATCATCACGCGCTCGGCAACCTGATCGTGACATTCGCCAACGAACCAGCCTTGCGTGAACGCATGGGAGCGGCGAGCCGGAGAATTGTAGAAGAAAGATTCTCTGTCCAGCAGTACCTTCCCAAGCTCTACCGGGCTTACGGCATTGAAGTAGATCGCAGCGCCACGACCGTGGGAGCCAGCGCATGAACCAAAACGACAACGTGGGCGCACACGAGACCAACCTCGACTTCATTCGAGCGGTGGCCGTGCTGATAGTGGTCGGTTCTCATTTAGCGTTGTTCTTCGGAAACCTGCGCATCGGGTTTCTTGAGTCTTCGCTATTCGGAAAACTTGGTGTCGTAATTTTCTTTGTTCACAGCGGAATTGTGAACATGTTTTCGATTGAAAGACACGTTCAAAAGCACGGTGAACACAGGCTCTTTCGCGCCTTCATGATACGAAGATGCTTTCGCATTTATCCCTTGTCGATATTTGTTGTCTTAGTAATTTTTTTTACCAAGTTACCCGCGAGCCATATTGCTAATTTCGCCGCCACGATCGGCCAACACGGCAATGCCGAGTTGGTGCCGAGTTTGCTTCTGGTACAGAACTTTGTGCCATTTGATCAAATCCTAGCGCCTTTGTGGAGCCTCCCCTACGAAGTTCAGATCTACTGCTTATTCCCGATGATTTATTTGATCCTGCGCCGCTTTAGCTCAACAAGAGCCCTCTTATTTGCCTGGGCGATCTTAGCAGCAGTGGATCAACTGATTGCGCCGCGCCTGGCTAAGCATGGGTACATAGGCAGTTCTGTTGTTATCCCCGATTTGCTTTTCTATTTCCTTCTATTTCTCGCTGGTTTGTGCGCCTACAAGGAAATGCACACTTCCCGTCGCGTACTGCATTTCTGGCTCCTACCAGCTCTCTTAGCATTCATGTGCGTAGCGTGGTTGCTCTCCTACGACAACATCAAATGCATTTTCCTGAGCTTCAGTCTCGGTCTCGCGCTGCCACACATCCAACGCTGCGAGATCAGTGCGCTGAATCGCATTTGTGGATGGGTGGCCAAATACTCGTACGGGATCTATCTGCTACACGACCCCGCGATATGGCTCGGCTTTGTTCGATTGGGCAATCTCCCCATCGTGGTGCGGATCAGCACTTTTCTGCTGGCGACGTTTGGGGGCAGCGTACTGATTTACCACGCACTGGAACATCCTATGATTCTGATCGGTAACAAGGCTGCGGCCGCGATCAGTAGGAAGAGAATTCTCGCCAACGTGCAAACCGCTGCAGCGATAGCAGGAGTTCGCGCATGAGCCGTTCGGTGCTCATTGTTACGCCATTCTTCGCACCTCAGAATCACGCAGCGGTCTTTCGTGCATACAAATTGGCAAAATATCTGCCACAGTTCGGTTGGAAACCGATCGTCCTCACCGTGGACACGCAATACGAGTTTAACGAAGACCCCACGTTGCTCGCGGAACTACCTGAGGAAGTAGAAATAGTCCGTACACGCTATGTTGAGCCCACCATGCGAGGTGTGCGCATGGCGCTAGGGGGCAGGAACAGGACCTTCAATGCCGCGAAAGAAACCGCCTGGAATCGTAACTGTACGACCAGTTCCGTTCGAAGATCCGCTGTTAACGGCGCTTACCAGTATTTGCTGAATAACTGGTTCCATAATCCCGACGTCTATTGGACGTGGGCGCGAACAGCCATAGCGGCCGGCAACAAAATCATTCGGGACCGCGGCATAAGCGTTGTGTATACCTCGTGTTCACCTTATTCTTCGCTGGCTGTCGGCCGGGCACTGCAAAAGCCCGGCGTCCAGTGGGTTGCCGATTTTCGGGACCCACTTGGCTATTCTCAAAAATTGGCTAACTATGTTCCCCGTGTTTATAAGCGTCAACGTAACGCAGTCAGAGATGCTCTCAGCCGGGCGGATGCCGTCACCGTGCTGGCATCGAGTTACCGCAGTATTTTTCGTGACGTATTCGGCAACGAACACACCGATCCGATTTTCATACCCACGGGAATTGATGAGGGCCTGCTGAAAACACCAGAGCAGCAGACTGCTACCCGAACTCCCTACCTCATTTTTGCCGGAGAATACCTGCCGGAATATGACACTTCATTCCTAGAAGCGTTCGCGGGAGCATTGCAACACGAAGAGATCGCAAAGATGAGTATCAAGCTGCTCATGGTCGGGACGCTGGAGATCAATCGGAAAAGGCTGGCACCCTTCATCGATAAGTTTCGCCTTCACCAACAAATTGAGTTTGCCGATCAAATGTCCCAAACCGAAGTATATAAACTGCTGCGTGACGCATGCGCTGCCTTACTGATTCCTGGCACCCGCGCCTTCTGGTGGACAAGCTTTGCCAAGATGACTGATTGCATTGGAATGCGCAAGCCGGTTGTGGCGGTTGTCCCTGACCCTTCCGAGGCCCGTACCGCTTTGACCCGCAGCCGGCTCGGTATTTTTCTGGATGGCTCCCCGGTAAACCGGGTAAAAATTCTAACTGACTTCCTTCTAGGTAAATGCAAACTACCAGTTCCGGATGAAGACGAATGCGAACGCTACACGGCTCGCTATCAAGTGAAATCTTTTGTGGAACTGTTCGAATCTCTATCGGCGCGCAGCCTGGGCTGTAAGCAATGAACCCTTGCCCCACATTTGTGCTCGCCGCGCTTTTACCTTTGATTGGTTCTAGTGCGCCTTTCGCAACGTCAACTCCGGCGGCCACCAGAACGTACTACATCTCCTCAACGTCTGGAAACGACGCCAATGACGGCCAGAGCCCCGGGAAAGCCTGGCAGCACTTATCGAAGATCTACCTGAAATCAATCTCCGAGGACGCATTCCAACCGGGTGACAGCATCCTGCTCAAGCGCGGAGATCAATGGGATGGCCAGATTCGCCTGCAAGGGAACGGTACCGCACAAAATCCAATCACGCTCGGCGCATATGGTGTGGGCCTGAAGCCGCTGATCTACGGCGATAACCCGGACGCCCGCTGGGAGCCTGTTGCTGGCCACAAGGGAATCTACACAGTCGACATGGGGAGAGGAAGTATCCTTGGGTCCGTTCTCCTGGACGGGAAGACTTTGAAAACCGTTTACCCTACCGGGTCATTGAACCGTGACGAAGACATGCAGATGTTCCTGGCGAGATTGCAGCCCGGATCTCCGGCGGGACAGTTTGATGGGCGCCTTTGGGTTCGAATGATTGACAACCAGTCGCCGAATGAAGCGATCCGTATTTTCCGAGCTGCCGGGATCTTTCTTACCAACTCCAGTTATGTCCAGGTTGAGAACCTCGATATCCAACGTTTTTATACTGGCATCGACGTATCGGACTCACAGCAAGTGCTCGTCCAAAACAATGACATTCAGGATGTTCTCGGAATCGGCATATATCTCCGATCGGGAGATGAGAATTGCCAGGTTATGAGCAACACGGTTTTTCGGAGTGGCAACACAGCCCTTTATGTTTTGAAAGGCGGCAACAATACATTCAGGGACAACTGGGTATCGCATGTGGACACCAATATTCTGGGAATTCACGTGAGCGGGGACGGGATGGGCATCGGCTTGCAGCAATCGCAGAAGAGTCTCGTCGAATACAACTACTTTGCTCATAGCGGTGGCATGGATTTCTATTACGAACAGGGCAGCACGGTTCGATACAACTATCTTTATCATGTGTGGTCGTCAGGCGCCCCTCATGGAGTGAATCTTGAGGTCTACGGGAACATTTACAACCTGCGTAGCGGGGCGGCACAACCAGGGTCTACAGGCGTGAACGCAGTAGCTACCGGACCCGGAACCATAGCCGTTTTCAATAACACAATCTATAACGCTTCCGGCTTTTCCCTGATGGGATCATCGGCCAAAGGCGGCAACATCGTATTTTCCGACAATATTGCATTTTCGTCTCGGCCCGGAACTGCAATGACCGTATTCGGAGCCAATGTGGCATCCGATCATAATTGTTTTTGGACGTCCGGCAAGCCGGTTTTTCGGTATACGAACGCCAGCTTCTCCTCCCTCGAAACTTATGGGGCAGGAAGCGATCTTGATCGGGATTCGGTTTTCGCTGATCCGCAGTTTGTCAGCTCAACACCGATCGCTCCCCTGGATTTTCGCCCCCGCATTGGTTCAGGATGCAACTCCCCAGCCTTGCATATCCCGATGGCAGATCCGACCAACGGTCGTACTTACGATCATGACCATGTCATCGCGGGCACAGCATCCATCGGAGCGCTGCGGGCGGACAACGCACGAAACCAGCCCGCCGCTTCCACGCAGGTGTGCACCTCTCATTGCTTCCAACGTCCGTTTGCCGTAGCGAACGGCGTCTATCTCGTACGTCTGAAGTTTGCCTCTACTGCGTTATCGGGGCAAAAGGATGAGTTTGCTTTTGTGTTAAATGACAGGAAAGTGGCAGCAAGTTTCGGGCCCTCGGAAACCACCAGCCCGAATGACAGCCTTGCTCAATCCTTTCTTGTACGGCCGGGAAGCACATCGATTGCGCTTGAAGCGGATGCAGATACGGATACCTCCGTTGTCACTGAAGTAGACATCACGCTATTCGATACGGTGCATGGCGATGGGCCTCAGGTCATTCCTTGGTAAATCCTGAACTTTTTCAATGACAGCATCGAGCCAGTGCGAACTTCTTCTGTTCGCGTTTGAATATCCGCCAGTTTCTGGTGGAATCGCCAGACTGTCTGGAGGAATCGGCGAGACATTCGAACGCGAGCATTTTAATGCACGGGTTCTTACTCAGGATTGCGCAGCAACCACTTGTGCTGGTTTGCCGGAGATCCGCGTCGCCTCCCGACGCCCCATTCGTGAATGGCTTGCATTTCAACGGCTGCGAAAGATGCGTGTCGCATCCTCGATCCGCCGCACCACTATCTGTGGAGTTTGGTATCCCGAAGGCTTGATCGCCTATCTTGCCGGAGTGCGCCCGCTGGTCATCCTCGCACATGGAGCAGAATTGTTGCCCACCGTAGATCGCTGGAGGCGGCCCTTATGGAATGTACTGCAGCGCCTTGTGTTGGAAAACGCAAACCTGGTGATTGCCAACAGTGAATATACGCAGCGGCTTGTATCCAGCGTGGCCCCCAAAGCACACGTCGAAACAATTCCCCTGGCGGTTAATGCTGCACACTTTGCCCCGGTAAATCGCGAAGCCGCCAAAATCAGGTTTGGTGTCGCGGGAAAACGAGTGCTTTGTACCGTGTCTCGCATTCACCATTACAAGGCTCATGACACTGTCTTGCGCGCGATTGCGAGTCTTCCTCCCGACGAGCGCGAAGAACTTGTATACCTGGTCGTGGGCAAAGGACCCTACGAACGGGAGTTGAAAAAGCTAGCAGTCGAGTTGGAAGTTGAATCTCATGTACGTTGGCTTGGATTCGTTTCCGAAGAAGACTTGCCCCAGGTTTATTGCGCGTCCGATTTGTTTGTACTCTGCACCCGCGATGCTCCTGAAGAGCGTGCTGTTGAAGGCTTTGGTCTGGTCTTTCTCGAGGCACAATCGTGCGGAACTCCGGTTGTTGGTACCCGGAGCGGAGGAATTCCAGCAGCGATTCATGATGGCAAAGGCGGATGGCTGATTGAGGAGGACGACGGTCAGAAGCTCACAGACATCATCCGTGAGCTGGTCCGTTCGCCGGAATCCTTTCGTGCCGCGGGGATTCAGGCCCGAGAACGCGTGCTCCGTGAGAACACGTGGGAACGTTATGGGCAACGTTTCGTTTCAACCTTGCAAAGCGCCGGCATTTTCAATGGATAAATGCAAAGTCAACATGGGCTCCAGCGGCCGCATTCCCTCACTGGACGGGTTGCGAGCTGTTTCAATTTGCATGGTCGTAATTGGACATTGCAGCAAAACTATCACGGGGCTTAGCAACGGCGCTTACATGTTCCTGGGTTTCGTCGGAGCCGGACGTCTTGGGGTTTCCATTTTCTTTGTCATCAGTGGCTTTCTTATCACAACACTTCTGGTTCGCGAACAACTGAGCACGCACACTATCAGCCTTAAAGACTTTTACATTCGAAGAGCGTTCCGGATCTTCCCGGGATTTTATGCCTACTGGCTGGTTGCATTCGTCCTTGCGTTGCTTGGGTACATACAACTGTCACGGTCCGACTTGATTAGTGCCGCAATATACATCTGGAACTATGTTCCTCGCAGCGTTGACACGTGGTTTCTTGGCCACACCTGGTCGTTGAGTGTTGAAGAGCAGTTCTATTTACTGTGGCCGTTGATTTTGAAACTTTCCGGCCCACAACGTGGAAAGTGGGCAGCATTCGCAGTGGTGGTTACCGCGCCGTTCATTCGCTTGGGCTCGTATTTTCTTCTTCCCTCGACTCGGCCGCGGATCGGAATGATGCTACACACTCGGGCAGACTCATTAATGATTGGGGCACTGCTGGCGTTGATCTGCCTCAATGAAGATCATCTACGTATTCTGAAACGGTGGGTTAGTTCGTGGCTGATTCCAGTTGTCGCGCCGTGCTTTCTAGTAATCGATACCTTGCTAACCATGCATTTCAAAGGTGGGTATGTCCTCTCCATCGGATATTCACTGCAAAACCTGATGATCGCCTTGCTGCTGGCTCACGTAGTTTTTTACGACAAAACCATATTAGGACGTATTCTCAACTATCCGGTGGTCGTTCACGTTGGGCTGATCTCATACAGTTTGTATCTCTGGCAGCAATTATTCCTGACGACGAACAATGCTACGTTCTCCGGATTGTTCCCGTGGAACATCGTGTGTGCTTTCGCTGCTGCGGAACTTTCCTATTACATGCTTGAGAGGCCTTTCTTGCGTTGGCGCAAGCGTTTTTCGAATGTCCAGGACAACGCAGCACCAAGACAGCACATTCCTTCGGAACGAGGTGTGGAGCAGTTCGCAGCTTCAGCTTCCGCCTAGAGTCACACCAGTCATGGATCAACAAAGGCAAGGAATTTCGGTCGTGGTACCTACCCTGAATCGTGGATCCTATTTGATCGACACACTTCATGATTTGCTCGCACAGGATTACCAACCGCTCGAGATTTTGGTCGTAGATCAATCTCTTGGGGAAGATGGGAAACTGCTGGAACTGGTTCTTAGACATCGCGACTTGATTTCTTATCACAAAGTTTCGTTTCGCGGATTGCCGCTCGCACGAAACTATGGGTGGCAGCACGCCAAGTACGAAGCCGTTGTTTTCGTGGATGACGATATACGCTGCGGCCCCTCTCTGGCGGCCGAACATCTCCGCGGATTGACCCAGCCAAATATAGGCGTGGTCGCGGGCGGAATCGACGAGCGGCTCTCTCCCGAAGACAACTCGGCACCAGGACGGTTTAATCCGTGGACAGCAACCCCGCAGCGTGGTTTTAGCGCAACTGGTGATTGCCTGGTGAAGCATGTTCCCGGCGGCAATTTCTCTGCGTGGCGCTCTGTACTGCAAGCAGCAGGAGGATTTGACGAAGCCCTTGACCTCGGGGCGGCATTGTACGAGGAGACTGAACTCTGTTTGCGGGTCCGGAAATGCGGCTTTGATATTTATTTCAATGGAAGCGCCCGTCTTCTCCACCTGGCGGCTGGGAGTGGCGGATGCCGGGTTTCCGACCTTTCAAAATACATGGGATCGCTGGCACATAACCGGGCCATCCTGATCCGGCGCCATCTGCGATGGTTTCAAACTCCAACTGCATACCTCCGCCTTCTGCTGCTCTTTATTTCCTATGCAGCGCACTATCACACTCTGCGTGTATTCCCACCAGGCATCGCCGGGTTTTTGCGAGGCGTGCAAGCAGCCAAACAGCCTCCAGTGTGCAGCCGCTATACGGATGAGGCGCACGCGTGAAACGGCTTTGGCTTTTCTTTTTTCCTTTGCTTTTCGTGCCGAATTTCGGCTTTTCACACCAAACCGATTTTGGAGTGCTCGAAGTCTGCGATTGGCTGATCGTGCCTTTCATCGTTTTGCTGGTTATCGCTCCTTCCGCCAGGTATGAGCAACGGGTCGCA